>Ga0247764_1000135_pt1 | contig 26548 bp, 17 predicted proteins | sample UWRJL051202B4_FD_179932 | JGI IMG/M metagenome (GOLD analysis project Ga0247764, IMG submission 179932) | Plant litter microbial communities from Arlington Agricultural Research Station in Wisconsin, United States - UWRJ-L051-202B-4 | ecosystem: Environmental > Terrestrial > Plant litter >...
GAAATGTAACAGGGGATCAAAACTAATTGAAAAAGAAACGGAAAGTATTGGAAATAAAAAAGCAAACTCCTAAAAGTTTGCTCTTAATCTTAAAGATGTAGTCCGTAGGGGAATCGAACCCCTGTTACCAGAATGAAAATCTGGTGTCCTAACCCCTAGACGAACGGACCGTCTTGTTTTTTTGAGCATCTCTCAAATTTGAGGATGCAAATATAGCTGGTTGGTTTTGATTTGCAAGAGGTGGGTTATGAAAATAGTTAAAAAGCTGCTTTTTTTTTAGTTGCGATTTCCCGGGATCTTTTCGTAGCATTTTTGTGGTTTTAGTCATGAGGTCTTTTAATTTTGGGCCTCTCGTATATTAAAACATTTAAACAATGACCAAAATAGGAATTAACGGATTCGGTCGCATTGGCCGATTGGCTTTCAGAGCCGCGATCAATCGGAAAGACATTGAGATCGTGGGTATCAATGACCTGGTTGACCCCGATTACATGGCATACATGCTGAAGTACGATTCTACCCATGGTAAATTTGATGGCACCGTAGAAGTAAAAGACGGCAACCTGGTAGTAAACGGAAAGAACATCCGCGTAACAGCTGAGAAAGATCCCGCTAACCTAAAATGGTCAGATGTAGGCGCCGAAATCGTTATAGAATCAACTGGTCTGTTCCTTACACAGGCAGATGCGCAGAAGCACATCACTGCAGGTGCGAAGAAAGTTGTGATGTCGGCTCCTGCGAAGGACGATACCCCTACTTTCGTTATGGGTGTAAACCACAAGAAACTTACTGCTCAACATACTATCGTATCTAACGCTTCATGTACGACTAACTGTCTGGCGCCTATCGCTAAGGTTCTGAACGACAAGTTCGGTATCGCAGAAGGCCTGATGAGCACTGTACACGCTGTAACTGCGACTCAGAAGACTGTGGACAGCCCTTCAGCAAAAGACTGGAGAGGTGGCCGCGGTGCTTACCAAAACATTATCCCTTCGTCTACCGGTGCAGCTAAGGCTGTGGCGTTGGTTATCCCTGAGCTGAAGGGTAAGCTGACGGGTATGTCGTTCCGTGTACCTGTAGCTGACGTTTCTGTTGTTGACCTTACTGTAAGACTTGATAAAGCTGCTTCTTATGAGCAGATCAAGGCTGCCATGAAGGAAGCTTCTGAAGGCGAGCTGAAAGGCATCCTCGGTTATACTGAAGACGACGTGGTATCACAAGATTTCCTTGGTGACGCGCGTACTTCTATTTTCGACGCAAAAGCTGGTATCGCACTGAACGATCACTTCGTGAAAGTGGTGTCATGGTATGATAACGAGTGGGGATATTCTAACAAGCTTATCGATCTGACTCAAGAGCTTGCCAAGCTGTAAGCGACGGGTTGTTAAATAGATTTTTAAAGAAGGACGGGAGAGATCTCGTCCTTTTTTTATTTGGGGAGATCGTTGCTGTTCGTACCCTATTCGGGGGTGGGGTGTGGGTTGGCGTTATGGTATGGGATTTTGGTGGGATGAGGTGGTTATTTTTAATACAGAAATTCCATGGATAAGGGCATCATTTCTACGGTTGGTAATCCACTGATAAGGCATACTTATACGGCCGACCCTACGGTTCTTGTGGATAACGATACGATTTATCTATATACGGGGCATGATGAAGCTCCTGTCAATACGCATGGCTATATTATGAATCGGTGGCTTTGCTTCTCTTCGCGTAACCTGGCGCATTGGACGGAGCATCCGGTGCCGTTGAAGGCTACTGACTTTTCGTGGGCCAGTGGGGATGCGTATGCCTCATGCGTGGTGAAGCGGGCGGGCAAGTATTACTGGTATGCTGCTGTTACGCACGGGACTTTGCCGGGTAAAGCGATAGGGGTGGCGGTGAGTGATTTTCCGACCGGCCCGTTTGTCGATGCCAGAGGTTCGGCGCTTATTGCGAGCGGTCCGCACCTGGCTGAGGGTACGGATAACTTCGATCCGTCGGTACTGATCGATGATGATGGGCAGGCGTATATTTTCTGGGGCAAGAATACCTGTTACTATGCCAGGCTGAACGAGAACATGACGGAGCTGGATGGCGGGATTCATAATCTATGGCTTCCCGGTTTTCAGGAGGGCGTTCATGTTCATAAGCGCGACGACAGGTATTACCTGGCGTATGGTTATGAGTTCCCGGAGAAGGTGGCGTATGCGATGAGCCGCTCGATTCATGGGCCTTGGGAATTCAAGGGTGTATTCAACGAGCTTGCGGGTAATTGTGAGACTAATCGTGTGGCTATTGTGAGCTTAACAGGGAATGGTATTTGTTCTATCATAACGGTGGATTGCGTGAGGGAGGAAGTCATAGACGCTCTGTATGTGTAGACTATTTACAGTATAATACCGATGGCTCCATACGTAAAGTGGCTATGACGTCGGAGGGCATCAGGCGGCTTGTTTTTGAAGAGGAAGATGTTACGTGATTGTTTCGTTGTTTATACAGTTGTTTATGATTTTGAATATATATGTTTGTCCCTTGATTTTTTGAAGCTCATGCGTTGCGACGCTTGTACCTGAAAGCTGGGATACTTTTGTTGTGCATTAAAATATTTATCTGTGTAACCCTGTTCCTTCGTTATTTTCATTTATACTTTCACAAATCTCTTTTGCGGAGCTCATGCTTTCGCTTTTATTTTCCTGACCTGGACCGAACCTGTAGTTAGTTTCTGTATACGGAATTGTGTGCTTTGTATATTATGTGTCGAGATAGAGTTCCGTACCGATAGTTTTGAATTGACATTAAACCCTCTACTATATGAAGTACAACTACCTTTATTTTTGCCGGCAGGTGTGTGTATACCTGGCGGTCTGGCTCTCCATGTCAGCAGGTGTTGCAGTGGCACAATTGCAAACGGATGTTCAATCGCGTAAGCATGGCAGTAAGCCTGCTGTACTGTTTAGCAATGGGATCTCTGCTACTCCTTCTGTGTTGCATGACTCGCTGAATCTCGATCGTACGGCGGTCCACTCCATTTCTCTTGGCAACGCTACCGGAAGCCCATTGCCTTTTACGGCGGTTTGTATTCCCCGGACTTTTCCAGTGCCCGATGGCGTCACCCGCGTGCTGGTTGTTACTCCGGAGCCGTATTCCGATGATCTGCTGGAGATCCTGAATGCGTATGAAGATGTGCATGCCGATCTGTACCCGCCATCGGCGTTGCCGGCTTTGACCTTACAGAATATGACGCCGTACGATGTGGTGTTGGTTTATAACGTAGCGCGATTCAGTACCGCGGGGATAAGCCGCGATCAATTGGGCGACTTGCTGGCGGATTATGTAGATGCGGGCGGGCGCACGATCCTTCATGCCTCGGTGTTTGCGGATACGGAGTGGGGTATAGGCGGGCGTTTCGCTTCAGAACATTATGGTCCTTTGCTCCCTGGTGACAGCACCGTTCAGGATGGCGCATCGCTGGAGACGCTCTTGCTGCCCGGGCATCCGCTACTGCAGTCGGTCGATTCTCTTGCCACGTGGCACGTTACGCATACTGGTCTTACGTTGGCACCATCGGCCTATGCGGTGGCGCTTTGGGATGATGGCGAGATCATGGCTGCGGCCAATCCATATGCTGTGGCGTTCAACTTCATACCGGTGCTTGGCGTGGACGTTCCGATACCTCCCACTACTACGGGTGACCTGGGCGACCTTCTTCACAACGCTGCGCGTTATCTCCGTGCCTCGTCGTTCCTGACAGCGGCGCCTTCCATTGGTACATTGCCTGCGGGCGGGCATGCTACTCTTACGGCCACTTTCAACTCGGCCAGGCTTGCTACGGGTGTGTATACCGCAGACCTGGTTGTGACCAATACGGCAACCGGACAGCAAGGGATTATTCCGGCGTCGCTTACTGTAACAGGTCCCCAGTTTTACACTACGCCGGATAGTCTTACCGTGGCTCTGAAGAAGATGCAGACCGTAACAAAAACGCTGGTGCTGCATAACAATGGCACAACCGCCGCGGCTTTCAGGGCCAGTAACCTTCCCTCGTATATAAAAGTTACGCCGGCGTCGGGCAATCTGTCGGCTGGCGGGTCGGTATCGTTGCAGATCAAGTTCTCGGCGGGTAAGCTTCCTTTCGATACATATAAAACGGGTATCACTTTCAAAACAGGTAATCGTATTCTGATCGTGCCTGTATCGATGCGGGTATACGGTGATCCGGATATTGCCATTACCCCTTTCTACCTGCGTGAAACCCTGGCGTTTAAAGACGAGTCGTTTACATCCTTTAAAGTATATAACACCGGCGGCAATCCGCTGACGTATTCGATGCGTGTGATCGGTGCAAATGCCGATGTCGAAAATGCAAAGAAGGCGCCTGTTCATAAGGCCCGCGTGCCGGCAGAGCGTTGGGCACGGGAACTGCGCGAAGCGGGCCGTACGGACGGTGTAGCTGACGCACAAAAACTGGCGCAGCCCCTTCAGCTCTTTTCGGGTGTACCCTTGCTGCAGGAGGATTTCGACGGTGGTGTGTTTCCCCAGGGATGGCAATCGGTAGATAACAGTGGTTCCGGAGCGACCTGGCGGTTTGCCGCGGACTATGCGTACGGTAATTTTGCAGGTACGGGTGAAGCGGCTACTGTTATCAGCGAGCTTTATCCGGATGCCGACTTCGATGCATCGCTGATCACACCGGTTATCCATGCCGCGCGGTATAAGAATATCATCTTACAATACAATGTAAATTTTCAGAAGTCCATAGGCTTCGAGCTCCTGGATCTTGATATACAGGTGAACAACGGCGAATGGGTAAACATCATCAGCTCCTTCGGGAGTTATGGAAGCTTCTATTCGCTGCCGGGACAGTATCTAACGGTTCCGCTTGGGGAGTATCTTAATGCCAATGCATCTACATTCCGTTTGCGCTGGCATTATTACGATCCTTTTAACCTGAATTTTGGCTACTATGCGCAGATAGATGATGTTACTATTCTGGGCGAAGCGCGTGCATGGCTGACCCTGGACCGCAGCGGTGGCACTGTGCCAGTGAAGGGATATGACGAGGTCGGCGCGCACTTCGATGCCGTGGATCACAAGCCGGGCCTGTATGTCGGTGGTGTGGTCTTTTGGAGTAATGCACCTAAGCGCCCGGTTACGGCATTAGTCGCTACTCTTAGAGTACTTCCTCCTGAACCACTGGCTTCGCGGGATCGTGTGTCTGTATATCCTGTACCCGTACAGCATGAGATACAGATCGGCGTTCCGGAAGAGGAGGGAAGTGTAGCGGTTACTATACTGGACTCGAAAGGGCACCGCCTCTTCAGTCGGCAAGGTACTGCATCCGAAATCAACAGTCAGCGGATCAATACGGAAGGCTTACATATGAACCAGGGGATTTACTATGTGCATGTACAGTATGCCGACGGACGCCGTGAGGTGCGCAAGTTTATAAAGGACTAATTGTGGTTTACGGCGTACACATTGTGTATGTCTATATATTGATGGGAAAAAGATTGGACATATTGTTCAATCTTTTTCGTTTTATGCCGGCATGGATTCCGGATGCCTTTACTTGTTATACAGAGATCTGTATATGATTTTATTAATGTTTAAACCGTTACCTGGTGATATAGTATACTATAAGAATGGGGCATAATTCAAGAGCTGAAATGTAGATGATGTTTATGCAGTTTGTGTTTGGTTTTATGTTTTAGCTTCATGAGTCTTGAAATCATAACGTTTAAACGTCGATGTATACTTCTTTAGGAGTAAGTATATTCATTGATATAAAATTTAATTCATCGACTATATATTCATTGTGTCGGGTTTTTTATACTTTCATACATAATTCAGTTGACTGTCAGAGCCTTCTTTTACCCTGAAAGAAGATGTTGTCACTGAAGTTTCTATTATACGATTAACGGGTTAAGTTTTAATGTATGTGACGTGCTGGAGTCAGTTCGTTCCTCATCCGTTTGTCTTTCTTTTCTACTTTACCAAATAACCGCATGAAGCACAATTACGCGTTTCTTCATCGGCCGGGATTGCTATGCCTGGCTTTGATCTGGTTGGCCCTGCAGGCCGACTTTGCTTTCGCTCAGACCCGAGCGAACGGTACACCGGTAAGACCCGGTGGTTCTACTTCTTCGACGAAGAAGGTTGCACATGTTACAACGACTCCGCTATTAGCAGGGGCAGAGATCACGATTTCGCCGTCTGGTGTGAGCGACACATTGAATAGCGGGCGACAAAGCACTAAACAAATTGTTGTTCAGAATACGGGGACTGATACTCTTGTGTTCAGGGCGGGCGCTGTTCCGCATTTTGGCCCGCCGCGCGGGCCTATCCGGGTGCTGGCAGTTTTTAATGATGAGAGCATGGCGAGCCAGATACCGTTACTGTTTGCCAATGCGCCGGATATTCAGCTCTCTGTTTTTCGCACTTTTCCTTATCAAGGGAACTTCACGGTAGATTATCTTGCTGCATTCGATGTGGTGCTTATCGGTAACAGCAATCCGTTAGGATTTGCTGGTCAGGACACGCGTGTGCTGGTTGGCAACGTACTTGCCGACTATGTGGACGCAGGCGGTAAAGTGATTATGACGGCAAGCACATACTATGACGATAATCCCACGGGGTTAGGTGGGCGTCTTATAGAGGAGCAGTATGGACCGGTATTGCCACCACCACTCAACGGAGTGCCCGGGCCCGCGACACTAGGCACGGTTGTAGAACCGAACCATCCGTTTATGCAAGGTGTTTCGAATCTATCTTATTCGGGTGGCGGAGCAATACTTACGCTGGCTCCCGGTGCCCGTGATATTGCACACTTCAGTACCGGCACTATACTGGTCGCCACGACCCCGCATGTAGCAGTGGTAAACATGGCCTTTGCCTGGGACAATCATAATCAGATCCGATTCTGGGACGGTGATATCGATATCCTGATGACGAATATAGTGCGTTACTTTAACGCTTCACAGGCTATTCGCGTCAGTCCGATTCGCGGGGCAATTGCGCCTGGAGGTCAGCAAACACTGGATATAGATTTTGATGCTACCGGTCTGGACTCGGCTGTTTATGTATCGGATCTTGAAATTTACAGTAATGCAACCGATACGCTCGTTACCAGCCCACTGACGCTGGTGGTCACAGGTGACGACATTCTTTTCGAGCCGGATACGCTGAAGGAGGCGCTGCATAAGGATCAGACCTCTGTCCGCACGTTTACGATTACCAACAACAGCCCGGAAGACCACACATTTACGATAAGTGGTGTGCCGGTATATACTACCGTATCTCCACTCTCGGGAAGTATTGCGTCTGGTGAGTCTGCGACGATCACGGTAAACTTCTCGTCGGTGGGTCTCGAGTTTGATACCTATCCGGATGCGATGTCTTTCAATGTTGACGGCATTGAATGGCAGGCGCCGGTTTCTCTTTATGTTTTTGACGATCCTGCGATCGAGGTCAGCGTTACCGAATTGCACGATACTTTGGCCTATAGGGAGGAGTCTGTTCAGACATTCGAGATCCGTAATACCGGAGGCAGTACGTTAACTTATTCTCTTTCGTTGGTGGAGAATTCAGCCAATCCACAGCAAGCCCGGTTCGTAGCATCGGTGCCGCTACTGGAGGAGAATTTCGATGGTCCTGTGTTTCCTCCTCAGAACTGGGGTAATCCGGCTGATGACTACCGCAACTGGAAGTGGAATACGGAATATGTTTACAACAATACCGGATATTATGGCAACTATGCGGGTACTGGTAAGTCGGCCATGATCGGGCAGATATTTCCGGGTGGTGTACAGGGTACGAACGCCTCCATCGTTACGCCGGAGATAAGCACAGCTGGGTATCGCCACTTTTCGGTGGAATATAATGCCAGCTTCGTGCCGACGGCTTATGATTCGATGAACCTGGAAATCCAGGTCGACAATGGCGCCTGGGAATCCGTTCTGATCTGGGGCTACTTCGATCGGGCTAGCGTGCATGGTACGCCTTTCAGGTTACCCGGAGAGCACGTTTCGGTGAGTCTTGATGATTTTGTTGATTCTACTGCTACTTCGTTCCGTCTGCGATGGCGTTATGCCGACCTTTATAGTTTCGAAGAGTTCTGGTATGGTCAGATCGACGATGTGGTCGTATCCGGTGAGCGCCGTCAATGGCTGAATGTTGTGCCGGAGACTGGTTCTATAGAGCCTGGAGAGTCAGTAACGCTATCCGCGAATTTTGATGCTGAAGAGGTATTTCCGGGTCTATATACCGGCGAGCTTCAGATCAGCAGCAACGATCCCCAAGTGTCGTTGGTGAGCATACCGGTATCGTTGTATGTTACGCCGTTCGGTGACCTGGTGGTAGCTGAGGATTCTATTTCGCAAGTTGTTCCGGCGGGTGAGACTGTGGTAAGCTCGTTGACTCTTACCAACACCGGAGGTACTCCGGTTCAATATGATTTCAGCTCTACTCCATCGGGGACGCCGATCATACCTGGAACCATACAATACACTACGAACTTTGATAACTTCACTCCGGGGCCTGTTGTCAGCCAGGAGGGCTGGGAGCCGGCACTTGGCGGGCCGACTGTGGTGAACGATGCCAGTGGCCCGGGAAAGCGTTTGCTGATGCAGGCAGGTGTTGGTGAGATCAAAGTATTCCGGGGACCGGTTCCTCCACAAGGATCAGAAGATATTACGTCGGTGCGTATGGATCTTGGGGTTTCCGGGGTGGCGTTGAAATTCATGTTGACGCTGGCTCCTAACGCGGGTGAAAATATGGCTGTGTTAACATACCAGGCCACGCAGCCGAACGTATTGGTGATACATTCCTATGATGCGACCGCGGCAGCGTATACAGATCATACGGTTGCTGTGTCGGGGATAGATAAATTGTTCAATCTGCGCGTGGATATCAATCATATAGAAGATTCCTTTGTACTATATATAGACGGGCAGCCGGTGTTCAATGGGGTGGCTTTGGCGGATTGGCGACAAATGTTCTTTTATGTAGCGAACCCGGGATCATTTTATGTTGAAAGCTATACTGTATCGAATGGTGCAGGGCCGGAGTATTATAAGACGATCAATCCTGTATCGGGCACACTGGCGCCGGGAGCTTCGACCAACGTATCGGTTACTTTCGAGCCGATAAATTCGTCGACAGGTTCGTATCGCGATACGCTTACGGTAACCGATAACGGTGGACTGGGAGGCGTTGCGCGGATCCCTGTTCACTTCGTTGTGGAAGCGGGTGAGGATCAAAATACTGCCCCTGTGCTGCAACGGAAGGACTCTGCAGAGGCAGTTGAGTACGGTGTTGAGACACTTGTATTTACGGCTACCGATGCCGATAATGAGGCTGTGACGATAGGCATTAAGAATATTCCTGCTTTCGTAGCGCTCAGCAGCTCGTCGAACGGAAAATCTACATACGCGATCAAGCCGCAGGTGGGTGATGTGGGTGTATACGATTTAAATGTGGTGGCGAGAGACGCGCGCGGTAAAAAAGATTCTATTGTATGTCGTCTTTTCGTATCGGCCTATGGTGTTTCATGGTACCACCTGAAGGAAAGGAGAACCGGTGAAGTGTTGGCTACGTTTGCCGACAGCGTTGTACTGGACGTGGCAGATCTCGATTATAACGAGCTTATGTTCCAGGTTGACACAAAACCTGTAAAAGTGGGCAGTGTCAAGTTCTGGTGGGATAATCGTATCGTAAATATCGATAACAGCGCTCCGTACGTGATGAATCCGTTTGTATTGCCACTGTCCAGAGGGGGCAGGCATATTCTGAAAACACAGGCGTTTACCAAAGTCAATGGCAGAGGCAGTAAGGGCACTGCGCAAGAAGCTGTTGTAACCATCATTAACTCCGCTGCTGTTACGGGTTTTGACGTGGTGAAGCCGGATGGTTCTGTATTGTCTGCGTTGGCGAATGATGGCATCATCGATATCAGTCAAAACAATTACCGATTCATTAACATCAGGGCCAATGTCAGTGGCAATACTGTTAAGAGCGTTGTATTCAAACTTAACGGCAAGTTGTATCGTGTAGATAACGCCGCTGATTTCAATCTTAGTGGATTTCGATCGGGTCATGATATGCCCTGGTTTGCCAAGCCGGGGATATATACCCTGGAGGCCACACCGTATTCGTCACGGCTTGGTTTGGGGGTAGCTGGCACACCGGTTGCCATAACCTTCCGCGTTGCGAACGGTGCGGGTAGCAGTGCGCGTACAGCCAGTGAAGAGGCCGTCATTCCGGAGGAGACCGTGGCGACACGTCTCTCCGTATATCCTGTGCCTGTGACGGATGTGCTGCACATCAACCTGCCGCCTGATGAAAAGGGTTATGTACACATGGTGATTCATGACGTGCAGGGCAGAGCTATCTACTCCCGTGAAGGCGATGTGTCAACGTTCCGGGATCATACGATAAGCACCGAGAAAGCTGGTATGACCAAAGGTTTCTATTACATACAGGTACTGTACTCCAGCGGCAAGCGGGAAGTGCGGAAATTCCTGAAAGAATAGGTGTGTTCGTTATCAGAATAATCTGCTGCTGTTGCGGATATGGCGACGGATTATTCTGAGTTATGCTAAAAAGGGGTCAGATCGTTGAATCTGCCCCTTTTTTTATTGCTGGACGGGAATTTTAGCGTGGGGTGATTGTGTTGTGTATTTGCAAATAAGTTATGAAGCTCCGATCACTTTCTAATGTCAGCGTCTGCTGGCGATCCTGCCGGGGAGGCGAAACAAACGTTATCGTAACTTCTTTGATCTGACTAATGACCAACCTTTTATATGGAAAAGATTAAAACACTCATCATCGGTTCCGGCCCTGCCGGATATACGGCGGCTATTTATGCGGGCCGTGCGAACCTGAAAGCTGTTATGTATCAGGGTTTGCAGCCGGGAGGTCAGTTGACGACTACCAACGATGTTGAGAATTTCCCTGGTTACCCTCAAGGTATCATGGGGCCTGAGATGATGGAAGATCTTCGGAAGCAGGCTGAGCGGTTCGGCACCGACATTCGTACCGGGCTGGCTACTGCGGTGGACTTTTCCAGCTATCCGTACAAAGTGACTATTGACGATGTGAAGGAGGTATTGGCGGAGAGTATCATTATCTCTACCGGTGCTTCAGCCCGCTGGCTTGGGCTGCCTTCTGAAAAGCGGTTGAACGGCAGCGGTGTTTCTGCCTGTGCTGTTTGTGATGGGTTCTTCTATCGTGGCCGCGAGGTGGCGATCGTTGGAGCGGGTGACACGGCTGCTGAAGAAGCGCTGTACCTTTCGAAGCTGGCTTCGAAGGTTCACATGATCGTTCGTAAAGACACGATGCGTGCTTCACGCATTATGCAAGACCGTGTGAAGAAGACGCCGAATATCGAGATCCACTGGAATTCAGAGACTGACGAGGTACTTGGTAATGACCTGGTAACCGGCGTGCGGGTGAAGAACACGGTCACGAATGACACAAAGGAAATCCCGGTAGAAGGATTCTTTGTTGCGATAGGGCACACGCCTAACTCGGATATTTTTAAAGGTAAGCTTGCGATGGACGAACAGGGATACATTCTGACTACTCCCGGTTCTACACGGACCAGCGTAGAGGGTGTGTTTGCCTGTGGTGACGTACAAGATAAGATGTTCCGCCAGGCGATCACCGCTGCGGGCACCGGTTGTATGGCTGCGCTGGAAGCCGAACGCTATCTGGCTGTGGTGGAGGCCGTGGAAGAAGTAGTTTTATAACGGGATTTTCATACTTTTATCCCGTTATGATCCGATCGATTTTTATGTTTTTTATAAGCTCCTGCATTCTCCAGCCGGCTACGGCACAGGATGCGGGAGCTTTTACTTCTGCCCGAAGAGTATATAGCGACGCCAGTGAGTGGAAGATCTACACTTCGGATGGCGATGTTTTCTGGCACCGGGATTTTACGGACGGGTCGCAATGGTCGCTTGAAGCGGATGGAAAACAATACACCCTGAGCCGCACGTATGGCGACGGCTCAGAGTGGCGCCTACAAACGCCTGAAGGCACTGTTACTTTGAAACGCAGCTACTCTGACGGTTCGGCATGGGAGATAAAGGACGAGGTAGGCTCTTACACTGTGCGCCGTACTTTCGCGGATGGTTCTGATTGGTCTGTCAGCGGTCCGAATGGCGGCATGGCGCTGCACCGGGCGTTCAGCGACGGGTCGCAATGGAATCTCAACGATTCGTTTGATGAGGCATCCGTTTATGTAAAGGCCATGATGGTCTTTGTTGTTATTGCTCCACATCATCCGCGTAACTAGATATCCAGTTTGAGATAGCATCAGCGTGATACGGGGATTCGGATCATGCTGTCTGTATACCACTTTATCTTAAGCGGTGCTCCTGCGTCGCGAATGGTTTCAGAACTCACGTCTTTGCCAGTACCGTAATTCACCTGGGCGAATGCATTCTTGTTTATATTCAATACGACCAGAAGCCGACTTCCTTTGCTGAGCTGGCGGCCTGTCATGCGTGTGCGCGTAAATGGGATCGTTTCGATGTGCCCGGGTTTGAGTAGTTTCCTTTGGCCTGGATCCTGGGCATAGCTTGCACGGCCGAGGAAGTAGGAGAGATGAAAGTAACGGCCGTCAGGCATGACCTCATAGAGTACAACTCCGATGTCCATGTCTTTTTTGTTGATGCTGGCGCGTAGTTTCCCTTCGAAGCTTCCGGTTACGGTTAGCGGTTCATCGAGTGGCTCGCTGATAAAGAACAAGCCGTCGGAGTGATCCAGCGAGTCGCGGATGATCGGGTAGGGATAGTAGCTGTTGTTCGAGGGGCTGCGGTCGGCGAGGTCTATGGTTTGTTGTATAGCTGCCGGGTTGCGTTGTGGTTTTTTACTTAACGAGTAATCGCTGCCGTGTTTGGTATCGGTTAGGTAGAAGTCGAGGTATTCTGTGTGAGTCGCTTCCATGGAGGGGGCATGTTTCCAGGTGTTGGCGCCCATCACTTCGTAGTTGATCCTGTCTTTGAGGATGGCTGGTTTAGGGCCGTTTTTCAATATGTAGTCGAGCCATTGAAAGGTTATATCGCGCGTATCGATAAGGCTTACCGGGTCGACCTTATAATCACGAAGTACGGGAAAGCCGCCACGTTGGGCGCCGAAGTGGTCGTATGGGCCGATGATGAGGTAGTGGTTTGCGTTCGGGTTATAGCGGTAGTGTTCATTTAAGTATTGTAAGGCGGAGATCTGTCCATCGTCGTAATAGCCGGTTACGGTTAGCACGGGAATATTTATGGACGCGAAATCTTGCTTGTAGGGTATCATGGCTTGCCAGTATGCATCGAAAGCGGGGTGCAGAAGCCAACGGTGCAGCCATGGGTTAGGGGTGCCGTCTATACTGTCTATGCTGGCGTAGGCAGTTCCGCTGCCATACCATTTCTGTGGCAGGGGGCGCCATCTTGCATTGTTGAAATATGTTTCCCTGTCGAGATATTTTGTGTTCGTTACGTAGAACGGCCAGGCATAGTTGGCGTTGATGAATACGTTGTTCTCCATCGGTACGCCCTGTCCGGGTATGGCAGCCACATAGGGCACGATTGTTTTGAGTGCGGGGTGCAGGTGTTTTGTGGCGGCCCATTGCGAGAAGCCTTCGTAGCTGCCGCCGTACATGCCGACGCGGCCGTCGCTCCAGGATTGGTGGGTTATCCATTCTATCACGGCGTTTACATCGGTTACTTCGTGCTCATAGGGGACCGGGAGGTCCGGGCTTAGGGCTTTGCCACGGGTGTATGCTATGACCCCGGTGTAGCCGTGCGTGGCGGCCCATTTGGCTTTTTCTATGTTGTTGCTGTCGGCGTATATCGTGAACAGGAGAGCAGCGGGTTCTCTGGGCGTATTCTTCCGACGTACTACTATTGCGGAGAGTTGGGCACCATCTGTTGTGGGGATGAGTATGCCGGTGTCTATTAGAAGCGTCGTATCATTCGGTGTGGAGGCTTTTAAGGCCTTTTGCTGCGCGGACAAAGCGAGGCCAGCCCCTGTTATAAGCAGGAGTGAAAGGATCAAGGTTTTCATCGTATTATGTGTTAAAGGTGATTCAGCTTTTTGAATTTTACGGTTTGCCTGCTGGACACTTCGGCCTCCAGGCCTGACGTTAGTAACAGTTGCAGCCTTCCGTTCGGCGCAGGCTTTACTTCGGCAACCTGGGCAAGATTCACAATCTTTGTGCGGCTCACCCGAAAGAATTGCGTAGCATCCAACTGCTTTTCCCACTGGTTGAGCGAGCGCTTGATCAGTACTTTGTTATTGCGGAAGTACAGTCGTGAGTAGTTTTCCAATGACTCGATAAGGCTGATCTCCCCGGCTTTTATAAAGTAGCAGCGTGTGCCGTCTTTTATGAAGATCTGGCGGTCGTGAGGTGTTGTGCCGGCCGAGAGTTTATTGCGTACTTTTTCCAACGCTTGCGCAAGCCGCTCTTCGCGGAAAGGCTTGAGTACGTAATCCAGCGCATTCACTTCGAATGCCTGCACGGCGTATTCATGGTATGCGGTAAGGAATATTACTTCGGGGATATCGTCCAGCATTTCCAGGAGATCGAAGCCTGTTTTTTCGGGCATCTGGATATCGAGGAAGACGAGGTCGGGGCGCAAGGTTTCTATCTGTTGCCGGGCTTCGTCGGCATTGCGTGCTTCGCCCACGATCTCTATATCGGGATGGTTTTTCATCGCCATCTTCAGCTCTTCGCGTGCGGCTCGTTCGTCGTCAACAACCAGGATGCGTATTGTTTTCATGACCGCGGTATTATGAGTGTGGCCTGTACGCGATGCGGTTCGGGCTGGCTTATATTGAAATGCGCCCGGCCTTCGTATTGTAATGCCAGTCGCTCGCGCAGATTCTGTAAGCCGAGCCCTGTTATCTGATTATCCGGGATGAGTGTGCCGGTATTGCTTACCTGGATCTGTATGCCTTCGGGTTGCAACGTCACCGCTATTTCGATGCTGCCACCGGCTTTGCGTTTATCTATGCCGTGCTTGATCGCATTTTCTGCCAGTGTCTGGATACAGAATGGTGGAATCATCAGGCCGGTGCTTTCATCGGGTTCGGTTAGCGTGTATTGCAGGCGTTCTTCGAAGCGCAGCTGCTCGAGCTCGAGATAATCGTTTACGAGCGCGATCTCTTCGCGCAGGGACATAAGCTTGTCCTGCCTGGTGTATAGTGTATGGCGGAGGAGCCCAGAGAGCAGGTCGATGGAGCGGCGGGCCGTGGCCGGGTTTGTTGCCGTGAGATACTTGATGGTGTTGAGCGAATTGAAAAAGAAGTGTGGGTTCAGTTGTGCTGCCAGGCGACCGAGCTGGGCTTCCTTTGCTATCACCGAGAGCTGCGCGTTCATCCGGGCCATGCGAATCTCGCGTTGCGCATAGTGGTAGAGATGATAGGCCAGCACCCATATGGACATGAGGCGCGTGCCGGTGATAAAGAGCCCGAAGGCATAGGTACTGAAATATTCCCGGAAGGATGGCAGTCGCTGTGGTGTGAAGTATAACCGGACGGTGTAAAGTTTAACGATGACGACGGCGCCATATAATACTGATAAGGCAAGTATTGATAAAATGATCCGGGGGAGCAACGTTTTCAGCTCCAGCCTGTACCAGCCGAGGCGCACTACCAGTGTACGGTAGAGATGCGTGACGAGTATGCCGGCGAGCACATCGAATACAAAGTCTGCTATGCCCTGCGTGACATCAAATGAACTTTCGGAATAGGCAATGTAGCTCCAATACAGCGCGGCTACGGACCAACCGATAAGCTGGCATTGCCAATATAGCGAGAGAGTCCGTTTTCGTATCAGGGTCATAACTGATACGAAGTAATGCATTTTCCGGGAAGGCCGGAAATGAAAGTACAGGAGCGAAGCAGGCGGGGTGATGAGCGTGGCGGCCTACCGTGTCTGAACGATTATTCGTACCGCAGCGAATCTACGGGATTGGAACGGGCGGCACGCAGGGTCTGTACGCTTACCGTCAGCAGGGCTATCAGAAGCACGAGCCCACCGGCCAGGGCAAAGATCAGTATGGATACGGACGTATGATAGGCGAAGCTTTGCAGCCAGCTATCCATCAGGAAGTATATGATGGGCATACCGAGCACTGTTGCCAGCAGCACGAGCCTGATGTATTCGCGTGAGAGAAGTATAAAGATACTCATTTCGCTGGAGCCAAGCACTTTGCGGATGCCGATCTCTTTGGTGCGTTGTGTGGCGGTGTATGCGGAGAGGCCGAACAGGCCGAGGCAGCCGATCAGCAATGCCAGTATAGCGAACGTTGTGAAGAGCAGGCCGAACTGGCGCTCATTCCTGTACTGCCGGTTGAAGTAATCGTCGAGGAAGAAGAAGTCGAAGGGATTGCCGGGAAATGCTTTTTCCCAGGCGGCCTTTACATGGCCAATTGTCGCGGGCAGGTCTTGTGTATTGATGTGCATCGCGTAGTATTCGCCGTTGTATTCCGTGCAATAGAACACTATAGGGATCATGGACTGTTTCAGGGATACCTGGTGATAGTCGTTTACCACACCGACGATCACGGGGTTGAAAGGCCATTCGGGGAGGGTGATCGCCTGGCCGATGGCGGCTTCGGGGTCTTTAAAGCCCAATTGCCGGGCGGCGGATGCGGTAAGGATACAGGCGGTGTCGGGGTCGGTTGTGTAGTCGCGGGAGAATGCGCGCCCTGCCAGGAGTTTCATGCCGAACACTTCCATGAAGTCGTAATCCATACTGTTGGTTCTGAACGAGACCAACTGATCGTCCGGCGCGCCATATGGTTTTGCAAGGGCGGTCCATGCGCGCTGCATGCCTGGCACGACCGACGGATAGGTTACGGCTTGTACTGTGGGGTCTTTCTTCAGCTCGTTACGGAATACATCGATGGCGGATGTGATCTCTTCCCGCTGGTGCGGCATAACTCCGGGGCGCTCGACTACCAATACCTGGTCTATCGTTACGCCGATATCGCGGCTCATCATGTAATTCAATTGCCGGAATACGATGAATGTTCCGGCGATAAGCGCCACCGATGCCATGAACTGTACCACGACCAATGCTTTTCGCAACACTATGCCGCGTGTACTGTTCTTCAGTTTTCCCTTGAGGATCACTGCGGGTCTGAATGAAGAGAGGACGAGGGCGGGATAGAAGCCAGACAACAGCGATCCGGTGAGCCATAGTATTATTATCAGTATGAAGAACCAGAGCTGGAGGAAATGGTGGATGGTAAGCGATAGCCCGGAGAGTGTGTTGAATGCCGGGATTACGGCGCTTGAGATGGCCAGGGCGATGATCACCGACAGGAAATTGATAAGCGCGGCTTCCAGAAGGAACTGCCGGATGAGCTCTGTGCGTTGGGCTCCCATAACTTTGCGTACGCCAACTTCCTTGGCGCGTTCCAGCGCTTTGGCTGTGGAAAGATTGATGTAGTTAATCAGTGCTATACCAAGTACGAAGAGGCCGATGAGCCCGAGGAACTGTACGATACGTTTGTCTCCATTGGGTTCTGCTTCTTCGGCAAGATTGGAGGTGAGGTGGATGTCGTGCAATGGTTGCAGCGACATTGCATAACGTTGATTTGTTTGTTTCAGATCGGGTACGAGGCGTTCTATGAGGGCAGGGACCTTCGCTTCCAGTTGTTTCACATCTGTGCCGGGCTTAAGGTGCACATAGGTGTACATATCGTTACGGCGCCAGCTCTGGTCGTAGCGTGTAACGCCGTAGTTGGGATCCCGGCCTACGCGATTGTACAGGGTTTTGTACGAGAACAGTATATCGAATTTGAGGTGCGTATTGGTGTATACTTTTTTCAGCACGCCCGTAATCTTTACCAGCTCGTTGTTATTGTCGTCGTCGTTGAGGCGGAGGCTTTTGCCCAGGGGATTTTCGGTGCCAAAGTAAAGGTGAGCGCACTCTTCGGTTATCACGGCAGTATTGGGCTGCGCGAGGGCTGTGCTTATGTCGCCTGCTGAAAGTGTATAGCCCATCATCGGGAGGAATGCCGAGTCGGCGTACAGGAACCGGCGTTGCTTTATGGCAATGGGATCTGGGAGGGCTTCTTCGTTGGTGATCACTACATTGTTCTTGTAGCCCATGTTATAGAGGCGCGTATAGCCGGTTATTTCCGGGAGGTTGGCTTGCAGTGCAGGTCCGGCGGCCGGGAAGTTTTCCGCTGTGGCCTTGATCAGCTCGTTGTTCTGATACAAATCCAATCGTACACGATATACGGAGGATGCTTCGGGGTTGAAGTCTTCGTAGCTTGTTTCGAAGCGCACATACTGGGCTATCAGAAGGAATACAGCCATTCCGATTGCCAGGCCAAATACATTCAGCAGCGAGAAGAATTTATTCTTCATGAATGAGCGGTAGGTGCGGGTTAGAAACAGTTGTATCATAGGTAATACGTTGTACGTTCGGGTAACGAGGCAGGACAGGCAAAAACACGGCCAGATGCGTTGTAATGTGTATTCGTGGCTGTAAGGAATCGCATTGTGAATATCAGGCTCGTGTGATCGTCCGTTTGCGGGCATTGCTTCTTCGTTTTCGGGCGATGGCGGTTATTGGTGGAACCAGGTTTTTATAAGTGGGAGTAAACCCTGGCAGGCGCCGGGAGTCTAAACCAGGAGGATCACGCTCATGAAAAATTTACGTCGCTATACTGTCTTGCTGGTTGGGATATCCGGCCTTGCTTTGGTTTCCGCCTTTTGCGAGCCGGAGCCCGTCAATAGCCGGAAGCCACGATTTCCATACGAGAAAGCGGGGCTTACGAAGGACGAGGCTGCGGCGCATTTGCTGAATCGTTTTACCTACGGTCCTGCGCACGGCCAGGTGGATGCCGTGGTAAAGATGGGCCTCGAGGACTGGTTCGAACAGCAGCTTACTGCGACGCTTTCTGACGAGGAATTAGCTATGCGACTGCAACCTTTCGATGTGCTGAGCTGGAGCAATACACAAATTGTAAACACCTATCGTCGTAACGGCGAGGTAGCGAGGATGGCGAAGGCTGACGGTATCGAGCCGAATGATTCCCTGGGAAACGACTCCAGGGCCTATCGTGAGGAGCTGCGCCGCTACCGGGAACAGAAGGGGTTCAGGCCGGAACGCGACCTGGTCAAGCAATTGGTGAGTCAGAAGATCGTTCGCGCTGTTTACAGCCGTAATCAATTGCAGGAGGTGCTTACAGATTTCTGGATGAATCACTTTAACGTATCGGCTACTAAAAATGCTTGCAGCCGGTTTATACTGTCGTATGAACGTGATGCTATACGGCCGAACGCACTGGGCCACTTCGATGAGTTGCTGCTGGCTACGGCTCAGTCGCCGGCCATGTTGCTGTACCTCGACAATTTCAGTAGCGTGGCCATCGATTCGTCCGCGGGGCATAAGCTGAATAACCGGCGACGTGGCCTTAACGAGAACTATGCGCGTGAGGTAATGGAACTTCATACTCTGGGCGTAGACGGTGGCTATACGCAAACCGATGTTACCGAAGCGGCGCGTATTCTTACGGGCTGGACCATTTATCCCATGGGGAGTGAATTTTTTGGCAGCGGATATAAAAAGATGCTGGACAATGTGGGTGAGGAGCGGCTTAGAGAGCGAGGCTTGGTACATCACGGGGATTTTCTCTTTCTGTCGAACCGTCATGACAAGGGGGAGAAAACCGTTCTTGGTAAACATTTTAATGCGGATGGCGGATATGAGGAAGGCAAGGCGTTACTGGAGATGCTTGCTCATCATCCATCGACGGCGGCCTTTATATCCCGTAAGATCGCCATTCGTTTTGTGAGCGATGCGCCGCCGCAAGCTCTGACAGACAGGATGGCGAAAGCATTTAAGGATTCCAATGGCGATATCAAACAAGTGCTGAGAACGATGGTAAGCTCCATTGAATTTTGGGATGTGCATGCGGTGCGCTCGAAGACGAAATCTCCCGTGGAGCTTGTCGCCAGCAGCCTTCGTGCGTTGAATGCGGATATACATGATCCCTACATGTTCTTTGCATGGCTTAAGCGCATGGGGCAGCCGTTATATTACTACCAGGCGCCAACGGGGTTTCCCGACAGGGGACAATACTGGATCAATACGGGTGCGTTACTGAACCGGATGAATTTCGGGCTCGCGCTAGCAGACGGCAAGATACGTGGTACTGCCTTCGACCTGTTGGCGATCAACGGGAGCCATGAGCCCGAGAGCGCGCAGGATGCATTGGCGACCTACAGCACGATCCTTATGCCCGGTCGGGATATGGACGAGACTATAAAACGTCTTACTCCTTTGCTAACCACTCCTGACCTTCCGCAGAAGGTAAATAACGCTGCTGCGCGGAACCGAGCAGATGATGCGATGATGATGGAGAGAGGCGATTCTCTGGCAGAGGATGTGAACTCCATGCGTGCTTCGGCGCAAGCGGGCGGTGATTACCGGCTTGCGCAGGTTCTCGGCATCCTACTGGGGTCGCCGGAGTTTCAGCGACGTTAATTGAGGTAATAAAAAAACAGAACAACGAGACGTATGATTACACGAAGAGCATTTCTGAAAGCGGGTGGCCTTACACTACTTGGAATGGGAATAGGCGGTGTTCCGACATTTCTCACGCGCGCCGCGAGCATGAATACGGTATCGCCTCTTTATGGCAAACGGCGTGTGTTGGTATGTATTTTTCAGCGAGGCGCCATGGATGGGCTGATGGCGGTAACGCCTTTCGCCGATACTTATTTAAAAGCGGCACGTCCCGATCTATTCGTTACCCCTGCGAGTGCCAATGGGGATAAGGCGTTGCTGGACCTTGACGGCCGGTTCGGCCTTCATCCGAGTATGCGTGCATTCGAGGTGCTGTATCGTGAGCAGCGTCTTGCTATCGTTCATGGTATGGGGTCACCGAATACCACACGTTCGCACTTTGATGCGCAGGATTATATGGAGAGCGGTACGCCGTTCAGTAAAAGCACAAGCAGTGGCTGGCTTAACCGTGCAGCCGGCATGTTGGGGCATGAGGCGACTCCATTTCAGGCTGTAAGCCTTACTCCGGCAATGCCGCGGGTACTTTATGGTGATCAGCCTGCACTGGCTATCAGTAACCTTAAAGATTTTACGGTTCAGACAAAAGGCAATCCGAGAGGCACGGTTGTCGCAGCGCGGAGCTTTGAAGAATTGTATGATCAGACTTCGTCAACGTTGCTCAATGAAACGGGTAAGGAGAGCTTCGAGGCGATGCATTTGCTTCAGAAAGCCGATATAAACCGTTATACTCCTGAATATGGTGCGATATATCCGGCGAGCCCTTTGGGCAATGCATTGAAGCAGATCGCTCAGCTTATCAAAATGGATGTTGGGCTGGAGGTTGCCTTTGCAGAGTCCGGCGGGTGGGACACTCATCTCAATCAGGGGGCGGTCAACGGCATCTTTGCGCGTAATGTGGCCGACCTGAGCAATAGCATCAGTGCGTTCTGGAAAGATCTGGAAAGGTTCCAGGATGATGTAACGGTGATGACGATGACTGAATTTGGCCGCACGGTTAAGCAGAACGGATCGCGTGGCACTGATCACGGCCGGGCATCGTGCAGCTTTATTTTAGGAAACAATGTACGCGGTGGTATGATACACGGCAGTGTGCCCGAGCTCGCTCCCGAGAATCTCGAGGACCATCGAGACGTGCCTGTTACCACGGACTTCCGGAGCGTGTTCAGCTCTGTGAGCAGCACACATCTTCGTATAGAACACTCATTGCTACTATTTCCCGGCTGGAACGGAGATGGCATCAATGTCATGAAGAATTGACGTTGTGGTATATGGTTTTCCCAATAAATGTACTTTAACCGGCGCGGATACTCCTTTCAATGGGATACTTGTCGTGCGAATATTCGCAGGGGCACGTTTCAGCATGGAGAATACATAGTCGGATACCACAAAGCTGTTGTTCAACTCTTTCGTAGCGCTTTGCAGTCGTGATGCCACGTTGACGGGGTATCCCATGACGATCGTGTGCTCCTTCGTGCCGAGCAGTATACGGCCCGTGGCGACCTTGCCGGCGTGCAGCCCCATTCCGATCTCAATGGATTGGTTAAGGTCCTTACGAAACGATTTCTCGTTGAGTATTTCCAAATGTTTCAAGATCGACATGCCTGCCTGTACGGCGGCGTTTACGGCTTCTTCGATCGGGCAATCGAATCCGAATGCGGCGTAGAAGCCGTCGCCGGAGGTTTCGATGATCTGGCCACGGTGGACGCGGATGCTATTCTGGAAGGCAGAGAACAGTTTACGGATTACATAGATCACATCACCTGCGCCGTGGCGTTCGACGAATGGGGTGAAATTGCGGATGTCGAGGAAGAACAGTGCCATGTCGCGGTCCACATCCGTCTCCTGTGTCCACAGGTTCCAGTTTTTTTCGGGTATTTTGGAATTGGCGGCGGGTTGTTTCTTCCTCTGGATACCAGCGCGGCGTGTGGTTGACGGGGCGGGGGCGAAAAGTTTGAGTTGCTGCTTCATGGTCGTTCCTGTTTTCTATAGTTGTAAAGGAACAGGGTGGAGATGACAGCAGTATGTCAGTAGTCAGAACAAGATCTAAAAGATTTTAGGACTTACTGGATTTTTATTGAGTATTTGGATTTTTAAAACGGGAAGTATTCCCCCACAGGGAGGAGACTTCCCGTTGTTGTGTAAAAGGCAACCGGGTTGTCTAGTGCATTTTTTTGATCCAGTTCTTGTCGGCTGTGGCCTTGAGGTTTTTCTTCTTTTCGGCGTCCCATTTGCGGAGGCGATTGTCGCCGCTGAAGTTATAGAACAGGTATAGCTTGCCGTCGATGATCTTGAAGGCTTTAGGATCTACGCGCACACGCTCACCTGTGGTAGCCACTGTGTATGCGCACCAGCCGCCATACATCGGTTCGTATTTGGCGGGTGATTTAGCAAACTCGTCGCGGTTAGCCTGGTTGGCAAAATAGTAAACGATGCCCATGTGGTCGTATTGGTATTTTGCATCGCCTTTTGCGGGATGGTTTTGAAAATAGCTTACGGGGTCGAACTCGCGCAGGGCAATAAAGTTTTCGGTATTGAAGTTCCGGCGGCGTGCTGCATTTTCAGCCTGACCCACGGCTGTGAATGCGATACCAACGCACAGCAGCAGAATGGTAGTGTAGCGGTTCATATCAGGTATAGATGTATATTTTTATATGCCAGTTTCGGTCTTCGCGACGGCATTGTGAAATGGCAGTCGTGTGATGTGTAGGATCGGCCGTTTACAGGGCGATGCTGTCGGTAAACGGTATTTGGTTTTTAGGGGATATTTTTTTATTTTGAAACTGCTGTTGTTTTACACAGGGGAATGTTTGGGCGGAAGATGTTGTTTGAATTCTTCAATCTTTGGTTTGATCCTCATAATCGGCAGCGTTAAAGACCCTGTACCTTTGTATAGAATAGATATATGTATTGACGGATCGTCCCGCAGTTGGTGGAAGAACAGGGAGACCACGATATGTACAAGAATTGGCTTGTTTTGTGCAACTCAACTTAACAGGCTGAGGTTATTTTTACCACTGTAAAAAATTGAAAGCGATGGAGAACAACGTAAAGACTAGACATCCCTACGTCGGCATCTGGGCCACTCAGAATGGTTTTATTCGCCAGGAGATTTTGCCCGACGGGCGCTATGGCGAGACCCGTGGCGCATACGAAAGCGTACACACCGGTCGTTACATGATAGACGATGGTCATATTGAATATATCGCCGATACGGGCGTGCGCGCTTCCGGTGATTTTGAGGGCAATGTGCTGTACTATGCAGGCCACATATTCTACCGTCAGGCGGATGAGCTGGAGATCATCAACTAGTGTTACCAACCGGCACGATGCATTTGTGATATACTGTATTTTATAAGATCTGTATACCGACGACATTTGACTATGGAAAGCCTTCCGAGACATCGGGAGGCTTTTTTATTTCCGGATGGTTTTGTGACTCGGCTGTGACTCGAATATACAGATTGTGTTCAGTACTTTTCTCGCCTGGGTGACATTTTTTTGGGTTTGAGGAAGATGATGTTGGGGATATGCAGTCGTTTGGGAAGGGTGGGCGTTTGAATGTGACAGGGATTGGTTTGATACCGGTAAATGTGGGGCTTTAGGGCGGCTATACTTTTGTGTTAACAAAAACACTTTAATGTATGAGTAACAAAGTATGGTTTATTACGGGGGCTTCCAAGGGTTTGGGGCTTGCGTTGGTGAGGCAATTGCTGGTGAGGGGATATGCGGTGGCGGCTACGTCAAGGAGTCTTGGGGATTTGACGAAGGCTGTTGGTAAAGGGACAGATATGTTTCTGCCATTGGCGGTTGATTTGAATAATGAGAATAGCGTGAAGAATGCTTTGGCGGAGACTGTGAAGTATTTCGGCCGTGTAGATGTTGTGGTTAACAATGCGGGGTATGGACAGGTAGGTGCTTTGGAGGAGCTTAGTGATGCTGAGGCGCGGGGTAATTTTGATGTCAATGTATTCGGGGTGCTGCATGTTATACGGCATGCTATGCCGTATCTGCGTGAGCAGAAGTCGGGACATATTCTGAATATTTCTTCTATTGGGGGTATTACGGGGAACTTTCCGGGTTGGGGCGTTTACTGCGCTACGAAGTTTGCGGTGGAGGGTTTGTCGGAGTCGTTGGCTGCGGAAGTGAAACGGTTCGGGGTGAATGTTACGGTTGTAGAGCCGGGTTATTTCCGGACGGAGTTTCTTACCGCGGGTTCGATGGGGCTGCCACAAAACGAGCTGGCTGTGTATGAAGATGTGCGTGCTTCGCAGGCGCTTCATTCACAACAGGTCAACCATAATCAGCCGGGCGATCCGGAGAAGGCTGCAGCTGCGATGATCGATATTACGGGTGAGACCAATCCGCCGCTTCACCTGGTACTTGGTGAAGATGCTTATGCGCTTGCTCACGCGAAGATCGATGCGCTGGAGGCTGAGCTGGAGCTGTGGAAGGCTGTGACGATGTCGACGAATTTGTAAGAGAGGTCTTTTTGGTTGTCAGCATTTCCTGTGTCAATCTCTTCTACACGGTCTGATTATTCAGATAGTGTAGAAGGATTGGTTCTTTATGGTATTGATGCGAATACGTGTCAGTGTGATCAGGTGGCCTTTTTTTATTTGGGTTTACTTTTTTACGCCGATGATGATTCCTGTGGACCAGTGTTGTTTGGTGAGGATGAGGTCGGGGCGTGCTTCGAGGTCTTCGACAAGCTTTGTGGCTTTTTCGGCGTGGCCTTCGGGCCAGTTGGGTTGGGGTAGCATATCGTCTATTATGTACAGGCCTCCGGGGTTCAATAGTGCTAATGTTTCGTCGAGGAGCATGTATTTACCTGGCCACGTGTCGGCAAATATGTAGTCGAAGCGGAGGGCGGTGTTTTGTTTTATCCAGTCGTTGCCGTCTGAGGTGATCAGTGTGAGGCGTGGGTCGTGATTGAGGAAACGGTTGGCGATGGTGAGGAACGCCTCGTCGTTGTCGACGGATATGAGTGTTGATGTGGTGGTCATACCGTCGAGGATCCAGGATGTGGAGAGGCCTGTGCCTGTGCCGAGCTCGAGAAATTTTCCATTGGGTTTTGATGCAGCGAGTGTGCGGAGGAGCGAGCCGGTGAGTACATCGGATGCCATGGTGAAGCCAGATGTGCGGGTAGCGGTGTCGATGTCGGTGTATTGGGTGGGGAGGTTTGGGATTGTTTCGGTCATGGGGTGAAATTGTCAGAACAAGATTTATAAGATTTTAGGATGAACAGGATAGATTAAACCTGTCGGCTTTCAATTTATGTGTTTGTTTGTATAATGTGTACATATCGAGTGGAAAAATGTTATATTGTTTATATATCCGTACGAACGTTATGGTGTCACGTCGATTTTTTATTCGGTCTGTAGTGGTTGCTCTTGTGGGAGCGAGCGTTCGTTATTCGCTTGCGCGTGATTATAAGGGCAGTGCTATGACGGTGCGGGGTTTGGTGGATATCAATGATCTTGGGTGGGTGCTTATTCATGAACATGTTCTGGTGGATTTTATTGGCGCTGCTGACTATAACCAGGAGCGGTGGGAAGATGAGGATGTGATACGTGTTGTGTTACCTTTTCTTATGGAGGTTAAGGCCGCGAGGTGTAGGACTTTTGTTGATTGTACGCCGGCATATCTGGGGCGGGATGTGCGCATGCTGCGTGAGTTGAGTGTGCGTAGTGGTTTGCACATTATTACTAACACAGGGTACTATGGTGGTTCGGACAACAAGTATCTGCCGGCGCATGCTTTTTCTGAAACGGCGGATCAACTGGCAGAGCGGTGGGTATCTGAATATACTAATGGTATAGATGGAAGTGATATCAAGCCGGGGTTTATTAAGACAAGTATAAATAAAGGTCATCTCACGGCGATCTCTCAGAAGCTTATACGGGCATCGGCACGGTGTCATCTGCGGACGGGGCTTACTATTGCGTCGCATACGGGGCCGGCGACGCCAGCTTTTGAGGCCATCGATATTCTTCGGGAGGAAGGTGTTTCGCCGGAGGCTTTTATATG
>Ga0247764_1000137_pt1 | contig 26379 bp, 23 predicted proteins | sample UWRJL051202B4_FD_179932 | JGI IMG/M metagenome (GOLD analysis project Ga0247764, IMG submission 179932) | Plant litter microbial communities from Arlington Agricultural Research Station in Wisconsin, United States - UWRJ-L051-202B-4 | ecosystem: Environmental > Terrestrial > Plant litter >...
GCGTAGTCCGCGAGCTCGCCGATCGATCGCGAGGCTTTGTCGGCGAGCAGCTTGTCCTTGGTGAGCGCGCCCATCTGCGTCGGCCAAAACTTCTCCGGCTCACCGCCGCCGCTCAGGGTGACACCGGCTTGAACGACGCCGTTGTCACCCACCACGATAAGGACGAACGGCGAGCGCGTGGCCGTTTGGGCGTCTGCTCGCCGCGGCGTGAACGTCTCCAGCAACGGCAGACCTAACATGAGGCCGCAGGCGCCCCGGAGTACCAGCCGCCGATTCATTTTGCGTGCGTCTTCGCTATTCATGACGATACCTTCAGGGACGGCGGTTCAGAAACCCTTCGCTCGTCACGATCTGAAGTTCCAGATCGCGGAGCGAGACCATTCCGGCGCGTGACAAACGCGCGTAGTAGTCGACGAGTGGCCGTTGCTCCTCCGTCAACTCCTGACCTTGCAAGTAACTCAACATATTCTGCAAGTAGCAGGCGTGCGTTTCCTTGGTTTCGGCGAGTAAAGCCGAGAGCTCCACGCCATTTTGGAAACTCCTGAGTTTGCCATCCAGCGAGTAGCTGTCAGAAGCGATCACCGGCTTGCCTTGATCCTCCGTACGGAACTTGCCGACGGCATCGTAGTTTTCGAAGGCGTACCCGAGCGGGTTGAACAGCACTCCGTGACATACGGCGCCACACGTACCTTTTCCGGTCGTAGCTTCGACGCGTTCGCGGTTGGTCAAACCCGGAGTCTCCGGGATATCCGTGGCCGCAGCGGCAGGGTCTGGCGGAGGCAGCGTCTTGCACAGCAGCCGGGTCGCGATGAACACACCACGATGGATGATGTTCGGTTGATCTCCGTGGGAAATATAGGACGACAGAAAGCCTGGCTGCGTGAGCAGACCCGAACGCTTGGTGGGGTCGAGGTCGACCTTCGTGAGCGTGTTCGGATCGCTCGAGAACGTGCCCGTTACGCCGTACAGCGGCGCGAGCAAGGAGTTCACGAAACCGACCGGAGCGGTGTAGAAGTCCTTGATCCCGCGTCCGTCCTTGAACACCCAGTCGATGAACTGCAGCACCTCGGCTTTCATCGCCGCCGGCGTGCCCGGCTTGAAGTCGGGGAACTTCGTCGGGTCGCGCTCGATGCCGTCGTACGTACCGAGGCGATACACTTGCAGGTTCAGGTTCCTGAGGCCCGCGGTGCCGGTCGCGCTGTCGAGCAAGCGCTTGGCTTGCGACGCCACGCTGGTTTTATCGCGCAGTTGCCCGCCGGCGGCCGCCGATAGCAGCGCGTCGTCCGGCATGGTGTTGGTGATCGCGAAGGCGAGCTTGGAGGCCACCTCCCAGTCGTTCAGCGCGATCGCGCTGGCGCCAGCGGCCGCGGTGCCGAGCTCCGTGCGGTAGAGGAAGTGCGGGGACTGCAGCATCGCCTGGATCACCAGGCTGGCGCCGGCATTAAACGCGTCGACGCCCGGATAGAGCGTCGGCGCCTGATCGAAGAGCGCTTGGTGTGTGGTCACCTCCGCGTCGGTGAGCGGGCGACGGAACGCCCGCTGTCCGAAGGTCGTGATGAAGGCGCGGGCGCGCGCGGCGCCGCTGCTGGGTGCGTTGGCGGGCAGCAGGCGAGCCAGAGCGCTCGCGTCGCCGGTCACTTTGGCGGCTAGCTTCTCGGCCGCGCTTTCCAGCTGTTGCCGTAGCTGCTCCGTGACGAATAGCGAGTCGGCCTCGTTGTCGAAGCCGATGAGTGCGTCGCCGGTGACCACGCTGTCGACGTCGGAGATGTCCGTCACCTTCAGCAGATCGCGTACGGCGTTCGCCCACTGCAGCCGGCTCAGTCGTGCGATGCGCGGAGTCGGCACGAACACGGCGTTGGGCGGCGACGAGGGGATGGCATAAGGATCTGCGCCCTGGGCGGCACCTCCGGTCGTTACCCCCGAGCCACCTCCCGCGGAGTTGGCTCCACCTTGACTCACCGTGCCTTGGCCACTCGTGCCCTGGCCACTCGTGCCCTGGCCGCCACTCGGCAGTCCAGCGCCGCCCGCACCCGCGGTGCCCTGCTGCCCTGCGCCTCCGGTCGTCCCGGGCTCGGCGTCGTCGGTGATGGAACCGGCGCTACACCCGAGCGCCAAAAGGAGAACGCCGCGGAGCGACGCGCTGGTCGCTGACCGCCGGAAGTGCGCATGCGATGTCGCACTCCCTGGATGCTTGTGTGGCGGCTTCATAGATGATTTACCTCGAAAATTCGCGGCCACGTAGAACTTTCCCGCAGCCATGCATGCGATCCGGACAAACGAGCTCGGCCGTCCTGATCTGCTCGGAGCTGCTGCGCTGTTCAGAAGATTCTTCGTTGTCGAGCAGTGACCGCAGCGGGGCGTGCGTGATCAACAGCGTTGCTGGAGAGATTCAGTGTGGTTGGCGTCGCGCCGCCTGCGAGAGTGGCGTGCGGCTCATTGGCCCGAGGGCGGCAAGTCTTCTCGAATCCAAGGGCGCAGGGCTGACCGTCACTCTAGCTTTGGTTCATCGCCGCATGGTCGAACAGCGAGCTTCGCGACCTGAAGCTTTGCGCGTAGTCCACCCTCAGCTGTGCGGGCCCCTCGTGGTGCTATTTACGCTCACGGGCCGCCGACGTGATGTTCAGCTCTGAAAAGCCGATGCGAAGCTGGCGTGTGCCTGGACGGCGTTCGATTGCCGTTGCGGCCTCGGGCAGCCGGAGTTGGGCCAGGTGTTTTCGCACACGAAAGACTTCGCCATCAATCTGCTGCGGGGTCATGAGAAGCCCGCGCGCGAGCATATCCTTGTCGATCCATCCGCACTCGGAGTCGGCGAGCAGCGCCGCGCGATCGGCTACGCGCGCACGCGCCAACACCAGCAGCAAGTAGTTGTGCGATCTTGCTCCCAGTTCTACACGGCGGGTGCCGTAGTCGAGCCACGCCTGGACGAACTCCTCGTCCGTCGAAACGGCGAGACTGAGACGTGCCTGGATGGCCCGCTCCTCTGACGTGAGACTGGCAGTGGCGACGATCGAGACTGGAGCGCGAAAGAGGTAGGTAGCCCCTTCGTGCGTGAACTCCATACCGTCTGCGATTGCGGAGGTCGCGCCATCGGCATCTTCGAGTTTCCAGCTCCCATCGACGTCCTGGAACAACGTGCAAGCGCCAATGCCTCGGCCCGGTACACCAATTACGCCGGAACGACTCGAGAGCGCCTTGCCAGTGCTCAGATCGAGCACCATCGGTTCCGGTGGCGCGTCGTCCTGGAGAATCCAGAGTTCCTGAGCATGACCGAAGGCGAGCCGATCTCCTCGCCTCAACGCGTAGGCTCGCCGCGGCTCGAGCAATGCGTCGTTTAGGCGCGTGCCGTTGCGACTCCCCCGATCGACGATCTCCCAACCGCAGCCGCTCCAGCGGATCAGCGCGTGCTGTCCGGACACGTAGTTGGCGCTCAAACGCAGCGTGCAAGCGACGGCTCTGCCTACCAGGTGTTCGGCGAATACCAGGCACCCTTGATCCGTCGACGGACAGTGAAGCTGTGCCAAGGCGGAGTCCCTAGTTCGACCAGCGGGCCGCGATCGGACGTGATCGACTCGAACTCGTCGTAATCGTATTTGGACTCTCGGGCACGCTACTCACACTCCTGAGAGGTCGGCATGGACGCTGCACGCATTCGTTTCGAGGGAATTTCGGCCGTGAATGCCGAAGAGGGGCTTCCATTTGCTTCGCCGCAACACGCCATCTTACTTGCAGATCTGTGGACGGATCTGCGAACGGGCAGACGTCAGGTCGTGGATTGTTTGGCAACGTCGGCGCGACTTTACCTAGTACTAACGACACGGGCGAATTCTACCAGGGGAACCGTGCGTGACCTGGCGAACATGAGCGCCCTGGAAAATTGCCTATGGCTCGGTGCCCAAAAAGTCGTAGCAGCCAAGTGCGGTCGTTCGACTTCCGGCGTGGCTGGTCGCGCAAAATCCGCACTGGCTTCCATGGGATTACGCTGTTCGTTTTTTCATAGCCCTTTCCTGCTGGCGGCCAGTTGTGGCCTCTGTCACCTCGGTGACCGCTCCGTATTCGCCGAGCTCAGGAGTACCGAGAGTGCGGACGTCGTTAGCGTGCGCCGCCCAGAGTACCTACTCGGAGGAATCACCGACGCGGAACGGCAAGTAGCAGGCTGCTTGCTCGAAGGGCTGCCGTACGCCGAGATCGCAAAGCGGCGTGGCGTTTCCACCCGTACCATCGCGAATCAGCTGTCGGCCGTATTCCGCGGCTTGCATGTTTCAGGTAGATTCGAGCTAATTCGACGCGCCCTTGAGCTTTGGCGGTGCACTTTGGGTTCAAGTTCGCAAGTCATCAGGCAGTTGAGCTGGTGCGACGAGACTGGCCATCGATGAGGCCCATGCAGGCGATGCGTGCGGTCTTCTTCGTGGTCGTCATGGCGTTCGCGCGGCCGACCTTGGCGACGGAACCAAGCGAGGCCGAAACGGCATTTCAGCTCGGTCGTGTACTCCTCAAGGAGAAGCGATACAAGGAAGCCTGTCCCAAGTTTGCGCAAAGCCAGACGCTCGATCCCGCACCGGGGACGCTCTTGGCCTTGGCCTACTGTCAGGAGCTGGCAGGTCAGCTCGCGAGTGCGAGGAACAGCTACCTGTTGGCGGCCGAGCTTTCGCGGAGTGCAGGGCAGAAGGACAGGCAAGACGTCGCGCACGAGCGTGCCGCTGCTCTAGAAGAAAGGATCTCTTCAATCATGATAGTGGTTGCGGACACCGTGGCGGCGCAGCCAGGGCTGCAAGTCTTCAGGGACGGGGTGTTAGTTCCGCCGACTCAATGGGGAAGACCCATGCCCGCCGACGGCGGCCGCTACGTCATCGAAGCACAGGCGACGGGAGCTCAGAGCTGGCAACAGTTCCTGAATGTGGCAGCCGAGAAGGACGGTGCGGTGGTGGTTGTTCCTTCGCTCAAAGCGGTCGGAGCTGATGACCGAATGCAACACGAGCCGTCAGCACCACGCGCAACGTTGTCGCGCGTTTCTACGGTCCGGGAGCCCGGCGCTTCGCCCGCGACATCACGCGGGCCCGCCTTACGTGACGCCGCCTGGGCTGCAGGAATCGGAGCGGCGACGGGCTGCGTGATTGGCGCAGTCTTTGGTATCATTGCCGCGTCCAGAAACCGCGCGTCGAACTCGGACGGACACTGTGACGCTTCAGGTTGTGATGCGCGTGGCGTGGGTCTCAGAAATCAAGCGCTGAACGCGGCGCGCGTTGCCACGACATCCTTCGCTGTCGCAGGCGGCTTGGCACTGGGGAGCGTTACTCTTCACATACTTTCCCGCGACGCGGATCGTCCAGCTGCTCCCGCCGTGGCGGGGACGCTAATCAGCGTGGAAGGCAAGTTTTGAGGCTTCAATACCAAATTGGAGCTCTGCTCGTGCTGTCTGGTGCTTGCAACGTCGTGCTTGGCATCGACGAACCTAATCCGCGCGCTGTGTCTGCAAACGGCGGCGTACCTGGCAGCGCACAGGGTTCTGGAGGAGCGTCGAATGGCGGCCATCCCGGAATGGCCACGATTGAGCAGGGAGGAGCCCTTGTCATGGCCGGGGGACGTGCTGCCGGTGTAGGCGGTCTCCTAGTTGCGGGGGACGCGGGGGCATCCGTTTTGGGCGGCGTCTTTGGTACTGGGGGATTCACGCTTGCCTCCGCTGGGGAAGGCGGCGGGGTGGGCGTAGCAGCGGGCGCGGGCGGAATCGGGGGCGACGCGTCAGAGGGTGGCGCGTCGCCTATTTGTCTGTTCGGCGAGCGACGTTGCGGCGGAGCCGGCATGACCCCGCAGATCTGTGATGGGAACTCGCTGTGGGTGAATGATCCCGCGCAGAGCGGCGCGGACTGTGCGTTGGCGTGCCGCGAAGGCCATTGCGTGGATTGCAACGACGACGACACTCGTTGTGTCAACGACCGCGCACAGCGTTGCGTAGGTGGAAATTGGGATACCGGGGAGCTCTGTGTCAATTACTGCCAAGCCGGCAGATGCATCAACCCGCCGAGCTGTGGAGTGAGCGATAAGTGCGGGACTCACGGCTATAGCTGCTGCAAGTCGTTCTACGTGCCAGGCGGCTCTTTCTACCTGAGCTACGACGAAGTGCGCTACACCGAGCAGAGCTTTCGCGCGCGCGTGGACGGCTTCTTGCTCGACAAGTTCGAAGTCACCGTGGAACGGATGCGGCGTTTTCTCGAAGTGTACGAGCCCAAAGTTTTCAAGCCCGGCAGCGGCAGGGCCGCGCACATCCTCGATGATACAGGTTGGGATGCGCTATATCCACTGCCCGCCACGGCAGCCGAGCTGAGCGTCGCGCTGAAGTGTTCCCAAACCGACGCCACCTGGGCAGAGTCCGCCAATGATACACAGGCGACTTTGCCAATCAACTGCGTAGACTTCTTCGTGGCCTACGCGTTCTGCATTTGGGATGGCGGGAGGTTGCCCACCGAGGCCGAATGGAACTATGCCGCATCCGGGGGTGAGGAACAGCGCGTGTATCCGTGGTCCATGCCCGTGACGAGCGAAGAAGTATCGGAGGAACACGCGGCGTACGGTCAAGTCGAGGGACTCCCTTCTTTGGTTGGATCTCATCCGAAGGGTGATTCTCGCTGGTTGCAGTCGGATCTCGGAGGCAACGTCTCCGAGTGGACGCTCGATTTCTACGCGGATCCATACCCCTCGACTGATTGCGATAATTGCGTCAACACGACCGCAGCACCGAGGAAATCGCTCCGCGGTGGGGACTACCTGACCGACCCCTACTTCTTGAGCGCTGCGGATCGTTCAAACGCGCAGCCGAATCTGCGCAGGGGAAACATTGGGTTTCGCTGCGCTCGCGATTTGAAACCCTAAGCTTCGAGGAAAACCATGTTCAAGAATCTAAGTAGGGCCGTTCGAGCCTGCCTGGTCGTGCCATGTGCGCTGTTTCTACTCCTGAGTTTGACCCACTGCCCGGGACACCTGGCTGGCAGTGCTGTCTATTGTGGGAGCACCTCGACGGATTGTAAGCTTGCTACCGCAATGCCTCGCTGTGCCGAGCCAGCCAAGGTTTTCTGTCACTCCCTCAATTTCTGCGTCTACACCCTCAAGAATTCCAGCGCTTGCAAGTGTTTGGGCGGAGACATCAAGGAGTGTCCGGGTGGATCGTTTGCACGTTGCGTGAACGTTGGCGCTGCGGGTGCAGATTGGGAGGCGTGCCCAACCTGAGGTGCGAAACATTGCAGTTGGCACTCAGTGGCGATTGACGATCAGTGACTCGATGTCAGTCGTCGTCACGGGTGCGGTGGTGTCAGGCGCAGGAGCGGGGGCCGCCTGCGCCGCTGACGAAACTGGTGCCGGCCTCGCTGCTCGCGACGCCGAAGGCGCGCGCGCTGGAACGACGATTGAAGCTGCCGCGAGGGGTTTGGAATCTGAGTGGACAGGCGGCGGGGAGGCAGTTACTGCCGCGTTGATCGTAGCCGCGACTGGCGGCGGGGCAGAGGGAATCGCAGAGACTGGAGACGGTCCCTGAGAGCGTCGCGCAATCACCCACAGCGTCGCGATGGCGAGCGCTGAAGCTCCCAGGAGCAGCGTAGCGCGCCTATGAAAACGCAGTGGCTCGCGCGTTTTCATAGGCGCCGGGATAGTCGTGGTGCACGCGGTCGGAAGCGGAACACTCGAACGCCTCCCGGAGACCTGTGACGGGTACCTTGCGCCGCTTTCCAAGCCCTGAATACGAAGGCCCGACAGGCGAGAATCTTCGCTTCCGAAAGGCACCAGCAGCTGCGCGAGTTCGGCTGCGTTTTCGAAGCGCTCGGCGGGCGCTTTGCGCAAACAACGAGCGAGCACAGCGCAGAGCTCGGCTGGCAGATCCAGATCGGGACGGCGCGCGCGCAGGTCTTCCATCGGTTCAGTCAGGATCTGGACCGAGAGCTCTGCGTAGGTCGAGGCGCGGTAGGGTAGGCTACCCGTCAGCATCTCGTACAGTGTTACGCCTAGCGACCAGAAGTCCGAGCGCGCATCGGCTAGGCGCGGATCACGCAACTGCTCAGGCGACATGTATGCAGGAGATCCGAGATGGGAGACGTTTGACTCGGTGAGGATCTCCGAACCGGGCGGCATCGACTCCCAGGATTTGGCAATCCCGAAGTCGAGCACCTTGACCAATGCAGAACCGTCAGCCCTACGAGTTAAAAAAAGGTTGCTGGGTTTCAGATCCCGATGAACGACGTGGTGCTTGTGGCCTTCCGCAATAGCTTGGAGCGCTTGCAGAACGTAGTCCACTGCCTCGCCGCGAGGGAGATAACCCCGCTCCTTGAGCACCTCCCGCAAGTCCCATCCTTCCAGGTACTCCATCACCAGATACGGGCCGCGATCAGGCAACTCGCCAATCTCGAGCACTCGGACGACGTGCTCGCTCGAAATGCGAGCAGCGGAGCGTGCCTCGCGCAGGAAGCGCTGCACGGCGATCGTGGAGCGGGCTACGCTGGGAAGCAGAAATTTTACCGCGACAGGGCGATCCAGTAGGCGGTCGCGTCCAGCGAGGACTATGCCCATCCCGCCAACTCCAAGTATCCGCTCAGCAATGTACTTAGAGGCAATGAGTTCTCCCGCGGGAACGGGAGACATTGTCCAAGGATCAGCGCTCGCGGTACCTGTCACACTCATGGAGTAGAACGCAGCTTCCAGTCGTGGCGCGGTCAGCATAACAGCTCGATACCGACGACGGAAGCTAGTAGCCGCGCTGCTCAGGAGCGGTAGCTCACTCGATCTCGCTCAGCTCGCCCTGAGGTCCTCCCAGCGGCACATTCGCGTAGCGCGACGCGCTTTGAAGAGGCTGTGTTCGCGGTGGGCTCCGCACGGGACGAGGTTCAAGCTCGAGCGGTTTTAGACTTGGGCGCAACGGGCGTTCGTGTACGTTCTTGCTGGCCGGAACGATGACGAGGTGTGCGATGGTGGCGGCCTCCTGGGAGTTGGGGCGCAGCAGCGCGAGCCAAGTTGGCTCCAGGTAACGCTGATTCGAATATTTCGAGAACGAAACATAGCCGAGTCGGAGCCAAACAGGCGTGTAGTGTTCGCCCGTCGAGGCCAAGTCTGGGTGGCTAGACCCAAGTTGTCGTAGAATGTCAGCGGCCGCCTGCCTGGGAAGGAGCAGCGGAACGCGACGTGGCTTCTCTCTCCGAATTGGTCTCCAGTCGATGCCCAACGAATCGAGCGCGTTGTCGGCACCAAACTTGACGAAAACAGACGCACGCCCGAGAACCGGCACGCCTCCGACCGCCCGGCGAAAGGCGCCCACCGCTCGCGAAACATGGACGGCGGGCGTCCCCTGATCTCCGTCGAGTGGCGTTGCGGAACCCTTGATTTGAAACACACGCTCGAATGCGTGCGTCTCTGTCCGCGAGAGCCGGGTCCTGCGCAGGATGTCGAACAAACCGAGCCCTCGAGTTAACTCAAGGGCTCGTGCGGTGAGGATTTCCGAAGTCACGGTGCGATCGTTCAGAGCAACGAAGGACTTGTATCCCGGCAGCGCTGTCCGTAAGTTCACGGCCCCGGACGCGTGAAAAACCTCTGCACGCGTCTGATGAGTCGAGACCAGCCGACTGCGCTGGTTGATGCGGTCCAACTGGATAGTTCCTGGGTTCAACCCGGCGTGGCGCTCAGCAGCGATCACCAGCTGTTCGGCCAGTGACTCCATGTTCTCAACGGACAGGCGGTCCAGGGCGTACACCGGCAATCGGCCGGACGGAGGTCGTAGTTCCTCTAAAGCCTCTTCAGCCAGGTCCGTCACCTGGCGCAACAGCGATGGCGATGGGGACGACGGCATTCAACCCTCCGCCCATGCGTAGCTGAGCCAGGTTCTGTGAGGTAAAAGGCCAGGCGGAGCAGCAGCGGCGGTCGGCACACGGTCATTGTAGAGTGTTGTCCGGCTCCAATCGATGTCGTCGCCATCTCGAGTATCCGTCGTTTCGGCGCATACCGTGATGGGGTGATTGTCGAGCCACCAATCCGAAACGCCGTCGAGCCAAGCGTGTCGCGTCGTGTCGCCCTCCAAAAGGTTGTTGGCGAGGTCTTTGCCGACGTCATCAACGGTCCAGCCATCGTACATGTTGCCCCATGCGCCGCAGTAGCTGCGTAGCCCCTTGAACACGGGCAACAATTGGTTGATTGCGCTTCGATCGATAGTTTTGCAACCGTAAACGAGTAACCACCTAAGGCTTTGGTCACCCAGCGACCACTGGTCCGACGAACTCGAAAGACCCTCGTTCGTGGAGTTGAAGTACAACGTCGTAATGCCGCCGGCGTTGGATCCGTGTGTGACGATCAGGAATAGATCGACGTTGTCGGCGTGGGTCGAATCCAGACCGGCGCTTGGGCCACTTCCAGTGCTCGCGTCCTTGAGATGACGCTCCCAAACGTCATCATTCACGAGGTAGAACCGCTTCGCGTGTCCCGCGCGCTCAAGTCGTGATGAGAGGTCGTTGCAGATGCCAAATATGTAATGCAGGTCTCCCGCGCTGGGCATGAATTCCCGCAACCGAGCGAACCTGCTGACCGCTTCGATACCAAATTTCGCCATAGGGCCACCGCTCCGAGAGCAATCTCGACACCCGCCGATTGCCAGATCGTTTCTAAACTCTAGGGGTTGCCAACACCAAAGACCCTCTGCAGGTTGCAGCGCACGGGACCTCATTGCCATAGTCATTTCCGCCGGTATGCGGCGGTTCATTCGTGCGCAGGACATCGATACGGTAGAAGAGTCATTACTGCTCGAGGCGGCGGAACGGCCCCGCAGTCGGCACGAGCCGTTCAGGATGTTACGGACCTCTCTCGCAGCTCCGTGGACATCGGTCCGCCGAACTCGTCCACACTTGGTAACTTCAGGAGCGAGCAAGCAGAGCTTGCCTGCTAGGCTTGCGCCATGGCCATCTGGCACGACCCGTTTCCGCTCGAACTCGTGAAGCAACACAGTGAAAACACGCTCATCTCTCAGTTAGGGATTGAGATTACCGAAGCCGGTGACGACTACCTGAAGGCGAGGATGCCGGTGGACGCGCGCACGCAGCAGCCGGCGAGGATGCTGCACGGTGGGGCTTCGGTTGCTCTGGCGGAGACGCTGGCGTCTTGGGCGGCCACGTTCGTGGTGGACCGGCAGCAGTTTTATTGCGTCGGCTTGGAGATCAACGCGAACCATGTGCGGGCAGTGGGTTCGGGTTGGGTGATTGGCATTGCGCGGCCGGTGCACTTGGGGCGCTCCACTCAGATTTGGGAGGTGCGCATTTCGGACGAGGCGGACAAACTGGTCTGCGTTTCGCGCGTGACGATGGCCGTGTTAGCGACGGCGTCGCGTTACGGGAGTGGCAAGCCGGCGTCGTGACGCAGAAGGCGCCAGGGAATCTTGCCTCAGTATCGATGCCTGATTCCGTGACATACGAGAGCGATGGCTTCGCTGATCAATCCCACGGGACCGAACTCTCCCGAAACGCCGCCGGCGCAAGACCCGGATCCGCCGTTGCCGCCGAATCCGACGGGGGATCCCGACCCGGAAGAGCCCGTGCGCCGTGATCCGCCGCCGCCTCCACCGGCACCAGGCGAGCCGATTCCGGAGATCGAAGATCCGCCGGCGCCCGGCGAGCCTTCCAGGGATCCGGGCGTGTTGGTGTAACGAACGTGGTGGTGGGCCTCGCGCGTTACCGTCAGCGGCCGGACCCAACCCAATAATCTAGCAGTACCGGCGACGTACTAATCGGCGACGATCTTCCAACGTTGCTCGTCGCCGTCGGTCCCCGTTCGTTGCTCGATGGCGGCGCCGTCTTGCGTGGAGCCTTGTACGACCGCCACGAACTTGCCGCTCTTCTTGTTACGGAGCTTGAAGACGCCGTTGCCGAGGTCCATCGGTAACCAAGCCTGATGGTCGCCGTCGTTGTTCGTCCACTGATCGAGCTCGATGCCGTCCGCGCTGGATTCATCCGGGACGTCGACGACTTTTTTGCTCTTCAGGTTGGTGATGCGGAAGTAGCCGGAGCCATTGTAGTTCAGGCTCCAGGCTTGGTTGTCGGCGTCGCTGGGCGCGTTTTGTACGATATCGGCGCCGTCGGCGGTGCCCGCGCCCTCCACGTCCAGCGCTTTGCCGCTTTTTACGTTGATGAAGCGGAAGTTCTTGGTGGCGCCGCTGACGCTGCCAGCGGGGACGTCGAAGCTGAGCGTGTTGCTCCACGTCATGCGCATCGACGTGGCGGACGGGAACTCGATGGCTTGCCAGACATAGGTCGAGTCGTTGACGCGTCCGCTCCAGGCTCCAGCCCAGCGATCGCCGAGGTACAGGTAGGAGGTGCCGCTCGAGCCTTGAATCGGCAGAACATAGGTGGACTGGGAATAGAAGGTGTTGCCGTCTCCCACGTTCTGCATGGCAGACCAACCGCTGCCGATGCTGCGCGAGGTGGCGTATTGCGCTTGATTCGGATCCCAGCCCGTGGCGCCCGAGGTGAGTAGGAAATACACACCGTTGCGCTTGAACACGGCGGGCGCTTCGCGGTGGCCGCCCTTGAACAACGTGGCGACCAGCCGCTGGATGCCCAGATAGTCCGGCGTCAACTCGTACAAGTTGAGATCGTAATTCTCGTTGGTGGCGGAAATGAAGTAGGCCTTGCCGTCGTCGTCCACGAACAGCGTGCAGTCCCGCGACATGTAGCCGGGTTTGCCGTGGTCCGTGACGCCGCCGTCACGCAGCGGGCGGGAGCTGCCGTGGTAGGTGTAGTCCCCCGCCACCGTGTCGGAGCTCGCGACGGCTGCGCGCGCTTCGCCGTAGTCCGAGCCGTTCTCCCAGTGCATCCACATCACGTATTTTTTCGTGGCTGCGTTGAACACCACCTTGGGTCGCTCGATGTTGGCTGGATCCAACTCGCGCGCGGAGGCCTCGCGCAGGACGTTGTGGACGAACTCCCAGCGCACCAGATCGCGCGAGCGGTAGGCGGAGACGGCGTAGAAGGTGCTGTCCGAGTTGCGATTCTCGCCAAACCAGTAGTAATAACCGTCGGCCAGCAGCACTCCGCCGCCGTGCGCTTGAATCGGCTTACCTTGCGTGTCGGCCCATTGCACACCGTTGATCAGCGGCCACTCTGCGGCCGGACCCGGAGCGCCAGCGCTGCCGCCCATGTTGGCTGCGCCACCTTTGAGCGAGCCGCCGGAGCCGCCAGCGCTCGCACCGCCGCTGCCGCCGCTGCTCGCGCCGCCGCTGGTGCTCGCGCCGCCTTGCGTGGCGCTGCCGCCGCTCGCTGACGAACCACCGCGCGTCGTTGCACCTCCAACGCTCGAAACGCTGCCGCCCAAGGCGCTCGCGCCTGCGGCGCCTCCGAGTGCCGAGGAGGCGCCGCCCGCTGCGGAACCGCCCAACGCGGCGCTGGTACCAGCGAGGTTGTTGCTGCCACCGTTTGGACTGTTGCCGCCAGTCGTGCTGCTGCTGCGCCCGCCCAACGGTACTGGCGGCTCGCCGTCTTTGGGCCCGCAGGCGGTTACGCTCGAGGTAGCGATCAACGCTGGAAGCAGTGCCTTGAGTACGGACGGGGCGATCGTGAAATGTCGCATCGAATCCTCGGTCAGCGCGCGGCGCGTCCACTACTTGCCACGTTCGAGTGCTCTGTGGCGGGAGTTCCAGCAGCAGGGCGAGACTTCGCTGTGACTGCCATGCCCGCAGGGGCGAAAAAAATCTCCGCAACCGGGCGCGCTGCCGCGCCGATGAAGACTGCATGAGCCAAGCTTCGTTGTTTGTTGCCCGAATCCCGAAAAAAGGTCCGTGTTTCGGCAGGTTATGCGCTGCAGCGCGGCAGGGAGCATGACGGATCCGACTGGCAGCTGGTTCGCCTTGAACTTCGTGAACGACGCCGCCGGCGGTTCCGTGGTCGGCGTGGTCGCAAAACGCACGTACCGGGTGGCGGGCGGCGTGTGCTGGGTCGCGGACTCGCAACTACCGTTGAGCGAAGAGCCGAACACGACTGAAGACAACGTGGTGCTGCTGCAGGATATGGACACTGCGCTGCAGCGCCGGCAGGTAGACGTCATCGTGCACGGCAAGGCGCAAGTGGCGACGCCGCGCGGCTCGTTCGATGTTCGACTGCGCGTTGGACGGTTGGACCGGGCGATTCGCGTTTTCGGTGAACGCGCTTGTTCATCGAGCACGCTGGGCAAGCCGCTGTTTTCCAGTCCGACGCGCGTGGAGTCGGTCGATTTGAGCTGGCACAACGCCTACGGCGGCGTCGATCGCACGGCGCTGGCCAAGCACGGTGATCGACTCGAGCAGCATTATCGCGAGGCGCAGTTGCGCTATCAAGCGGAGTTTGGCGCGTACGCCTACCCGCGCAATCGCGCGGGCAAGGGTTATCTGATCTGGGCAACGGCAGAGGCCATGGAGGCTTGCCAGCTGCCCAACCTGGAGGAGCCCGCAGACTTGCTGACGCCCGAGCGACTGATCGTCGGTCGCCCAGAGCGCTGGCCGTTAGGGCCCGCGGTCGCCGCCGTGGGCTACCTGAATTACAACTATTTCCCGCGCTGCGCGATGCTGGCGCTCACGCCGCCCTTCGACACGACGAGCATCTTGCCCTCGGATTTCTTGGAAGTGCGCATGAAAGTATTGAAGCCGGCATCGATCGCAGAAAACATACCGATTCAACAGCGCTTCGATCTCGGCTGTGCTCAGCAGTCGGCGCTTGGCATGCGGGTCGAGCACGTTGCGCCGGGTGAACGCGTCGAGTTCACGCACGTCCATCCTCACGCCGAGCGCTGGAGCTTCACGTTGCCGAGCGAACACCCGTCGTTGCTGTTGAAGTTGCCGGAGCAGACCACGACCGAGCTCGAGCCGAAGATCCGGAGCTTGATCTTCGAGCCCGAGCTGGATCGTTTGAGCGTGGTTTGGGTCGGGGAACGCGCAGAAGCGAAGCCCGTAGGTCCGGGCAAACAAGCACAGACGCGCTGCGCTGTTCGCTGGCAGGGCTAACTCAGGGCACCAGGACCTTGTCGATCACGTGAATCACGCCGTTCTTGGCGATGATGTTGGCGGAGGTGACCTGCGATTCGTTGATGATCACCTTGGCGCCGAGCTCAACGGATACCTTCTTGCCGGTCAGCAGTGTTTGCACGTTGCCCTCGGCGAGGTCGCCGGAGCCGATGGCGCCGGAGACGACGTGATAGAGAAGTACGTCCTTGAGCGCGTCACCGCTGGGCACGCTGTCGAGTTCCTCGAACGCGTCGTCGGTCGGCGCGAAGACGGTGAAGGGGCCCGGACCTTTCAAGGTCTCTACCAGTTTCGCGGCGGTGAGAGCGGAAGCGAGCGTGGTGAAGGAGCCGGCCTCCACCGCTGTCTCGATGATGTCTTTGGTCGGCGGAAGGATGATCCGGTCAATCACGTGAATGACGCCGTTGCTGGCCTCCACGTCTGCCGTCGTGACCTTGGCGCCGCCGATCTTCGCGCCACCTTCGAGATCCACCAGGACCGGCGAGCCGAGCAAGGTGGTGAATACTTGTTTGTCTTTGAGCTCGGTCGACTCCACGGCTGCGCCCGCAACCACGTGATACTTCAGCACGTCCCCGAGCTCGGCCTTGCTCAATGACGCAAGCACGCCCGGGTTGGCTTTCTCGAAGGCCGCGAACGCGGCGTCGGTCGGGGCGAACACGGTGAACGGGCCCGGGCCCTTCAATGCGTCTACCAGATCCGCGGCGGTCAGAGCTTTCGCCAGCTCTTTGAACGAACCTGCAGCTACCGCGGTGTCGACGATGTCCTTGGCTGCCGAAGTGCCACCACCAGTACCGCCAGTGCTCTTTCCTCCTTGTGCGGAGCTTCCGCCAAAACTCGAGCTGGAGCCGCCGGAAGCCGTGCCGTTCGGCTCGTCATCGTCGCCGCACGCTACGGCTGAAAGTGAGGTCAAGAGTGTCAGCGTCATCCAAGGCAAGTATTTCATTTGGATCCTCCCAATGGTTCGAGGCCGTGCGCGAAGGCACGACGTCTCCTGTCAGAAGACAGGCTTGGGCGAGACGCGGACTTTGACTAGGCCTGTTTGGAAGACTCCGTATTCATCGGAATACGCGAAGTGCTCACCGAGCGAGCAACTCCGGATTTTGATCGACGCTACCGTCGCCGTCGCGATCCCGATAGAGCAGCACGCCAGCTGCTAACGAAGCCTCGAACTGCTCGAGCAGCTCCGCGTTTTCTTCGACAGAAATGCGAATTTGACCCTGTGTGACGCTCGCCTTCGTGAAGTCGAGCGGCCGAAGCCAGGCGGCTAGATCAAAGGCGAGCAGCAGATCTGTCGCATCTTCGCGGAGCTCGAAACTGCCTTGGGGAGCTGACAAGAAAACGGCCTGCGTCGCGTCGCTGATGATGCTGAACGGCACGCCGTTCGCCAAAGTGCCCCGCAGGTGCAGAGCGTGGCCGGCCACTTCGGCGGGCACACCGCTCGCGCTGGACGGCACGCGCACGAAGGGTACCTCGATGCCGCAGAACGCCGTGTCCGAGCTGCGGTATTCGACGACGTTGTGATTGCCGGCTGCGTGATCGCCCGGGCCGAGCGCTGGCACGCTGAGCCCGGCTCGCCGCGTGCTGCTACAGGAGTCTGCCGCGAACGCGCGCACGGGTCCGAGATCGAACCACGCCGCGTCGACGCGCGCCAAGCTTCCGCTCCTGCCGACGCCGACCAACTCCGGTTCACTCGAGAAGCCCGTGTAGCTCAACGCGCCCGTGATGGACGGATTACCCGTCTCCGTGCCGGCGCATCCCACCGCGTGCGGCAACAACAGACTGAGGGCAAGAGCGGCTCGGCTCGCGCGGCGCATGCAGCGGATCATGCCAGCGACGGGCCCCCACATCACGCGGCTCCGCCCCGGCGCGACGCGCGGCTCAAGGGGAATAGCTGAAAGTTCACCTGGACGACCTGCTCTGGATCCGACTCTAGCGCGGAAAGCTCCAGCAACTCGCGTCGAAAGCGCTGAAGCCGCTCCTTCAGCGCTTTCAAGCCGCCGCGGCCAAGACACAGCGTCAGAGAAGAGATGTCACGCTCAGGCGCCGCTACTAGATCGATGGACTCCACCGCTCGATGCATCATCGCGCGGTGGAATGCCGCGATATGCAGCCCGCGCGTCTCCGGGCCGGTCGACAACAGCGCGTCAGCCTGCACCAGGCGGCCCGCCGCGTTGCGCACCAGCAAACCAAGATCCGTCAGGGTCTCGAGTGCGCGCTGCGCCTGCAGTGACGTGATGCGCGGGATCAGCTGCTCGGCGATCCACTCTGGCTCCTCGCGGAAGCCACGCGACGCGGCAAGCTCCCGGATCGCCGGCATGTACCAGTCGCTGTAGTAAGCGGCGTGGGCGATCTCGAGCTTGTGCGCTTGTTGGTAGCGCTGAAACCCTGTCAAGCGATCGTAGTGCTCGGCACGCTCCGTCGAGGTCTTGGATTGGTTGAAAGCCACCAAGTGCACGAAGTACCGAGCGGCCTCAGCGTCCAAGCTGCATGCTTGCGCGAACTGCGAGGCCATCTTGGCGCTCAGGTTGCGCTTGCCTTCGATCACGAGCTTCAAGTAGTTCGGCGAGGATACCCCGGCCCGCTTCGAAAACGAGCGATACGAAAACGCGCGGCTGGCCTGCTTCTTTGCGGCATAAAAGTCCCGCAAGTAAGCGCGATAGTCCAGGTAGGCGTACACCCCGAGCGCAGCTTCTTTCGCCACTCGGTCATTCTAGTCCCAACTCCGCCGGGCTGATTCTGCCCGTGTATTCTCCAGAATACGGGACGGCTTCCGACCGCGGCGACCGTGGCACGAATGCGTCGCCGGCTGGCGGGTCAGAAACTTGTACGTGTGCGCATCCGACGCCAAATGAAATGTTCGCATGGCGCGCGAAGATCGAGAACGGGTCTTTCTCTAAGTGGCTGAATCGCGGGCGCTGCCTCTTCGCGACGCTCGCCACAACAGAAGGGCACGAAGTATGCGATACCTCTGCGCATTGGGCATTGCTGCGCTTTTTTCTGCAGCTTGCAACGTCGACACCACCACTCCAGCTGAAGACATTCAGAGCCATGAAGACGCGCTCGTGAACGGTCACGTCGCGACGGAAGCTGAATATCCCGCCACGGTGCTGTTGGTCCACGACAACCTGCTGTGCACCGCGACGAAGGTCGGCCCGCGCCACTTCTTGATCGCTGCGCATTGCATGCCGAACCCACAAAACATCACGCAAGTCAGCGTGACGCCTGATAATACCGGGGCAAACTTCATCAATCTGAGCGTCGCGTCCGTCAACAATCACCCGCAATACACCAACTGTTCGAGCTGCGCGGGTGACAACTCCATGAGCGACTTCGGACTCCGCCCCGACGTCTCGCTCATCATCGTGCAAGAGCTGACGCCGAGCATTCCTGCGGCCGTGATCGATTCCTCGCCGGTGGCCGTCGGCAGCTCCGTCACCCTCACCGGTTTCGGCTGCGAAAACGTGCAGCCCGTGCCGCCCCGTCGCTTCAAAGTCGGCGACTCTCAATCGATTTCGCCGCTCGATCTCGATACGGCAGCGACCATCCCGCAAGGCTACGTCACCACTTACGGTCCCGCCGTCGTCGCCGGCAATCCCGCGTTGTGCCCCGGTGATTCGGGCGGCCCGCTGTACCGTACGGGCACGAACCTGGTCGTCGGCGTCAACGCGCTCGTCTCCGGCACCGATGCCGGTGAAGTTGGCAATTGGTTCACGCGCCTCGACAACCAATCGCGCTACGACGTCTACGGCTGGCTCTCCGGCTTGCTGCAAGCGCCCACCACGCCGTGCGGCGGCTTGTGCTCGAACCCGACCACCATCGCCACGCAGTGGTACGGGAGCGGTAGCCTTGGCACGGGCGCACGTTGTTTCGAGTCGACGTTCAACCTCACCTCCGGCGCGTGTGGTGGCTTCGTGTCACCTCGCACGTTCTCCGTGAACGGCGCGAACGCCGTTTGCGATGGCCCCAACCTGGTGTTGCCGGCGAAGCGCAATGGCGGTTACTGCTTCCAGGCGAGCGCTGGGCAGAACAGCTGGGCGTGGTTCCAGACTTGGTGAGTGGGTAACCCGTAAAAGCGAGACGTGGGGCGCGACCTTGGAGCCTTGTTGAGCAGACTCTGGCCGCGCCTACTCGTTCTTCTCGAAGCGCCGAGCAACTTTGGTGCGGGCGCGTGCAGCAAATTGTGCTTCGACCTACGGACTCGCGAAGTTCGCAGTCAATTTGGGCTTTATCACCTTGATGCGCGTCCTTGTAGGCGCAGGAGGTGGCTCGCATTCATAGTACGAACAGTGGGCGCAGTCGGAGTCGTCGGCGGTGCAGCACCACTCGCCATCCCGTTCGCCACACATGATGGTTTTGCCGCCATCGCGATAGTCGATGGCGCAACAGGCGTCCCCATTGGCAGAAAGTCCGCCGTTGTTGGCCAGTTCCTGTTCGGCGCTGACGGTGGCACTTTCTTCCTCGACGTGCCCGACGCAGGCTGAAAACAACGCGACGCTGATCAACATTGCTACGGTTCGTCGGGCAAATTCCTGCGACATGCGGACCTCCTGAGCTCTGGCGCGCACCAATCGCGCCCAAGAACCGTTGTAATTCCTCACGCGTCGCGCTCGCCATAGTCATTGGATTTCGGCGAGGATTCCGCTGCGGCACAACCAGGCGACTCATCACGCTTGCCAAGCGTAGGGTCCCGGAGGATGCTCCGTCCTTGCCAAAAGAAATGAGCTTCTGACGACCTATTTACGATTTGACGCGTTGGTCGTCGGTGGTGGTCCAGCAGGAAGTATTTGTGCGCGTGCACTGGTGAGAGCCGGATTGCGCGTGGCGGTGCTGGACCGCGCTGCATTCCCAAGGGTTAAGCTGTGTGGTGGTTGGCTGAGCCCGCCCGTCTGGGACGTGCTGGAGCTGCTGCCGCGCAGTTATCCCGGCGGTTTGTGGGCCTGGCAACGCTGCCACGTGCAGTATGAAGGCGAGCTCCACACCGTTCCTGCGCAGGGTTTCTTCATCCGGCGCTGGGAGTTCGATGAGTTTCTGCTGCGGCGCAGCGGAGCCGAATCGGTCGAGCACGCCGTCAAACACATCGAGCGGCGCGACGAGGAGTGGGTGGTCGATGAAAAGTTCGCCGCTCGGTTCCTGATAGGGGCTGGCGGAACGAATTGTCCTGTTGCGCGTCAGTTGTTTCCGCCGCGCACCGATACGCCGGTCGGTGCACAGGAGCATGAGTTCGTCGCCGGGGCGGAGCGCGTGGCGGCGGCGCGCGCGGGGCATGATGGGGAGCCGGAGTTGTTGCTCCACGCCGATTTCAGCGGGTATTCGTGGAATGTGCCGAAGGGCGCCTGGCAGAACGTGGGCACCGGTACCTCGGAGCCGCGCGCTGTTCGCGCAGCGTTCGCCGACGCGCGGCGGATTTTCTCGGCCGCGGGTCATTTACCCGAAGGCACGCTCGCGGCGCTCGAGGCGGCCAAAGGGCACACCTATCACCTATTTCACGCGAGCCATCTCGCGAACTGTGAACGCGAGGGCGCCTTGTTGGTCGGTGATGCGCTCGGTTTGGCGCATCCGCTGACGGCCGAGGGCATTCTTCCCGCGCTGATTTCGGGCCGGCTTGCCGCCGAAGCGATCAGCCTGCGCGATCCCAAGAGGTATCCGACTTTGATGGAGCAGCATCCCGTGCTCGTCGACTACGCACTAGCCCGCGATTTGCTGACGCTGGGCTTGAGCCTCCGTGAGCGTCTGGGGGGCGTGCATTCGTCCATCCGGTTGCCTCGAGCGATCACGCGGTTTTCGCAGGCACGCATCGCCCGCGGCTTCGCGCACTTGTTCTCCGGCGGCAAGCTGCCGTACTCGTCACAGTTGCGCACAGGTCTCGCGCACGCGCGCAAACTGAGCGGAGCGCCTCGCACATGATTCGTCTACGCAACGTGAAGGACAGCCTGAGCCCTGCTCAGGCCGAGCGGACGGTGCGCTCGCTGCTGGAGAGCGCAGGTATCGAGGTCGGCGGCACGCGTCCGTACGATATACAGGTCCATAGTCCGGGATTTTACGTTCGAGCGCTCCGGGATGGCCGCTTGGGAGTGGGCGAATCGTATCTCGATGGCGAGTGGGATAGCGAAGCGCTCGATCAGTTCATCGCGCGCCTGTTGACGGCCCGTCTCAACGAGCGCGTTCAAGACTGGCGCACCGTGTTATACGTGCTCGCAGCCAAGACAACGAATTTTCAGCGGCTATCACGCGTGTTTCGCGCGGTGGGTCATCACTACGACATCGGCAACGATCTCTACCGCGCCATGTTGGGCGAGACGTGGTCGTACACGTGCGCCTACTGGAACGGCGCAACCACGTTGGATGACGCGCAACGCGCCAAGTTCGACCTGGTGTGTCGCAAACTCAACTTGAGTGAGGGCATGCACGTGCTCGATCTCGGCTGCGGCTGGGGAAGTTTTGCGCGCTACGCCGCCGCGCATCACGGAGTGCGCGTCACCGGCTACACCATCTCGAAAGAGCAGCTAAATTGGGGTAAAGAGCTGTGTCAGGGCCTGCCGGTAGACCTACGTTTGGAGGACTATCGCGCCGCGCAAGGCACATATGATCGAGTGGTTTCCATCGGCATGATGGAACATGTCGGTCACAAGAATCATCGCGCCTACTTCGACACGGTAGAGCGTTGTTTGGCTCCCGGCGGCATGGGTTTCGTGCACACTATTGGCAGCAATGTGAGCGAGACGCTGATCGACTCGTTCTTTCACCAGTATCTATTTCCAGACGCTCTAATCCCTTCGCTCGCACAAATGACACGCGCGATGGAGGGCTTGTTCGTGCCGGAAGACGTGCACAACATCGGTCCGCACTACGATCCCACCCTGATGGCTTGGTATCGTAACTTCGACGCGGCCTGGCCAGAGCTCCGCGCGCAGTATGACGAGCGATTTCGTCGGCTTTGGAACTTCTATTTGCTCGCATCGGCGGGATCCTTCCGCGCGCGCTTCACTCAGCTTTATCAACTCGTATTTACGCGTCCCGGCACAACGCAGAGCGCTGTGCGTCAGAGTTGATGACTCCGGCTCGTGGGCGGCAACGGCCCGCGGGATGTCGAGACCCTGACGAAGCGTGACTCAGGTATGACGGCGCGCGGCCCATAACTTGCCAAGCTAGGCGTGTGGTTTCATCGACGCCGGCCTACGCGCAACAACTTCGTCCTCATCTGTCAGCGAGCGCCTTCGCTCCTGCACGTTCACGCCTGTGGTGGCTGCTCGTGCATGGGTCAGTCGTGGCGCTCGCGATCACGGCAGTAGTGCGCGATTGGGTGGGCGCGCCGTTCTTGCCCGTGCTCTCGTTGCTGATCGGGGCAAGCTTCGCCGGCTTGACCTTCCTCGGTCACGAGACGCTCCACGGCGCGGTGGTGCGAAACCGCGTGGTACGCCACGTCGTCGGCTTCATCGGCTTTCTGCCGTTCACGATCTCGCCGACGCTGTGGGTGGCTTGGCACAACCGGGTTCACCACGGAAATACTAACCACGCCGAGCTCGATCCGGATGCGTACCCCACGCTGGACGCCTATAAACAAAGCCGCGCCATCCGCGTGGCGATAGAGCTGGCGCCCGGCAGAAGTCGCTGGACGTTCGCGCTGGCGTTGTGCGTCGCCCTTTCCGTGCAAGGCGCGCAAGTGCTGCTGCGCGCGCGCCGGCCCGGCTATCTCTCCAATCGGGCTTACGTCCAAGCTTGGCTCGAAACCGTTCTTGGATGGGCGATTTGGGGCAGCCTCGCCGTTTACGGTGGAGTGACCGCGCTGGTCTTCGCCTACTTGCTGCCGCTCTTTGTCGCTAACGCTATCGTGATGGCGTTCATCTTCACGAATCACAGCCTGAGCCCGCTCACTGCCAAGAACGACGCGCTGCTCAACTCGCTCAGCGTGACGCTCCCCGCGTGGCTCGAGTGGCTGACGTTGCGCTTTGGTTACCACGTCGAGCATCACATCTACCCTTCGATGAGCTCACGCCACGCACCCGAGGTGCGGGCACTCCTGCTTCGCGACTGGCCCGAGCGCTACCAATCGATGCCGCTGATCCGAGCGCTGACCGAGATCCACCGCAGCGCCCGTGTCTATAATACCAGCAGCACGCTGATCGAGCCGCGCTCCGGCCGCGAGTGGCAAACGTTGATGCCTCGCGCTGTCCCCGATTTGCCAAAGCGCATGGCGTCCTGAAGCCTCCGCGCGCCTGCGGCGCCGACGCCTGCGGGCGCGGCGCTCAAGTTGGTGGAAAGAGCGCGAGCGTCACGCCCAGACCGATTACGACGCTGGGACTGAGCAGGTCGAAGGTCGACCCGGGTGCAAGGTTTCCGTGGTCGCGTACGCGCTGGGCGCCCTTGGGGAAGGCCATCACGCCACCTTGGAAGAACACGTCCGCCCAGCGATCCAAACGCAGGCCGCCCCAGCCACCCAGCGCGACGCCATGCCCCAGCACGGTGTCGAAACGATAACCAAAGAGCGGGCCAGCGCGCCCGCGGTCGGTGGCCTCGAACATGTTGAGGTACGCGTCCGTGCTCAGCAGCCAACTGGAATACACGGTGGACCTGGATTGAATCTCTTTGGGCGGATAGTAGCTCACGAACACGGGCTGCCAGCCGCCGCTGATACGCAGCCCAGCGCGTGAAGCACCGAGCTGGAGACCAAAGCCGGTGCCCTGCCAGACGCCCAGATTGAGTAACGCGCCGAGGCTGCGCTGATCGCGCTTCTTCCTGACGGGCGGCGGTGGCGGCGGCGCGTCTTCGTACGGGCGCTCCCAGGAGCCCCAGCGAGTGTCCACCGCGCGGCTCGGCGTACTGACTGAGAGCAACAGCACGCCTGCGCCAAGCGCATGCGCGAGCACTCGCGTTGAATAAGCCAGCTGAGGACGCATGAAATAGCGTCAGTATACCAAAAGCGTAAGAGCTCCGCGAGCGCAATGCGGTCCTTCGAATCTACGAGTTTACGCGTCTACGCGGCCTCCCAAGCGTGCACGGGAGCTCGTCGACGGCCACGACGACATCACCGGGCAGCATGCCGGCTGCCTGCGCGGGGAGGAGACACGCTTCGCAATGGAGGTATGGCTCAAGCCTCACGCAACGTCGCGGCACTCGCGAGTGAAGCCGCGTCGGCGTTTGCCTGCACCCGCGAATAGCGCTCGTGCTCCTCCACCCAACACGCCTCTGCTTCCTCTTCCGTCCAAGTCGGGAGCTGGCAGGCTTGAAGCCTGCGCCGGAGCTCCCGAGCGCTCTGCGGTCGCTTCGTTGGCTGCTTCTCCAAACACTGTAATATCAACGCTTCGAGCTCGCGAGGTAGTTCACTCTGCGCGCGAAGCGAAGGCGCGGCTGGTTGATCGTGCAGGTGCGAGACGCACAGCGCTACCAGGTTGTTGCCCTCGAAGACGGGTTGACCACACAGCAGGAAGTAGCCAACGGCGCCGAGAGCATACAGATCACTGCGGGCGTCGACGTGCTCGGGCGAGTGGATGGCTTCGGGCGACAGATAGGCGGGGGTGCCAATCAAGGCCGTGACGTCGGTGCGGTTGGGAGCCCCAGGATCTCGTTTCACGTCTTTGACCAAGCCAAAATCCAGGACTTTGGCCGTGTCGTAACAGCCGCCGCGTTCACACAAGAAGATGTTGGCAGGCTTGAGGTCACGGTGCACGAGGCCGCGCTCGTGCGCTTCAGCCAGGGCGCCCGCGACTTGGCTCAGGATGTGAACGACGCGGGCGGGCGGCAGCGCCCCGGTGGTCTCGACGACGCGCTGCAGGTCAGCGCCCTTGAGGTACTCCATCGCATAGTAGAAGACACCATCGCGAGTGCGTCCGTAGTCGTAGATCGCTACCGTGTTGGGATGTGATAGCCGGCTCGTTTCGCAGACTTCACGTTCGAAACGGGCCACGGTTTCGGCGCCGGCGCGCTCGGGCGGCAGCAGCTTCACGGCCGTCGGGCGTCGCAGAGTCGTGTGACGCGCCAGGTACACCTCGCCCATACCTCCTTGGCCGAGCTTCTGTTCGATTACGTACTGGCCGAGCGTGATGCGCTCGCGCAGGCCGTAAATCACGGCGGAGGTGAAGGTGGTTAGCGCCAGGATCGCCGCGGTCCAGATACTCGCGAAGCTCAGCGACTCGAAGGTGTGGCCTTGACCCGAGCCGTACCAAGTTGCGACGACCAGCGCCGGTATGGCGCCGAGCGCGCCGCACAAGAACGTGCGGCGCGCTTTGCTCGGCACGATGACGGCGCGGCTCATCAGCACGCAACACGCGGCCAACACCAGCACCAGATCCGCCCGGTGATGCAGTGTCGTGCCAGCGAGCACCACGCGCAGCCCTTGCCCCAACAAGGTGCCGAGTACGAGCAAGAACTCCAGCGCGCCCAGCAGCAGCACGCCCTGCGCCTTCCCGCGCAAAACCAGCCACAGCGAGCATTGCAGCGCGAGCAAGCCGAGGTGCACCAGGATGCCCTGATCCAAGAGTTGCGCGGCGAAGCCGGGTTCGCCAAAAAAGGCAGCTCGATGCAGCACGAACGCCACCAAGAAGAAGCCGCCCAGGGCGAGGTACAGCTTCGCCAGCAGCCGCAGGCGCTGCTGCAGGTAATCGGCGCGCTGATCGGAGTCCAGCGGTTCGATCACCGCGCCGGGCGACACGAGCTCGGCGCGGGCGTTCGCTTGCGAGGCCATGGCTCAGCCGTCCTGACCCGTGACGTAGAGAATGCGGACGCGTGCCAGGCGAATCGCCACCTGTGCGCGCACGGCATCTAGCTTGGCGTTGTAGAGCTCGGTTTGGGCTTCAGTGAGCTCCACCGTGGTAGCGCGCCCGACCTGGTAGAGCTCACGGCGCGCCCGGTAGGAGGTCTCGGCAGCGGTCAGCCGCCGCTGGCTGGTGTCCAGGTTGGCGATGGCGTTGCGGTGCGAGAGAACGGCGCTGGTCACATCGGCGCGCAGGGCGTCCAGTGCTTCGTTGCGTTGTTCCTCCGCGGCGCGTTCGCGCGCGCGGAGACTCGCGATCTGCGTGCTGCCGCTGAGCGAATCATTGGGCGAGTAGCTGAGTTGGAGTCCGAGCTGCCAGGAGCTGTGATACTTGTCGTCCTGTACCAAATACCGGGAGTTGGGGTTGGCGAGCGTCAGCTGGAAGAAGCCGTCCAGCCGTGGTAGCGCTTGGGCATAGGCCGCGTCGGCTTGTTTTTCGTAGGCCCTGCCCTGTTGCTCCAGCGCCCGAATTTCAGCGCGAGAGCGCGCTGCGACGTCGATCAATTGGGCTAGGTTGTCGAGCTCCGGACGTGGCGAGGGCGTAACGCGCAGATCTTCGCCGATCTCGAAATCTGGTGCCGACGGGTCGTGCAGCGCGATGCGGATGCGTTGACGTTGCAACAGCACGTTGTTG
>Ga0247764_1000139_pt1 | contig 26086 bp, 25 predicted proteins | sample UWRJL051202B4_FD_179932 | JGI IMG/M metagenome (GOLD analysis project Ga0247764, IMG submission 179932) | Plant litter microbial communities from Arlington Agricultural Research Station in Wisconsin, United States - UWRJ-L051-202B-4 | ecosystem: Environmental > Terrestrial > Plant litter >...
TTGAGGGCCCGGCACGATACCAGCGAGATCGGGATCTTCACCCTCTTTGCCGGGCTCTCGCGGGGGCTTATCGACTTTACGTTGCTCGCGCTTGGCGGCCTTTTCTCGTTGATGTTCTTGACGCGCCACTTCTCGTTGGCGTTTTTTCTGTGTTGGATTCCCAGCCATAGCACCAAGCTTTCGTAGGCGTCAGGACGTTCCTGGCCGGTCGCGCGCTCTCGAAATAGAAAACGCAGACGCCGGCCGTCTCGACGCGCGGACGCACAAGGGACGCGCTTCGCCAGACTGATCTTTAATGCTGCCAGACGACCCCGGTAAGTACCAGGATCGTCTGAAAGAGCAGCCCTGCTAGCTCCCCGTCTAACTTTTAACTTTGGTCAGACTGGGGCCGCAGGGCCGCGCACAATGTCATGAAGATCGCCGCGGATGCTCGCCGTCGAGCCGGGCGACCTTCAGAACGAACTCACCAGCGGTTACGACGCTCGCCGCCGCCGCCACGATCGCCGCCGCCGCCGCGATCACCACCGCCACGGAAGCCGCCACCGCCGCCGCCGCCGCCGCGATCACCACCACCACCGCCGCCGCCGCCGGGGCGACGATTGAAGCCGCCACCACCGCCGCCACCTTGACGGGGCTTGCGCTCCTCAGCGACGTTCACCTTCAACGGACGGCCGTCGAGATCAGTGCCGTCCAGCTGAGAGATGGCTTTCTGTGCGTCCGCATCGGTCGCCATGGATACGAAGGCGAATCCGCGAGAGCGGCCCGTCTCTCGATCAATCACGAGCTTGGTCTCCGTGACCTCTCCGACCTGTGCAAACGCGCGCATCAGCGCGTCTTCGGTCGTGTAAAAGGAGAGGTTACCCACGTACAATCGGTTGTTCATCAATCTGCTCTCTTTCGGGCCCCCCAAAGGCCTTTGGGGGACGGTTTCAAAACGCCGAGGCCGTTCGGTGGCTTCGGTTTGCGGATGGACCGCCATCACAGGATCGCTGCTGGGGAAACGACTACCCGCGATCTCAGTGACGAGAGAGCAGCCAGACGGTTACCGAACACGCTGTGAACGGGCGTACCCTAGCCCGAAACACCAGTTAGTTCAACGAGGCGGCGCACCCCAACCAAACCTTCGGCCGGGCGAAAGCCGCCTCCAACTCTAGAATAATCCAACTACAACGCAAGCAGGGTCGCCACGCTTCAATGTGGGAGCACGGGATGCGGCTCCTCTTCATCCTCCTCCGCGGCCTCCCGCCGCTCTTCGAGGACGTGATCGAGCGACCAGTCCCCCGCGCCGGTGACGCTGAACACGGCCAGCAGAAACAATACGAGCGCAGCGAACTCGAGCGACTGACCGGCGCTGAGTAGCCCCTCCCCATAGTGCACGTAGAAGACGGCGCCCAGCAGCGGCGGGACTTGGGCGAGGGCTGCCCAGCGCGTGAGCAAGCCGAGCGCGAGCATCACGCCGCCGCACATGTGCGCCATCACCACGTAGTGGGAGACCGCGAGCGGGACCACCCAGCGGTTGGTCTGCTCCATGTAACTCAATAACACCTCTGGGTGAGAAACGAACAAGGCGCCGCGCACGAACAGCCCGATGCCGAGATAAAAGCGCACCAAGTCGAGCCCACGCCCCGGATTGACCGCCTGCTGCATTTCAGCGAATGAGCGCATGGAAGGTTCCTCCTCACGTCGAACTGCTGGTTCGGTGAACGTGTCGGCACCGCCAGATACCGCAAGTTCAATCGCTGCTGGCGCAGCCGCCGCTCGCCGCGCGAAGCTTTAGTCTAGCTACGCGCGCGTCCGTTCGCACTCGGATTCGTGAATAGCTTCAGCCAGCAACGATCAGGCGCCACGCAATCCGGAACGGTTCCAAGCGATCAAAAACGTAACAACGCCGGTGAGCACCAACAACGCGCTGGCAGATGCGAGCTCCGCGATCGACAAGCCACGCCAGATCACGCCTTCCAACACGCGAATTCCCCACTTTACGGGGCTGCCACTGCTGAGGAGCTGCATCCAGTCTGGCATGGCGGAGAGCGGCACCATCGCGCCGCCCAACATCGCCAGTACGATCAGCGTGGACCATCCCGCCCCGGCGACGCTTTCCACCGTTCTGCCGATTTGACCCAACAACAACATGATGCCCACGAAGCACAACGCGACGCAGGGCAGCACGAGGCAGAGCAACAAGGGTCGTTCAGGCCGGACGCCAAAAGCGTAACGCGCAATCACCAACAACACGACGCTATCTAGAATGCAGGCGCCGAAGCAGGCCAAGGCTTTGCCGCCCAACACCGTCGCCGACGAGATCGGCGCGACGCGCAGGCGATCCAACGTCCCGCCTACGCGCTCGCCGACCATCGCTATCGCAAAAGTTGCGACACAACCCATCAAGCCCCACAAGATGGCGGCCGGAAATACGATGTCGAACGCGGAGCGCGGTCGTGAAGCGTCCGGCAGTACCGACTGCACGCGGACTTTCGGTGAGTGCGGCGCGCCAGCTCCGCGAGTCAGCGCGACTTCCAGGCCGTTCGCCACGATCGCGGCCGCTTGCTTTTGCGCTGGGTCCATGCCGAGTTCGACCAGGGGCGTACTCGCGTTCAGCTGCGGCAAGACTCGAACGTAGGCCGGGATGTCACCGCGTCGCACGGCGGCTTGGGCTTCGGACAAGCTGTGCGGCTTGAGCGCGAGCTCAGGCGCGGCGTCGAGCGACTGCCGCAGAGCCGCCCCAGCGGCGGAGCTTGGTTCGTCGACGAAAGCGACGACCAGCGGGCGCTGCTCGCGAGCCACGGTTGTTTCCAGCACGGTGCCCAAGAACAAGGCAAACAGCACCGGGAAGACCAGGACCCAAAACAAGGCCACGCGGTCGCGCACCAGCAGCCGCAGATCCTTGAGCGCAATCGCAACGATGGCTCGCATTCAGTCTCGCAGCCTCCGACCCGTCAGGTCCAAGAACACACCCTCTAGATCGAGCGCCGCATGCGCCTGAATCAGCGCTTGGGGCCGATCCAGCTGCAAGATCCTACCAGCGTCGAAGATCGCCACGCGATCGCAGAGTCGCTCGGCATCATCCATATGGTGAGTCGAATAAATCAACGTGAGTCCCTCGCGCTTCAGCTCCTGAAGCGCGGTGAACAAGTGATTGCGCGAATGTGGATCAACGCCTACTGTGGGCTCATCGAGGAGCAGGATTCGCGGTGAGTGCAGCACCGCACACGAGAGGTTCAATCTCCGCTGCATTCCACCCGAGAAAGTACGCACACGTTGAGCCCGGCGGTCCTGGAGCCCCGAAAGCTCGAGCCCGTACTCCGTTCGTTCGCGCAGAGCGACGCCATGCAACCCGTACAATTTACCGAAGAAGCGCAGGTTCTCCTCCGCGCTCAGCTCCGCATACAACGCGATGTCTTGGGGCACGAACCCGAGGATCTTGCGCGCGCTCGGTCGCTGCGGATCGACCACTTCACGCCCAATCTGAATTCGTCCCCGGTCAGGAGTGAGCAGGCCGCACAGCAAACGTAGCGTCGTGGATTTTCCGGCGCCGTTTGGACCCAACAACCCAAGAACTTCACCCCTCCGCGCTTCGAAGGAGATCCCGGCCACCGCGAGTTCCTTTCCAAAGCTGCGCGTCAGTCCCTCGACGCGCAGCGCGACCTCTTCCCCCACCGCGCTGACTGCCTCGTCTGACCGCACGCGCGCATCTTCCTCCGCCCTGGGGAGCAGCGTGGGGCTTTCGAAAGCGGAGACCGGCCCAGAGGCCGTTATTACCGTGGAACCCAGAGGCAAAGTTGGACGCATCTTGGTCAGCAGGGTTGACATCGGCTTCTGATCACCTAATACCCTAGACATGACCTGGTCAATACCTGGACAAAGTTTCCGGCGATGACCCGCAGCGACTACCTCCTCGTAGGAGCCGGGCTCCAGAACGCGCTAGTCGCAGCGGCCCTAGCAGAGGCCGTGCCGCAAGCGCGCGTCACGCTTCTGGACCAATCGGCAGAGTTCGGCGGTGGTCACACATGGTGCTTTCACGCGACCGACCTGCGTGAAGGGCAGCTGAATTACGTCGAGCCGTTCGTGGCGAAACGCTGGCCCGCACACGAAGTTCGGTTTCCTCGACTCTCGAGACGTATGGACGGCGCCTACGCGAGCGTCACGGGCGAGTCGATTCGCCGCGGCATGCGCGCGCTACTCGAACAGCATCCGAGCTTCGAGCTGCGTCTCAACACGAAGGTGCGCAGCGTGAGCGGCTCCGAAGTTCATTTGGAGTCAGGAGAAGTACTGACGGCCGAGTCTGTGATCGACGCGCGCGGTCCGGCGGAGCTGAAGGAGGCCGTCGCCGGCTACCAAAAGTTCTTGGGATTGGAGCTCGAGCTATCCGAGCCGCACGAGCTCGACTGCCCGCTGTTGATGGACGCCACGGTACCTCAACACGACGGCTTTCGCTTCTTTTACGTCTTGCCCTTCGCCCCGCAACGCGTGCTGGTGGAAGACACCTACTTCTCCGATCACGCAGAACTCGACGTGGCGCGCCTGAGGGACGAGGTGCTGAGCTACGCGCAACGCTCGAACCTCCGAGTAGCGCGAGTGCTGCGCGAAGAGACCGGAGTATTGCCACTCCCCACGCGGGTGACTGCGCCCCGCTTCGAGGCTCCGTTACGCGGCGGTTACGCGGGTGGCTGGCTTCACCCGACGACTGGCTACTCATTTCCTGCGGCGGCGCGCTTCGCGAGCTGGGTGGCGGCCACGGCCCGAGAACCCCAGCATCGTCCTACCAGCTTCGAGACGTTGTCGCGCCGCCACGCGGTGCAGCTGCGCTTCGGCACGCTGCTCAACTGGCTGTTGTTCCGCGCCGTGGAGCCGGAACAGCGCGTGTCCGTATTCGAGCGCTTCTACCGACTTCCCTCCTCCACCATCGAACGCTTCTACGCCCTCGACACCACCCCCCTCGATCGCGCGCGCATCGTCTGCGGCCGCCCACCCGCCGGCATGTCGCTGCGTCGAGCGCTTTCCCTTGGAGATCCTGCATGACACAGCCCGCTTTTTCGATTGAGCCCCAACACGACGCGGTCCGCCTCCTGCACGAGCATTTCGAGGCGACGGAACCGGAGCAGCGACCGCACACACTACCTATCGCGTTGTGGGAGCGCGCCTTGCTCGGCCCGCTCGCGGATTTCATGTCGAGGCCGGGCAAAGAGTTTCGGGCGCGGCTCGTCCGATTGTCCTGGGAGCTTGCGGGACGACGCAACGCGCCGCCCGCGGAGCTACCCTTGATTGTGGAAGCTCTGCACGCGGGCTCCTTGATCGTGGACGACATCGAGGATGGCTCCACCTATCGTCGCGGAGCGCCGGCGTTGCATCACAGCTATGGCTTGCCGCTGGCCCTCAACGCGGGCAATTGGCTGTACTTTTGGCCAGCGGAGTTATTGTCGCGGCTCGAGTTGCCGCCGGTGACGGAGCTGGCCTTGCACCGCGTGATCGGGCGCACGTTGCTGTCCTGTCACGAGGGCCAAGCGCTCGATCTCTCGACGCAGATCGTGGAGCTGGAGCAAGCGCGCGTGCCGGCCGTGGTGGCGACCACCACGGCGCTCAAGACGGGCAAGCTGTTCGAGCTGGCTGCGGCCGTTGGCGCCATCGCCGCGGGCGCGCCCTCGACGACCGTGCGCGCCCTGGTGGAGTTTGGCCAGCAGCTGGGCACCGGCCTGCAGATGTTGGACGACTTGAGCGGCCTGACCAGCGAGTCGCGCTGTCACAAGGGTCACGAAGATCTGCTTGGAGGTCGTGCCACGTGGCCCTGGGCCTGGGCCGCAGAGCGTTGCGACCGCCTAGTTTACAACCGATTGCGCGAACTCGGGCGCGAGGTAACGACCCAAGGGCTACATCCGGAGCACTTGGCGGAAGCGCTGCGCCAAGCCCTGGGAGACGTCGGCAGGCACAAGGTGCATGACCACTTGCACGCCGCGCTCAAAGCGCTGAGCAGCGCGCTCGGACCTTCGCGAGCGCTCGACGAAGTCTCCCACGAGATCATCAGCTTGGAGCACAGTTATGGTTGAAGCATCCACTGCCACGCGCGCGGCCGTGATCGGCAGCGGCTTCGGTGGCTTGGCGGCGGCCATCCGTCTGCAGCAGAGCGGCGTGCAAACCACGGTGTTCGAAGCGCGCGACAAGCCGGGCGGTCGCGCCTACGTCTACGAGGACCAGGGCTTCGTGTTCGATGCCGGGCCCACGGTGATCACCGCGCCAGCGTGCATCGACGAGTTGTTCACGTTGTGCGGTAAGCGACGCGAAGACTACGTCGAGTTCCTGCCCGTCACACCCTTTTACCGGTTGGCTTGGGAAGACGGGACGCGCTTCGACTACTCGGGACAAGAAGGCGAAATGCTGGCGCAGATCGAGCGCATCGCGCCCGAAGACGTCGATGGCTATCGACGCTTCGTCGACTACACGCGCCGCGTCTACGAAAAGGGCTACGAGGAGCTGGCCGCCGCACCATTTCTCAACTTCTTCGCCATGGTGAAGGTCGCGCCGCACCTCGCGCGGCTACGCGCAGATCGCAGCGTCTACGACACCGTGTCGCGGTACGTGAAGAACGAGTACTTGCGGCAGGCCTTCAGCTTCCACTCCCTGCTCGTCGGCGGTAATCCGTTCGACACCAGCTCGATCTACACCTTGATTCACTACCTGGAGCGGAAAGGTGGCGTGTGGTTCCCGCGCGGCGGCACCGGTGCGCTGGTGCGCGCGCTGATACGGCTGTTCGAGGAGCTGGGCGGCAAGCTGCAGCTGAATCAACCCGTCGAGCGCATCGAACTCGAGCACCACGGACAGCACGTGCAGCACCGCGTGTGCACGGCGCGCGAAAACCAAACCTTCGACCTGGTCGTGTCGAACGCCGACGTCCACCACACCTACGCCAAGCTCTACGCGGGCAGCCCGCCTGCGCTGCGCATGCAGAAAAAGCTCGAGCGCTCGGAATGGTCGATGTCCCTGTTCGTGCTCTACTTCGGCACCCGCAAGAACTATGACCTTGCGCATCACACCGTCTTGTTCGGCAATCGTTACGAAGGGCTGTTGAAGGAGATCTTCTCCGGACCGAAATTGCCGGATGATTTTAGTTTATACTTGCACGCGCCAACCGTGAGCGATCCGTCCTTGGCTCCCGCTGGAGGTGGCGCGTACTACGTGCTCAGCCCGGTGCCGCACCTTGGGAATGCAGCGATAGATTGGCAACGGGTCGGGCCCAGTTACCGCGATCGCATCTACGGCGCGCTCGAGCGGCACATGCCCGGTCTGCGCCAGAACTTGGTGACGGAGCGTTGGATCACGCCGCTGGATTTCCAGCAAACGCTCGGGGCCTATCATGGCTCGGCGTTTTCAGTGGCCCCGCGCTTGACGCAGAGCGCGTATTTCCGTCCGCACAATCGCGATTCGGATATTCCGGGGTTGTATCTGGTGGGCGCGGGCACTCATCCCGGCGCTGGCCTGCCCGGCGTGATCAATTCGGCGAAAGCCACGGCGCAAGTGATCGCGGACGACTTCTTGCGGCGGGCCGTGGCATGACCGCGCTGATCTCACCGGGCTTGGCTGCGCTCCCGCCGGCGGAAGACGCACGCAGCGTATGTCTGGCTGCGTTGGCGCGCGGCTCGAAGAGCTTCGATTTGGCGGGCAAACTGCTGCCGCCCGCGTCGCGTCTCAACGCCGCTGTGTTGTACACGTATTGCCGCCGAGCAGACGACGCCATCGACGCCACACCTCCGGCCGAGCAAGAGCGCGCGTTGGCTGAGCTGACCCAACGCCTCAGCTCGATCTACCAGGGCGAAGCTCAACCGGACGTGGCGAACCAGGCTTTCGCGGAGTTGGTGAGGGAAGTGCGGTTGCCACGCGCCTACCCGCAGGAGCTGCTAGCCGGTTTCGCGATGGACGTACGTCGTCAACACTACGAGAACTTGGACGACCTGCTGCTCTACTGCCACCGCGTAGCCGGCGTGGTCGGCTTGATGATGTGCCACGTGATGGGCGTAGAAAACGACGAAGCGCAAGTTCACGCCGCGCACCTCGGCATCGCGCTGCAGTTAACGAACATCTGCCGAGACGTGGTCGAGGATTGGGAGCTCGGTCGACTGTACTTGCCAGCGTCGGAGCTACGCCGCGCGGGTGCAGGAGAGCTTCACGCCGCTCTGGGCGGCCCCATTCCCGTCGGCGCCCGCGAACCGCTCTCCCGTTGTGTGCACGGTTTGCTCGATCTGGCGGATCGCTTCTATCGCTCGGGGGACCGCGGGTTGTTGGCGCTACCCTATCGCGCCGCGTTGGCGGTGCGCACCGCGCGCTTGGTCTACTCGGACATCGGCGGCCAGCTCCGCCGCCGTCAGTGCGATCCCTTGCTTGGTCGCGCGATCGTACCCACATCACGTAAGCTCGGCCTCGCGGCGCTCGCCACCTGGCAAAGCCTGCGTGAACTTCCCGCGCGCTTCACGCGGCGCAGTCGCTATGTCGTGCCCTCGCGTAGTCTGGCGTTCCCTGCGGACGTCTTACCTTTGACCCCGTGAGCTCTGCCATGTCTTCCTCCCAGCTCGCCTCCAACCCTCCCGCTGCCGCGCGCGTGAGCGTCGTGCGACCCGATCATCGACCCAGCCCGCCAGAACGCCGCAATTTCGCGCGCGAGCTCGCGATCTATGTCGGCCGTATCCGCGAGTTCGATCGCGTGGATTGGGCCGTGTACCTGGCCTGGGTCGGCTTGATGAGCGGACTCGTGTTCGCAACGTTCGGCTTCTTGTTGGTCGGACACCTGCACGGCGTGCGTTACCCGGCGGAGGCGTGGCTGCTCCCGGTAGGTGCGACCATCTTTGCGATCAGCATCGCCGTGGACACCATTGGTCATCGCACCATCTACAAGGAAGAGATCAGCCGCGCGGAAGGCTTGGTGCATCACATCACCATCTTCTCGGGGATCTCGAGCTGCGTGCTGCTGTGCCTCGCTTACAGCTATCCGCGCTCCGTGTGGGTGCCGGCCTTGGTGCTCACGCTGCTGTCGTTTCTGTACAGCTTGATCGACGAGGCCTTCCATTGGCGCCGCTATGTCCAGCAGTTCTCCGACCGCGTGGAAATGTGGAGCCACGTCGGCATCCTGACTGGTCACTCGATCTTGATGACCGCCTGGTGGTGGTGGTTCTACGACGGCTACGCGGGCGTCAAAGAGACGTTGCCGCACGTGTTCCCATGGTGAGCTCGGCCAAGCCTCGTGACGCGGGGGATGCCGGCAATCTGCGCATTGGCGAGGTAGCCAGTCGTCTGGGCGTATCGACGCACACGCTACGCGCTTGGGAGCGCCGTCACGGCTTGATCAAGCCCAGCCGCACACAAGGTGAGGAACGCCGTTACTCGGCGGAAGACGTGGAGCGTCTCGGCCTGGTCAAACGCCTGTCGGACTTTGGGTACGCCCTGGCGGATGTGGCCGCGCAGAGCACGGAACAACTACGTGTAACGGTCGAACGCCTAGAATCGTATCGAACACGTTCGCCATAACGCGCGCGCAGCACGGCACGATCGGCGCGAATTCCCGCGGGGCTTACGCGATCGCATCGGCGCGACATTCTGTCGCACGTTCGGGCAAGGACGCGACGTCGTCCGCGCTACGCCGAAACCACCCGGAAATCCGGGACTTTTGCGCGAAATGCCGGGGCAAACGGCATGGCCCGCGCCCTCGGCACGCAGCTTGCTGAAGCCTCGAGTCAGGAGGATCCATCATGCGTACCGTGTTGACTTCGATATTCGCTGTTTCCCTTGGTCTCGCCGTCGTGGGCTGTAACCGCGCCGCTGACGAGCAGCGTAAGGCCGACGAAGCTCGCGCCGAGGCTGATCGGAAAGCTGCGGAAGTCTCGCAAGACTCGCAACAACGGATCAACAGCGCGCAAGCGGAGGCGGATGAAAAGATCGCCGAGGCGAACGCCAGTTTCCTGAAGATGCGCGAAGACTACCGTCATGACATGACGCAGAAGTTGGTCGAGTTGGATAAGGATATTGCCGAGCTCGAGGCCAAGGCCAAGAGCGAGACTGGCAAGACCAAGGCCAAGATCGAGTCGAACTTGCCGACCGTCCGTCAGATGCGTGACGACTTCGTCCGTGACTATCGCAGCGTCGAGGCGGCTTCGGCCAGCACCTGGGACGCGACCAAGGAGCGTCTGAACAAGTCCTGGGATGAGCTGGAAAAAGCTGTCGATCGTGCGGATTGACTAAACAAGCCGCTTAGCCCCGCATCCACGGCTCGGCAGTCATCGAAGGCTCCCGTGGTCGAGATCCTGGACTAACGGCCAAGGCTGCCGAGGCAGTCGACTTGGGCCCTTGCACCGCGAGGGCCCAAGCTTTTTTGTGGCGCGTCAGGGACAGCTGAGCTTGAGGCCGCTCAGGTTCACGCGCTCAGTAGTGGCGTCACGAACACGAGCGAGGTACTCGCGGCGCGGCACCGTGTAGGCGCCGAGCGACGCCAGGTGCGACGTCACGAACTGCACGTCGAACACGCGGATGCCGCCAGCGAACAAGCTGTGAATCGCGGCGATCAGCGCCAGCTTGGACGCGTTCGTGGCGCGGTGGAACATGCTCTCCGCCGCAAACAGCGCGCCGCGCTGCACGCCGTACAAACCGCCGACGAGCTGCGCACCGTCCCACACCTCCACGCTGTGAGCCTCGCCCTGCTGGTGCAACGCAACGTAGGCGTCGATCATCTCCGGCAAGATCCACGTGCCCTCTTCGCGGTCGCTCGCGCAGGCCCGCATGACCTCGGCAAAGTGCGTGTCGAAGCGCAATTCGAACGGCGTGCTGCGCAGAAAACGCCGCATGCTGCGCGACACGTGTAAATGTTCCGGATCCATCAAGGTCCGCGGATCCGGGCTCCACCACAGCGGCGGCATGCCGTCGTCGTACCAGGGAAAGATGCCGGAGTCGTACGCGGCTCGCAGCCAGGCCGGACTCAGGGCGCCCCCGGCGGCCACCAACCCACGCGCATCTGCCAGCTCTGGGTTCGGAAAACCGGGCTCCCCGTAAGGAGTGAGCACGACCGGTAAGCGCGAACGAAACACGAGGTCACAGCTTACATCACCCGGGCGGCTTCGCCCATGGCGGATTCAGACCAGTCGAAGCCGTATCTCAAGTACAGCTCTTCGCCGATTCGCTCGAGCGATAGTAACTTCGCGTCGGGGATTTGATCCGGGCCAAAACCGTCGCCGGCCACCAGCGTCGGCGCGTTCGCACCACCCAACACGCGGGGCACCAGCGTCAAATACAGCTCATCCACCGCACGCGCGGCGAAGAGTTGCGCGACCAAGACTCCTCCCCCTTCACACAATACCCGCGGAGCGCGGAGCGTCTCGGCAAACCAGGCCAGTAGTGCGCTCATCGACACCTCGTCTTCACCCAGCTCCACCAGTTCGCAGACCGGCGCGAGCTTTTCGCGAGCGGTGTGAGGAAGCTTGGCGCCGTGCAGCACGTACGTCTTTCCGCCAATGGTGGGATCGAACACCTTGGCGCTCGGTTCCAAACCTTCCGCGCGACGCGTCACGATCACCCGCGCCGGTAGCGCGATACCGGCGCTGCGCCGCCTCGCGCATTCATCCGGATGCAGCGATAAGCCGGGATCATCGATGCGCAGATTGCTCGCGCCGATCAAGACCGCATCGACCTGCTCACGCAGCCAACGCATGCGTCGAAAATCTTCCTTCCCACGCGACATCGCAAAACGCGCCGGTCGCTGCGCGGGCGCCGGGTGGATCTTGCCGTCGAGGCTCTCGGCAAAGTTGAGCAGGATCCGGGGTCTGCGAAGTACCGTCATGGGCTCTCGCTAACACGACCCCAGGGGGCCCGCCGACCACAGGCGACGACTGCCGGCCAGAAGCGTTTCCGAAGCTCCGAACAAGGCATAAACCTTAGCCTTTTCGAACAGTTAACCCGATCCACCGGATTCCGATGGTTTTGGTGTTATACACCCGCGCGATGCCGAACCCCGCGGACCCTGCTCAGCTTGTCGATTGGCGCCTCAGCCACTTGAAACAGCTCGAGGCCGAAAGCATTCACATCATCCGCGAGGTCGTCGCGGAGTTCGAGCGGCCCGTGATGCTGTACTCGATCGGCAAGGATTCCGCGGTGATGGTGCACTTGGCCAAGAAGGCCTTCCACCGCGGCAAGTTACCCTTCCCGCTGCTGCACATCGACACCACCTGGAAGTTTCGCGAAATGATCACATTCCGCGACAAGTTCACCAAGGAAAACGGGTTCGATCTGCGCGTACACACCAACAAGCAAGGCTTGGAGGAAGGCATCAACCCGTTCGACCACGGCAGCTCCAAGTACACCACGATCATGAAGACGCACGCGCTGCTGCAAGCGCTGCACGATGGTGGTTACGACGCCGCGTTCGGCGGCGCTCGCCGCGATGAAGAGCGTTCTCGCGCCAAGGAACGCATCTACTCCTTCCGCGACCGCTACGGCCAGTGGGATCCGAAGAACCAGCGCCCGGAGCTATGGAACGTTTACAACGCCAAGATCAACAAGGGCGAAAGCATCCGCGCGTTCCCGCTGTCGAACTGGACCGAGCTCGATATCTGGCTCTACATCTATCTGGAGAGTATCCCGATCGTCCCCTTGTACTTCGCCGCGTCGCGTCCGGTGGTGGAGCGCGACGGCACGCTGATCATGGTGGACGACGAGCGCATGCCCCTGAAGCCCGGCGAGAAGCCGCGCCAGGAAGTCGTGCGCTTTCGCACGCTCGGTTGTTACCCGCTCACGGGCGCAATCCCTTCGAAAGCCACCACGCTGCCCGACATCATCCGCGAGATGCTGCTCACCAAGTATTCGGAACGCGCGGGTCGTCTGATCGATCACGACGAGGAGGCCTCGATGGAGGCCAAGAAGCGCGAAGGCTACTTCTAGCCGCGCAACACCCGAAGCCTCTTCCCCGCGCCATCTACTTTTACGCCAAGGCCCCATGACCACGTCGGAAAACGAGCTCATCAGCAAAGACATCCTCGCCTACCTGGAGCAGCATCAGCGCAAAGGTTTGCTGCGCTTCGTCACCGTTGGTTCGGTGGACGACGGCAAGTCGACGCTGATCGGGCGCCTGCTGCACGATACGCACGGCGTGTACGAGGACCAGCTCAAGGCCGTCAAACGCGCCTCCTCCCGCGCCGGCCTCGAGATCGATTTTTCGTTGTTCACGGACGGTTTGAAAGCCGAGCGCGAGCAGGGCATCACCATCGACGTCGCGTACCGCTACTTCTCCACGGCCAAGCGCAAGTTCATCATCGCGGACACGCCGGGGCACGTGCAGTACACGCGCAACATGGCCACCGGCGCGTCGACGGCCAACGTCGCGATCATCCTGATCGACGCGCGCCTCGGCATCCTGCAGCAGTCACGTCGCCACGCGTACATCGCGTCGCTGCTCGGCATTCCGCACCTGACCGTGTGCGTGAACAAGATGGATCTGGAGAACTACGCCGAGCACGTCTACACGCGCATCAGCGAGAGCTTCTCCGAGTTCGTCGGTAAACTGGGCTTCAAGGGCGTGACCTTCATTCCCGTGAGCGCCCTGGCGGGTGACAACGTGGTGCACCGCAGCGAAGCCATGCCCTGGTACCGCGGACACACCCTGCTGGAGCACCTGGAGACCGTACCGCTAGCGCAGGACCTCAATCAGACGGATTTCCGCTTTCCCGTTCAATACGTGCTGCGACCGGATCTCGATTACCGCGGATTCTCGGGCACGATCGCGTCCGGCGTCGTCAGCAAAGGCGACCAAGTCCAGGTGCTGTCGTCGGGCAAAGTCACCACCATCACGGCCATCGACACCGCGGACGGCGAGCTCGAGCGCGCCTACGCGCCAATGAGCGTGACGCTGAAGCTAGCGGAAGAGATCGACATCAGCCGCGGCGATATGCTCGCACACCCGCACAATCTGCCGTCCGCAGGTCGCCGCTTCGACGCGATGCTGGTGTGGATGAGCGAACGCGCGCTCGACCGCCAGAAGAGCTATTTGCTCAAGCACACCACGCAAACGGTGCGCGCCGAGGTCGAGCAAGTCGCGTACACCACGAACCTCGAGACCTTGAAGCAAGAGCCGGCAACGCGCCTCGAGCTCAATGACATCGGCCGCGTGACGATCCATTGCCACCGCCCGCTGTTCTTCGACGCCTACCGCGAGAATCGCGGCGCGGGCGCCTTCATTTTGATCGACTCGCTCACCAACAACACGGTGGCAGCCGGCATGATTCTGGAGGGCGACGCCGCTCCGGAACTGCGCGCATCCCAACGACCGGGCGCGCTGGAGCGACCGCACACCCACGTGAGCCACGACGAGCGCGCGGAGCGGCTCGGTCAAAAGGGCTGCACGGTGTGGCTCACGGGCCTCCCCGCTTCCGGCAAGAGCGCTATCGCCTACGCCCTCGAGCGCCGCTTGTTCGACAGCCGCCGTTTGGCCATGGTCGTCGATCCGGACGACGGCCTTTCGAACGGCGTACAGCCGGACGGCTCCAGCCCCTGGCAAACGCCGGAGCTCGCGCGCCGCTCCACGGACGCCGGCCTGATCATCGTGTTCGCGTACGCCTCTCCGCTGCGCGCGGATCGTGAAGCCATTCGCGACAGCGTCGGCGCCGAACGCTTCGTGGAAGTCCACGTCAACACCTCCCAACCAGTGCGCAAAGCCCGCGACAACCGCGGTGTCTACGGCCCTGGTCACACACAACCGAGCGATGAGCCGCCGCTCACGCCGGATGTCGTCGTCGACCTGGACGACGGCGACTCCGAACGCGCCGCCGCCGCCATCGTCGCCGTCCTCGTGAAGCGAGGGCTGTTGCCGTCCCAGTACTCGCTCTGATTTTCTGGCTGGGTCCGGCGCTCTAGGCAGCCGCACGAGACCCACCAAACCAGTGCGAGGGGACAATTAACAGGAAGTCGGAAAGACCAACGGGTGATTGGGGGTGAGAGAGACAGACTACCTGCTCGATCACCCCCCCTACCTTCTCGCCTTCGTGTTCATTCCCCACCTCTCTGTTGCGCGAAAGTTTGCGCATTCAGCGTCCTTGACAGTTTTGAGCGGGACCGGCAGATATGGAGTGTGACCTTCCGCCCGATGTCTAGGCCGAGCACGTCGCCCTTCAGCGGCGTTATCGTGCTCGTACGGTAAGCGGAAGGGCCAGTCGTTGCCGCACAGCGCCCTTCCGAGCTCACTCGGGCAGGGCGTTGCCAGTCGAGGTAGTTCGGAGTGGCGCATCGGAGTCAGCCGATGTCCAGCGCAGCCGCCATCCTCGTCGATCAATTGAAGAAGTCGTTCCGCGTGCGCACCAGCCCGGCGCGTGGGGTGCGCTCGCGCCTGCGGAACCTATTTTCACCGGCATTTCACACGCAGCAGGCGGTGAACGGCATCTCGTTCTCGATCCAGCCCGGTGAGCGCGTCGCCTTCATCGGACCGAACGGCGCCGGCAAATCCACCACTTTGAAGATGCTCACGGGCATTCTCCGCCCGGACTCCGGCCGCGCCGAGGTGTGCGGACTTTCTCCGTGGGCCCAGCGGGAACGGCTCGCCTACCGCATGGGCGCGGTGTTCGGGCAGAGATCGCAGCTTTGGTACCACCTGCCGACGCAGGACAGCTTCGATTTGTTGTCGCACGTGTACGAGTTGCCGCGCGCGCTGTACCAGCAGCGTCTGCAGGCACTCTCGAACAGCTTCGAATTGGAGGAGCTACGCCGCAAACCCGTGCGCAGTTTGTCGCTCGGTGAGCGCATGCGCTGCGAAATCGCCGCGAGCTTGCTGCACGCGCCGGAAATCTTGTTCCTGGATGAACCCAGCATTGGCCTCGATGCCAGCGCCAAACACACGATCCGTCAGCTGCTACGCGACCGTTCGTCGAACGATGGCGCCACACTACTGCTCACCTCTCACGATACCGCGGACATCGAGAGCGTCTGCGATCGCGTGATCGTGATTCACCACGGCTCCGTCTTGCTGGACGAGCCGGTGCGCAGCTTGAAGCAGCGGCTCAACACCAAACGCCTCACACTGCACGGCGACCTCAATGACTTGAGCGTCGCTTTACCTGGCGTGAGCGTGATCGAACGCGCTCCGCTGCAGCTCACTTTGGAGATCGCAACTCAGGTCACGCCGGTCGCACGCGTGGTCGAACACGTGCTTTCACGCGCGAACATCGAAGATCTCTCCGTCGAAGATCCTCCGCTGGAAGCTGTGGTGCGCGCGCTTTACGAACAGGAGAAGGCCTCATGATCACGCGGTTTTTCCCGCGCAGCGCGAAATACGCCGCGTGGAGCTGGCTTTCCCTGCGAGAGCTACGCGCTGCGCCGGCCGAGCTCTATGGCACGGCCTTGTTCTTCGCCACGATCCTTTTGGTGTTTTCCTCGCTCTGGCGCAAGGCCGCCGAGGTTGGGCTACCGCTCGGACTCGGCTCCGCAGAGCTGGTCTGGTACCTGGCTGCAACCGAGTGGCTCTTGATGAGCACGCCCAACGTTCACTTGGACATGGCGGAAGAGATCCGTCGCGGCGACGTGGCGTACGCCCTGCTGCGACCCGTGTCCTACCTGAGCGCGCACTGCGCGCGCGCAGTGGGCCAGCTCGTGTTGCGACTGACGCTGCTCGCGCCCGTCGCGTTTGGTCTGGCAGCGCTGTTCGCGCAAGCGCTGCCCGCTCGACCTGCGGCCTTGCTGCAGCTGGCGGGTTACGGCCTCGGCGCTTGCTGCATGGCCACGCTCTTCCGCGTCGCGCTCGGACTCACGGCCTTCTGGCTGCACGACATCTCGCCCCTCCACTGGATCTGGCAAAAGCTCAGCTTCGTGCTGGGCGGCTTGATGCTGCCGCTGCCGTTTTTGCCAGAAGCGCTGCAGCGCTTTGCAGCGTTCACACCTTTCCCGAACATGCTGTACGTGCCCGCCTCCGTCTTGACGGGTGCGGCGCCCAGCGTGACGCGTGTGCTCGCGCAACAACTGCTGTGGTCGGGCGTCGCGCTCGTCACGTCAGTCTGGCTGTTCTCGCGCGCGCGGCGCGCAATGGAGTTGAACGGTGGCTAACCTGAGCCTCACGCACCGCCCAAGATTTCCGACGCTCGCGTTCTTGCGTGCGTTGATCCGCACCAACCTGCGCGCCGCCTTCGCGTTGCGCGCCGCGTTTTGGTTGCAAGTCGTGCTAATGGCGCTCAACAACTGGGTGTTCTTCTCCTTCTGGTGGCTGCTATTCCGCAAAGTGCCCACGCTCGGCGGTTGGCAACTCGGTGACGTGGCCGTGCTATTTGGAGTGAGCGCCTGCGGCTTCGGGCTGGGCGTGTTCTTCGCGGGCGGAGTCCGCAAATTGGGGCGATCCATCGAGTCGGGCGAGCTCGACGCCTTACTCACCCAACCCAAGCCCACGCTGCTCTACACCTTGGGCTCGCACTCGATCGTGCCCGGTCTGGGCGACATCGCTTCGGGACTGATCTTGATCGTGCTGTCCGGCAAAGCCAGCCTGAGCTCCGTCCCCTTCATCGCCCTCGCCATCGTCAGCAGCGCGCTGGTCTACATCGCCAGCGGCACGCTGTTTTTCAGCGCGCAATTCTGGTTCCGTCAAACGGACACCGTCGCCACGAAAATGTGGGAGGCGCTCATCACCTTCTCGCTCTACCCAGAACCGCTCTTCGGCGGCGGCCTGCGGCTGCTTTTGTTCACGCTCATTCCAGCCGGATTCGTCAGCTACATTCCCGCCGCGTTGGTCCGAGAACCGTCCGCGACCGCGTTACTCTCCGTCGCCGTGGGACCGCTGCTGTATTGGTCGCTCGCCGCGTACGTCTTCCGGCGTGGCCTCATGCGCTATTCTTCCGGGAACCGATTTGGCAGCTTCGGAAGTTGAACAGGCAACCGAAGAATTGCTGACGCTTTGCATCGCCCCGGAAGACGGGGCTGGAACGATAGATGGACTGTAGCTTTGCGAAAGGCAGGATTTGGGGTTTGAAGCGTTCTTCAGTGTCCGAGAACGAAAGTAACGAGCTTAAGACGACGTATCGATCTCGACTGAACGGGCGCCCTTGCGCTTGCCGCGCCGTTCGGCGGGAGCGGTAACGTCCTCAGCGTCTGCGGACGATCCTGCCGCGTCTTCGCTGGAGTCGGCCTCCGCATTGGCCTTGCGCGACTTCTTCGCGGGAGCAGCGCTGGCTTCCAAATCGCTAGCTGACGCCGCGTCCGAACCCGCTTCTACCGCACCTTCTGGCGACGTGCCCGCGCTGCCGGAGCGCGCAGCGCCGGCTTTGGCGCGGGCGGGCTTGCCGGGGCGCCCCAGTGTGATGGCGGCGATGCGCTCCGCGAGCGCTGGCTCATTCTCCGCATAGACGCGCGCGTAGGCGATGGCGCGTTGTGCTTGCTGCAGCAGCGCTTCCTGCGCTTCCGCCAAAGCTTCCCGCGCCGTATCCAATGCAGCTTGGCGCGAGGTGAGCTCCGCAGCGGCGGTCTCCGCGCTCTGCGCCAGTTCCTTCAGACGAGCGCCGTCCAAGTCGGCGAAGCGCACGCCCTGGAGTTCACCAGCGAACAGATCCAACACAGCTTGTACGGGAGCAGGAATCGCGGTCATCGGGACGCTGAACATACATGCAGGTAAGCGCGCGCGCCAGCAGAAAAATGGGGCGGAAACCTGGCCGTGCCTCCGTCGTGGCAGCGTGGCCGCAAACGCAGGGTCTCGCATGCAACTTACCGATCCAGAGCTGCCTTCCGCAGTCACCCAGCCCTCTTCACGGCTCGTGCAGCGAAGGTCGTGGCTCCTCCGTTACCTCGCTTCACTCACGACACCGCGCCTGATGTTGTGGTGTTACCTGATTTGGTATCTGTTCGTGTTCGGCAAGTACTTCGACCCGAGTCCGCGCTTGTGGCTCAGCTCCGTCGGCATCTCGGGTATCATCGGCTGCGCGCTGTACGTGAGCACGGCGTATTCGGGAACGAAGCGCGTCGTACTGGAGCGCTGGCAGATCGCGCGGCTCTTCATCATGCCGTTTTGCGTCTCTAGCTTTGCGGCGCTGATCAAAGGACAGGGCTTCGTGCTCGTCTTTCACCCGCGATTGAGCGACAACTCATTGGCTGTAGGCGCTTGTGTGCTGTTTTGGGCGACCGCGGCCATCGCACGGCAAATCATACGGAATGGCCCCTGTTAGCAGCGGACTTTCGCAGCTAGGCGTATAGCGCCCGGTTACCCGTGTCTTGCCGGACCTAGTGCGGGCTTATGCCGCAGAGGAGGCGTACCGCTATGTGAGTCGGTGGCGCCTGCTGGTGTCACCGCCGTTCAGGCCGAGGGCACGAGGATAGATACCGTGAAGCTCACGTTCAGATTCGTCTTGTTGGTTGTGGTGCTGTTGCTCAGCGTCGGAGCGAGCGTCGGCGCGGGTTGGCAAGCCCTGTCGCGCCTGGACGCGGCGATGCACCGAGTGGTGGAACAGGACATGGAGCGCGTGTTCGCGATCACACACACGCGTCGCTTGTTCCGCTCCATGGTCGTCTTGGAGCGCGACTACATCTTGTCTACGTCGCAGGAAGAACGCGACGGCATGACTAAGAAGATGGCCACGAACGCGAAAGATCTAGAGGAGCAGATCGACAAATACGCGCGACTGATGCCCGCCGAGGACAAGAAGGCGATCGAGGACATCCGCGGCGCACGCACCCGCTGGATCGAACGCGACGAGGGTGTGCGCAAGGCCGCGCTGAGCAGCCAGAAGGAGGCGCTCGCCTTGGCCAAGCTACACGGCAAAGATCCGGTGTCTTGGGAGAAGGTGATCGGCGGGCTCGTGACGCTGAGCGAGAAGCGCCTGGCGACGCAGGTCAAGGAGACCAATGTCGTGCATCAACGCGCAAAACGCACGTTGTTGATCGTGTCTGGCATCGCCGCGTTGTTTGCTGCCGCCTTCGGTGCGGTGATCTTCATGGGCATCCGCCGCAATCTGCGCGAGGTCCAAGACCTGAACGCGAACCTGGAAAACCTGGTGAAGGTGCGCACGGAAGCGCTCGCGCAACGTGAACGCTCGCTGCGTCTGGTGCTCGACAGCACTGGCGACGGCATCCTGGGGGTGCGCGCCGATGGTACCCTGACCGGAGAGACCTCGGCTGCAGCGCAGAACTGGTTCGGTCCAGCAACGTCAGGTAAGAGCGTGGCGGCGTACCTATTTCCCCACAGCGAAGAACGGCAGCTGCACTTCCGCGCAGCCTTCGATCAGTTGCTGGAGGACATTCTGCCCTGGGAGCTCTGCGTAGAGCAGATGCCGCGTCGGGTCGAGCGCGGCGACCAGGTGCTCGAGCTCGAATACAAGATCGTCTCCGGCGACGAAGGTGGCTCGCGTATCCTGGTGATCGCGCGTGACGTCACCGCGCGCGTGCGCTCCGAGAAGACCGAGGAGAACGCGCGCGAACAGCAGGGCCTGATCGCCAAGCTGCTCCAAGACAAGCTCGGTTTCAGCTCCTTCGTCAAAGACTGCGAAGAGCTGATCCAGACGTTGACCGACAGCAAGGATATCAGCGCTTCGCGCCGCGATCTGCACACCCTGAAGGGGAACGTCGCGATCTACGGCTTGGCCTCCGTCGCGTCGCTGTGCCACCACATCGAGGACAAGCTCGAAGAGCAACAGAGCCCGCCCAGCGCCGCGGACATCGCGGACTTGGCCTCGCTCTTCCGCGGCAAGCTCAGCAGCATCGAGGCCTTCCTCGACAACGTGGGGCGGGACGTGTTGCAGGTCGAGGGTATCGAGCACAACGCGCTGGTCGACAGCTTGCTCCAGCGCCGCGACTACCAAGAAATCCTGAAGTTGGTGGAGGTCTGGAGCTGGTACAAGACCTCAGAGCGCCTGGTGCGCCTGCGTGCGCAGGCCGACTACGTCGCCAAGCGGCTCCAAAAGGACATCGACGTCAGCATCCAACACAACGATCTGCGACTGCCTCCGGGGTACCTGGAGAAGGTGTGGCTGACGCTGGTGCACGTCGTGCGAAACGCCGTCGACCACGGTGTCGAGCCAGCCGGTGTGCGCGCTGAAGCAGGCAAGCCGGAACGGGCGACAATCCGCCTGACCACGTACCAAACGGAGCAGAGCTTCGTCCTCGAGATCGCCGACGACGGCCCCGGTATCAACCGCGAGGCCTTGTTACAGGCCGCCGCAGCACGCGGCGTCGCCGTGCCCAGCAACGCCAGCCTGGTCGACTTGGTCTTCACCGAAGGCCTGTCCTCGCGTGAACAGGTGAGTGAGATCTCGGGCCGCGGCGTGGGTATGTCCGCGGTGCTGGCCGCCTGCGTGGCAGAAGACGGGCAGGTGGAGATCACGAGCGAGCCCGGCAAAGGCACGCTGTTCGCGTTCAGCTTCCGGCGCCCGGTCGTCAAGGCGGGCAACCTGGCGGCGAAGCTCGAACGCCGCTGGAGCTTGTTGCCGCCAAACGAAGCCTCCATGACTATGCGCGCTGTGCCGAAGCCGAACGTTTCGACCGGCACCTGAGCGGTCCACGCCCGGGCCGAGAAGGCGTGTGGCCTTGGTGAGGGCATGTGATCCCATCGGATAGAATCCGGTGGGATCGCGCACTTTGTGGGTCCGGATCCGCGGCCAAACGGTGTTGCCGACATAAAGAGCGGTCGTCGTCGTGTCGTTTCTCGTCGGAGACTCGGGATGTCCAGCGAACAGCGCAAGCCAGATTCGATCTTCCCAGGGTTCAGCGGAGTCTCGCCCGAACTGACGCCGCTATTGATCTCGCGACGCGTAAACCGGCTGTCGACCGTGACCGCGAGTTCGTTGCGCATGGCCATGCTCAGCGGCGTGGCTGGCTTCGCGGATGCCGCAGGCTTCGTGGTGCTGTCGGGACTCTTTCCGGCGCACGTGACCGGCGAGATCGTTGCTGCGGTGGCGGCCGTTTCCGGTCAGGACCTGGCAAAGGAGCTGCCTCGCCTCGCCGTGGTGTTGGTCTTCGTGTTAGCCGTCGTGCTGGGCGCGCTCGTCACGCGTATCTTCCGGGAACGCGGTCGCTCGCCATTAGCAGCGTTGCTTTGGGCCATGGCCTTCGCCTTGCTGCTGTTTGCCATCAGTGACCGTCTGTTCCCAGACGGCGGCACTGCACACTTCGCTTGGAAGGCGGGCACCGTGGTCGGAGCCATGGGACTTCAGAACGTGATCATGCGCCGCGCGCTCACGAGCTCCTGCCCCACCACCGTGATGACCGGCAACCTGACGCAATTCATGATCGAGCTCGTGGAGCTCAGCCTCAGCCGCTTCACGCTGTCTGGCGGCGAAAAATCCGCGCTGCGAGCGCGATCAGAAGCGCGCCTGCGCGCCGTGGGTCTAGCGCTCGGCGTCTTCTGTTTCAGCGCAATCTGGGGTGGCGCGCTCACCTTCGCGTTCGGCAGCGCCAGCGCGCTCGTCCCCGCCTTGGTGCTCGGCGTATTGGCTTGGAAAGAGCGACGCCACCCGATGCCGCTGAATCGCACGGGTACGCTCTACTGAGCGGCTCCCGCGTGCGCACCGGATCACGCAGGGTGCGCACTTGAAACAGCAGCGCCGGGAAAGGACGACCGAGCGTGAGCGCCGTCCCAGCTTTCGATTTCGCGAGGATTGCGGCGTGAAACAGCCCCGTTAGCGCTGCGGCACGGCGATTGCTGAACGCCGCGCCCGAATGAGGACGCGAGCGCGCAAGCACGCGGTCACCACTCGAGGGATTGATCCTGTCGATGGGCGCCGTCGTTACCTCTGGCTCGTGCCGGTGGTTGCGTTGATTGCCGTCGCAGCGCTCCAGCTCGGCGGGCGTGACCGTCCCACGCGCCCGCCGGACAGCGCGCGCTCGGAGTCGAGCGCGCCGCCAGCGGCAACGATGAACCGAAGCGCGCTAGGCACACCCCGGGAGCGCCAAGCGGTTTCGGGACGCGTGCTGTCGCAGAAGGCGGTGGGCATCGCCGGCGCGCGCGTTTGTGCCGCGCCGTCCGCAGCCGTCTGTTGCGGGGCTCTGGCGTGCACGGTGAGCGATGCCGCCGGCCGCTTCGTGCTCGACGTGCTCGACCCCTCGGATGCTTGGCCTTTGACTCTGTTCGCATCTCACGCGGGCCACTTGCCAGCGACGCGGTCGATTCAGATGCCCTTCACGGGCCCGCCTTTGATCGTGACGCTGCTGGAGGGTGGAGCACGGGTGACTGGGACCGTGGTCGACGCGAGCGGGGGTCCGATCCCGGGCGCGCAGCTGCGGGCAACCGATGGGAATCAGCAGCCGTTGGCGCTGGCGATCTCGGACGGCGCGGGAGAGTTCAGTTTGAGCGTCGCCGAAGGGCCGACGCTCATCCTCGCGGAGGCGGACGGCTACGCGCGCGAGGCCCGGATGATCCAGGCACCGCTCGCCACGCTCAAGCTGGTGCTCGCTCCCGTCGCATCGATCGTGGGCCGTGTGATCGCCGAGGGAACGGATGAGCCCGTCGGCGGCGTGCGCGTTCAAGCCACTGGTGCAGATCCCCGACACATCGAGCGCGAGGTGCTCAGCGGACCGGATGGCGCTTTCAGCATCGAAGCGCTGCCGACGGGGCGGTACACGCTGCTCGCCACTTCGGACCGTTATCGCAGTGAAAAACTCGCGGTCGCGCTCGCGCCAGCACAGGTCAGCGAGTCCATCGAGCTCAGAGTTCGCGCGGCGAGCGAACTTCGAGGTGTTGTGCAAGTCGACAACGCGCCTTGCGCGGTCGGAGCCATCTCCGCGCTGGGGCCGGTCGAAGCGCTGGCAACTCTCGACGCTCAGGGCAGCGCGGTGCTCGACGGTCTCCTTCCCGGTAATTACGAAGTGAGCGTCCAGTGCGAGGGCGCAGTCGAGCACCACGAACGCTTGGAAGTCGGCGCGACACCGCTGAGCCGCGTGTTCCCGCTGCGGCGCGGATTCGGCGTGCGGGGGGTGGTGCTCACTGCCTCGAGCGCGCCCGTCGCGCTGGCGCAGATCAACGTGGTCGCCGAGGGAGAGCCGGCCGGACGCGCCACAGCGGGCTGTGTCAGCGACGCGCGCGGCGAGTTCGCCTGTTCCGGGCTCGATGCCGGCAAGTATCAGGTCCGGCTGGTGCCGGACGAGCCAAGTCGCGCCGATCCAGTCGGTGTGATTGTGAGCGCCTCTTCTCCATCGCACCTCGTGATCCGCACGCGGGCCGCAGGAGCCTTGCGAGTTCAGATCACCAACGCGCGCAACTTCGACATGGCGGCGATGGTGGTGTTGGCCAAGCCCGAGCAAGGCGACACGCTCGTCGGCAGACACGAAGGCGATGGCTTCGTGTTCGAATCGATTCCGCTCGGCAGATACGAGGTGTCGAGCGAGTTCGATCGAACGGCCAAAGCGCGCGCGCAGCTCACTCGGGACGGCCAAGTCGTCGAGTTGAGCCTCCAGTTGAGCTCACCGGGCCGCATCGAGGGGCAAATCGTGGACGAAACGGGCCACGGCGTTCCCGACCTCTGGGTGCGAGCGTCGGCTGAGTCGGACTATTCTCCGTCTCCGCCGGTAACACCGATCCTGAGCGACGGCGCGGGAGCCTTCTCACTCCCTGGGTTAACGCCCGGACGTTACACGATTCAAGTCAGCGGCGAGGCCGGAGAGGCCGAGCTGAACGGCATCGAGAGCAACAGCCGCCAAGTGCGGCTGCGGCTCTCGCCACGGATTCTCACGCCGGAAGATCCGGCGCGGGTAGTTACGAGTCACGCAAAGGAAGAACAATGAAAAAGATCGTTTCGCTCATGGTCGTCACGGCGCTCGCTGGCCTCACGTCCGTCGCATCGGCCGACCTCAAGCTTTGCGGTGCGGCCACTGTGCCGACGCCGCTCGCGGGTACCGGCGAGTGCAGTCTCGACGGGTACGGGAAAATCAGCGCGAAAGTCAGCGTGCAAAATCAAGCAACCGATTGGCGCTACAGCGTGAATCTGAACAGCACGGTCAACGGGTCCATCGGCTCCGGCCGTCTCATCAACAGCGGTGGCACCTTCACGCGCGGCATCAATAGCCAGCTGTGCCCGGAAGCCAAAGATACGAACAAGAGCTCGGCGGTGCGTGGAACGCAGGTTCAGTGCATCACCGGTCCCATCGGTAGCCTTCATTTCCCTGACAAGATCCGCGTGTTCCTGTCCAGGCCCTGACCCACGGATGGGTGAGCTGAACTGAGCTCGCTGGACCAGGCGGCCACGCTCGCCACTGCGGAGTGGTCGTCTGGTCCGATCATCGAAGTTCTTGAATTGCGCACGAATCATGCTGAAAGCTCACCGCTCGGCCCTCTGCCTATCACTGCTCGCTCTGGCCGGCTGCGGTCGCATCAGCGGCAAAACTCGCGCGAGTGACGACGAGCGCGTGAGCGCTCACGCTGCGCCGCCTCGGAAGTCGTCAACTTCCATCGCTGCCGAGCAGCCGTTCGTGTCCTCGCATCCGCGAGGAGCTTGGCGTTTGGCGAAGGGCGCGCAGATAGACCCCGTGTTGCTCTGGGTGTCGCACATCGTGGTGCGACACGCCCAATCGCGCGCGGAGGTCAGCTTCAGTCCGGCGTATTGGTTCTCTGTCCAGCCAGCCGTCACACGCTCGCGCGAGCAGGCGCTGGCCCTGGCGCGCACGATCGCGGAGAAAGCCGCTCGGGAACCTCAGCGCTTTGCGGAGCTCGCCCGAGAATACTCAGAGGATCTGCCTAGCCGTGCGGAAGGCGGCGCGCTCGGCGGTGTTCAAGCCTCGCAGCTCGAACCCTGGCCGCGGGTGCTGGATGCCCTGGCTGCGATCCGACCCGGGCAGAGCTCCGACGTCGTGGAGACGCCATACGGCTTTCACGTTTTTTACCGCTCCGCGGCCCCCGTGGAGGAGACGCTCAGCGGCGCGCACATCGTCATCGGCCACGACCAGGCGCACTGGCTCGAGGTCTTTGCGCGTGGCAAGCGGCCCGCCCGCAGCAGGGACGAGGCGCTCGCTCTGGCGACCGAAGTCGCCCACAAGGCCCAGAAGGATCCTGGTCGCTTCGCGGCGCTCGTACGACAGTACTCCGAGCACCACGATGCGGTGGTGGATGGCGACTTCGGGGCTTGGTCCACGCGCGAAGCCATCGACTTTCCGCAGCGAATGAAGCGTCTGCGCGAACTCGCGA
>Ga0247764_1000142_pt1 | contig 25866 bp, 22 predicted proteins | sample UWRJL051202B4_FD_179932 | JGI IMG/M metagenome (GOLD analysis project Ga0247764, IMG submission 179932) | Plant litter microbial communities from Arlington Agricultural Research Station in Wisconsin, United States - UWRJ-L051-202B-4 | ecosystem: Environmental > Terrestrial > Plant litter >...
TCCTCCCACTCCGTGGGACGCGTGGGGAGCGCGTCCCGAGTTCGCGCACGCGGTGCCGCCACTCAGCCTCGCTCTCTCGCGGCGAGCCGCCGCGCAGAACTAGCCCGCCCCGCCAGAAGCCTAAGGTGCTGCATCCTTCATGAGTGACAGATCTCGCCGATCTGGTTCCCACGAGATCAATTTATGCTGCGACCTCCGCGCCGAGCCGCACGAACTCGCACACACCGGAGGGTGAGAAGCCGTCAGCCGCCGATTGCCGCCGCGCGCATCAAGCCGTGCGAAGTCGTTGGTAAAACCACCAGATGTGGCCGCCTGGATCCTCACAGTGGTAGCCGCGGTCGGTGAAGTGCTCCTCGCCGTAGTCCACCGTGCTCGGGTCTTCCAAGATCTTGGCGCCCGCCGCGCGAGCTCGCTGACAGTGTGCGTCCACGTCGTCGACGTACACCAATGTGTTCTGCGTATTGACGCCTCCGATGCGCGACGGCGCGCGACGGTACGGATACTGCGGCTTCTCTTTCGCGATCATCACCAGCCCGTCGCCACCGAACACGAGCTCGGCATGCTCGACGGCTCCGTCGTCGTCCTCGACAATCAACCGAGACTCGAAACCAAACGCCTGACGCAGCCAGTCCACGGCTGCCCCCGGATCCTCATAATAGAGCGCGGTTGCGATGCGCGGCCAGCCGGGCGGAGATGGTTTCATAGGCAAGCTCCTCGGCGGCGGATGCTACACCCAAGCTGGTTCGCGGCCAAACCTCCGCCCGAATGCTCGTGAGACTCGTGCTGGGGCAAATGTAGTCGACAGACCCACCGCTTTGAATCGGTGATAGCGTCGACATGGTGTATCGCAAGCTCGATCCGTCGCACATAACCGCCACGGCTGAACGCCTGCGCCGACGGATCGAAGAGCGCTTCCCGGACTCCAGTCTACTCCGCGTAGCCAAGGAGCTGGAGGCGGTGACGAGTGAGGCCTACGCCCTGAGCGAGACTATCGCGACCCCGGACCGCCAGCTGCGCTTGGTGACTGGGCTCTGCATCGGCTTGTTGGTGGTGCTGCTGGCAGCCATTGCCGCGCAAGTCCGGCTGGAGACGGGACCTGGCGGGTGGTCGGATTTTCTTCAGGGACTGGAGGCGTTGGTCAACGACATCGTGTTCGCGGGGATCGCGATCTATTTTTTGGTGGGGCTCGAGCCGCGACGAAAACGCCAGCGTGTCCTGAAGGCGCTGCACACCTTGCGCTCACTGGTGCACATCGTGGATATGCACCAGCTCACGAAGGATCCCGAACGGATCCTGCGCACGGGCCCGCGCACGGCGTCTTCGCCAGACCGCCAAATGACGCCCTTCGAGCTCACGCGGTATCTCGATTACTCGAGCGAGATGCTGGCCATCATCGGCAAGATCGCGGCGCTCTACGTGCAGGACTTCAATGATCCCGTCACGCTCGACGCCGCGAGCTCCGTCCAAGATCTGACCGTCAATCACTCCCGAGCGATCTGGCAAAAGCTCATGATCCTGGAGCGGTCCGTGTAGCGACCAACAGCCCGGTGCCTGCGCGCACTGGAGCCGCGGGCTGCTCGCCCGCGGCGATCGCGCCGAGCTCCTGCCCCAGACGCTCGAGCTCCTGCGCGTCGAACAGTTGCCGCGCGGCGGCGTCTTGGCTCCACGTGTGCAAATTCAAAGCGTGCAAGCGTGCCATCACGCGGGCAGGCTGCACCATCGGTTCTTCCTCGAAGTGCTGCACGAACAGTCCGGCACGCTCGGCCAGCGAAGCCAGATCGCGCCCGATGTGAAGCGCTTGCCCGTAGTGATGTTGCAACGCACCGACCAGCTCGTAATAGCGAGCCAGCGCGGGTTCGTCGCTCTCTAGTCTCGACGTTTCCTGGACCAGCAGGCGCCCGGAGTCCGCCAAGAGCTCAGCCCAACTGCCGAGCACGCTGACCGGCTCCGCCAGGTGCGTCAGCAAGAAACGCACGAACACCACGTCTGCCCCGCCCAACTGCGGCGAGCGCTGCGTCAGATCGTGCTGCACGAAGCTCAGACCAGGCTCCGAAGTGCCGCGTGCCCGTTCTAGGTGCGCCTCCGAAACATCGACGCCGATAGTACGCTCAGCGCCGAGTTCCTCGTGCAGCAGGCGCGTGGTGTGCCCAGGACCACAGCCCAAATCCAGCGCCAGGCGTGGTCGGTCGCCGCGAAACCTCCTCAAAAAAGCGCGCGTGGAGGGGCCGTAGGCCTCGGATAGTGCCGCCAGGCGCTGCGCCGACAGGTCCGAGTCACCAAAAGTGTAATGTGAATGCTGAGTCATGCTTCCTTCGCAACCGAAGGAAGATCGACCTGATGCGGACGAGCAGCCCTTCGGCCACTCGCTCCTTTTCTTTCAGATCAAACCGATCGAGCGCGGCCAAGTCCACTGCCCGACCACCAAAGGGTCCGAGTCAGATTCGACGGCGCACGCGCGTTCATGGTGGCTTTATCTGCCAACAGGTGAACTTCGTCAAGTCAACCGCAGGGCCAAGCGCAAATTGCCACAGCTTCAGGCAAGTTTCTGGCACGCGGGTTGAAGTACGGAACAGCATGAACCGGCATTGGAAAGGCGTGATGGTGTTGGCGTTGCTGCCGATCTTGGGCTTCGTGCTCGCAGGATTGCTGCATACGCCGATGATCGCCGTGATGGGCGTGCTCGGCACGCTCGTAGCGGCATTTGTACTGATTACTGCGTGGACTCGCCCGCAACATCCGACGGAGAAGGCTAATCCGCCGGCGCCTGAGGATCGATTCCGCGCGATGCGTCAGCCCCCCTGATCGTGAGGCAGATCGCCTCGTCGAGACGGGCGCGCCGCCACGAGACGACCACGAAAAAACCCTCCAACCGCAGCCGGACAGCTGCTCGGACAGCTGTCCGTCGCGGACACCTCCTCGAGCGGGCTCGCGCCAGATTCATCAATCCTTTCGAGAGAAAGTGTCCGCTCAAGCCGTGGCACATCGGTTGCTCAAGCCGGCGCGGGTGTTCCCTGAAGGGGTTGGCAAGCGCTGCGCGGTGGCAGTTCGTACGACCGGGTGTTTGAAGCACTGTGAACGTCTCGCGCGGAGCGGCTGATGGCGCTCGTCATCGGTCGCTCCGCGCGAGTGGGCAAAGCAATGTCCACTCGGCGACGCGGGTGCGACGGACTGGTGAAGTACGGATCCCGCCTTTCGCCCTCAAAAAGCTGATGAGTGACAGCGAGGGCTGCTAACGTTTTGTGCATGATAAGGCACGTGGTGATGTGGAAGTTGCGTGGACCTTCCGCGGACGAGAAACGCGGCCAAGCAGCACGCATTCGAACTGCACTGCTCGGCTTGGTCGGGAAGGTCCCTGGCATGCTCGATCTGAGCGTGGGCATCGGTGAACCTGCGAGCGACGAGCAGCGCCCGGACTTGGTGCTCATCACCACGCATGAAAACTGGCAGGCGCTGGAGACTTACCAGAAGCACCCCGACCACCAGCAGGTAGCCGAACTGATCGGGGAGCTCCGGACCGAGCGTCGCGTCGTGGATTTCGAGTTGGAGGGCGAGGCCTAAAGCGGCCCTAGCGGCACCCGTCCGCTAGCCAACGCATCCAGCTGAGCGCGCGTGAAAGGTGGATCGAACAACGACGTGTCTTGTTGGCGGGAGCGAAACAGGTCCGCGATGAAGGCCATGCGATTGTTCAGCTCGGTCCAGTTGCGCGCGCCGCTGCCTCTTAACGTTTCAAGGTTCGGATCGTACGTCCTGACCAAGCGGATCAGGTTGGAGTCCGTGAGTGGATCGAGCACCTCTGGGAACGCGCGCGCCCCGACCGGAATATCGACACCCAGCTGAAGCTCGTGCCCGTTCGGCAAAGACAGCCGCATCATGTAACGAGTCGCCAGACGCTCCCAGCGGTCTTCGAGTTCGGCTTTCAAGTAGTTGAGGAGCTTGTCGAACACTGGCTCCGCCGTCGCAACGAGCCAGTGTGGTTCATCGCTGAAGACGCGGTCGTACGTGCGTTGCGCAAACGGTGCGTTGATCGCGCCGGCGATGTAGTCCTGCAACCGGGTCTGTTCGTGCAGACCAATCAGCAAGTTGCCGTAGAGAACTTGCTGCGCGACGACCCTGGGATCCTTCTCGATCGCTGCGGCGAAGTACGACGTGAACGCGACCTTGAGGTCGTCCTGTCCACCTTCTGCCGCGGGACCGGGCCGCAGATTGCCGACGAAGGCCGAAAGCTCACCTTGCGTCCGGCGACTGGGCTCCTTGAAACGATCCCAAAACTTCGCAAACAGCGGCGCGAGCTCCGCGAAGACCTTCAGGTTACCTACGGCGATCTGGTCACTGACTTCCGCCAGCACCGCCCGCGGCACCGCCAGCGGATCCAGGTCGACATGTCCGAACCCGGGGATTAGGCCCAACACCTTCGACAAGCGTTGATGCAGCTTGGCCTCGCCTTCGAGCAACTCCTGGAACTCGCGCGGGATCTCCTCGTTGCGAATGGATTGACCTGCCGTCTTGGATGCCCACGTCGCAAACGTGGACCAGTTGGCGTTGGTTCCGCCCAACACGGCGGCCAAGAACTGCCACAACGAATGGTAGTGCTGCGTGATCCAAAGATTGCGAAGCACGGGTGTTTCGAGCGCTACGACGCGCTCGATCTCTTGCAAAACCAGACCGATTGGCTGCGCGAGCGAGAGCTCCCCAAACGCGCCTCCCTGCGTTTTGTCCGTCATGCGCCCAGATATTACCAAGCGCGATCGCGGCCGAAAGCTGTATTCGAATCGAGTTCGAGTACTACTCGTGTGCTGAAACGCTTACGAGCGGCGCGAAGGTGGGTGACGCTCCTCGAGCAGCGCCTCCACCTCGGTGACCGATCCGAGCTGCAACGCGCGAGCAGCCAGCTCTTGAGCATCACACAAAGACGTAGTGCGGATCCGGTGCTTCACGTCCAAGATCGAGCCGGTCGCGACACTGAAATGCCGCAAGCCCAGGCCGAGCAGCAACTCCGTGTAGGCGGGATCTCCAGCCATGTCGCCGCAGATCGTCAGGCTTCGGTCGGACTCATTTGCGACCGTGGCGACGCGATGAATCAGCTGTAACAAGGCAGGGTGTGCTGGCTGATAGTACTGCGCGACGTTTTCGTCTTCGCGATCCGCGGCCAACACGTACTGCGCCAGGTCGTTGGTACCCAAGCTCAAGAAGTCCACTTCGCGCGCGAGCGCAGCGGCCGAAAGCGCTGCTGCTGGAACCTCTATCATCGCACCAAGTGGGATATTCGCGGCGAAAGGTAAGCCTTCCGCGGTGAGCTCCCGCTCCACTTGTCGGAGGATTTCGCGCGTGCGTCGCACGTCCTCCACACCCGCGACCATGGGCAAGAGCACCGCAATGGGGTGTGTCGCGCTCACGCGCAACAGCGACCGCAACTGCAACTTCAAGATCTCCGGATAACGCAGCAGCACGCGCACGCCGCGCTCCGAAAGCGACGGGTTGCGCGAAGGCGGCAGCGCAAAGTACGGAAGCTCCTTGTCCCCGCCGATATCGAGCAGCCGGAATACGACCCGCCGCGGGTGCATGCGCGCTGCCACGCGCTCGAAGTAGTCGACTTGCTCCGCTTCGGACGGAAAGCGGTTCCGAATCGCGAACGCAAACTCGGTGCGATACAGCCCAATGCCGTCGGCGTTGTGCAGCAAGGCAGTCTCGAGATCCGCGACTTTACTGACGTTCGCGGACAAGCCGACGCTGACTCCATCCACCGTCAGCGCAGGCAGCGGGACCAGCCGCGCGAGCTTCTCGCGATCTGCTTCAATCTCACGCTGCAAGCGATCGTATTCGCGCCGAACCGAGTGCGAAGGATTGACGAACACGGTGCCGGTGAACGCGTCCACCAGCAACTCGTCACCGGTCTTGATTCCGCGCGCGGCGTTGATGACGCCAGAGACGGCGGGCATGCCCTGAGAGCGCGCCAGGATGGATGTGTGTGAGAACTTGCCCCCGCGCCCGGTCACGAACGCGCGCACGTGACCCAGCTCGAGCCGAGCGGTGACGGACGGCGGCAGTTCATCCGCCACGATCACGGCCCCCTCGGGAATGTCGAAGCTCTCGTTCTCGTGCTCATGAGCCAGCGCGAGCAGCACGCGCCTCCCGATGTCGCGAACGTCAGCGGCGCGTTCGCGCAGGTACGCATCATGAATCTCGTCGAAGGCGTGGCTGAGCTTGTCGAGCACCTCCGTGAGGGCGGCCTCGGCGTTGATGCGCTGCTCCTGAATCACAGCGCTGATCTGGCTGTGGAAGGCGGAGTCTTTCAGCATCAACGCCTGCGATGCGAAGATCTCTGCCTCGCTAGGGCCTATCTTTTCGCTGACTTCGGCGCGGAGCGCGAACAGTTCGCGATCAGCGCGATCCAGCGCGGCCTGGAAACGCGCCAGCTCCTCCGGCAACGCGGACTCGGCAATGCTGCGGCGCGGCGCGCTCTGCCCTGCGGCGCACGCCAACACGAACGCAGTTCCGCGGCCTACACCGGTGGAGACCGCGGTGCCTCGCAAGACGTGCGGGCTTAGATCCTCGTTGAGAACTCCCGAGACGCTGTCTGGCTTCATGGCGACGCGAGCCATGTGCGCGTCGTCCCAAGAGTGATCGGCTCGGCAGGCGGCACGCGCAGCGCGACCGTAACAGGGCTTCAGCGTCGGCTCAGGCCCAAACTATGGGGGCCACAGCTGCCCTGGTCAATGGCACCCCAGCCTTTAGCGCGGTCGGCGGCCGAACGGCGCCTTCGGGCGCGGCGCAGACGCGGCATTGGGCATATCCGCGCTGGAAGCGACTGGCGCCGCTTCCTCACGAGGTGAGGATGAATTCAGTGGTCGCCGCACCATCACAATCACGTCGGAACCGCGCCGCCCTCGTGAGCGGGGGGGCGCCGCCGATTGCATCACTTGTGGCGCGCGGGCCGCAGGCGCGGGAGCCGCATGCCCCCTATTCTCCTGCTGCGATCGAGTCGGCGGGTGTGGACGACGACCATTGCCGCCACGTTGCCCTTGCGGAGGAAAATCGCGGTTGCGCTGTTGCCCTGGATTGGGGCCTTGGCCGTGCTGTTGCGCGGGGCGGTTCCGCCCGTCCTGCTGAAACGGCCGCCGCTCGGCCTGGACGCCCTGCCCCATGGGCATGAAGTCGGGGGTGAGCTCGCGGCGCATGTAGGCTTGCCAGATCTCACTCGCATCGGAGCCTCGCCGCCGCAGGCTCGGATCGATCTCGGCGAAGTAGCTGAGGATGTTGCGCGCGTCGCGCATGAAAAAGGATTCCGCATTGCGGTTCTGGGCGGCCGCCAAGATTTGCGGAAAGTCGATGATGGTGGGACCGTTCGCGGCCCAAAGCACGTTGTACGGCGAGAGGTCGCCGTGAATCAGATCGCAGGTCAACATCCGCACCAGCTGCGACAACATGTCCTTGTACGCGGCGTTCGCTTCCGCCGGGCTCAAGTTCACATCGATCAAACGCGGAGCCACCTGGCCGTCGACGGCCGTCACCAACTCCATCAGCAGCACGCCTTCGATGTACATCACCGGCTTGGGCACGCGCACGCCGGCGTCGTGCAGGCGGTACAGCGCGTTGGCCTCCTCGGTTTTCCAAGCCTCTTCTGCTTCTGCCTTACCGAAATTCGAGCCACGGTCCATCGCGCGTTGTGAACGCGAATTCTGAACACGGCGGCCCTCCTTGTAGGCCGCGTTGCTCTTGAAGCTGCGTTGGGCGCGATCCTTGTAGACCTTGGCCGCGACCACCTGCTCGCCGTACCGAACCGCGTAAACCTCGGCTTCCTTGCCCGTCTTTACGCGCCCCAAGATTTCGCTGATCACACCCTCGGCCAGAAGATCCTCGAGACTGCTTCCCAAGATGACACCCGCTATTCGATGAACTCAGAATTTAGCGGGCGTCGCATACCACGTCCTTTGCGCGACGCTTGTCTGCGCCGCGCACTCGTTCACATTATCCAATACTTTCGCGCAGTTATAATAAAGCCGCCGCTAACGTTCAGCTTTCGTGCTCGCGGCGGGCAGCGCGCCGTCGTCGAACGACTGCACCCAAGCACGACGCGATCAACAGCGCCCAGACGCCGTCCGCATGGGACGGGCGGAAGGAACACAACCCGCCGCCCAACACGACGACGTTGCGATCGGTCGGGCCGCCTGCGGCCGCTCCACCCGAGCTGGTGCCGCCCGTTGCCAGGGTGCCACCTGCTGCTGGACTGCCGCCGTTGCTGACGCCCCCAGTCGCGCTGGTTCCACCGCTGGCGTCGCTACCGCCAGTCGCGGAAGAGGCACCTGCTGCGCCACCTTCTGCGGGAGCGCCGCCTTGAGGCGATGGTGCGCCGGCGCTGCCGCCCGCATCACTGCCGCCTGCATCGCTGCCGCCACCGCCACCGGCGCCCCCCTCACCCGTGCTGCGGCGATCGTCGGAGGTCACCAAGGGATCGGTTTCGCCGACATCGACGAAGCCGTTGTGATTCGCGTCCTCTTCGCCGTCACTGACCGAACCGAAGTCGGTGTCCGCGTTCAACACCCAAGTTACCGTCGAGCTGTCGGCGTCCGCGACGCACAGGTTCTTGGTGGTGTCCGTGTCGCCGCTGTTGCAATCCTTGCCGGCTTCCGTGCCATCGAACAGGCCGTCGCCATCGCTGTCCGCGTCGAGCACGTTGATGACGTTGTCACCATCGTGATCGTCGGAAGGATTGGGCTCCAAGCCGTCCAATAGCCCGTCGTCGTCGGAGTCTGCATCCTCGGGATCCGAGCCAATTTCGGTCTCGGTCTGGTCGGTGAGGCCGTCGCCGTCGGTGTCGCGATCCTGCATGCGACCGTCGTCCGCGCCTTGACCTGCCACGGGGTTGGTCTCGGTAGCGCTGTCGAGCTTGCCGTCCAGGTTCGAATCTTCGTTGCCGTCCGTTACACCGCCATCGTCAGTGTCCGGATCGACCGCGGAGGTCGTGGTAGTCGGATCGGCGTCTGCCCGGCAGTGCTTCGCCGCCAAGTCGACGTTTTCACCGGCGCAGTCGCGGCCGAGCTCCGTGCCGTCGAACAAGCCATCGTTGTCGCTGTCCGGATCGAGCACGTCGACCAGACCGTCGCGGTCGCCGTCGTCACTGGGATTCGGCTCTTCGCCGTCGGGGACACCGTCGTCGTCGCTGTCCTTGTCTTGCGGATTGGAGCGCAGCGTTTCTTCGAGCTCGTCGCTCAAGCCGTCCGCGTCCGTGTCGACCACTTGCGCGTCGTCTGCGCCGTTACCGCTCGTGGGATCGGTCTCACCAGCGTCGACGGCGCCATTCAAGTTTGCGTCCTCCGAACCGTCGCTGACGTCACCGCCGTCCGTGTCGGCGGCGAGCGGATCCGTCTTGGTGAGGCCGTTGTCGGCATCCGGTCGGCACGCGCCGCGCGCCGGATCCGTCTGGGCGTTCAGGCAGTCTTTGCCCAGCTCCGTGCCGTCGAACAAGCCGTCGTCGTCGCTATCGGGATCGAGCGCGTTGATCAGGCCGTCGCCGTCCGTGTCCTTGTCGCGGTCTGGCTCGCTACCATCGAGCACACCGTCGTCATCGGAGTCGGCGTCGTCAGGATCCGTTCCCAGATCCTCTTCGTCCTCCGTGCTGATGCCGTCTTGATCGGGATCTGCACCGACGACGGTGATGTCCACGCTGGCCGGAGTGAGATCTTCGTTGCCCGCCGCATCTACGGCCTTGACCAGGAACGTCTGCGTTCCGAGGACCAAGGTCTTCGAAACACCGGAACTGCACGCAGCGAAGGCCTCGCTGCCGATGCGGCACAAGAACGTGACACCGGTCGCGTCCGTCGGCGAGTTGAAGGTGAAGATGCCGCTGGTCGCTTCCGTTGGGCTCACAGGGCTGGTCAGGATTTGCGTCTCGGGAGGCGTCGCGTCCACGCTGAAGGTGCGCGTCGCAGGCGCGCTGAAGTTGCCGACCGCATCTTTGGCGCGCACCTGGAAGTTGTGGGCGCCGTCGATCAGGGCCGAGAGATCGAGCGCCGACGTGCAGGGGGTGAACACCGCTGGCGTCAGATCGACGCTGCATTCGAAAGACGCGCCGGCGTCCAAGGAGCTGAACACGAAGCGGACGTCGCGGGTTCGCACGGTTCCCGTCGGCCCTTGATCGATGCTCACGTTGGGACCGGTGAGGTCCACCGTCCAGTTACGCGTGACTGGCGCGCTCAGGTTGTCGAGCGCGTCCCGCGCTCGGACCTGGAAGGTGTGTGCGCCCTCTGTCAGCGGACCCGTGATCGCGAGCGGAGAGCTGCAGCTCGTGAAGGCGGCTGCGTCTAACTTGCACTCCAGGCTGGCGCCGACCTCGGTGCTGAAGGTGAAGTCTGCGGAGGTGTTGGAGACGGTGCCGGTGGGGCCCGAATCGATGCTGACCGTGGGCGCGGTGGTATCCACTGCCCAGTTGCGCGTGCTGGGCGTGCCCACGTTGCCTGCGGCGTCGCGCGCCCGCACTTGGAACGAGTGTGCTCCCTCGGCCAGCGCGCTCAGGTTCAACGGCGACGTGCAGGTGGTGAACGTGGCAGCGTTATCGAGCTTGCACTCCAACGTCGCGCCAGCCTCCGTGCTGAACGTGAACGCGGCAGTCGTCACGGCCACGGGACCGCTGGGACCGGAATCGATGGTGGCGACGGGAGCCGCCGTGTCCACCGTCCAGGTGCGCGAAACGCTAGCGCTCACGTTGTCTGCGGCGTCGCGAGCCCGCACTTCGAAGGTGTGAGGCCCGTCCGTGAGGGCAGTCAGAGTCCGCGGAGAAGTGCAGACCGCGAACGCGCCAGCATCCAGCTTGCACTCCAGGGTCGCGCCGGCTTCCGTGCTGAAAGTAAACGTGGCGTCGTCGTCCGCGACGGTGCCGCTAGGGCCCGAATCGAGGGAGACCGTCGGCGCCGCCGTGTCGACGATGAACGTGCGCGTCGCGGGCGAGCCATCGATGTTGCCGATGGTGTCCTTGGCGCGCACGGCAAAGTCGTGAGACCCTTGCGCGAGACCGGTCAGACTGCGCGGAGACGTGCAGGCGGCAAACGGCGCGGCGTCCAGGCTGCATTCGAACGTCGCGCTGGTGTCGCCGGGTGAGTCGAAGCTGAAGCTCGTGCTGGTGCTGGCGATGCTGCCGGTCGGCCCGACGGTGATGCGCGTATCTGGAGCGCTGGCATCGACGCAGTAGGGAATGCTGCCTGTCGCGCCGGCTCCAAGCTGAGCGAGGCCCGAGTTGCCGTAAGTGGCGCCGTTGGCGGGAAACTCCGTCAGTGCCGGGGACGTGGTGGTGCCGCCGACGCCGCCGGAGACGTCCGCGGTCACGGTCGTAGAAATGGAGACGAAGCCGCCTCCTCCTCCGCCGCCGGGACCTTCCGCCTCGTTACCGTTGTTGACGAGTTGATTGCCGCCCGCGCCGCCGCGAGCCTGCACGGAGAACCCCGCGGCCGTGGTTGCGCGCACGATGACCGAGCCGCCAGCGCCGCCGCCGCCAGGTGCGTCACCGCTCGTGGAGCCGCCGGCGGTCGAGTTAGAAGAGACGCCGGCTTCGCCGTTGGCCAAGATACGTCCAGCGCCGTTGACCTGGGCAGCGCTCAGAATCACGATACCGCCGCCGTTGCCGCCGCGCCCTGCATGTCCGTTGTTGGCGTCGCCTTGGCCGCCACCGCCGCCCATGAACACGCGCGAAGCGACGTCATTGTCCAGAGCGTGGCCACCGAGTCCGCCTCGCTCACGCCGGTTGTTGCCGCCCCAACCGGCATTGCCGGGCGCGGTGGTGAGCGCGTTGAGATTCGCGCTCGAGTAGCTGTAGCCACCACGCCCGCCGCCCTCCGAGGCGGTCGCGGAGAAGTTTGGATCCAACAACCACGAGGTGGCACCACCCGTGACGGTCAAGTTGAATAAGCCCTGACCCGTCCATGCGCCGCCGGCTTTGCCGTTGGCGCCGCCACCACCGCCTGCGTTGTGCGAGTTGCCGCCGCCACCGCCGTTGGCGTTGGGACCACGACCGTAGAGCGTGCTGGCTCCCGCGATGCCCTCGCCTTTACGACCACCATCTGCCGGAGCGGCCGACGAGAAGATGGCGACGTCGTTCGTGGACGCCTGTGACGTATCATCCGTCGGATCGTTGCCGCCGCGGAAGCCGAGAGCACTGACATCGATATCACCCACCAGGGTGATGTTGTTTCGGGCGTGGATCGCCACGATACCGCCCGTGGTTCCGTTCCAGGCCGGAGCCACGATGCTCGCGCCACCAGCAACGGTCAGCGTGTCGTATTGAGGCACGCGGACGATCTGCGTCGCGCCGGCGGTGGTGTACGCGTTTTTCAGCGCGCACGAGAGCTGGATGACATTGGCGCTGACACCCAGCACCTCCACCATCTCGTACTGGCCCGCGGCGTTGAGGCTCGTGATGGTGCCCCAACTCTTATCCACGGCGGCGGTGTTGATGGTCGCGCCTTGCATCTGCACGACCAGGATCAAGTCCCCGACGGCCAGTGCGTCGGCACCAACCGCCAGCGCAGCCACGCTTGCGACCTGAATACTGGTAGCGCCCACGGCGGCGTTGGCCGCCAGCGCCGTATACCGATTGACGACCGTGCCGGCCGCGTTGACCGTCGCGTTTCCGTCAGTGCCGGCGATAGCAGAGGTCTTGGTTGAAGCCGCCTCTTCCCCCACGCTACCTGGCGTTTCGCCAGGCGTCGCGGAGGAACAAGCGGCAGACAACGCGCCCATGCTCAGAAGCTGCGCAAGCACGAGCGCGCAGCGGAGGGTCGAAACGGACAGCTTGCTGGCAATGACAGGCTGCATGGGGCTCTTCCTCATTCCTGACTCGGCTTCTTGGGCTTGTTCATGGTGGCGATCTTGAATTGGACGCGCCGGTTGAGCTGACGTCCCTCCTCGGTCGTGTTCTCCGCCACGGGTTGATCCATACCGTAGCCGCGCGCTTCGAGCCGCTCGGCGTCGATGCTGCCGCGCTGGGTCAACCACTTCACGACACTCTTCGCTCGTCGCTCGCTGAGCTTCTGATTGTAGTTGGCGTTGCCGCGATTATCGGTGTGGCCCTGCACCTCGATCAGCTTGATTTCTGGGTGCTCGCGCAGCACGGCGGAGACCTGCTCCAGCAGCTCGTCGCTGGCCTTGAGGATCACGTCGCTCGCCGTCTTGAACTGCACTTGCTGCAGAATGACGATTTCCTTCTCGGTCACACGCACGAGCGTGGGGCAGCCGTTCTTCTTCGGATCCGGATCGGCTTTGCCTTTCTCGTTCGGACAAGCGTCGCGATCATCGCGGATGCCATCCCCATCGGTGTCGGGCGGGCAACCGTTGGTCTCCGGATCAGAGGTCTTCACGCCCTTGATGTCTGGGCATGCGTCTTCGCCGTCGACGATTCCGTCCTCGTCACGGTCTGGTGGGCAGCCGTTCTTCTTCGGATCCTCGTTGGCGACGCCCTTGACGTCCACGCAGGCGTCGTCGGCATCCAAGATGCCGTCTTCGTCCGTGTCCGGCGGGCAGCCGTTCTTCTTCGGATCTTCGTTGGCGACGCCCTTCAGATCTACGCAGGCGTCGTCTTGATCGAAGATGCCGTCCTCGTCCGCATCCGGGCAGCCGTTGCGGTTGGCCTCGGCGGAACGAATGCCGAAGGTATCGGGGCAAGCGTCGTCTTCGTCCCAGATGCCGTCCTTGTCACGATCCGTCTTCACGGGCGGCGGAGGCTCCGGAATAGGTGCATACGCGACGCTGAGCAGCGCACGCAGCGTGGGCGTGCCCAAGCCGCGGGTGAGGCCTGGGCCGGCGCCAGCGCCCAGCACGATCGGGCCGACGCGATACTTGATGCCGAGGATGGCTTCGGCGTTGGTGGAGCTGCGTTTGAACGGATCCTCGAGCTTGGTGGTTCCGTAAATTTCCGGTCCAACTTGCAGCTTGCGATCGTCGGCCAAGAGCGCGACGCCCGCGCCGTACACCAGTTCGTCGTCCAGGTTGTCGCCGAGCACGACGCGCTGGCGACGCAAGTTCACCCCGGCGTTCACCGCGTACGTGAAGTGGTCGCTCTCGCCGCTCAACGTCAGTTCGGGTCGAGCACGCGGGCGGCCGTCACCCGCGTAGCTCTTGCGGTCGCCGGTTGGAAACCAGAAGGAGCCACCGAGCGAGAGCTGAGCGATCCCACGTGGCGCTCCTACCAATCGGATGCGCGCGTTGAGGCGCAAGTCGCCGACGGCGGCGCCTTCCGGAGATACGTAGCTGAAGCCACCAGCGATGGGCGAATCGCCCTTCGTCAGCAGCGCGAACGGCGCATTCAACGACACGTTGAGGCGATCCCAGAGCGAAAGCCCCACGCCCACGTGCAGGAACAAGTGGTCGGAGATGATGCTGCCGACGCGATCGTCCCCGTCGTTTCGGTAAAGCACCAGGGGGCGATAGGCGTAGTCGCCCAACAACCCAGCGCGCAGGTTCAAGTGGCCCGCTTGATCTGCGCCCGGGACCGCGAAGAAACGGTCCCCTACGGGCGCGGGCTCGAAGCGATCCAGCGCAAAGCGTTGCAATTGCAGCTGCTGAGCTTGTGCGGGCACTATTCCCGACACGAGCGCAACGACAGCCAGCACGAGCACGAGCACGAGGCGGCGCATCAAAACTACTTCCTCCGTCACACTTTGGCCGGGCACAGGGCTACCGGACGCCGCCGCAGGTTACACCCAAGTTCGGGTCGCGATGAAAGCAAAGAAAGCGCGACCGGAAACTCACGCACGCGGGGCGTCACGTCAGCGCGCACCGCGGGCGCACTGTAGCCGCATGTCGCACCTAGCTCGAAGGGCGCCACTTAGATAACTTCACCTGGCGCAAACCGCCTGTTAATCGTTCTGCCTGCGCACCGTGCTTCGCGCTGCGATTCACTTGTTGACCAGGCTCGAACTGAACCGCCGGCTCACGCAGCACGCTCTCGAGCGAGCGTGCTGCGCGACGATGCGGCGGAATCGAGGCCTATCTCTTGATCTCGAGCTGATTGTCGACCTGGTTACTGCCCGAGAACTTGCGCGCAGCGCCCTCGACCGTGGTGCGTTCTCCCGACGTGGGGACGGTGCCACGCAGCGTGACCTTGCCATTCACGGTGATGATCTTGATGTTCTTCGAGGCAAAGGACAGCGAGTCGTCGGCCATGATGGCTTGGCGAATCTGCTGCGTCACTTTGCGATCGGCGGCGCTGTCGCCCTGATCCTCGGGAGTCAGCGCGGCTCCATCCCGATCGCGCTGATTGACGCGGGTGTTGTCACGGTCGACGGAAGGCTCGGTCGAGCCGTTGTTCCGAGCCGGTGCCGGCGCGCCGACGAGGCCACGGGATTGCTCCATAGACTCGGCCTCGGCGGGCGGAAGGATGGTGTCTTGCGCAGGCTGGGACGTCCTCGCTTCGGCGCGGCCATCTGCCTCGGCGGCGCGCATCACGTCGGTTCGCACCGGTCGATTACTCGCGGCGTTCGGCGCTGGGTTGTCGGTCGCGGAAGCGACGGAGTCGCTCGACGCTGGCGGCGGCTTGTCCGAAGCACAAGCGGCGAGGAAGGAACCAATCATAAAAATTTTGAGGGACTTCATGGCGTGTTTCGCTCCGTGAGGGATGCGGAGGGAAAAGCAACAAGCACGCCATTCAGCGCCTCCGTGCTGGCAAGGCCACCAAACGCAGGTTCACAACTCCCAAAAAGTCACGCTTCCGACAATTCGCCACGCAGCACCAGCTGCTGCTTGACTCGAATTCGCAAGAAACCCGCAACTGCCGCGCAGCGGCCGCATCACCGTGACTTAGGCATGGCGCTTGCTGAACTCCGAGTTGCCGAGCGGCCCGCTGTGACAATTAGGAACGCGCGGTCGCTGGAGTTCGTCATGAAGCAACTATTCGTCGCCTGTCTGTTTTCCGCCTCTGCCGTTTGCGCCTGCGGCCACAACGGCGATACCAAGGTGGCGGACCCTGCCAACGAACCCAGCGCGGCGCCGAACTCCGTCCCGGACTCCAACACGCCGCCGAACGCCACGACCGCGCCCCCCGGCACGGACGGAGCGAGCGAGAGCATCCCCGCGCCGGCGGACAACACTCCGCCCTCTAGCCGCCTGGACTCCTTGCCGGATCGGTCGAACGTGATCGCCCTTCCGGTCTTGGCGCGCGAGAAGGTACGCGAATAAGCCGGAAATTTCCGGCCGAGTGCGTGCGGTAGCGCCGCCTCGAGTTCTCGGCTATGACGCGCAGCGCATGACGTTGGCGCTCGGCGTGCTCGTTTCCGGCAACGGCTCGAATCTGCAGGCAATTTTGGATGCCATCGCGGCCGGCGTGGTGGACGCCGAGGTCCGCGTGGTGATCTCGAACCGGGCGGATGCCTATGCAGTGGCGCGTGCGCAGCTGGCCGGCGTCGAGGCGGTGGTGATCCCGCACCGCGACTACCCCACCCGCGAAGCCTTTGACCAAGAGCTGATTCGCACGCTGCAACGCACCGGCGTCGAGTGGGTCGTCCTCGCAGGCTTCATGCGCGTGTTGAGCCCGGAGTTCATCCAGGCATTTCCCGGTCGGATTCTGAATATCCATCCGGCTCTGCTGCCGGCGTTCCCAGGCACGCATGCGATTCGCCAGGCGCTCGTGCACGGCGTAAAAATTACGGGCTGCACGGTGCATTTCGTCAACGAAGGCGTTGATTCGGGTCGCATCATCGCGCAGCGCGCCATACCGGTATTGCCAGAGGACGACGAAGAGTCACTGGCGGAGCGCATGCACCACGCCGAGCACCAGCTCTTCGTCGAAGTGTTGCGCGACGTCGCAGCGGGACGCATCGTGTCGCACGTCGAGGGCTGAGTGCCGTCTCGCTACTATGACGCGATCGTGCTCGGGCGCTCCGTCGGCGCGTTGACCGTCGCCGCGCTGCTATCGCGTCGCGATTTCCGCGTGCTGGTGCTGGGCCAAGGACAAAAACCGCCGATCTATCGCTTCGAAGGCAACGCGCTGTGCCGCCGCAGCTTCACGTTGCTGGGTGCGTCTACGCCCGCCTTTCGGCGCGTGTTGCAGGAGCTCGCCTACAGTCCGCAATTTCGGCGGCGCACGCAGCACTTGGACCCGATGTTCAGCGTCATCGCCGCGGGCGGCCGCGTGGACGTGGCTCCCGATATGGAACTGTTCTCGCGCGAGGTCGACCGCGAGTATCCGGAAGTGCGGCAGCTGGTCGACGAGCTCTACGCCACTATCGCCAACATCAACGCCACCGCCGACCAGGCTTTCGATCGCGACTCAGTGTGGCCACCCGGGACGTTGTGGGAACACCTGGAGACCGGGCGCGTCGCGTATTCCCTCCCGTTCTTGCGCGCAGAGCGCGGGCAAGACCTGCTCGGAAAATTCCCGCGCGGTCACGCGTTTCGGGACCTGGTGTGTGTGCCCGCGCTGTTCGGCAGCAACCTTGCGCTGTCGAGCGAGCAGTTGCCACCGTTCATCCTCGGGCGACTGCACGGCGCATGGACGCGCGGCATCGTCAGCTTGCCGCAAGGCGAAGACGAGTTGTCGGAGCTGCTGTGCGAGCGCATCGAGGCGCACGGCGGCGTCTGCCGCCTGGAAGATCGCGCCCGCTCGTTGATCGTGCGGCACCGCCGCGTGGCAGGCGTTCTCGAAGAGGGCCAGGAAGAGCCGACCGGATCAGCGGTCGTGATCTCCGACCAGTTCGGCGAGGCCTTGGCGGAGCTCAGCGGCGGCGAGGGGCTCACCAAACATGCGCGACGCGACTGGCCCCGCCTGAACGCCGAAGCGGGCCGTTTCGTCGTCAGCTTGGTCCTGAAGAAGAAAGCGCTGCCTGCGCCGCTGGGTCATATCGCGTTCCTGTTGCCGCGTGCGAGCGGACGGCGGGATCCGCGGCGTCCCGTGGTCAGGCTGGAACGCCTGGAGCCAAAGCTCTTCGCCAACGCGCGGCCACCTGCCGAGGATGAAGCGCTGCTCGTGGCGGAGACGATTCTGCCGACGCGCGGCGCGCTGACGCTGCTCGAGGCGCGCGAGGCCGTGCTGTCTACCTTGCGCGAAGCCTTCCCCTTCATCGACGCGCACCTTCAATACGTCGACTCCGTGCACGACGGTTTGCCGCTGTACGATTACCGCAGCGGAACGCGCCGCGACGTCGAACGCGTCCACCTCGAGGGTGCGTCTCCAGGTCCCGAACCGATGGAACGACTGTGGTCCGTGAGCCCGCTCGGCTACATGGAGCTTGGCGGCGAACCAGTGCGCGGTCCAATTCCCGGGACTTTCTTGGTTGGGAAAACCGTGTTGCCGGCGCTCGGCCAGGAGGGAGAGTTGATGGCAGCCTGGAGCGTCGCGCGGATCGTCACGCGCGGCGACCGCGCGCGGCAGCGCATGCGCCGGCAGCTGTGGAGCAAGATGGAAACGTGATCGAGGCGCGGTCATGAGCATTCGCGTCATCGCAGGTGAATTCAAGCGCCGCGTGCTGTCGACTCCGCCCGGACAGCTCACTCGCCCTACTTCGGCGCGCGTGCGAGAAGCCCTGTTTTCGATCTTGGGAGACGTGAGCGGACTGCGCGTACTGGATCTGTACGCCGGCAGCGGGGCGCTCGGAATCGAGGCGCTGTCACGTGGTGCCGAACACGCGGTATTCGTGGAGCGGGGCCGGGCCGCGTTGGCTTGTATCCGTAAGAATCTCGAGACCTTGAAGGCGAGCGAGCGAGCGACGCTACTTGCCGTCGCGGTCGAGCGCCTGGCCAGCTCGACGCTCGAGTCGCAGGGGCCCTTTCAGCTCGTGCTGTGCGACCCACCCTGGGCGGACATCGAGAGCGCGGCGGAGGCGGTGTCTCAGCTGCTGCCGAAGTTGGGCCGAGCTGTGCAGCTGGTTTTCGAACACCCTGCGGGGTGTTCGCCAGATGTCTTTGGGGCGACAAAAACCGATGAACGAACGTGGGGCGACACAGGTATGAGCCTTTGGACTACGGTAGGCGCGGACTCCTGAACGACCGGCCAAAAAGCAGTAAATCCGGCCGAGGTTTGATGGGACGCAAGTTCTCTCGCGCCGCGACCGTTGGATGGCTATAGTCCGGGGCGTTTAGACCCCGAGGGAGACCGGAATGACCAGTACCCCGCCACCCCCGCCAAAGACCGGCGGCAGTGGCCCTTTCATCGCAGCTGCCTTGGTGATGCTCCTACTTATGGGGGGACTGATCTACTGGAAGACGCGCGATTCGGGCACCGAGGCTAAGCAGACGCCTCCGCCTCCAGCGCTGCCGACCGCCACGACTCCAGTGTTCGACGAACCTCCGCCTCCGCCGCCTCCTCCTGAGGAGCCGAAAGACGCTGGTACGGATAACAAACAAGCCACGAAGAAGATCGTCAGCAGCGGCGGTGGCGGCGGTTGCTCCGGTGAATGTAAAGGCGAACCGCCCGCAAATCTGCGCGCCGTTCTCTCCGGCAAGGCCGCGCAAGCTCGTGGCTGCTACGAGCGAGCGTTGCGTCAGAACGCCATGCTCGAAGGTCGACTCAAAGTGGGCCTTCGCATCGGTCCCCAGGGTCAGGTGTGTTCAGCCAACATCACCGCGAACGAGCTGGGCGATCCGGGCGTCGCGAGCTGCGTGCTCCAGATGTTCCGCGGCTCTCCGTTCCCAGCGCCGACGGGCGGCTGCGTGGACGCCGAAGTGCCGATGAAGTTCGAACCGCGCAAATGAGCGACTCGCGCGCTCGGCTTCGCTGTCTCTCTCTGGCGCTCCTGGGTGCTTCGCTGAGCCTTGGCTGTAGCAGCGAGGGCACGACCCCGAACTGCCCCGAACTGTCGCTCTACCGGATCCGTGACGCGGCCGAAAAGGCCGCGCACGAAGCCGAGCGGCAGCAGGCCGCGGCGCGCGGGTGCGTGACCTTGCCGAGCGCGCTCGACGCAGAGGGTGGCGCGTCCGGGCAGTGACGGACGCCGCGTTCCGCGAAGCACGCACGCACGGCGTGCTGTTGACCATTCAGTACGAAGGCAGCGGCTTCTCCGGCATCGCGCCGCAGACGAACGCTCGCACGGTGGGCGGAGAGTTGCTCGGCGCTGCCCGCGCGATCGATCCGCGTTGCTCTGCGCTGCGCATCACGAGCCGCACGGACGCGGGCGTGCATGCGCGTGGGCAGCTGGTCGCGTTCGACACCAACAAGGACATCTCGCCACGCGGTTGGTTGCTCGCGCTGACCCAGCAGCTGCCAAAGGAAATTTCGATTGTGCGCGCGGCGCGTGTCGAACCCGGCTTCGACGCGCGCGGTCACGTCGTGCTCAAACGCTATCGATACAGGGTGCTGGTCAGCCCAGTTCGCGATGCGTTCCTGGAAGGCCGAGCCTGGAGAGTGATTAACAGGTTGAACCACCTCGCGATGCAAGAGGCCGCAGCGCCGCTAGTGGGCACGCACGACTTTGCTGCATTCCGTGGTGCTGCGGACACACGCAAAGAGACGGTGCGTCGGCTGTTTCGCGTTGAGGTGCTGCCAGCGCGTAGCGACGAACGCATCCTAGAAGTGCACGTCGAAGGCGACCACTTCCTCTATCACATGGTGCGAATCATCGCGGGATCGCTGGTCGATATCGGGCGAGGGCGCCTCGAAGCGAACGCGCCTTTGCGCGCGCTGACGAGCGGACAACGCTCCGACCTGGGTATTACTGCACCGCCGGACGGCTTGTATCTCGACGAGATCGTGCTCGATGCGCCGCCGATCGAGCGCTGGCCCGTTGACGGCAGCGAACTCTCGCCCTAACGGCGCGACGCGCTGTGCGCGCCGCAATTTCGCGGGCACGTCATCATGGCCCTCGAGAATTTCGTGCTACTACGACCGCGAAGTTCAGAACGCCGCGAGCTCGAGGCGGCACGTCAGCGCTGCGAGCAGTCGTCAGTTCTAGGAGCACCCGATGGGTCTGAGGCAGAGAATCGTTGAAAAGAGCCGAAGCGCGTTGTTGCGCCCGTCCGTGATGCGTTGGGTGACCGACGATCGCGTGATGAAGGCGACCGAAGGCCTGTTGGATGCACGCATCCGCATGAAGGCGGCCTGGCACGTGCTCTTGAATGGGCACGAGCTGCCCAACGTGGATCCCGCTTTGGATCCCAACATTGGCCAGACCGAGCCGCCCGTGAAAACGAACGGCGCCATCAATGGGCACGCCAAGAATGGCAATGGCGCTTTGCACGTGAATGGCAATGGTAACGGCGCCGCTACGGCCGAGAGCGGCGCTGCGGTACGCAGCAACTCCCGCGGCTCCGACGACATGGACGAGTCCATGAAGGAGCGTCACACGCTGTCTGCCATCGGCGGCAAGGACGTGCTGGAAAAATGCCAGAAGTTCATGGCCGCGGACAACGCGCGCAAGATGGGCATCTACCCCTTCTTCCGCCCGCTGGACTTGAACGATGGTCCAGAGGCCGTGATCAACGGCAAGCGTGTGGTGATGTTCGGCTCCAACAATTACCTGGGGCTCACCACCCACCCGCGCGTACGCGAAGCCGCAAAAAATGCGATCGACCGGTTCGGCACCAGCATGACCGGCTCGCGCCTCGTCAACGGCTCCATGAAGCTGCACGAGGAGTTCGAGAACAAGCTCGCAGCTTGGTTCGGCAAGGAAAGCGCGTTGGTGTTCACCACGGGCTACCAAGTCAACCTGGCCACCTGTGCCGCGCTGCTCAGCAACAAGTTCAGCGTTGCAGTGATCGACCGCAACGTGCACGCCTCGCTCTACGACGGCGCGCGGCTCGGCCAAGCCGCAGGCGCGCGGCTAGTTCGTTATCGTCACAACGATCCAGAGTCACTCGACAAGACGCTGGAGAAGCTGGAAGAGGGCGAAGGCGCGCTCGTCATCACCGACGGCGTCTTCAGCGCCGAAGGCGAGATCGCGCGCCTGGATGAGATCGTCGCCGTGGTGAAGAAGCACGGCGCGCGCATCCTGGTAGACGACGCGCACGCGCTCGGCGTGATCGGGCCCGGCGGGCAAGGCACTGCGGCCCACTTCGGCGTGCTCAAAGACGTGGATCTAGTCGGCGGCACGTTCTCGAAGTCGCTCGCCAGCATCGGCGGTTGGCTGGTGGGCGAGCGCAAGGTGCTCGACTATATTCGGCACTTCGCGCCAAGCTTCATGTTCGCCGCAGCCGCAGCTCCGCCGAGCGTGGCCGCCGCCATGGCCGCCTTCGAGGTGATGCAAGAGGAAGGGTGGCGCATCGACAAGCTGCGCGACAACTTCACGTATATGCGCACGGAGCTCGCAGGTATGGGCTTCGAGCTGGGCCACACGCAAACCGCCGTGATCCCGATCTACGTGCGCCAAGATCTGCGCACGATCATGATGTGGCGCGACTTGTTGGAAGAGCACGGCATCTACGTGAACCCGTTCATCTCCCCCGGCGTACCGCCGAAGAGCGCGATGCTGCGTACCAGCTACATGGCCACGCACGAGCGTGAACACCTCGATCGCGGTCTCGAAGCCTTCCGCAAGGTCGGCAAGAAGTACGGCGTGATCTGAGCGGCGAGCACGTCGAAATTCGACAGGCGAAAATCGCCGCATGCGCGGCTTCAGGCGGAACAGCGTCAACTTGACCGCCTAGAAGTGACCGCCCTATTCTGAGCGTTACGGTCTGCTCGCAGGGACGCAGTGCCGTACCGCAATGAGGGATTCGCGCGGGCGCCAGGTACTGTTGGTCGAAGCGCAGGCGCGCACGCTCGCGCTTCCCCTCACGTCCGTGCGGGAGACCATGCGGCCGTTGCCGACGCAGCCGTTTCCGAGCGCTCCCGCGTCCGTCCTCGGCGCCGCCGTGATCCGCGGCGAGCTGGTGCCGGTGCTGTCCCTGTCGCGCTTGCTGAGCGAACGAGACGAAAGCTGTGGTCGTTTCGTTTTGGTCGATCTCGGCAGCCGGCGGGCCGCGCTTGCCGTTGCGCGAGTGCGCGGGGTCGTGGCCCTACCGGAAAACACGAGCAGCGCACTGCCACCGTTGATCTCCGCGTGCAGCGAACTCGGGCTGAGCCAGGTCTCGGCGCTGGATCGCGAATTTTACCTGGTGCTCGACGCCAGCCGCGTCGTGCCCGCGTCGACGTGGGAGGCGCTGTCCTCTTTGGCGCGCGAAGCATGACGCAGCTGGTCTCTCAGCAGCTCGAGCGCGTGCGCAGCTGGGTGGTCGCTCGCTTTGGCCTGGAGCTGCCGCAGGACCGCCTTGGGGAGGTGGGTGAAGAGGTCGTTCAGCTGCTGCGGCGCAAGGGTCACGGCAATCTGGAAGCCGGACTCGACTGGCTCGAGCAAGTTCCGACCAACGCGGGCGAGCTGTCCGGTGTGGTGCAAGCGCTGACCGTCAACGAGACTTACTTCTTTCGCGGCGTCGAGCACCTGCACGCCTTGCGCGACGCGATCCTGCCCGAGCTTCGCGCGAGGGAGCCGCGTCGGCTCTCGATCCTGTGCGCAGGCTGCGCGTCGGGCGAAGAGCCCTACACGATTGGCATGTTCCTACGCGAAGCCATGACCGATTTCGCGGACTGGAATGTCAGTGTGCTCGGCATCGACGTGAACCGCACGATGATCGAGCGGGCGCGCAAGGGCAGCTATCGTCAGTGGTCATTGCGCGCCACGCCCGAACCTTTCCAGCATCAATACTTCAGCGCACGCGGGCAAGAATTTCAGATCGATCGCGCGCGGCTGAGCGAAGTTCGTTTCGAGCCGCGCAATCTGGCCGCGCCGGACGACGGGTTCTGGCAGAGCAATCGCTTCGATGTCGTGTTCTGCCGCAATGTGCTGATGTACTTCGCGCCGGAAAAATCACAAGAAATCGTGGGGTACTTCGGCCGTTCGCTGGCTGAGCCAGGTTGGCTATTCCTGGGCCACGCCGAAACGTTGCGCGGCATGACTAGCTCGTTTCAGCTGTGCCACACAGGGGACGCCTTTTACTATCGTAACGGCGCGGACGGCGCTGTCGAACGCGACCCCGCACGCGAAACGCTGCCGTTCGAACTGCCAACAACCTACCCTACAGCGGTATCGCGCCCCCCGCGCGAACAACGCCGCGCGGCGGCGAGCGCGCGCGTAGCGCGCAGTGACCGCTTCATCCCGACGCACTCGCCGTCCCGTCCCGCATTCAGCGCAGCCTTGGATCTCCTGCGTGCGGAGCGCTTCACCGAGGCGCTCGCCGTCACCCGCGAGCTCAGGCTCCACGCCGAGGACGATATCGACACGCTCCTGCTGTTGGCCGTGCTGCTGACGAATCGCAACGAACACGCCGAGGCCGAGCAGATCTGCAGACAACTGCTGGCTCTCGACGACCTGCACGCGGGCGCTCACTATCTGCTCGCGCTGTGCCGCGAACAAGCGGGCGATCCCGAGGCAGCCATCGATCACGATCGCACCGCGATCTACCTGGACGCAAGCTTCGCCATGCCGCACTTGCACCTCGGTCTGCTGGCTAAACGTCGCGGTGATCTGCCGCTTTCGCGCCGCGAGCTCGCGTCGGCGCTCGCGCTGCTCGAGCGCGAAGAAGAGGCTCGCTTACTACTGTTCGGCGGCGGCTTCACGCGAGCCGCGCTGCGCCAGCTGTGTCGCGCAGAGCTAACCAGGGGTGCGAGGAAGGCATGAGCTTGGCCGACGAAAGCAAGGCTCCGCTCAATGTGCGGGAACTCGCGCGCGCATTCGATTCGGCGTTCGCGGAAGCGCACCGCGGCTCCGAACAGAACGCCAAGTCCTTCCTGGCATTTCGTTGCGCGGGGCGTGCTCTGGCGCTCGAAGGCCATGAGGTGAGCGGGGTCATTCGGCTGCCCCGGCTGTGCCGCGTTCCGAGCACGCAGCCTGCGCTGCTGGGGCTCGCCGCGGAACGCGGCCAACTGGTGCCCGTGTTCTCGCTCGCTCGACTGCTCGGCGTGACGACGACGGCGTCGCCCCACTGGCTACTGCTCGCGCAACGCTCCGACCCAGTCGGCTTTGCCTTCGACGATCTCGCGGGCTATGTGCGCGTGAGCGAGGCCGACATCCTGCGCGAGCCGACCAGTGGCGAAGCCCCCAAAACGCTGCTGGATCTGCGCGACGCTCGCTACGCGGTGCTCTCCATCTTCGACCTACTCGCGTTCGCCGGCGTGGGCGTGCGCTCGGCAAACAAGGAACGGTAAGCATGCTGAGTTCTTGGACATTCGGACAACGCTTGGGTGGCTGTTTCGCTCTGGCAGCGCTGGTATTGTTAGCGATAGCCGTGGCGGGAGACCGGGGCACGCGCTCGCTGATCGAGAACGCTCATTGGGTGACGCACACCTACGAGGTCAAACAAGAGATCGCTCAGCTGCACGCAGAGCTATCCAAAGCGGAGAGCGCAGCCCGCGGCTACGTCATCGCAGAGAACGAAGCGTTCCTGGCGGCGTACCGCGCTGCCGCGAAAGAAGTGCCCAAGCCCGTGGCCGCGCTGCGACGCCTGATCATCGACAACCAAGCGCAGCAACGCAGGTTGGACCAACTCACCATAGTCACCACAGCGCGCCTGGCGCAACTCGACGCCATCGTGGATCAGCGTAAGCAACGGGGTTACGACACGGCGGCCGCGACCGTCACCACGGGCGAAGGCAAACGACTGATGGACCAAGCCGCGCAGCTTCTCGACGAGATGGATCGTGAAGAAGGTGCTTTGCTGGAGGTACGAGACGCCAAGGCACAGGCGGCGTCGACCAACGCACGCACATTGATCCTGTGGGGCAGTCTCAGCGGGATGTTATTCGTCGGGGTGCTCGGCTGGTTTGCGACGCGCGCGCTGACGGCCCAGGTCGCCGGCGCCGTCCGACACATTCAAAGCTCCTCCACGGAGCTGCAATCAGCCGCCAACCAACAGGCGACCGGGGCGAAAGAACAAGCCACGGCCATGAACGAGATCACTACGACGATCAACGAGCTGCTCGCG
>Ga0247764_1000143_pt1 | contig 25788 bp, 20 predicted proteins | sample UWRJL051202B4_FD_179932 | JGI IMG/M metagenome (GOLD analysis project Ga0247764, IMG submission 179932) | Plant litter microbial communities from Arlington Agricultural Research Station in Wisconsin, United States - UWRJ-L051-202B-4 | ecosystem: Environmental > Terrestrial > Plant litter >...
CGTGGCGAGCCTCATGCTCGGCTTCTCCGCGTTCTCCGGGCTCGTGATGGAAAACATGACGCACGGCCCGGGCTGGCGTTTCGCGGACATCGGCCGGCGCATCGAGCGCGGCAGCTTCATGGTGCGCTTCCTGCGCAGCACGTTGGTGAGTGGCCAGGACCCGGCCGTGCTGGATTCGGTGTTGGAAGTCGCGGACAGCGCCATGACCTACCGCTCCAGGTACCCCGGCACGCTCTCGCCCGAGCCGCTCTTGGATCTGCTGCTGCAGGATGAGACCAACCCGCGCTCGGTCGCGTACCAGCTCGCCGTGATCGAGGACCACGTGGCGCGGCTGCCCCGCGCTTTGGCTCGGCCGGTGCTCGCGCCGGAGGCGAAGACAATCCTGCATGCTTTGTCGGCCGTACGTCTGGCGGATCTCGATCAGCTGGCGCGGCTGGACACGAACGGTAAGCGTCCGCTACTCGAAGACTTGCTGAATCAACTCGACACCGATCTGCCGTTGTTCGCCGATCAGCTCAGCCTGAGTTATCTAGCCCACGCGCAGTCCTCCTTCTCCGTCGGTAGTCCTGCCGAACGCGTCTGAACGGAGAGCCATGCGTTATCGCGTCGAACACACGACCACCTACGAGTACAACGAGTCCGTCTCGATCTGTCACAACGAGGCGCGGCTGGTGCCGCGCGGCACGCCGTTTCAGCAGCTGCTCTCCACGCGCTTCAGCGTGGAGCCCAGCGCTAGCGTGATGACGGAAGATCGCGACTACTTCGGCAACAACGTGCACTTTTTCGTGCTGCAGGAGTCGCACCTGCGCATGTCCGTCACCGTGCAGTCGGAGGTGGACGTGACGCCATTCGAGCGGCCGGTGCTCTCGTTGTCGCCCGCCTGGGAGAGCGTGCGTGACGGCGTACGCTCGGATTTCAGCAGCGAGGGGTTGCGCGCGTTCGAGTACACCGTGGAGTCTCCGCACGTTCGTTTCGTGCCCGGCCTGCTCGAATACGCCAGGCCGTCGTTCACCCCCGAGCGCCCGCTGCTGGAGGCCGTGTTCGATCTGACCCGTCGCATTTATACCGAGTTCAAGTACGAACCCGGTACCACCACGGTCACGACGCCCTTGGCCGAGGTGCTGCAGAAACGTCGCGGCGTTTGCCAAGATTTCGCGCACCTCCAGCTGGGCATGCTGCGCGCATTGGGCCTGTGCGCTCGTTACGTCAGCGGCTATCTGCATACGTCACCGCCGCCCGGACAACCCAAGCTGCAAGGCGCAGACGCCTCACACGCCTGGGTTGCGGTGTACTGCCCGGGATTTGGCTACGTGGATTTCGACCCGACCAACGGTTGTTTGTCGCGGGACGAACATGTAACCCTAGCGTGGGGTCGCGACTTCAGCGACACCAGCCCGCTCAAGGGCGTGATCCTGGGCGGCGGCAATCACATCGTCCGTGTCGGGGTAGACGTCGTGCGTGTGTGAACGCGCGGTTCAAGTTCCAATCGCTCGGTTTGGTGGGTTTCGGGCGGCTTCGTGGAACGCCGGACCCAGCCAAATGCAAAGAGACTACAGAACCGGACGACCGCGGTAAGTCTGGGATTGGCGCTTGTCGGCGCGGGTCGATAGGGGCGGGGGCACGCTGTCGCGTTGTGGCGGCGGCGGCTCGGAAGGTGTTGCCGCTTCTTCGGTTGGGTCTGACAACACGTTTCCGAGCCGCCGCGCGACCAGGGCCAGCGCCATGCGGAGCGCAGGCACGTTCGTGCCGACGTCCGTGATGACGCAAAGTAGGCCCCCCCTCGACCGGCGGACATGGAGCTTATGATCCGCGAAACGAAGTACGAGGCTATCGAGCGCTTCGCCACCGTGTTCGATAGCCTCGCACAAACGCATGATGCGAGGACCAGTCTCCAGGAACACTTCGTCGTGAAATACCGCCGGCAGATCTTTGTCCAGCAACTCGCCGCTCGAGGTGAGCACGAAGCTGCCGAAGACTCCTTGAATGTCGCGCAGGGCTTTGAGTGCACTCTGCATGGCTCACACTCCGTAGCGCTCGCGGACCGACGCCAAGTCAGCGTCCGAAGGTGCGCGCATACCCAAGATCGATCCAGATTTTTCGAGCACGATCAGCGTGCGTTGGCTGGGCGACGCGCCTTCCACCGCCAGCAAGCGATCCAGGCCGAGACTTTCCCCGACCAGCTGCGCGAGTCGAACGGACAACGCGCTCACGCCCGCCAGCTCTTCGGAGCCGAGGCCCCGGCTGCTGATCACGTTGCCGTGAGCATCGACTCGCGCCGCGGCCTGCACGCGCGTCACCCCAGATTGAGGTCCCAGCGTTGGCGGCAGCGTGACGCGGGACTCGAGACCTCCATCGTGGCGATCGGGCATGGCGGCGCGTTCTTCGTTGAACGGAGAAGTCAGTTCCGAGACGGCGGAAGCTTCCGCGCGCGCAGGCGGCGGCTCCGAACGTGGCACGGCGAGGCGCACCAAGTTCCGATGCTTGCGGTTGGATTCGTCCCGAGCATGCGCTGCACGCAGCAACAGCGTCGGAGACGCTGCTTGAATCGACTCCGAGTCAGGCCAGCCAGCGTTGCACAGCTCGAACACTCCCGTATTCCAGCCCAAGATCTCGAGCGCCGCGGATTCCCCGACGTGGGACGCGGACATGGCATGCACGATGTTGCCGCCCCGAAAGTACAGGTAGCCGACGTGTTCCCCCGAAGTGATGCGCGCGACGCACTGCGCTCCACCGAGGCAATGCATCTGCACCAGGTCGGTAAGGCTGGCGTGCTTCAGGTTGGCGGCGAAGCCGACTGAATTTTCGGGGGAAGAAGCAACTTCGCGGTGAGCGTTCATGGCAGAAACCAGAGAACCCCCACTCGAGTCGTCTCGCTCTGGCCCGCGCTTGCTGTCGCCCAGCACGGCGCTTCGAATGGGCTTCGAGCTCATCTGAGCCCAGCAGACTTCAGTCGCGAATTCGTCGGTGTTTCCGACCGGTTGCTGCTGGTGTGTGTGACAAATACTCGAGCTCCAGGCGCAAGCCGGACGCAAGCCGGACGACCGAGCGCTACTGAAATCGTGCCCAGGTATTCAGCCCTGGCGAAGCTTTGACCTGACGGAAGCTCTGTTTCGAGTGAAACGCTGAGCCGTGAACGAGTGCTCGTGACACTTGCTCACTTGGCTGGCCGGAACCCAGCTCGTCGAGCGAACGAATGCCCGCGACACTCGCAGATCCGGACTCGACCACCGTGGCCGCTGCGGCCAATCCGCCGAGCCGCGCTCGTCAGCACTTCCCCGTACCGCTTGCAGGCGCTCCCAGCTATCTGCTCGGCGAGCGCTTTGCTGCGGGAGGCATGGGGGCGGTCCACCTGGGGCTCAAGTTCGGAGCACTCGGCTTCCAACGTCTGGTCGCGATCAAGCGCATGCATGCCCACTTGGTCCAGGATCTCGAGTTCGTGACTCGCTTCAAGGACGAGATCCGGCTCGTCTCGCGTCTGTCACATCAGAACGTGGTGCAGACGCTGGACGTGATCGAGGCGGACGGCGAGCTCAGCCTGATCATGGAGTACATCGAGGGCGAGACCCTGCATGACGTGCTGCGGGATGCGGAGCGCGCTGACTTCGTCTTGCCTGTGCTCGCGGCCGTCGGGATCGTAAACCAGGCGTTGCATGGCCTTCACGCCGCGCACGAGGCCACGGACGACCTCGGCAACTCATTGAACCTGGTTCACCGCGACGTCTCACCGCAAAACCTGATGGTCGGCAAGGACGGCCAGGTGAAGGTGCTCGACTTTGGCGTCGCCAAAGCCACGAGCGAATGGCATGTCACCCGTACGGGTGAGGTGTCCGGCAAGGTGGCGTACATGTCGCCAGAACAGGCCATGGCGCGGCCCCTCGACCGTCGCTCCGACGTGTTCGCGGCGGGTGTGGTGTTGTGGGAAGTTCTGACGGGGCAGCGACTCTTTCGTGCACGCGGCGTGTCCGAAGGAGCGGCGATTTCGAACCTGCTTTCGCTGCGGGTGCGCGCGCCGAGTGAGCTGCGCCAAGGTCTGCCGCCCGCGCTCGATCGCATCGTGCTTCGGGCCCTGGAGCGAGAGCCTGCGCGGCGTTTCGGCAGCGCGCGTGACTTTGCTCTCGCGCTCGAAGAAGTGTGTCCGGGGGCCTCCGTTTCGATGGTGGCCAACGCGTTGGCTGACGTTTGCAGCGAACGCATGCTGTTACGTGCGCAACGGCTCAGCGAGCTTCAGACTGCCACGCGGAGTTTTGCTGCGGAGCTGACCACGGTGGGTCAACCCAACTCCGGCGAGCTGCTGGACGCCGTCTCGGAAACCGGCACGCTGTCAGAGTTGTTGGGGAAGACCGGCGCGGGGCCGCAGCCGGCGCTGGTCATCTCGGAGCTCGAGCTTCAGACTCAGGACTTGAACGCCGTGCTGATAGCCAACGGTGTCGCAACGGCGCGGACGCCTCCGCGCTCGGCGTGGCGCTTCGGGGGCGTTGCCGTGGGTGCCGTGCTGATCCTGTTGTTGCTGACCCGGCTGTGGGCGCCGCCGCGCGCGCCCCTCGAACGCAGCGCGGAGACGCGAACTCAAGCGTTGGCACCGGAACGAACGCTGGCGCCTCGCACGCCCGAGGCGCCGGTCGAACCGGAAGCCCCTGCGCCGCAGGCGATCAACGCGGACGCTCAAGCGACTGGGAAAAGCTCGCCGGAACCCCGACCCGTGCGTCGCAGACCCGCCAAGCCGAGTAGTCGTGCGACTTCTGTTTCGTGCTCACCACCCAGTGTGGTCGACGCCGAAGGCATTCGTCACTTCAAACCGGAGTGTCTGTAGTGCAGGGGAGGTTCGTCAGAAGCATGCTGCTGCTAGGACTCAGCCTGGCGCCAGCGGCACTTGCAAAACCAAGCCCCATGGCGTCGCAGTGCCTGAATGCTTACGAGGCTGGACAACGTCTGCAGAAGGCCGGTGAGCTAACGCGAGCGCGCGCATCGTTCGAGTTCTGCGCTAGCGATGCCTGCCCCAGCGCGCTCCACGCCGATTGCACTCATTGGTTGGAAGAACTCGTGGTCGTAATGCCCTCCGTCTCGCTGCGCGTCACGGACGCATCGGGTCAGGACCTCCCCGAGGTGACAGTGACGATCGACGACGGCGAAGCCAGCGCGCTCACCGACCGCGCGCTTGCGCTGGAGCCCGGCGAACACACGCTCGCGTTCGAGCATCCGAGGTTTCGTCCTTTGCGTCGGAAGCTCACACTGGCGCTTGCCGAACGCGCGAGCGTCGTCGTGGAATTGGAACGCATCGCGCCGACGCCAGCGACGCCATCACCCGCGCGGGAGAGCGCTTCGAAAGAGCTCTCCCCGACACGCGCCCAGCTCTGGCCGATCTGGGTAGGACTGGGGGTTGGCGCGGTCGGTGCGGCGGGGCTGAGTTACTTTGGGCTCAGCGCGCGCAGCTCCGAGCAAGACTTGAGTCGCTGCAGTCCCAACTGCAGCAGGCAAGCCGTGTCCGAAGTGCGTCAAGACTACGCTCTTGCCAATATCTCGCTCGTGGTCGGCGGTGCAGGGTTGTTGGGTGCCGGCGTGTGGGCCTTGTTCGGAACGCGGACCTCGGCTCCCGCGGCTGCGCTGTCCCCTCGAGTGCAGCTCGCCATTGGCCCGGTTTCGAGCCTTTCCGGAACGTTCTGATGACGAGCTCCGCACCGGCGCGCTGGTTGTTGCTCGTCTTACCGTTCCTTTCGTGTACGCCGCTGACGGACTTGGACGCCGCTGCGCGCGGCGAGGTCGCGCAGGGAGGTGTTGCCGGCAACAGCGGCGGGACCGTGACTTCCAGCGGCGGTAACTTCAATGGCGGCACCTTCGGCGGAACCACCGTCGGTGGTTCTCAGGGCGGTGCTGCGCTGGGAGGACAATCTGCCCAGCAGGGAGGGCACGCTGCCGGGAACGCGCAGCTGGGCGGCACGTCGAGTCCGGCGAGTGGAGGGGTAACGCAGGGGAGCGGCGGGGCAAGCGCAGGCAGTGCAGTCAGCGGCGGCGCGCCGCAAGCTGGAGCGCTGAGCAGCGGAGGTGTGAGCGTCACCGGCGGAGCGGAGCCCGTCGCTGCTGGTGCCGGTTCCGGTGGCAGCGGTGACGCGACGGAGCTGCCCATCGATCTGCCGAACTCGCCCGTGACCGGTAACTTTCGAGTCTCGGAGGAGGCCACCTGGGAAGTAGAGGGAACGCACCAGCCCACGTTCGAGATCCACACCCCGACCGCGAGTTATTGGGTAGTCAAACCGCTCGGCATGATCGTCTCTCTCGTCGACACAGACCCCACCGATGCCCGACAGTGGATCGACTTCAGCAGCGGCTTTCGACCGCTGCGGGGACTGCCGAGTTACGGCACGTTCGGCGCCACCGAGGCCATGGTCACGACCGTGGACACGGAGAGCCAGACGCCGACGCATCTGCGCCTGAATAGCAAGTCTGTCTCGGGAAACTGGCGTCTAGTCTGGGATTTCTACCCGACGCACGTCACCGTGACGATCAACTCCGCACCGCTCCCGTATGGTTTTGCATATCGCGGCGTACCCGCCGGCTTGCTCGACGGCATGGATCTCTTCGTGCTCCCCGACGACACGCAACAATCTGCTCAGATTTCGCACGTTGCCGATCTGGCAGGGCCTGTAGAGTGGGCCTACCTCAGCGACAGCGCGCGCGGGCGCTCGCTGTTTTTGATTCAGCACACGGACGACGCGCTGGTCGATCGGTATCAGGTGAAGGACAACGATAGCGCCATGTTGTCATTCGGTGACGGCAAGCTGCAGCGCTTACCCATGCGGTTCAGCTTCGGTGTGATCCGCAGTGTCGACCCGAAGGTCGTGAGCCAACGCGCGAAGTTCGTGATCGACGCGATTCACTGATCAGCTGAACCGAATCTCCACCTGCGTGCCGCGTCCGAGCTCGCTCTCGATCGCGATGGAGGCCCGATGCTGTTCGAGGATGGCCAACGTGCCCGACAGCCCGAGCCCGCGACTCGTGCCCTTGGTCGAGAAGAACGGTTCGAACAGGTGAGCCTTGGTCTCGGGGCTCATACCGCAGCCGTTGTCGGATACGGTCAAGCGCGCGCCGCGGTTCTTGCCCGAGCCGTGCTCTGGCTCGACGCGCACCACGATCTTGCCGCCGCGGTCGCCGATGGCCTCGCTGGCATTCACGACCAGATTCAACAACACCTGACGCAGCTGCACGGCGTGCCCCAGCACCTTCGGCGCTCCCTTTTGAAGCTCGAAGCTGATTTCAGTGCCGGGGCGCAGCGCCAGCATGAACATCGGGCGCGTGGAGCTGACGAGCTCTCCCAGATCCAGCCGCTGGGGCTCGGCCCGGGCCGCGCCCGCGTGCACGCGAATCTCGTTGGCCAGTGTGGTCGCGTTGTTCAGGCAGTCCCGTGTCACTTCCAGATCGCCGCGATTGACGTGATCCTCCGTGAGGGTAGCCAGCGCCAAGTCGACGCCTTGTCGAGCAGGCAACAGTAGATTGTTGAGGTCATGCAGTACGCGGCTGGCGAACAGGCCGATGGTTGCCAACCGCTGAGAGTGCTCGAGCATGTGACGGAGCTGAGAACACTCCTCTTCCAAGACACGCTCGTGCGTGACGTCGGCGGCGACCGCGTAGATGCTGTCCGCGTCGCTCACGTGAAGTTGCCAGCGCAGCCAGACCCGAGCCTCGCTGCTGCGTCGATGTTTGCTGAGAAAACTCGAGGCCTTGCCGAGTGCGCGCACCTCGTCCAGTTTGAGCTGAGCCACGCGCGCATCCGCTTCGGTAAAGAGACTCGCAAAGTCGCGCTGGAGCGCGCTGTCCGCGGATAATCCAAAGTGACTGGCGAAGCCGGCGCTGACCCGCGTCAGGCTGCCGCGCACCACCTCGCAGGCGATCAGGCTGTGTTCAAGCCAAGTCAGTACGCTATCGGATTTCGGGCGATCGGACTTCGAGTCGGACATGCGTGAGGCTCCCGCCCCGCCGAACAACGCAGGGTGCAGTGGCTCCTGGGCGCGCACGACGGCAGCGTGGGCATGTTCGAGGGTCATATGGTCCCTTGAGCAACTGACGTGCCGATGGCTGCTCGGTGTGGCGCGACGCGGCCGTTAGGCACTATCCGCAGTCAAATCGCTGGATTAGCGTCGAGTGTGCGGCTCGTGGTCGGCACAGGTATATCTTCGCGGCTGTTGTCTGCTGCCTGCGTTGTCGCCTGCAGACGACAGCAGTCTCGGCGGCCGGGGTGCTGGGATCAGCGGCGGGCGGCGTGCCGCTGGATCAACTTGATGAGATAGGTGCGGTCCATCTGCGCGAGGCGCGCCGCCTGCGCAACGTTGCCTGTGGTGGCTTCGAGGATGTGTTTCAGGTAGCGCCGCTCGAAATCCTCCAGCAGCAAGCGGCGCGCATCCTTGTAGGGGAGGTTCAGCGTGCCCACGTCGTTGGGGGCAGTCGGGAACTTGACGGAGGACGGAGAAAGCTCCGGGCTCTCGCCCATCGCCAAGGTCGCTTCCACCCAGTTGCGTAGCTCGCGCACGTTGCCCGGCCAGCGGTAGGAGCTGAGCTGTGCGAGCGTCGGCGCCGACACCACCTGTTCCAGCTCACCTTCGTAGCCGCACTCGCGCATGAAGTGCCGCACCAGGATCGGGATGTCTGCGCTGCGTTCACGCAGCGGCGCCAAGCGCAGCACCACCACCGCCAAGCGATAGTACAAGTCGAGCCGGAAGCTGCCCGCGTTGACCTCCGCGCGCAGATCGCGGTTCGTTGCCGCGACGATTCGCACGTCCACGCTGAGCTCGGACCGGCCACCGACGCGGCGAAAGCGTCGACGTTCGAGCGCCCCCAGCAGTTGCGGCTGGAGTTCCTGTGGCAGCTCGCCGACTTCGTCCAAGAACAGCGTGCCCTTGTCGGCGCGCTCGAACGCGCCTGCGTGCTGACGATCCGCGCCGGTGAAGGCGCCGCGCTCGTGACCGAACAGTTCACTGGCGACGAGATTGGGCGCCAGCGAGCCGCAATCCAGCGTGACGAACGGGCCGCTCGCGCGCGGACCGTGCTCGTGCAGGGCGCGCGCCACGAGCTCCTTGCCGGTTCCGGATTCACCGATCACCAGGACCGGGGCGTTCGACTTGCTCGCGGTGGCCACCTGCGCGAGCAGGCGCCGCATCACTTGCGTGTCACCCTTCAGATCGTCGAGCTCGCCCTCCTCGCTCACCTCCACGGAGCTCATCACGCCATCGCCGACAGCGATGCGGGTTCTGCCCAGTAGCAGCTCCGCTCCGGGCTGGACGACGCCGCGCTCGATGCGAACGCTGCCGAACAACGTACCGTTGCTGGAGGACAGATCTTGAACGTGAATGCCGTCGTCGCGCCGCGCGAGCTCGAGATGAAACCGCGATACGGTGCTGTCGCTCAAGCGCAGAGCGTTCCCGTCGGCACTGCCGACACTCAACACTTCGTCTTCGGTCTCGACCTTGTTGCCTTGGTCCGGCCCTTCCAACACTTCTACGCGCAGGGTTTTCACGCGCAAGCTTGGGCCCTTGCGCAGGCGCGTAGTCGAACTGGACATGTCTGGAGCCTAGCCCACTCGGGCTTGGTCGTCGGGCGCCCTGGGCAAGGCGCTTGCTTGCCAGAGCTGACCCCGGTTTCGCTACTGTCCGCTCAGGTAACGGTAGCTGCGCCACAGCGCGTAACAGACCAAGGTTATCACTACGATCGCGGCCGAAAGCGGGATTTTACGCAAGCGTTCGCGCGCGCCCAGGCGCCGAGGTACCGCTACCAAAGCCGGGATTCGAGCCGGTTCCGCGCCGAAGCCTCTGGGTACGACAGGTCGCGTGGTCGTGCGAGGGGGAGGGGGGCCGGCCTGGGCCCAGTCGACCGCGAGCAGGGCGTCCAGCGTCTGCAGGTACTCCTTGGCCGAAGCAAAGCGTTCGGACTTTTCCTTGGACAGGCCGCGGTCCAGCAAGGCTTGTAGCTCGGGCGGAACGCGCAGGTCGGGGGCCACATCGAACAACGCCGGCGGCTCTGAAGCCAAATGCATGGCCAGAAGGGAAGTCGCGTTTCGCGCTTCGAAGGGTGGGCGCGCGGCGAGCGACTCGAACAGCATGGCCGTCACCGAGTACAGGTCCGAGCGACCATCGACGTCCTCGCCGCGAACCTGCTCGGGCGACATGTACGCGGGCGTGCCGAAAATTTCGTTCTTGTCCGTCAGCTGGGTGCGCACCAAATCTTGGGGGGACAGCGCGCGTGCGATGCCAAGATCCAGGATTTTCGCGAAGTCTGCGTCACCGTCGTGCTCCGTGAGCATGATGTTCGCAGGCTTGATGTCACGATGCACCACACCGAGCTCGTGAGCAAAGTCGAGCCCGTGCAGCACGTGCCGCGCGATGCGCAGCGCACGCTCGGGCGGCAAGCGCGATTGCCGTTCAAGTAAGTTGCTCATCAGCGTGCCGTCCACGAAATCCATCACCACGTACGCTGGTTCGTCGACGCCGCCGCCGTAGGCCACGAAATGGACGAAGTTTGGATGAGTAAGCCGGCGCAGCAGATCCGCTTCGCGTTGAAAACGGCGACGCAGGGTGGCGTCCGCTGCCGCCTTGGGCAGCAACGTCTTCAACGCGACGTAGCGCTCCGTCTCCGTGTCCAAAGCGCGATAGACCGCGCCCATGCCGCCCGCACCGAGCAAGCCCTCCACGCGGTAGCGAGCGCCGAGCACCGTACCCGGGGCGAGTGAGCCCGGGGTCGGCTGAGCAGGCGCCGGCTGGGGTTCTGGCGACTGACTCGCGGTGAGCGCGCCGACGAACTTGTCCCGCGCGCGTGTGACGAGCTGCTCGGCTTCGATCACGGTGGTGCCGAGCGTCGCGGCGATCGCGTCGAACGAATTGCCTTCCAGCTCGGAGAGTACGAGCGCGACGCGCTCGTCTCCACTCATGGATTTGAGCAAGTCTTGGACGTGGCGCTTCACGGCGGCGCGCGCGTTCGCCGGCGCCGGACGCGGCTTCGGCGGGGCGCGCGTCTTTTCGCGCTCTGCTTCCAGCTTCTGCGCGAAGTTGCGAGCCAGCCCGGCGACCCAAGTGTAGAAGGTGTCCGCCGCGGTCAGCTCGTCGATGCGGCGCGCGGCTTCGAAGAAGACCTGTTCACAGGCGCGCTCGGCTCGGTCCGCGTCCGTCAGTAAGGTGAGCAGCAGACGGAACACCGTGATCTGGTGGCGGCGCACCAGCTCGGCGAACGCAAAATCGCCAGCGCCGTCGCGGTACAAACCCACGAGCGCGGCGTCGCTGAGCTCCGTGCCCAGTCCGCTCGCTGCAGCGCCTGCCACGCTCGACACCTGGAGTTACTTCCTCCGCAGCGCTTCGGCCGCTTCGAGCCGCTGGACGCCTTGCAGCACGTGCCGCGCGGGGACGAAATACTCCTGTCCCGCCTCGTCCTTGAGCACTACGCCAATCGGCGTGAAGCGATCGACCAAACCTTCCACGTTCGCGAGCGAGACGCGATCCCCGACGCGCACGAGTCGACGCAGATAGTAGTTCGCGATGATCTCCTCGGCCGGGCGTCGCATCGACCAACCGAACAAAAAGGCGGCGGTGACCACGAACACGCCCACGATGATCGCCAGATTATTGGTGACGAAGGACAGATCGGCGCCGAGCGAATCGACCGCCACCGTGACCGTCAGCAACAGCAGCAAACCTTCGGTGGCCGACTCCGCGATGCCAGCGTACGGCGATTTCAACTCGTTCATCAGCGAGGACACCGCCCGCCGCGCCACCTTCGCCAAGTAACCGCCGGCCGCCACGATGCACAACGCCGAGATCAACTTCGGCACGTAGGACAACACTGCCATCATCGCGCTGCGGACGGCGCTCAGCCCGAGGACGTCGGCTGATGCTGCCAGCGCCATCATCAGGATCGCGGCGTAAAGCAGCGACGCAACGGCTTTAGACGGCGTCATCCCGTCGCCTAGGCCGGATAAAATTCGACCGAACCAAGTGTCTTCGATCACCCGATCCAGCCTCGACATGCCGAGCAAGCGCGAAGTCACCGCGCGCACGACGCGCGCCACCAGCCACAGCGCAACGCCCACGGCGATGGCAGTTGCCAGCGTGGGCAAGCGCGCTGCCGCTTCGGTCCAGGCCAGCTCCAGCGGCTTGCGGATCAAGCGTTCGTAAAGCGGGTGCGCCGTCGCCTCCAGCGCGTCAGCTGCTACCCGTGCCGTTGTTGCCGTCATCATCCGAGCCCTCTCCTCCTCCCCTGCGTTGAGTGAGCCAGTCGAAGGGCGCGGCCGCGAGCAAGCGACCGAATTCGACGACTGTGGTCAGCAACGCAACGCGCGCCAGCACTCGTTCCGGAAGATTCGCCGGCGGCTGTTCATCGAGCGCGATGAGCAGCAAGGTCCGGATATCGATCTGCGGCGAATGCTTCATGAGCCGTGCCGAGCTTCGTTCGAAAACCATTTCTATACTACATCAGCGCCGAATTTCGGTAGTTTGAGGTAGGTAAAGCGACTGCCTCGCGCGTGTCCGCCGGGTTTGCGCGAGATTTGGTACGTGCGCTGCCGGGCTTGGGTGTAAAACCGCGCGCGATGTTGTCGACTCCCCGGTACCTTCCGATGTTGCTCCTGACGGCTTGTGCTTGGCTCACTGTCGGGTGCGGCGGCCCCGCCGCAGAAGCCGAGCCACCGAAGTCAGCAGACAGCGCGTCGGCGCCGAAAAACACCGAAAGTGCGCCGGACAAGGGCAGTGCCGAAGCCGAGCCGGCTGCCGGCAGCACGGCGGCAGTACCGGGCTCTTGTTTCAAGGCGAGCGGACCGTGCCTGCCCGATCCGAAGTTCGTGAAGAAGCTGTGCCAAAACCGGTTCCCTTCGGTTGCGCTGCACTTGTTTGGCAATGGCTCGAAGTTCACCAAGGGTTACCTGACGCGCAAGACCGAGGCCTGGAATGCCTCGGGCGGTGCATCCGCGGGCGGCTACGTGGAGTTCGACGAAGAGGTGTTGTTGCTGTTCGAACGCAAAGCCGACACGGGCGGGATGCAGGTGAGTGGCGCGAGCGGCGGTGGTTACGACGCGCTGCGCTGGGATGGTTCGTGCGTCACGCTGTCTGGTGAGGAGGTCACGCAGACGCGTCCGCCCGCGCCGAAGACCGCCAAGATCGAGTGGCGCTTCTTGGACGACAACGTGCAGGAGGCGCTTCGACAGAACTCCAAAGTCAACGCCGCGTACCTGGAACGTCGCAAGGAATGCAAAGGTGCCGTTTCGGGCGACGTCAGCGCCAAGTGCGTGAAGGCGGACAACGCGTTGAGCGAGGCGATCATCGCCTACGTGCGCGGCGACGCGAAGATCCCGACGCCCAGCACGTTGCCCTGATCCGTTCAGGCTTTTTGACGCGAAAGCAGCGCTGGGGTGAGCGCCGCGAAGGCAGCCAGCGCGGCTACCACCAGCAACGGAAACAAGGCGTGCCAGCCCCAGTGACGACTGATCGCCGGCACTGCCAAGCCCACGAGCAAGGCGCCGACCGAACCTATGCCGTTGACGAGCCCAGTGGCCGCTGCTGCGGCGTGAGGCCCGCCGGCGTCCTGAGCCGCCGCGCCCGACAGCAGCGCGTCAGGACCGAACAGCAACGCGCCGATGGCCGCGAGCCCGAAGGCGTTGAACCACAGCCCCATCCCGGCGAGGCGCGTGTAAACGAACAGCGCGAGCGCTAGGCCCAGCAGCGACAACGCTGAGAACGCGGAACGCGACCAGCGCGGCAGGCGGTCGGAAGCCATCCCGAGCGCGATCACGCCGAGTGCGCCCCCAACTTCGAAAGCGTTCGACACGTAAGCGGCCGTGTCGGCCCGATACGCGAGTGTCGTGGAAAGATAATACGGCAACCAGAACACCAGCGCGTAACGCACGAACTTGATGAAAAAATAGCAGCCGCCGTACGACCACAACACTCGACTGCGCAGGACCTCACGCTGGGCTGCAGCAACCAGAACTTGCCACCCTTGCGCGCGGTCCGTTGTCGCTGCTGCTTCGGTGCGCGCGGTTTCTGGCAGCAGCAATAGGACCAGCCCGCCGAGCAGCAGTAGTATCAGCGCAGGCACGGCGAACGCGGAACGCCAACCGAAGTGTACCAGCAAGAATCCGCACAGCGTGTTCGCGAAGATGCCGCCGAGCTGATAACAGGTCGACCAAAAAGCCATCACGGTGCCGCGGTTGCGCGCGGTGGTCCACTCCGCCATGGCCCGCGTGGTGCCGGGCCAACCCGTGGCCTGAAACAGGCCATTGAGCGCGAAGATCAGGATCATGGCCACGGCACTGCTGGACACCGAGAACAACGCACAGCAACCGGCGGTGCCAATCAAACCCCAGCCGAGTAAGCGTCGCGCGCCCAGGCGATCTCCGAGCACGCCATGCACGAATTGACCGATCGCATAGAGCGCCAGGTAACCGCTATCGATCGCGCCGAGCGTGGCTTCAGTGAAGGAGAGCTCCGTAACGAGCGTCTTCTTCGAGATGCTGAAGCCTTTGCGTCCGAAGTAGTAACTCGCGTAGGTGACCCAGGTCAGGAGCCACACGCGGGCTGCACCCGCTCGGAGCGCGCTGTGATTCACGGTTTCTTCCAGATGTCGCCCAGTTGCCAGCCGCCGACGGCCTGAAAATCCGAACGGTGCGCGCCGGCCGCCCACAATTCGCCCACCACGCCGAATGGCAACCGCCGCGCGAGCTCTCGCGCGTCGAATTGCCGCAAGTTGGGCAAGCTGCGCGCCGTTTCTGGATCGTGAGCCGCGAACAAGGCGAGGGCGGTGAGTGGTCCAGGTGGGCCCAGCGCGCGGACGAAGTCCAACATCAGCTTGTATTTGCCGTTCTGCCGTCGCGTGGACAGCTCGGGCTGGGGCAGCGGTAGCACGCGCAGCTCGTGACCCGGCCGCGACAGCGCGGCGGCCAAGGAGTCAGCGATCCAGGCGAGCTGGGGCGCGTCGTCAGCCACGCAGATCTCTGCCGGACCAAAGCTCCAACCCGCGGAGGCGCTGGCGTTCGCCGGAAGGCCTTCGAGGCCCAAGTGTTTGAGCCGTTCGGGCGCGATGCCGTCCACTAGCTGCTGCGCCACGCCGGGCGCGCTCCAAGTTCGCGCCTCCTGACCTGTGCGCAACACCGCCCAGCCGTAGTGCACGCCGGAGAAGGCAACGGCGCCAGCGCGAGCGCGATACAGGCCGCTGCCCAGCCATCCGACATCGGCGCTGCCAGCTTCGAATGCGCGCAGACACTCGGCCAATTCGCGCGCAGCGTCCACTTCGATGCCATCGAGGAACGCAGCGCCACGTGCGGCGTGAGGATTGCGCGTCAGCCGCAAGCGCGTATTGCCGAGCTCGGCTCGGAACGCGCCGGTGGCGTCCGGTTCCAATGGAGAAAAGCCACGCGGCAACAGCGCGCACAGCGGGCTCGCCAGGCGTCGCGCCAGCTCGACGGCGTCTAGACCGAAGAAATCGACCGCCAAGGGTGCCTTGGGCACGCGCTGAAAGCGATCGACGCCGAATAACACGGCGCGACCTGGGCGCTGCTGCAAGCGAGTCAAGGTCGCTAGCAGATCGCGAGCGTCGAGCGCTGCACCGCGCGCCGTGCGCAGGCCCTTGCGCAAGGTGACGCGCACCACACCGCCGTCCCGCGCCTCTGGCAGGTCTTCCGCCAGCGTCGGGTAGGGGCGGCCCTGACTATCGAGCGCGAACGGCGCATCGCTCATGGCCGCGGCAAACAGCGCCGACGCGGGATCGCTCAGTTCCTGTGGATCCAGTCGGCGCACCTTCCACGGTAAGACCAGGCGCAGTGTTCCGCCATAAGCTCGCCGCCCCAGCGCCCAGCTGCTGCTGGCGCACAAGCAGCCCGCGAGGAGGCAGCGGCGAGACAGCGCGTTCATCAGCGCAGCACCCACAATGCATCGCTCGTGGCGAGCACAACGGGTGTGAGCGCAGCACCTTCGCTCGGACACACCGCCAAAGCACGAATACCGCCCGGAACGTCGATGCGAAAAGCCGGTGTCACTTTGCCGTCGGCGCTCAGCGTGCGCACGCTGAGCGCGTCGGTGGCCGGATCCAGCGTATCTACGCTGGTCAGCAGCTCCGTTTGTCCGTCCCCGTCCAGATCCCCGAGCGCGAGTTGCGCGCCGACGGTGTCGGGTAATTCGAGCCGGCGCTCGCCGAGTTCGAGCTCGAGCTTGCCGTCTTTACGCCGCCTCGCGAACGCGCGGAACGTGGTGCCGTCGCGGCGCACGACGGGTGCGCCGGTGATCGCATCCAGCGCGCCCAATTGATCCGCTGCCGCCAGCGTCGAGCGTTCACAGGCTTCGCGTTCGCTCGAGAGCCCGGCGACCAGCACGCGGGCGCATCCGCCGCCGGGCCACGGCATGCGCGCCGGGTAGCGCGCTCGCACGCGCAGGCTGCTGTCGAGCGCAAGGGCGTCGGCGCGGTCGGTCAACCCTACCACCAAGCCATCGCCCGACGCCACGTACAAGCTCGCGATGGGCTCGCGCAGCGGCTGCGGCGCCACTGGCGACAAGTCGGACCAGGCCAGGCTGCGAAATGCACGAAATGCGGCTCCCGCTACGCGACCGAGCTGCACTCGCCGGCGCCCGACACTGACGATCTCGAGCGAGCCATCTCCGTCCACGTCACCACAGCCCAGCGCGAGGGGCGGCTCGTCGGGTGCACTCGCCTTGTCGATGCGAGAAACGACCAGCGGCACCTTGGGCAAGAAGCCGCGCAGCTCCGCGTCGAGGCCGCGAGCGGCGTGCGCGTGAGCTGAGCTTCCGCGCACACCCGGTCGAAACCGATCCCAGAAGCCGCGAGGTGAGTCGTAGCGATCTGCCGTGACCGCGAGGCGATCCGCTTCCAGGCGCGCTTGCACCAGCACGACGCTGCTACCGTGAGGAGCACGAGGCGGCGTTGGCTCGGTTAATGTTTGCGTAGCGGCTCGCGCGTTGTCACCGAGCTCACCCGCCACTAGGCGCGCGAGAGTTTGCGACAACTCGCGCGGAGCACCGGGTTGCGATCCAACCACAGCGAAGACTAGGGTGGGCGTATTCCCCACCTTGAGCTCGACAGCTAGCTCACACGCCACTTGTCCGAGCGCCGATGCATGGCGAGTGCCGCAGGTGCCTCGCGACGCCTGCGCGGTTTCGGTCGCCGCTTCACGCGCGTTCGGAGTCGTCGCGGGCTGGCTGCGCGTTGGCGGCGGCGTGGCCGCGGGCTGGCCGACGGCCCGGCTGTGCAGCGCTGCCAGGATGGCGGCCGCGAGGAGCGACGCACGCAACTTCATCGCGCAATCATAGACGCGCTCGCGTGCAGCGGTGCAAGCCGCTCGGCGGCGCCCGGCTCGGCGCCGACGAACGATCACATCGAAGCCTAAGGTACGCGCGATTTCGGCCCCGCGGATGGACCTGACGTCAGCACAGAATCACCCCTGTTCGCGTGCAGCTTATGATATCCGGTGAATGACTTGGCTCTTCGCACCCTTTACCGAGAGCTACTGGGAGTGGTCGGTTCGTTCGTGCGCGGCGTTCCGCTCGGGGGCTCATTATTCGCTGCCTTCATGCTCGCCGGCTTCGCTGGCAGCATCAGCCGCCCCGCTGCCGCGCAGTGCGTGGACGAAGCGCTGAAGCAACAGTTGGTCGGGCAGCGTGCCTATCGCGGGGTGGTACCCAGATTGTTTCAGAAGGCGTTGCGCCACGAACTCAGCCCCATGGGTGGTTGGTACGCGGGCGACATTTCTGACGGAGCCCCGACCTACGGCGGCGCCTATACCTTCCACTTCACGGAAGACTTGGGGCTGGAGGCCAGCTACTTCCGCACTCGGCAGAGCTTCGAGCTGCTGCGAGCGGTCGGGGAGCACAACCAAGACCTCGTGGATATCGTCAAGTCGGCCGATAATCCCATCAATATTTTCACGGGGAACCTGGTCTGGTCGCTGGCTTACGGCAAGGTTCGCTGGTTTGGCGACGGTATCAGTCGCTTCGATTTTTATCTGACGCTCGGCGGCGGCGCCACGGTGGAGCCCGGAAACGTGGGGTTGACCGGGACGGGCGGGTTCGGTTTGAAGTTCTATTTGGTGGAGTGGCTCGCGCTGCGGCTTGACGTCCGCGACTATGTGCGGGAGCAAAAGCGAGTGCAGCTCGGCGTCGAAAAGGTCGTCAACGATATCGCGGCGACCGGCGGCGTCAGTGTGTTCATTCCTTTCACCAACTGAGAACTCGCATGTACAAGCTGGTCCTGCTCCGCCACGGCCAAAGCCAGTGGAATGAGGAAAATCGTTTCACTGGCTGGGTCGACGTTCCGCTCAGCGCCATCGGTATCGAGGAAGCCAAGAACGCGGGCAAGCTCTTGCGCGAAGCCGGGCTGAAGTTCGACATCGCCTATACTTCCGTGCTCAAGCGCGCCATCAAGACGCTGTGGATCGCGCTCGAGGAGCTCGACCTGATGTGGATTCCGGTGGTCCGCACCTGGCGCGTGAACGAGCGTATGTACGGTGGACTGCAAGGCTTGAACAAGTCCGAGACCACCGCCAAACACGGCGAAGCTCAGGTAAAGATCTGGCGCCGCAGCTACGACGTGCCGCCGCCTGCCTTGGAGGAGTCGAGCGAATACTCTCCGACCAAAGATGCGCGCTACAAAGACCTGAAGCCGAGCGAGCTTCCGCGCACGGAGTGCCTCAAGGACACCGTGGAGCGTTTTCTGCCATTTTGGGAGAGCGAGATCGCCCCGGCGATCAAGAGCGGCAAACGCGTGCTGATCACGGCTCACGGCAACAGCTTGCGCGCGCTGGTCAAGCACCTGGACAACGTGAGCGACGACGAGATCGCGGAGCTGAACATCCCCACCGGTATTCCGCTGGTGTACGAGCTCGACGCGAACCTCTCGCCGATCAAGCCACGTTATTACCTGGGCGATCCGGAAGCCGCCGAGCGCGCCGCCAAAGCCGTCGCCAGCCAGATCAAGGCGTAGGTCCCGTCTCAGCTCCGCCTTGAACGTGGTGTCGAGGGGACGGGGCCATTCACCATCGAGGCGAAGCGCTCAAGTAGGTAGGAGTAAGAGAGAGCTGCGGCCGATTAACCCGTGAAATCGCGGGTTGTGGCCGCAGAGCTCGTGTTAGTCTCGATCGGGATGCGCGCTCGTACCGCACTCTCGGTCTCGCTGCTGTTCCTGAGTGTTGCAAGCCAGCTTGCCGCGCAACCCAAGCGTGGTGCCCGCGCACCTGCTGCGGACAAGGCGGAGAAGGCCAAGCCGAACGGCGCCGCGCAGGCCGTTGAAAAACCGAGCGCTCCGGCGCCTGTCGTCGCGGCGGATCCCAATGCCGATGCAGAGCTGGGCGCGCCGCCACCTAAAGCTGCCGCTACCGAGGGTGAAGTCAAAGAGAAAGCATCGCCGCTGACGCCTGCGCCGGATGAGTTCCCCAAAGGCGAACAGCCTGCCGTGCCGGTGGACCTCGATCGGGTATTGGCAGAGATCGCGGCGCTGCGTAGTCGCGTCGCTGCGCTGACGACCACTCTGTTCAAGAGCAAGCTGCGCGTCGCGGTCGAAGCCGAGGGTGACGACGCCCGGATCGAATCGCTCACGGTGACGCTGGACGACGGCGTGATCTTCGCCGCGCCCGAGCGTTTCAGCGCTTCGGATGCGCGCGTGGTGTACGAGCACGCCGTCGCGCCTGGACAACACGTAATCGGTATCGACATCGAGCGCGCGGACGCGCGCAACCCGCAGTACCGCACCTGGCAAACCTCCCGATTTTCGGTGGTGGTACCGGAGAGTCAGCTGCTTCACACCGAGTTCCGCATCGGTGATGATTCCGACATGGCCGCTGATTTTCCTGAAGACAAATCTGGCGAGTACGACCTCTCTGTGCGGCTGCGCGCGCGTGTGATCAAGCCATGAACCGAACACTGGGGGCTCGCTGGGGCGCGTGCGCGCTAACGTGGCTGGCGCTGACGCCGTGCGCCTGGGCGCAACCGGCTGCGCCCGCCACCGAAGCACCGGTCGCCGCTCCGCCGGCGCCGGCTGAGCCAGCTTCGACTGAAGCCACGGCGCCGCCGTCGGAGATCGACGTGACGCACGCCAGCGTGATGAAGGCGTACGATCAAGCCCTGGCCCAGCTGCGGTTAGCAGCCACCACGCCGCTGAGCATTCAGCGCATCGAATCCGACCTGCGCGAGATCGAAGAGAAGCTTTATGCGGGCCGTCGAGATGAGGCCATCGGTGACCTGGTCTACTTGGTGGAGTCGCCGCGCTTCGAACCGTTCAAGAACACCGAGCCGGGGCGCGCCGCCGTTTTCTTGCTCGGCGACGCGCTCGGTCGCGGGGGCGCGGCCCTGCTCGCACGTGGCTACCTGACGCGACTGCTCGCGAACCCACCGCGAGATACCTGGTACCGCCGCGCCTGCGATAGCTGGGTGGACATCGGGTTGAAGAGCGACCGTCCGCGCGAGTTCTTGCCCATGCTGGATCAGATTCTGCCGGGCGCGCCGGAGGAAGTTCAGGGCGACTCGGAGTACCTGCGCGGACGCGTCGCCCAGCTGGAGGCGAAGCCGGACGAAGCCTTGGCAGCATTCGCCAAGGTGTCGCAGCGCTCGCGCTTTTGGGCGCAGGCCACGTACCTGGCCGGCGTGATCGAAGTCGAGCGCCGCAACCTCAAGCGCGGAGAAGAGCTGTTTTGCCGCGTCGCGGATCCCAAGCGCACCCCGACCAAAGCCGACCTGTTCGGTGGCAGCGACTTTTTTCGGGTGAGGGATCTAGCGCGGCTCGGCCTCGGCCGCGTCGCGCACGAAGCGTATCGCTTCGATGATGCGCGTTATTACTACTACCTGGTGCCCAGCGATTCGGAACGCTTGCCCGAAGCGTTGTACGAGACCGCGACCACCCGTTACGAAGCCAAAGACTACAAGGGCGCGCGCGAAGCGATCGACGATCTGCGGCGCTTGAAGCTCGAGCACGCCTACCAAGACGAAGTCTGGATCTTGGACGCCTACATCGACCTGGCGGAGTGCCATTTTCCGCAAGCCGACCGAAAACTGCAGGAATTTCTCAAGCAGTACGAACCCGCGCGCGCGGCAGCACGCAAGATCTCCGAGGACAAGGCGGCGACGCGCAAGCTGGTAGACGCCGTGCAACGCGGGCTGGATCCGGCGGGGGCCGGCTTGGGTGTGCCCGAAGAGATCGCGCGCGCGTTGGCGGCGCTGATCCGCATCGACGCAGGTTACGGCAGGCTCAGCTTGCGGCTCGCGCAGATCGACCACCAGCTGCGTGGACTACGCGGCAGCATGGGGGACCTGGACGGCGCTCAGCAGAAGCTCGCTGCGCAGAAACCTGCTGAAGCCAAGGGCGGAGGGCTGGGGCAACGACCCACCGACAAGCTCGCGCGTGTGGAAGGTCAGCTCGCTGAGCTCCGGCGCGTCCTGCGCGAGGCCGAAACTTCCGGCACTGCCAAGCAGGAAGAGCTCGCGACGCTGCGCAAGGAGCTGACTGCACTGGAGCTCACGCTCAGCGGCGCGCGAGCGAGCCTGCAGGCGGAGGCGCAACAGGGCGGCGCCGCGGGCACCGACCTCTCGTCGATGATCGCACGCGACCGCAAGCGCGCCTCAGAACTTTACCGAGAAGCCGAGCAGCAACGCGCGCTCGTGGAAGCTCAGCAATTGGCTCTGGCCAAGGGCGCGCTGGAGCGGCTGCACTTGCGGCTGACTCGGCTGGTCAACCGCGCGCGGCTCGGACGCATCGAAACCGTGCTCGGCAAGAAGCGCGCGCTGGAACTGGAGGTGGAGGCGTTGTCGCAAGGTTTGCTGCCGCAGACCATCGTGGACTCACTGAACGCGCAACGCTTCCTGGGCGACGACGAAGAGTACTGGCCGTTTCAAGGGGAGGATTGGGCGGACGAGTACGTCGGAGGCGAGGGGCTCAAGTAGGATGGGTCTCGGGTCCCTCGGAATGTTCGCGGATCAACTGCTTCAGCGCGCGGATGTCGAAGGGCTTCTCCAGCCAGGTGTTGGGCAGGTTGTTCAGGAACTCGTGACTCTCTGCGGTGAAAGCGCCACCGGTCATGAACACCACTCTGCGCGCTAGCTCCGGCGAGATGCCTTGCACGGCTTGGTAGAAGACCATCCCACTCATTCCAGGCATGGTCAGGTCACACAAAATCAACGAGAACTTCTTGTGCCGCAGCTGTTCGATCGCGGCTTCCCCCGAGTGCGTAATGGTTACTTCGTGCCCCGCTAAGACGCGCCCCAACATGCGCGTAACGGTAGGATCATCATCGATCACCAAGATGTCCGCCTCTTGCATCTGTCCGCCTCCGAGCGAGCGTTGGGCCGTCCCAATCCGTCCTCGCGTCTTACTTCTAACGTACGCCCGCGCGCAGCGCGTTCAAAGCAAAAACCCGGGCGATTCAGAGTGCGTGGACGTGCGACATTGTCACTTATGCCATGCGGGTTGTCTCGAACGTTCCGTAGGGGTGAAAGCGCGTCTCGAACCGGGATTTCAGCTGCATGAACGTGCGCAGACGGATCCCGCAACTGCCGTCATGTCGGTTAGTTCGGTGCTGCCGTCCGCACGCATTGCTCGCGTCGAAGCGGCTCTGTATTCTCCTTCACGGATGTTCCGGTTTTCGTCTGCGCGTCACTGCCTGTCGATAATCGCCTTTTCGTGCGGTGCTGCGCTGCTGGCTGCGCCTGTCTCGGTCGTTGCTGCAGCGACGACGCCCGCGCCGGCTCCAGTCGCCGACGGCGCGAAGATTCGTGCGGGCGCTGAGCGTCAGCTGAGCGTCAAGAGCCGTCCCACCATCCAGCAGCGTAAGAACGAGCGAGCCAAAGATCGCCGCGCGCTGCGCGTCAGCCTGCAAATTCCCGAGAAGCTGCGCGAAATTCTGGCGCAGAAGATCGAACGTCGCATCGGACGGGACTTGGAGGAGACACGCAAGCTGCGCCGTGAAGCTTGGGGGTTGCTCGACAAGTTCATCCGCGAAGCTCCGGAGGATTCGCGAGAGATGCCCGAGGCGCTGCTAAGGCTCGGTGAAATCGAGTGGGAGGAGCAGCGCGACCGGTTCGTCTCGGATTTCGCAAAGTGGGAGAGCAAGCCGAGCGACTTGCGAGGCGAACCGCCGCAACCAAACTATTCGCAGCCGCGCGCCAGGTTCCTGCGCGTGCTCAAGAACTACAAAACCTTTCCGCAGTACGACTTGGCGCTCTACGTCGACGGCTTTCTTGCCAACGAGGAAGGCAAGTTCAAGGAGGCGCTCGGCCGCTTCAATCGCATCATCGACTGGTTTCCACGAAGTCGCTTCGTGCCGGACGCGCACATGGTTCGAGCCGAGTACGAGTTCACCAAGGACACACCCGATTACGAAACGGCGTACCGCGAGTACGAGGAGGTCCTGAAGTTCAAGAACAGCCCGCTTTATGACCTGGCGTTGTTCAAGAGCGCGTGGACGTTGTGGCGCCTGGGTAAGCCGGAGGAGGCCGCGCGACGCTTCTTGGTGGTGTTCAAGTCCAGCGCCGACGGCTCTGGCAAACAGCGCGGTCGCAGCCAGAGTGAGCTCGACGAACTGCAGGACGAGGCGCTGAAGAACCTGGTCGCGGTGTTCGTGGAAGACGAACGCAACCGCGCCGAGGACATGTATCGATTCTTGGTCAAGGCCGGCGGGGACAAGTTCGCCGGTCAAATCGTGCGGGCGCTGGCGGACGCCTTCTACGATCAATCGCACTACGAGCGCGGCGTCGAGGCGTTTCGCCTGCTGCTCAAGCTCGAGCCGACGGCCAAGGACGGCTACTTGTACGCGCTGAAGATCGCGCAGGCACATTCCACGATGGAGGCGTGGTCGGCGCTGGAGCAAGACTACAAGTGGTTGGTACGCGACTACGTCCGGCCGCCGGCGAACGCGGTGAATCCGAAGACGTCTGCCTGGGTGGCCGCGCAGAACAGCGCGACGTTGGAGGCCGCCGAGGCCGCGATCGAAAAGCAGTTGCGAGAGGACGCGGTCGGACTTCATGCCAAGGCACAGGTCGACAAGAACAGCCGCGCGGAGTTCGAGGGTGCCGCTCAGCTCTATCAGGTCTACCTGAGCCGCTTCGCCCAGACGTCCGGCGCTTACGACGCCTACTTCAACTTGGGCGAAATCTACTTTTACCGGCTCGAGAACGCGACGAGCGCGGCCGACGCCTACATGGCCGCCGTGCGCCTGAAGCCGCAGGCCGAGCTCTCACGCACCGCGCTCTACAACGCGCTGGCCGCGTTGGAGGTGGCGCGCGCGGCGGAATTCGAAGCCAAGAAGAAGAGCGGCAAGAAACAGGAGGAGACGGCGACCGACAAGAAGCTGACGGAAGCGATGGAGCTCTACGTCAAGAACTACCCGTCGGATCCGCAGGTTCCCGAGCTGCTATTTCGACAAGGCAAGCTCTACTACGACTACGAGGTGTTCGACCCCGCCGTGCGTCAGTGGGGACTTCTGCTGGAGAAGTTTCCGAACAGCAAGTACTCGCAGGGCGCCGGCGAGCTGATCCTGGACTCGTTCAACAAGAGTCAGGACTACGGCAACATCGAGACCTGGGCCCGACGACTGAAGACAGCGCCCGCCTTTCAAAAGCCAGAGCAGCAGACGCGCCTCGACGCGCTGATCGTGGCTTCTGTCTTCAAGCAAGGTGAACAGCTAAGCGGCAAGGGCGACCACGGCGCGGCAGCCTCCGCCTATCTGCGCGCGGCCAAGGAATTCCCTCGCGATGCTCGCGCCGCTCAGGCGGCGGTCAACGCCGAGGTCGAAGCCAAACGCGCCTTCGACTTAGCTACCTTGGCGGCTGCCGCGAACCTCCTGGTGACCAACTATCAATCGCGCCCGGAAGCGGCCGAGGGTGTTTGGATCGCGGCCACGACGCATCAAGAAGTGGGCCTGTTCTCGGAAGCAGCGAGTTACCACGCCATCATCGCCGACCAGTTTCCCAAGCACGAGCATCACCGCGACGCCGCGTTCAACGCAGTTTTGTTACGGGTCGCGGTGGGTGAACACGACCGCGCCATTCAAAGCGGCGAGAAGTTCCGCAGAGCCTACCCCCGCGACGAGGCCGCGGACGAAGTCGTGTTCTTGATGGGCAAGGCACACGAAAAAGCCGGCAAGAAGGCCGAGGCCGCGCAGCTCTACGATCGCTACGCCAAGAACGCGCGCAGCGCTGGCAGCCAGATCGAAGCCCTGGTGCGCCTGGCCGTGGTGAGTAACGACGAGCGGACCCGGCAGGGAGCGCTCGACCGCGCCGTGCATGTGTATTCCGGTCGTAAAAACGCGCTGGACGATCGCGGAAAATATTACGCCGCGCGGGCACGCTACCTCCAAGGCGAAGCGATCTTGGAGAAGTTCGACGCCGTCAAAATCGAGGGCGACGTGCAACGCCTGAAGGAGCGCCTGAAGAAGAAGAGCGAGCTGTTGAAGAAGGCGGCCGAAGCGTTCTTGGGCACGGCGGAGATAGGCGTGGCTGAATGGACCACCGCGTCGCTTTATCAAATCGGCGTGACGTACGAATCGTTCTCGAAGGCGCTGTTGAATTCGCCACCGCCCAGCAACCTGAGCGCCGAAGAGCAGGAGCTCTACCGTCAGTCGATTGAAGAGTTCGTGATCCCGATCGAAGAGCGCAGCTTGGAGGCCTATGAGAGCGGTTGGGAAAAAGCCATCCAGCTCGGTATCTTCAACAGCTGGACGGCCAAGATGCGCGCCGCGCTGGGTCGCCTGAACGCGGAGCTGTATCCGCCCCTCAAGGAGATCGGTTTCGAGCTGCGCTCGCGCGGCCCGCTGCCGCTGCCGGCCCGGCTCGACGG
>Ga0247764_1000144_pt1 | contig 25532 bp, 16 predicted proteins | sample UWRJL051202B4_FD_179932 | JGI IMG/M metagenome (GOLD analysis project Ga0247764, IMG submission 179932) | Plant litter microbial communities from Arlington Agricultural Research Station in Wisconsin, United States - UWRJ-L051-202B-4 | ecosystem: Environmental > Terrestrial > Plant litter >...
CTACTCGAGCGCGCGCTCCGGACCGACCGGGGAATCCTAGACAGCGCTGGTCCGGATCGCGCGCTCGAGTAGAACCGGGCCGTGACCGCAGCTGGCGTTCGAGAATTGTTAGGCCCTGCGGGTCCGCTCGCGCGCAAGCTGCCAGGCTACGAGCTGCGGCCTGGACAATTGGCGATGGCCGAAGCGGTCGAACAAGCCTTGGCCAACGCGCGCATCGTGCTGTGCGAGGCGGGCACCGGCACCGGCAAGACGCTCGCGTACCTGCTGCCAGCGCTGCTTTCGCGGCGCAAGATCGTGGTGTCGACCGCCACGCGCGCGTTGCAGGAGCAAATTTTCTTCAAGGATTTGCCGCTGATCGCGGACGCCTTCGGCATCACGCCGCGCGCCACGCTGATGAAGGGCATCTCCAACTACGTCTGCCGTCGGCGTCACGCAGAGTTTCGCCAGAGCCCGGAGAGCCTGCGGCCGCAATATGCTCGCAGCCTGAAGATAGTCGACTCCTGGATTCAGGAGACGGCGACAGGCGACCTGGCGGAGCTGTCCGCGTTGCCGGAAGACGATCCGTTGCGCGCGGAGATCGCTTCGTCCAGCGACACGCGCGTGGGCCCTGCCTGCCCCTACTATGAAGAGTGCTTCGTGACGCGCATGCGGCGCGAAGCCGAGCAATCCGATTTGGTGGTGGCAAACCATCACCTCTTCTTCGCGGATCTGGTGCTGCGCGGACCGCATCCGGCGCGCGTGCTGCCAGACTATGAAGCGGTGATCTTCGACGAAGCGCACCAGCTGGAGGACGTCGCCACCGAGTTTTTCAGCGTGCGCGTGTCGAGCGCGCGCATCGAGCGGCTGACCTTGGATCTCTCGCGCGCGCTCGACGCGCTGGGCGGCAAGGATCCGCTGTTTTCCGCTGGTTCGGGCTACGGCATCGTCGCGGCAGCCGCGCAGTCGGCAGAGAAGTTCTTTCAAGCGCTGCGCCGACGAGTAGCCGCGACGGACGAGGGCCGCGTGGCCGTGGAGCGCGACGTGTTCACGGGCGAACTCCAGCGCCAGTATCACGAGCTCGACTCGGCGCTGGAAGGTGTGGCGGCGCTGGCAAACACGACCGCCACGCGCGTGACGAACGCGCCGCAAGCCAAGGCGCGCGCGCTGACGGAGAACTTGAAGGGTTGCGAACGGCGCGCCGAACAACTGCGCGAGGCGTTGGCAACGATCGTGGACTCACGCAGCGGGCGCGTGGTGTGGCTCGAAGCGGTGGCGCGCCGCATGGTGTTGAGCTCGACACCGGTCGACTTGTCGGTGCTGCTGCGCGAGCGTGTCTTCGAACAAATCCCGACCGCAGTGCTGACGTCCGCAACGCTCGCAACCGGCGACGTCAAATCGGAAAAGGGCGCGTTCTCTTACGTGCGCGCCCGGCTCGGTCTGAACGACGAGATCAGTCGACTCGACGAGCTGGTGGTAGAGTCGCCGTTCGACTTCGCCAAACAGGCGATCTTCTACGCGCCGCGCGATTTGCCGCCGCCCGGCACCAGCGCGTTTTGGGATGCGGCGTGCGTTCGCGTCAGCTCCTTGATCGCGTTGACCGGCGGCGGCTGCTTCGTACTCACCACCAGCCTGCGCGCCATGCGCGAGCTCGCGGCGCGGCTTGCGGGCTGCGTGGCGCCGCTGCCTCTGCTGATTCAAGGTCAGGCGCCGAAGGCCACGCTGGTCGCGCGCTTCCGCGCGGCCGGGAACGCGGTATTGGTAGCCACGTCCGGCTTTTGGGAAGGCGTGGACGTGCCTGGCAACGCGCTCCGCTTGGTGGTGTTGGAAAAGATCCCGTTCGCGGTACCCACGGATCCGATCATCAGCGCGCGCTCACTCTCGCTCGAACAAGCCGGCGAGAACGCGTTCATGAAGCTACACGTGCCCGGCGCCGCCATCGCATTGAAGCAAGGCTTTGGTCGCTTGATCCGCACGCAGCGTGACGTTGGCATCGTCGCATTGCTCGACGAGCGCATTCACCGCAAAGGTTACGGTAAGAAGCTATTGTCGGCGCTACCACCTGCGACCCAGACCAGTCGCTTCGAAGACGTCGAGCGCTTCTGGCTCGACCATGTGCAGAGCGAGGGCGCGCGCTGACACCAGTGACGCTCGCATGAACCGTGCGAGCTTAGCCGTGAGCGCCCCGAACGCCGGGTGAACGAACACCCGGCGCCGGAGCCAGCTCAGTCAAGACTCAGGACTCTTCTTCGTCCTCTTCCTCTTCGTCGTCGTCATCGTCGTCGTCCTCATCGTCGAGGTCGTCGAACTCCTCGTCCTCATCGTCGCCGCCGCCTTTGCGAGCCGGCGCTTCGTCGTCGGAGTCGGCGTCGTCCTTATCCTCGTCTTCGTCCTCGTCGTCCTCTTCGTCGTCCAGGGCCTCCGACGGGGGCGGCAGCTCGTCGTCTTCGTCTTCCTCTACGGGAGGCTTGGCTTTGGCAGCCTTCGGGGCCTTCGGGGCTTTGGGAGCCTTCGCGGCCTTCACCGGCTTGGCTTCTTCGGCGTCGTCGTCCAGGTCGTCGAACTCGTCGTCCAGGTCCGGAACGGCGGGCTTCACGGCCTTTTTCGGTTCCGGCGCGGGCTTTACGGGCGCGCTCTTTACGGCCTTGGCCGGCGCGGGCGCCTTCTTCGGAGCGGCTTTGGCCGGTGCGGGCGCCTTCTTCGGAGCGGCCTTGGCAGCAGCTTTGGCGGGCGCCTTCGCGGCAGCTTTGGCCGGTGCCTTGGCCGCGGCTTTGGCAGGCGCCTTAGCCGGAGACTTGGCGGGGGCGGCCTTCTTCGGAGCCGGGGCGGCCTTCTTGGCCGGGGCGGCCTTGGCGGGCGCAGCTTTCTTCGGAGCGGGTGCAGCTTTCTTCGCGGGAGCCTTCTTGGCGGCGGCTTTGGGGGCGGCCTTTTTGCCCTTGACCTCGGCTGCCTTGGAGTCCTTGGCGGATGCCTTCTTGGCCGCAGCCGGAGCTGCTTTGGCTTTGCTGGCAGCGCGCGCGGGCGCCTTCGCGGGCGCCTTCGTGGAGCCGGATTTCGCCGCGACGGGTTTCTTCGCCGCTGCGGTTTTGGGTTTGGCCTTTTCTTTCGTCATGCTCGTCCTCACTTGTCGCTTCTTAGACTCACGCGCGGCGGGTGCCGAAATCGGAGAGTTCTTTTGCTTGCTGGTCTTGACTGAACCAGCGGTGGTCTTGCTCGAGCGCGCGGACTCGCGCGGCTTCGTTTCTGTGGCGCGGCGTTTCAACTCGGCCTTCACTGGAGGCTTCGGTCGTTCGACGCGCAGCGCGGACTTCTTCAACGCCGAGCGACCTTCCGGTGGCGCTACCGCCGGCAAGGTGGGGCGTTCACCAGGTCCGCGTTTCTGGCTTTTTTCTCGGGGATTCGTCACCGTCTCGCTGCCTCTGCCCACGCGTCCTGACTTGCGACGTTTGAGCGTATCCGTGACCTTGCGATCGAGATCGGAGAACTCGAACGGCTTGTCGACGTAAGCGTCCGCACCGTAGAGCGGTGAAGTCATCTCGTTCAAGTTCTCACCGATTCCGGTGAGCATGATCACTCCGGTGTGAGCAAGCGAGACGGCTTCGCGGATCTTGCGACACACCTCCCAACCACTCATGCCTGGCATCATCACGTCGAGCACGACCAGGTGTGGCAGATGCTCCGTCGCAAGTTCCCACGCTTGATCACCGTCGGAGGCTTCGTACACCGCGAAGCCCCTGGAGCGCATGTGGCTCGCAACCATTGCCAGCGTGCTGGGCTCATCGTCAGCCACCAACACGACTGTTTTTGCGTTCTCGTTCATTCTGGCCTCTGGTACCGGCGACATTCGAGCCCAGTGCTGGACGCACGGCAAGTGCCTCGCCACATCAGACAACAGACGGTGTCGCGATCGTGCGCGTCGGGATCGGCGCGCGCGTCGACGTGCTCACCCCCGAATCCCGTCCCACCTCGGTGCTTTGTCCGACGGGCAAGCCGCGGTGCGCTATAACGACGTGGTGCCGACGTTGCCAGCGTCTGACGGGGAACGAGCCGCGCGACGGGCCGTCGCCCGCGCCAACCGGCGCATGCGCTACCGCGCGGCCCTGCGGCGTTTGAGCGCGGTTTTGCCGTTGCCCCTGGGGTATGCGTGCCTCGCACTCGCGACGCTGAAGTTGTTCGGACCGCGCCCGGGCTGGGAGCGTGTCGTCATCATCGGGGGTGTGATCACCTTCGCCACCGCGCTGGTGCTGACGCTGGTCGCTCTCGTACGAAAACCGCCCCGCTGGGCCTCGGCGCTCGCGCTCGACGAACATCACGGCCTGTTCGACCGCGTGACCAGCGCCTTGGCGCTGCTCGAGTCGCGGGAGACGCAGGAGCCGCTCGCTCGCGCAGCCATCGACGATGGCTTGTCGGTCGCGAAGGGCCTGAACCCTCGAAAAGCCGTTCCGCTGCAGATTCCCCGAGAATTTTGGGTGTCCGCGGCGCTTTTGGCGACGCTGGGCGGTGTCGTCGCACTGGAGCTCCGAAGCGAACGGGTACTGCCAGATCCCCCGTCGTTCGAGCCGCTGGTCCTGAGCAACGACGACCTGGAGCTGTTCTCGGAAGCGGCAAAACAGCTCGGCGACCGGAGCCAGGATCCGGAAGCGGCCGCCGCGGTCCGCAAATTCAACGCCTTCATCGAGGACATCGCCGCTAGACGGCTCGATCGCGCTTCGGCCTTCGAGCGCTTGGGGGAGCTCGAAGCGGAGCTCGCCGAAAGCGCCGAGCTCGATCGTGAAGCGCGCGAGCTCGGTTTGGAGGGACTTTCACGGGAACTTCAGAAGAGCCCGCTGTCCAAGCCGGCCGCCGCCGCCCTGGAACAGAAGCGACTTGCCGACGCGCAACAGGCCCTCAAACAGCTGGCCGAACGGCTGCAAGACAAGCGTCGGCCGCCAAGCCGCGCGGAGCTCGATCGCCTGAGAGGGGCCATCGAAAGCGCGAGCAAAGCCAGCTCAGAACGCTTGAGCGCGTTGGAGACTCGGCGGCGTGAGCTCCAAGAGGAAAAGAAGAGCCTGCTCAATCGCAAGAAGGAGAGCGGCAAGCCGGACGCCGAAGCGGCGAAGCTGGAGGAAAACAAACGCAAGCTGGAGCGCTTGGAGCGCGATCAGGCCCGCGCCGAGAAGGCGGCCAAGGAACTGAGCGAGCTCGACCGCGAGCTCGCCAAAGCCGCTGAAGATCTGCGCCGCCAGAACCCCGACGCGGCCGAAGACATCCGCCGGACGGCCGAGGAGCTGTCCAAGATCGAGAAAAACGAGCTGTCGGAGCAGGAAAAACGCAAACTACTGCAGCGCCTGCGCGAAATGAAGGAGCTGATGCGGCAGCAAGGCAAAGCCGACAGCGAACGCCAACGACAGATGCGTCGCTTTGGACGCAAAGCGCGAGGCGGCCAGGGTGAAGAGGGTGACCAGCAGCAAGGGCAAGGTCGCGGCAGCGGCAAAGCCGGCCGCACAACCCAGGTGGAGGTCGTACCCGTACCCCGCATTACCCAGCGCACCACGCCAGGCGGTAGCGGCGAAGCCAAGACGGAAGGCCAGGCGGGCGGCGACCAACCGGGCGGCAAGGGCGACGGTGCGGGCAAATCAGCTGGAAAAGGCCACGACGCCAACATCGCGGGGGACCCGACGGAGCTGAAGGGGGAGACCCAAGCCGTCAGCGCCGCCGCCGTGGATACAGGAGAGGGCAGCGCTTCAGCGGAGGTGATCCACGGCGCGGCGGAAGGTGGCTTCGTGGGCAAGCCTTACAAGGATATCTACGTCGACTACCAGTCTGTCGCCGAGCAATCGCTCGAACACGATCAGATCCCACCCGGTTACCGCTTTTACGTGCGCAGATACTTCCAGCTAATCCGTCCCCGGGAGTGAACGAGACATGAGCGATACGTCCGCAGAAGCCCGCCGAGAAGTCGAAGAATTTCAGCGACAGATCGGCACGCTGAGGGAAGAAATCGGCAAGATCATCGTCGGCTACCGGGAGGTGGTCGACGGCGTGCTCAGCTGCATGCTGGCCGGCTCTCATGCGCTGCTGGAGGGCGTACCCGGACTCGGCAAAACCAGGCTGGTGCGCACGTTGGCCTCAGCCATGGGCCTCGAGTTCAATCGCATCCAATTCACGCCAGATCTGATGCCGGCCGACATCATCGGCACCGTCGTGCTGGACGAGACGCCCGACGGCAAACACGCCTTCGAATTCCGGAAGGGGCCGGTGTTCGCCAACATCGTGCTGGCTGACGAGATCAATCGCGCCACGCCGAAAACCCAAAGCGCGCTGCTGGAAGCGATGCAGGAGCACCACGTCACCGTCGGTCGCACCACCCACAAGATTCAGCAGCCCTATTTCGTGCTGGCCACGCAGAACCCGCTGGAGATGGAGGGCACCTACCCGTTGCCTGAAGCCCAGCTCGACCGCTTCTTCTTCAAGCTGGACGTCCCCTTCCCCTCTCGGGAGGAGCTCCACACCATTTTGGAGCGAACGACTACCTCGTCAGAAGCCGAGATTCAGCCCGTCATCTCTCGCGAGCAGATGCTGGGGATGCAGGCGCTGCTGCGGCGCGTTCCCGCCGCGCACCCTGTGCGCGACTACGCCATCCGCGTGCTGGAGGCGACGCATCCCAACGGCAACGGTGCTCCCGCCTCCGTCACGCGCTTCGTCCGCACCGGAGCTTCCCCGCGCGGTGTGCAGGCCATGCTGCTGGCCGCCAAAGCTCGCGCCCTGTTCGACGGCCGCTTCGCCGCCTCCATCGACGACGTCCGCGCCAGCGCCAGGCCGGCGCTACGTCACCGCGTACTGCTCAGCTTCGAAGGTGAGGCCGAGGGCGTGCGTCCCGACACGTTGATCGACGAGATTCTGAATTCCTTACCGAGGGCCAAGGACTAACGAGCATGAACCTGCTCGATCGACTGCGGCGACCGGCTCCGCACAAGCCGAGCCAGAAGAGCCTCGATCTGTTCGATGACGAGTTCCAGCGCAAGCTGGAGATGCTGGCGATCGTCAGTCGCCGCGTGTTCACGGGACGGATGCGGGCGGAGCGGCGCAGCAAGAAGAAGGGCAGCGGCGTGGAGTTCGCGGATCACCGCGACTACGTGCCCGGCGACGATTTCCGCTACGTCGACTGGAACGTGTACCAACGCTTCGGCCGCTTGCTCGTGCGCTTGTACGAAGAGGAAGAAGATCTCAGCATCTATTTTTTGATCGACGCTTCGGCCTCCATGGCTTTCGGCGATGGGCGCAAGTTCGATCAAGCGCGACGCCTGTGCGCAGCGCTCGCCTACGTCGGGCTCGCGAATCTCGATCGGGTGACGATCGCGGCGGTGTCCGACCAGGTGGTATCGCGCATGCCGACCACGCGCGGCAAGGGTCGAATTTTCAAGGCTTTTCAGTTCCTTTCGGAGCTCAAGCCTGGTGGTCACACCAACCTCGGGGAAGCGCTGAACACCTTCGTGGCGCAGCACAAGCGCCGCGGCTTGGCGGTGCTGATCAGCGACCTGTACGATCCGCAAGGCTTCGAGCACGGCATCAACGAACTGCGCTTCAACAAGTTCGAACCCTACGTGCTCAACGTGTTCGATCCGCGCGACGCGCAACCGCAGCTCAAAGGTGACTTGCGGCTGTACGACTGCGAGAGCGGTGAAGAGCGCGAGGTCACCGTGACGGACGCGCTGCTGCGCAAGATGGAGCAGGCGCTGCTCGAGTACCGCCAAGGCATCGAGCATTTTTGCACGTCGCGGCAGGTCCCGTATTTCTCGGCGCAGGTAGATACGCCGTTCGAAGAAGTAGTCCTAGATCTGTTCCGGCGCGGGGGATTTCTGCGCTGATGCAGCTGTTCGGTTTGCCGTGGTCCACGCTGCTGCCGCTGTTCGGTGGCATGGCTGTCGCCACGGCCATCCTGTACGTGCTGAAGCTGCGTCGGCGCAGCGTGCCCGTGCCGTTCGCGCAGATTTGGGACAAGGTGCTGCGCGACCGCGAGAGCAGTCAGCTGTTTTCGCAGCTGAAACGCTGGTTGTCGTTCCTGTTGCAGCTGGTGTTGCTGGCGGCCTTGATCTTGGCGCTGGGGGACCCGCGCCGCGGCGAGCAAGCCAGCAGCGGCAAGAACGTGGTCGTCTTGCTCGACGCCAGTCTGTCCATGCAGGCCACGGACGTAGCACCCACGCGCTTGGAGGCCGCAAAAGCCGCGGCCAAGCGCTTCGTGCGCGGTTTGGGCAGCGACGATCGCGCCGTGGTCGTGCAAATGGACATGTTGCCGAGCGCGCTCAGCACCTTGACGGGCGAGCCCAGCGAACTCGAAAGCGCCATCGATCGCGTGCGCGCCGTCGACACGGCGGCGGATCTCGGCCGAGCCTTGGCGTTCGCAGAGGACACGTTGCAAGGGCTTCCCAATCCGGAGGTCGTGCTGTTGAGCGACGGCGCGCTCACGCTCCCGAACAGCGCGCCGCGCTTCCCCGTGCGACGCATCCCTGTCGGCGTCAGCGACGTCAACGTCGCCATCACGGAGTTTACGGCACGGCGCTACCCGCTCGACAAGTCGCGCGTCGAAGTGTTCCTGGAAGTCACCAATACCAACGACACGCCGGCCGAGGTCGAGCTCACGCTGCTCGGCGACGGCAACGTGATCGATCGCTCACGTCTGCAGCTCGCGGCCAGCGAACGCCTACCGCGCTTTTTTACCGATATTTCCGGCGCCAATCGTCGCCTGGAAGCGCGCATTCAGCTGCGCGGCAAACGCGACGCGCTGCCAGCGGACGATCGCGGCTACGCGCTGATGCCGGAACGTCGCCGCGCGCGCGTGCTGGTAGTGAGCAAAGGCAACACCTACCTCGAGGCGGCGCTCTTACTCGATGAGTACCTGGACGTCACCTACATCGAGCCCGCCAGCTACACGCCGACGGCCGGTCGTTTCGACGTCGTGATCTTCGACAACGTCGCGTTCGCGTTGCCCAGCGATGCCAGCTCCGCGCTGTACCTGAATCCACCCGCCGAAGGCGCGCCCGTCAAGCTCGGCAAAGCCATCGAAGGCTTCGGCTTCGATCGTTGGAACAAGAAGCACCCGGTGCTGCGCTTCCTGGCGCTCGGCGACGTCCAGGTCGCCCGCGGTCACGCCTTTTCCCCGGAAAAGACCGACGAAGTCATCGGCGAGAGCGACGCCGGCCCCATCCTGGTGAGCGGCAGTCGCGCAGGTCACAGCTTCTTGACGCTCGGCTTCGATCCGCGCGACAGCGACTTCGTGCTGCGCCCCGCGTGGCCCCTGTTCATCCTGGGCGCCATCGACACCTTCGTCGCCGAAGAGACTGGCTATCTGTCTTCCTACCGTACCGGCACGGCCTTTCGCATCCCTGCTCCCAGCGGAGCAGAAACCGCCGAGCTGACTACGCCTCGCGGCAACACCGTCACCGTACCGATCAAGGAGGGCCGCGCCTCCTACTTCGGCGATCAAGCGGGTTACTACCGTTTGCGTGTCAGCGGCGCCGACCCCAGCGAACACGAATTCGCCGCCAACCTCGCGGACGCTGAAGAAAGCCGTATCAAACCCCGCGCCGAGCTAGACATTGCCGGCAAGAAGACCAGCATCGCCGTCGCCGGCACTCCCGGTGTGCGTCGCCGGCTATGGGCCTACCTGTTGCTCGCGGTCGTCGTCGTGTCGTGCGTGGAGTGGTGGACGTATCATCGGCGCGTCACGGTGTGAATTTTCGTCAGCACTTTCGCAACATGCACTCCACCTGTCACATACCGCGCGAGCTCGCGGGTCTGGTCGACGGTTTCTGGACGTTTCGCGGCGCCGGCCAACCCGTTCGCATCCTGCCAGACGGCTGTATGGACCTGCTGTTCGATCTGAACGACACAGCGGGTCGCGTGCGTTTGGTGGGCGCGATGACGCGTGCGGAACTGGTGCCCGGATCGCGCGGCCAGCGCTACTTTGGCGTGCGTTTTCGGCCCGCCGCAGCCATGCGTTTCGTCGACGGCCACGCCCACGCATTCGCAGATAGCAACGTCGACCTCCCCAACCTCGGTGCGCGTTTCGACAGCTTGAGCGACGCCGTGCTCAGCGCCCATACCGATGGCGAGCGCGTTCGGCGTGTGCAAAATTTCTTGCTGGATCCGCGAAAGCGCGTGCGCGCGACGGATTGGCGCGTGTGCGCTGCGATCGAGTTGCTGAAGAGCTCCGCAACCATCAGCGTGGAACGCGTCTCGCAACAGATCGGCATCGGCTCGCGCCAACTCGAGCGTCTCTTCGCCGAACACGTGGGCGTTCGTCCGAAGTTGTTCGCGCGCATCCTACGTTTGCAGCGCGCCACGGCGCTGATCGGCCCGACACGACCGAACCTCGGCGCCCTGGCGTTGCGCGCCGGCTACGCGGACGCGGCGCACTTCACGCGAGAAATGCGCGCGCTCGGCGGCGTAACACCCACGCAGTGGCTGCGCGAACAGCATGTCGGATTCGTTCAAGACATCCCGCACGCCGCCGAGTAAGACGCGCGACATGACCACGTCGCCTGCCGGCCTCGCAAAACTCACCACCCTGCTCGTCGTCGACTCCATCGAAGCCGTCCTGCCCACCTGGCAAGCCCTCGGCTTCGAGATCGCCGTGCGCGTCCCCGACAGCGGCACGCTCGACTTCGTCATCCTCAAGCAAGACCAGAAAGAGCTGATGCTGCAAACCAAGAGCAGCCTGAAACAGGATCTGCCCGACGTGGCCGCGTTGCAACCCTCGTTCCTGCTCTACGCCGACGTCAACTCCCTCGATAGCGCCCGCAAGACTCTGAGCGGCGCGCGCACGCTCGTGCAAGAACGCAAGACCTTCTACGGCGCTACAGAGAGCTGGTTGGTGTTGCCAGGCAACGTCGTGCTCGGTCTCGCGCAGCACTGACCGACCTTGGCTCGGGCTCGCGTGTAGGTTGCGCGCCGTAAGGCGTGCACGCGCGCTGCGCCTACACGCGCTCTGCGACAGATTGATGGACTTACCGTGACTGAACACGTCCACGCCGGGCGAGTCGCACGTGTGGAGTCAGAACGCGCTCTCGTCACTCCTCGCACCCGCGCGCTGACACACCTAGCAATCGTGGTGCAGCTGCTTGAATCAACGGAGCGTACCGCTAGCATTTTGGGTTCGCGAGCAGCGCTGGGCGCGTCTTCAATTCGCGACGGGAAGACCATGCGGAATCGGAATTGGATGGTGTTGGCAGCGTTCGCGAGCGTGTTTTCGCCAGCGTGCGGTTCGAACTCGGGACCAGAAGAGCCGGGCAGCACGGGCCAAGGCGGCGGTCCACCCGTCAGCGTTGGCAGCGGCGGCAGCGCGGGCGTGCCCATCTCGGTCGGGCAAGGCGGCTCGAGCTCGGGCAGCGCGCCCAACGCCAGCGGCGGGTTCAATACGGCGGAGACGTGCGCGGCGCATTCGGCCGAAGGCGAGCGTATCCCCATGGACCTCTACTTCATGGTCGACACTACCGGCTCCATGCATTGTCCGGTGCCGGATGATCCGTCGAACCCGTGCGAAGTGCAGCCGAGCCAACCGTTTTCGGACGTGACGCGGTGGGTGGTAGAGCGCAAAGCGCTCACTGACTTCGTCAACTCCAGCGGCAACGCGGGACTCGGCATCGGCATCGACTTCTTCCCCAGCAGCAGCAACAGCTGCGATTCCAAGAGTTACACCACGCCCACGGTTGCCATCGCCAACCTCCCAGGCGCTGCCAAGCAACTCAGCGACGCCATCGCCAATCAAAAGCCTGCGGGTCAAACGCCGACCGTCGCGTCGCTCACCGGCGCCATCCAGCACGCCAGCTCTTGGGCAAAAAAGACGGGCCACCGCGTGGCCGTGGTGTACTCGACGGACGGCTATCCCAAAGGCTGTGACAGCTCGAACTCGATCGCGAACGCGGTCGCCGCAGCCAAGGCAGGCTTCGAAGCCAAGCCCAGCGTAGCCACGTTCGTGCTGGGCATGGGGCGCAACCTCTCCTCGCTCGAACAAATCGCGGTCGCTGGCGGCACGGAGCACGCCTACCTGATCGACACCAACGCCGACGCCGGCGAAAAACTCAGCCAGGCTCTCGACAGCATTCGCGGCAAGGCCCTCTCGAGCTGCACCTACAGCGTGCCGCCTCCTCCCGCGGGCGAAACCCTGGACTACACGAAGGTCAACGTTCACTTCCAATCCAGCGCCGGCAAAGCCACCGACTTTCTGCAGGACCCCTCCACCACCTGCAAAGAAGGCTGGCAATATTCCGCCGATAAATCGCAAGTCATCCTCTGCGGCAACGCTTGCGAACTCGTGAAGAACGACGTCAACGGCAGCGTCCAACTCCAATTCGGCTGCGCGACGAAGATCGACGTCCCGCATTGACGTCTCGGCCCTTGAGAGCGTTTGGAATTTCTTAGGCCCCCGACGGGCGAGGGCCTAAGAAATTCCAAACGCCAAGGGCCTCTGTTGGCCTCGACGTCAGTCCTCGTTTGTGGTCGGACTCTCGAACCTGCGGTTCGTCGTCCTCCCGCGGAACGGAGCCGTGGGGCGTGCTGTGCGGTCGGACATTCGAACCTGCGGTTCGTCGTCCTCGCGCGGAACGGAGCCGCGGGGCGCGTACTGCGCGGCCGGACATTCGAACCTGCGGTTCGTCGTCCGGCGGAACGGTGCTGCGCGCATCGAACCTGCGGTTCGTTCTAGTGGGCTAGGCAGACTGGGGTTCCGATCGTCCCCTCTCCTTTCTACTCCCCTCGCTCAACCACCGCCGTCGTACTCATTCCTAGCCACGTCGTCCTGAAGTCGAGCCAGGCGTCGCCACTCGTCGCTGACGTATCCGACAACGTGACGATGTCCACTTGATAGGTCACCAGGTTGTCTGGCGCTGGAAGCTGAGTAATGAACGACGCAGGCAGACGCGCGCGCTGCGGCTTCGCTGAAAAGGAGCAGTCGATGCCGGGCGTAGTGATCGGTTTGTCATTGTCCCCCTCGGTGCGCGGCGAGATCGCGATGTAGACCTTGCCTTCCCCGCCGCCCGTCCACTCGACCTCCAAGTCCGAACCTTTTTCGATCGTCAGACCTTCCTCCGAAAACTCGGGCAGGGTGACGACCAACGGAGCCGCACCGACTACGCTTGCCTCGAGTTCTGGAAAGGAGTCCGACCCGCTGACGCTGACGGTTACGCTGTCGCCTTCGTTCCAGAATACAGCAGGCGCCTCTCCGTTTCGGTAGTAGCCGTCATCCTCGCGTGCAAGCTCCATACTTTGATCCGGTGAGCTGATCGTCACGTCGCCCGCGGAGACGGTCTTTACGCGATTGCCCGCCGTGTAAACGGCGGCATCACACGTCCAAGCTCTGCAACCCGAGCTCTCTGCCTTCAGAGTGCAGCCGAGCGCGTCAGCCTGATCCGCGGCGCGGTAGAAGAACCCGTAGGGATTGGCGCTGGTGTTGCCTTCCGAAACGGAAGTGACGTTCACGCTGCCGAAGCGCCGCACCACTTGGCTCTCTTTTCCCGCGTCACACCCCGCCACGAAGCTGATGCACACACCGCAGCCGAACCACTTCAGAAACGAACGCACGACAACCCTTCGCGAACCCAGAAGCAACATGGCGGAGGTGTAGCTCGCTTGAGCTTTTTGTCGCCGAACCGCCGAATTTCCCTAGGGTTTGTGCAGAGCTGCGCGTCCGAAGCGGCCCGGCGCCCACGCTGCGTCCGGGTCATCCGTTCATGCGTCGCGGTGCCGGCGTCACGTGATTGACGGCTGGAAGCCGCTTCACCCTGCGCGATTGTAAGCTTCGCCCACATGGCGAGGTTCGCCGGTGCGCGAAGCGCCTGGAGCAAAGATTGACAGCACCGCGGACTGACGTGGGAACATGGCAACGTGCGCTCGATCTCGGCGTTCCGCAGCAGGCAGGGTGCGTGGCTCGCAGCAGTGTGCGCTGCCGCACTTTGCCTGACGAACGAAGTCGCGCGCGCCCAGCAGCCGACGAACTCCGTCGCTGAAGCGAGCACGCCGAACTACGAACTCGACGCAACGCCGCTCCCCAGCGTCCCCAGCCCAGGTTCGCTGAACCCGCCGTGGCTGCATGTGCATGGCTTCGTCAGCCAGGGTTTCATCCTGAGTTTGCGCAACAACTACCTGGCGGAGTCGAAGAGCGGCAGCTTCGAGTTCTCCGAGGTGGGCCTCAACGTCAGCGCCGACCTGAGTCAAAACCTACGGATTGGCATGCAGTTGTTCACGCGCGACGTCGGTCCGCTGGGCAACTACACGGCGCAGCTCGACTGGTTCAATCTGGACTACCGCTTCCGCGATTGGCTCGGGATTCGCCTGGGACGAACCAAGCTCCCGTTCGGCCTATTCAACGAGACCAGCGACATCGACGCCGCGCGCGTACCTGTGCTGCTGCCGCAATCGTTGTACCCCATTGATCATCGGGACTTCCTGCTGGCGCAAACCGGGGGCGAGCTCTACGGCAACGTGCCGCTGGGTGACGCCGGCGCGCTGGAATACCGCGCCTACGCCGGCACCTTGTTCATTCGCCCGGAGCTCAATCCGAGTCCGTTCTTGAGCGTCACGCGTTTTCACGTGCCGTACGTCTACGGCGGACGCTTGATGTGGAATACCCCGCTCGAAGGTCTGCAGCTCGGCGGCAGCGCGCAGGCGTTGCGGTTCGACCTCGATTACGCCGTTGCGCGCGAACTGTGGCCTACGCTGATGACGACGGGGCAAGTCCCGTCCGACTTCGATGGTGCGCTCCGCGTGAAGTTCCGGGTGAAGCTGTGGGTCGCTTCGCTGGAGTACGCGCCCGGTGATCTGCTGCTGGCCGCCGAGTACGGTCGCTGGGTCGGCGAGTTCGACAGCTCCGTGCCCGGCATCTTCCCCGCCCGCACGGTGAACGAACGCGCGTACGTGATGGCTTCCTATCGCGTACGGCCCTGGTTCACCCCCGGGATTTATTACGCGATCTATTACCCCAACATCCACGATCGCAAAGGCCGCGACTCACACCGCAACGATCTGGCGATCACCTTCCGTTACGACGTCAACCAAAACTGGTTATTCAAACTCGAAGGCCACTTCATGCAAGGCACGGCCGACCTCGATCCAAAACTGAACGGCGGTACGCCCGTCCAGCAGTTGTCCAAGGATTGGGGCGTGCTGCTGCTGAAGACCACCGCCTACTTTTGAGCTCGACCGCGATGCTTCCGCTCATCTCTCACCATCCGACACCACGCGTCGCGCGACGCGGGTTGCTTGCGTTGGTGTTAGCTGCGCTCGGATTGGACTCGGCGGAAGCGCGGGCCGAAGCGGAGGCGCCGAGTTACGTGGTGATCGTGCATCCGAACAATCCCCACGCGACCGCTTCGCGCGAGTTTTTGGCGGCCGCCTTCCTGAAGAAGTCAACCCGCTGGCAAAACGGCGAGCCGATTCGACCCGTAGATTTACGGGCGGATTCTTGGGTGCGTCGCAAGTTTTCGGAAGCAGTGTTGCGCCGCAGCGTGCCCGCCGTCCGTAACTATTGGCAGCAACGCATCTTCTCCGGCAGGGATGTACCGCCGCCGGAGTTCGACTCCGACGAGGCAATACTTCAGTACGTCGCCACTCACGTCGGCGCCGTTGGCTACGTCTCGACGCGCGCTCAGTTGAAACGTGCGCGGGTCCTGATCGTTCACTGACGCGGGGCGGACGTGGGCATCACTACCTTACGCGCCAAGCTGCTGCTGATCGTCAGCGCCGCGACCTTCTCGCTCGCGATGGCGTCCGTCGGCAGCGCCTACATCGCGCAGATCCAGGCGGAACATCTGCGGGATCTGCAGGGCCGGCTGATCCCGCGCCTGGAGCTCGGCCCGCACCTGGAGGCAGAGTTCGAGCACTTGGGGCAAGCCCTGCAAGACGCCGTTTCTGCGCAAGACGCGGGCGCGGTACACGCCGCAGCGGAGGTGCGCGCGCGCCTGTTCGACGCAATTACGCAAGCAGGACCCGCGATCGATGCGCCGAGCGCTGATGCGATGCGCTGGGCGATCCAAGACTACTTCGACGCCGCCCACGCGGTTTCGTTGCGCTTGATCGCCGGGGAGACCGGTGAAGGCCTGCCCGACGACATTGCGCGCATGCAAGGCTTGCGAAACCGCGCAGAGCAAGGGATTCAGCGGGCGACGCGGCTCGACCGTGCCGAGCTGACCCAAGCTTTTCAGCGGGTCCAGGACGCCAACGCGCGCGCCGACCGTTTTCGCATCGTCACGCTGCTGACGGGGCTCGGGTTATTGCTCGCCCTGTCTGCCTGGGCGCTCCGCAGCATGCTGCAGTCTCTGCGCCAATTGTCGGATGGCTTGGCGCGCTTCGCGACGGGCCGATTCGAACAACAAATCCCGATTCTCAACCAAGACGAGCTCGGCGCGGTGGCGCGCGACGCCAATCAAATGGCCAGCGCGCTGCAGCGCTCGATGCAAGAGCGCGATCAAGCTGACTGGCTGCGCACGGCATTGGTCGGCTTCTCCAACGCCATCCGCGGCGAGCTCGAGCCGCTGCAGATCGCCGATCAATCGCTGCGCTTCCTGGCGGAGCGTCTGCAAGCGCGCGTCGCCGCGCTCTACGAAGCGGATTCGAAGGGCAAGCTGCGTCGGCTCGGTCAGTACGGCTTGAATCAGCCATCTGCGCCGGAGGAAGACTTCTCCCCGGCGCCAGGTTTGCTGGCGGAAGCGCTGAGGCGCGCTGACGTCAGCGTGATTGAAGACGTCCCGTCGAACTACTTGCGCGTCGTCTCGGGGCTGGGCGAAGAGAGCCCGTGTTGCCTGATCGTCGTGCCACTATTGCGGCGCGAGCGCGCGATAGGCGTGCTGGAATTCGGGCTATTTCGCCGCGCCACGCCCGCGCTCTTGGAGCTACTGCGCGAAACGCGAGACGCGCTCGCGATCGCGCTGGAAGGCGCGCGGTCCCGCGTCGAGCTTCACAACTTACTGGAGCGAACGCAAACGCTGGTCGAGCGCTTGGCGATTCAGGAGGACGAGCTTCGCGTCACGAACACGGATCTGCGCACCCAGAAGAGCGAACTGACGCACGCCAACGAAGAGCTCGAAATGCAGCGCGTGGCGCTCAGCGAACAGAACCTCGCGCTCGACGCAGCGCACGTCAGCTTGCAAGACAAAGTGGAGGAGCTGGCGCGCGTCAGCGCCTACAAGTCGCAGTTCTTGGCCAACATGTCGCACGACCTGCGCACGCCGCTCAACAGCATGCTGTTGCTGTCGCACGTGCTCGGAGAAAACGAGAATAGCAACCTCACGGCGCAGCAGGTGTTGCATTGCCGCACCATCCACGCCGCCGGGCAGGATCTGCTCAGCCTGATCAATCAAGTGCTGGATCTGGCAAAAATCGAAGCCGGACGCCAAGATTTGGTGCTGCAAGACGTGGTCCCCAGCGAACTCTTGTTGTGGGCGCAACATCTGTTCGAACCGCTGGCACACGACAAACGCCTGGAGCTGAAGCTGGTGCTCGGCGACGGGCTACCCGCGAAATGGATCACGGATCGACAACGCCTGGAGCGCATTCTGAGCAACTTGCTCGGCAACGCCATCAAGTTCACCGAGCGCGGCCACGTCACGCTGCGCATCGCTCGCCCGCAGGCGGACTCGCAGCTCCCTTTCAACCTGCGCCCAGACAGCACCATCGCGCTCACGGTGGAGGATACGGGCAGCGGCATCCCAGCTTCGGACCACGAGCGCGTCTTTCACGCCTTCGAGCAGGTAATGAGCGCCAAGCCGCAGCAAGGCACCGGTCTTGGGCTCGCGATTTCGCGAGAATCCGCGCGTTTGATGGGCGGCGAACTGCTGCTGAAGAGCCACCCCGGCCAAGGCAGCACCTTCACCTGCTTCCTGCCCGAGCAGCAGCGCGCGACCAACGTACAGCCGATCCAGGAAGACGGCACCGACGTAGTACCCGCGCTGCTCAGCGAAACGGTGTCCTCGGAGGAAACGCCGCTGTTGTTGATCATCGAAGACGATGCCGTGATCTGCGAGCACCTGCAGAACATCGCGCGGCAAGAGCGCTTCGAGGTTTTGGTAGCCATTACCGGCGAGGAGGGTCTGCGGCTGGCCACGCTACGCAAGCCGCACGGCATCCTGCTGGACGTGCGTTTGCCGGATCTTGACGGCTTCAGCGTGATGGACCGCCTGCGCAAGAACCCTGTTACTCGCGCCATTCCAGTACATTTCGTGTCCGCCGTCGACGCACCGGAGCACGTGCGGGCCCTCGGCGCGATCGGTTACCTGCAGAAGCCGGTCAGTCACGAGGATTTAGTCGGGGTCGTGCGCACGTTGGGCTCGACCGCGCTGATTTCGCGACGTGTCCTGGTAGTGGAGGACAATTGGCAAGCTGGGGGCGCGGTGGGGGCGCTGCTGGCGGCCGAGGGCGTCGACGCACATCACGTGACGACCGCAGGCGCTGCCCTCGCTGCGCTGGAGCACGGTCGCTTCGGCGCCGTGATCTTGGACCTGGGTCTGCCGGACATGGACGGCCTGGCGTTGCTGGAAGCGTTGCGAGCGCGCGTAGGTAGCCTGTCACCCCACATCATCGTGCATACTGCGCGTGCGTTGACCGAGCGCGAAGCGCGCTTGTTGGAGGCCTACGCGCAGGCCGTGATCGTGAAAGACGGCAACGCGAGCTCGCGCTTGCGCGACGAAATTAGGTCGTTTTTGCAACAAGTTACGACGGAAGCGGGGCGAATTGACACGCCTGCTACCCAGGCCTCCGAACTCTCTCTCCAAGGGGTGAAGTTGCTCCTGGCTGAAGACGACATGCGCACTGCGTATTCACTCTCGGCAGTGCTCAGCGCGCGGGGTGCAGACGTGCTGGTTGCTGAAAATGGCAAAGAGGCGCTGGAAGTGATCCATGATCATCCAGACCTACGCGCCGTGTTGATGGACGTGATGATGCCAGAGATGGATGGTTACGAAGCCATGCGCCGTGTACGACGCGACCTGCGCCTGGAAGCGTTGCCGATCATTGCGCTCACGGCCAAAGCCGTGCGCGGAGAACGCGAGCGCTGCTTGGAGGCGGGGGCCAGCGACTACCTACCGAAGCCGATCGAAGCCGAACAACTGCTGAGAACGCTCGCTACTTGGCTCCATCCGGAGGCTTCCGAGTGAGCCTGCCCGAGGGTGCCGGGGAAGCAGCTCCGCGCAGCTCGGACAAGCGTGCACGCGTCCTGGTCGTCGACGACGTGGACGCGAATCTGCTGGCGATTGAGACGCTACTGCGCGATGTCAGCTGCGATGTCGTGCTGGCGAGCAACGGCAACAGCGCGCTGCGCCAGCTGCTGAAGTACGACTTCGCCGTCGTGCTGCTCGACGTGCAAATGCCGGGCATGGACGGCTATGAGGTGGCCGAGCACGCGCGTAAGAACCCCGCGACCCGCGACGTCCCAATCATCTTCCTCACAGCCGCTCACAGCGATGAAGATCGAGTGTTACGCGGCTACGGCTCCGGCGCCGTCGACTTCTTGTTCAAGCCGGTGAGCGCGCCCATTCTGCGCAGCAAGGTGCGCGTGTTTCTAGACCTGTACAACAGCCGCCGACAGATCGCGGACGCCAAGTTGGAGCTGGAGCGCGCCAACGCAGAACTTCAGAAGACCGCGGACGCGAAGGCTGCGTTGGCGGAGCAATTCCAACGGGCCAATCAGGAGCTTGCGGCCGCATACCGCGATCTGCAAACCACGCAGGCGCGCCTGATCCAATCCGCGAAGATGGCGTCGCTGGGTGAACTGGTGGCCGGCGTGGCTCACGAGATCAACAACCCGCTCGCGTTCGCGGCAGGGCACTTGCGTACGGCGCTGAAGAGCTTGCAGCAAGTGACGCCAGAGGTCACGCCCGCGCTGACCGACGCTGGCAAGACCTTGTGGAGTAAGGCCGACAACCGCCTGCGCGAAATGGACATCGGGCTCGAGCGCATCCGCGGCTTGGTCATCAAGCTCCGCACGTTCTCGCGGCTGGACGAGGGCGAACGCAAGTACGTCAGCGTGCAGGAGAGCGTCGAGAGTGTACTCACGATCTTGGGCTACCGCTTGAAGGAGCGCGTGAGTGTCACCACCGAGTTTGGCGAACCCGACATCGTCGAGTGTTACCCGAGCCTATTGAATCAAGCCGTGATGAACTTGGTGGCGAACGCGGTCGACGCGATGTCCGGAGAAGGCGCGCTTGCCATCCGCAGCTACGTGGAAGGCGACAGCCACGTGATCAGCGTGAAGGACAACGGCAGCGGCATCCCGGAATCGCTGCGTCAGCGCATCTTCGATCCGTTCTTCACCACCAAGCCAGCGGGGCAAGGCACCGGCCTCGGCCTGTCCATCACCGACGCGATCGTGCGCAAACACGGCGGCACGCTGGAGCTCTTGGACGTGCCAGAGGGCGGAACCCTAGCCGTGATTCGGCTGCCTCGAAACGGCTGATCGCCAAATCTTCAACCAATTCCGAGGCTTAACCGGCGACTTGACGAACCCGTCGCGCGCCGCCAAATTGAGACCGCTCGGTCTCTTTTGGAACATTCAACATGAGCAAGGGCGCTCGCACCAAAGAGCAGCTGGTCGAACATGCTGCGGCATTGTTCAACCAGCTCGGCTACCAGGCAGCGTCGATCTCGGACGTGATGGCAGCGACCGGTCTGCAGAAGGGCGGCATCTACCGACACTTCGGGAGCAAGGACGAGCTCGCGTTGGCAGCGTTCGACTTCGCGGTGGAGCGCATGGCGGAACGCTTCCGCGAAGCGCTGGCTGGTCGTTGCAGCGCGCCCGACCGTCTGCGCGGCGTGCTCGCCGTCTACCAGCGCTTGCCGGTGGATCCCCCCGTGCCGGGAGGCTGCCCGCTGCTGAACGCAGCCGTGGAAGCCGATGACGCTTACCCCGCGTTGCGTGAACGCGCCCAGATCGCGCTCGGTGGACTGAAACGACTGCTGCGCGAGATCTTGAAGGAAGGCGTCGCTCGCGCCGAGCTGCGGGCGGATCTGAATGTCGAACGCACCGTACACGTGATGGTCGCCTCGCTCGAAGGTGCCGTGATGATGTGCAAGCTCAGCGGCAGTCAGCAGAGCATGCGTCACCTGGCCGAGCACTGGGACGACTGGCTGACGAGCCTCTCAAACGACTGATTTGGCCGCGGCCGACCTTTTCTCGCCGCGCGCAAAAAGAGACCGGTCGGTCTCATAGGAGCACTGAAGATGAAACGGACAGTGGGAGCGGTAGTGATCGGCGGCGGTCCTGCCGGTTATTCTGCGACGATTCGGCTGGCGCAGCGCGGGATTCAAACCGTCTGCGTCGAGCGTGAAGCCGTGGGCGGCGTGTGCCTGAACTGGGGCTGCATCCCGTCCAAGGCGCTCATCACCACCGCGCAACGTTACGACTGGGCGCGACACGGTGAAGAGTTCGGCGTGGTGGCGCACGACGTGAAGCTCGACTTGCCGAGGGCGCAGCAACGCAACCGCGGCATCGTTCGTCACCATACCGAGGGTGTAGCCGCTCTGATCGCGAGCAACGGCGCCGAGCTGGTTCAGGGCACGGCCGAGCTGCTCTCGCCGCGCGAACTACGCGTACGGCACAAGAATGGCAGCGTGCTCGAGCTGCGGGTCGAACGCGGCATCGTGCTGGCAACGGGCGCCACGCCCCGCGCTTTGCGCGGTGTCGCGCTGGATGGCGAACGCGTCGTGACGGCGCGGGAAGCCGTGTTCTTCGAGCAGGTTCCGGAACATCTGCTGGTGCTGGGCGGCGGCGTGATCGGATTGGAGTTGGGCAGCGCTTATCAGCGCTTGGGTTCGCGGCTGACTGTGGTGGAAGCCGCGCCGGCGCTGCTGCCCGGCGTGGACCCGGACGTGGTGCGCGTCGTGCAAAAACGTTTGGTCGCGCGGGGTGCGACCGTGCTGACGGAGGCGCGCGCTTTGGGCGCCGAACGCGGCGCGGACGGCGTCACGCTGCGCGTGCAGCACGCGGGTGCCGAGCAGGTGCTGAGTGGCAGTCACTTGCTCGTCGCCGCGGGCTTCGTACCGAATTCAGGCGGCTTGGGCCTGGAAGCGTTGGGCATCACGCTGGATGCCCAAGGTCACGTGATCACCAATGAGCGCTGCGAAACGCGCGCCCCGGGCGTGTTCGCCATCGGCGACGTCAGCGGCGCCCCTTACCTGGCGCACAAAGCGTTCAAGGAAGCGGAGGTCGTAGCGGACGTGCTCGCGGGTGAGCCTGCGACGCGCGACTGGCGCGCGATGCCTTCCGCTATCTTCACGGATCCGGAGGTGGCGACGGTGGGCCTGACGGAGCGTCAGGGCGCCGAACGCGGTCTCGAGCTCAGCGTCGGTCGGTTCCCGTTCTCCGCGCTCGGCCGCGCCATGGCGCTCGGCGAAAGCGAAGGCTTCGTGAAGCTACTGTCCGAACGCGGACGCTTGGTCGGCGCGGCCGTCGTCGGCGCAGAAGCGAGCGAGCTCATCACGGAGCTCACGCTCGCCATCGAAGTCGGCGCCACGCTCGAAGACCTGGCCTTGACGGTCCATTCACACCCCACATTGAGCGAAGCGATCCGAGAAGCTGCCGACGCGGGCCTCGGACGCGCGGTCCACATCCTCAATCGCAAACCACGCCGGGCAGCCTGAAACACGAAGCCTGTCGAGGGCAGGTCGAACCGCCAAAGGACGCCAATATTTTCTTGGAGGGTCCGACACTGCCCGAGTTGCCGCGAAACCCACCAAACCTGGCGCCTGCACGATTCAGACCCAAAACATCTTGGGTCGTGCTCCGCGTGTGAACGCAAGGTTTGGTGGGGCGCGGACGTTCCGCGCAATCCCGGACCCCAAAAAACCTGGCCGCCTTGGCGCTCTTGGCGGACCACAAACTAGCTTCGAATTGCGGCAAGATTGCTGGGCGGCACGCTCGACGTGGCTCTTTTCGCGGCCTACTATCGTGGCTAGGCATGACCAAAGCGGCGTGGCGTGTTGTCGGCTTGGTGTTGTTAGCTGGGCTGACGCTCGTGCTCGCGCTGTTGTTTCGGCGTTACGTGTGGCTGGCGCCGGACGGCGCCTTTCGCTTTCAACGCGGGGGGGAGAGCTTCGAGTTTCTGACGCCGATCGCGTTTGGCATCGTGCTGCTGCTGCCGGTGTTGATCTGGGTGACGACGCAGTCGCTCACGGATTTGCCGTGGCCGCAGCGGGTGTTGTCGCTGCTGTTGCGCGTGACATTCCTCACGTTGTTGGCGCTCGCGTTAGCCAGCCCGGTGCGCACGGAGACGACGGCGCGCGTGTGCACGGTGATCTTGGTGGACGTCAGCGACTCGGTGTCGGACGAATCGCTGGGCGACGCGCAAGAGACGCTAAGGCGCACACTGGCGCAGAAGCGGCCGGATGATCTGGTCCGGCTGATCACGTTTGCAGGTCGACCGCGGCGCGCCGAGTTGCCGGCGGATCCAGCGGCGGCGCTGCCGGATTTGAAGGCGCTCCGCCAGACGCTGAACGCCCAAAAGCCGCCGGTTAGCGCGCCTTCCGCTGCTGGCAGCGCCTCACCGACGGAAGCTCCCGCCGCTGCCGCGAACACCAGCGAAAGCGCCAACACCAATATCCAAGCGGCGCTGGAGCTGGCCTACGGCTTGTATCCGCCCGGCTACCTGAAGCGTGCGCTCCTGATCACGGACGGCGTGGAAACCGAGGGCGACTTGCTGTCCGAGGTGAACCGCTCCCGCGCGTTGGGCGTGCGCCTATCCACCGTGCCGTATCGCCGGCCTCCGCCCGGTGAGATCAGCGTCGTGGCGCTGCGCTTGCCGGACAAGGTGGATCTCGGGCAGACGTTCAGCGTCACCGCCGATATTTACGCGAGTCGGCCCGGGCGCGCGCGGCTGCGCCTCTATCAAGGCGAGGCGTTGAACGGTTTGGACGGCGTGCGTGAGCTGGACGTCGCGGCCGGGCACAACAACGTGGAGTTCAAGAGTGTGGTGCGCGTCGGCGGCGACGTGACCTACGCTTTGCAGCTGGAGCCGCTCAGCCCCGACAAATTCAAGGAAAACAACGCCTATCGCGCCACGTTGGAGGTTCCCGGACGCCCACTGGTGCTGCTCGTGGATAGCCGGCCAGAGCGCGCGACGTACCTGTCGTCTGCGCTGACGGCCCAGCAGTTCGACGTGGACGTGCGCGGCCCGGCCTCTTTTCCCACAACGCTCGGTGAAATGGAGCGCTTCGACCTGGTCGTGTTGTCCGACACACCGCGCGACGCCGTGAGTCCGGGCGCCGAAGAGCTGATCGAGCGCTACGTGCGCGACCTGGGCGGCGGTTTCCTGTTCGCGGGTGGTCCGGCGGGCTACGGCTTGGGCGGTTGGTCGCACTCTACGCTCGAGCGGCTGTTGCCCGTGCGCATGGACGCCGAACATCGCAAAGAGATGCCCGGCGTCGCGATGGTGCTGGTGATCGATCGCTCAGGCTCAATGAGCGGGCTATCCATGGAGATGGCGAAGGCGGCGTGCAACGCCACCGTCTCGACGCTCAAGAGCGACGACCTAGTCGAGGTGATCGCGTTCGACGCAGAAGCCACGCGTTACGTGAAATTGCAGCCCGTCCGCTACCGAAGCCGCATTCAAGCCGACGTGCAGCGCATCCAGCCCGGCGGTGGCACGGAGATCTTTCCTGCGCTCGATATGGCGTACCAAGACTTGTCCGTGGTGCAGGCGCGCAAGAAGCACGTGGTGTTGTTGACGGATGGTCAAGCCGGCGCGCAGGGTCTGCGCGAGTTGGCGCAGGCCATGATCGCCGAGTTCATCACCGTCACGACGGTTGGTCTGGGCTCCGAGGTGAACGCGGAGCTGTTGCGTTCGATCGCCGACACGGGCGGTGGACGCTTTCACGCCGTGCCGGACGCCAACAGTTTGCCCAAGATCTTTACGCGGGAAACCGAGCTCATCGCGCAGCAGGCCGCCGTGGAAGAGTGGTTCCCGGTCGAGCAAGTTGGTTCGGCGGATTTCCTGAAGGGCATTTCGATCTCCAGCGCGCCATTTCTGCATGGCTACGTCTCGACCGAGGTGAAGCCGCCACCAGCCCAAGTCTTGCTGCAGAGCGACCGCGGCGAACCGATCCTGGCGCGCTGGCGCGCGGGGCTGGGTTGGGCCGTGGCCTGGACCAGCGATCTGAAGCCGGGTTGGGCGGCGGAGTGGCTCCGTTGGTCGGGCTTTGGCCGTTTTTGGGGACAATTCGCGCGCGAACACATGCGCGTGAAGCGCCAGAAGGAAGTCGATATGAAGACGGAGGTGGAAGGCGCCCACGTGCGCGCCACGGTCGACGCCTTCACCCCCGACGAGCGCTTCGACAATAGCTGGACCTCGAAGCTGACCGTGCGCCAGGTCGGTTCGAAGGCGGCACCGAAGGAAGTGCCGATGCGCCAAGTCGCGCCGGGTCGCTACGCCGCGGATTTCGATCTGACGGGCTACGGCTCGTTCTTGTTGCGCGCCGATCACGCGCGACGCGACAACGACGGCAGCTTGCGTCCGGTCGGCGTGAGCTTCGCGCACGTGTCGAACCCGTACCCGCGCGAATACGCGAGCTTCGAACCCGACTTGGAGCGCCTCGGTCGG
>Ga0247764_1000145_pt1 | contig 25514 bp, 18 predicted proteins | sample UWRJL051202B4_FD_179932 | JGI IMG/M metagenome (GOLD analysis project Ga0247764, IMG submission 179932) | Plant litter microbial communities from Arlington Agricultural Research Station in Wisconsin, United States - UWRJ-L051-202B-4 | ecosystem: Environmental > Terrestrial > Plant litter >...
CCGCCCACAGTGCGCCGCCCAGCATGCCGGCGAGCAGAATGACAATGACGATCAGCGGGGAGGATTGCTCCGTAGCACCCATCGCCACGTATCCGCTGAAGATCGCGCCGAGGATGAACTGCCCTTCCGCGCCGATGTTCCAGACGTTGGTCCGAAAACAAACCGCCAAGCCGAGCCCAACGAGAATCAGCGGAGTGGCTTTCAAGGCCAGCTCCGAGATGCCATAGGCGGTCTTGATGGGTTCGACGAAGAACGTGCTCAGGCCCTCGACCGGATTTTTCCCGAGGACGACGAACAACACGCTCCCGAACACGCACGTGATCAACACCGCTAGCAGCGGAGAGAGCAGCGCCATGCGGGAGGAAGGCGCTGCTCTGGCTTCCAAGCGCAGCTTCAACTGGCCTCCTGGATATCACTCGTCTCTTGCCACAAACCGCTCATCCACACGCCGATTTGTTCGACTGTCGCGTCCGAGGTCGCGATGCTCGGTGACAAGCGACCGCGCGCAATCACGACCAAGCGATCGGTGAGCTCCAGCAGCTCCTCCAACTCTTCGCTCACCACGAGGACCGCGGCGCCTTCGTCGCAGAGACGTAGCAGCTCGTTGCGAATCTCTGCAGCCGCGCCAACGTCCACTCCCCAGGTGGGTTGGGAGACGATCAGCAGGCGCGGCGTGGCGTCAATCTCGCGACCCATGATGAATTTTTGTAGATTGCCGCCGGAAAGACTCTTTGCCGGCGCGTCCGGGCCCTTGGCCTTGACGCGGAACTTCTCGATCAGTTGTTTGGCGAGTTCCACGACGTTGGAGAGACGCAAGAGCCCGAATCGGCCGACGGCGGCGGTGCGTGTCAGGAGGGTATTCTGCGCCAACGTCAAGGACGGAACGGCGCCTCGACCGAGGCGCTCCTCCGGCACGAAGTGCATGCCCGCTCGGCGTCGCAGCCGTGGAGGCGACTTCGCCATGTCCTGCCCGAAGAGCGAGATGGTGCCTGCCGGCGCGCGCAAGTCCTCGCCGGACAGGGCCGCCATCAGCTCGGGTTGACCGTTGCCGGAAATGCCGGCAATTCCTAAGATTTCCCCGCCGCGAACTTCGAGCTGGACGTCTTCCAAGCTGACTCCAAACGCATCGCGTTTAGGGAGGCGGAGGCTCTGCACTCGCAGCGCGGTTTCTCCAAGTTTTCGGGGCGCGCGCGACACGCGTGGCGGATCGGACCCGATCATGCGGCGTGACAGACTGGCGTTACTTTCCGTTCGCGGATCCACCTGTCCCGTCACTCGACCGGCGCGCAAGACCGTGCAGTTGTGACACAGCGCTCGAATCTCATCGAGCTTGTGGCTGATGTAGAGGATTGAACAGCCCTCGTCTGCCAACTTGCGAAGCGTCTGGAAAAGCTTTTGCACCGCTTGCGGCGTCAGCACCGAAGTTGGTTCATCCAGGATCAGGAGCTGCGGTTGGGTGAGCAACGCGCGGACGATCTCCACGCGCTGACGTTCTCCGACGGACAAGGAGTGAACCGGACGCAGCGGATCGACGTCCAGGCCATACTCACCAGCTACTTTGCGGATGCGCTCCGTCACCTCCGCGAGTGAGCTGGAAGGACCTACGCCCAGCCAGACATTTTGCGCTGCCGTCAGTGTGTCAAACAGCGAAAAATGCTGAAACACCATGGAAATCCCGAGCTCGCGCGCTGCGTGCGGGGAGGCTATTGTCACGCGCTTTCCGTTCCAGCGGATCTCACCGGCGTCCGGGGTGACGGCGCCGTAGATGATCTTCATCAGCGTCGACTTACCCGCGCCGTTTTCGCCGAGGACCGCGTGGATTTCACCAGGCAATACCTCCAAACAAACGTCGTCGTTAGCGACTACCGCCGGATACCGCTTCGTAATTCCCTGGAGCGAGAGGCGCATGGTCATCGGCTCAGCGGACCATCGAACTGCGCTCAGCATTCTCGGTACGCGGTATCGGTACCGTTTCCGCTTTTGGTCGTTTTGGATCATGTGCGCGCAAGCGCGGAAGTCACGGACTGAAGATCTCTCGCCGAATCAACTGCCACGCGAGAGCGGTTCTTACGACGACTGGCTCAGCAGAGTACAAACCGGGAGGACGAAACGCCAACGCGCCGCACCCTCCGCGGTGTGCTCGACGGCACACGTTGACTTGACGCAGCACGGTAGCCAGTTCGAGTCCGGGTCCGTGCTCATGGGCACAAGCATCCCTCCACTGCAAGAGACCAGAGGCTGGGCGGGGGCGTGCGGAAAATCCAGGCTGGGTGAGCTCATTTGCCGCGGCCAGGCGACTGTATAGACCGTGGTCGGAAAACACGGAAACAACGGCTGGGCCTGTTCTTTGCTCTTCCTCGCCGCGGTGAATGGCTGTGGTGGCGGGGTCCCGGAGGGCGCTCCTGAGCGCTCAGGCGCCGGGGGTGCAGCCGGCGCAGCGGGGCCCGGTAGTTCGGGCTCCGGGGGCGCGCCCGTGGGCGGCTCAGCACAGGGGGGGAAAAGCGCAGGTGGGTCGACTGCAGCGGGGGCGAGCGCAGGTGGCTCCAGTGCGGCTGGGTCGAACGCTTCGGGGGGAACCGTGGCGGCGACTGGAGGCCGCACGAACTCGACGGCGGGATCTTCGGGAGAAGCTGCTTCCTCGGGAGGAACAGCTCCCACTGCCGGCAGCGGCAGTGGCGGCAAGGCGCAGGGCGGGAGCCCGATGACGAGCGGAGGAACGACTTCCGCTGCGGGCAGCGCAGGCACGGGCGGCGCGGGTGGCGGCGCCGAACTCGATCCAGACGCGATCTACGCTGCTCCAGATGGCAAGTCGGGGGCTGCGGCAACGCTGGAGCAGCCGACAACGCTGGCGGACGCGCTGACGCGGGTCAGCTCGGGTCGCACGATCTACGTGCGCGGCGGTCGCTACGCTCTCGGCAGCACGCTCCCCCTCAGCAAGAGTGGCACTGCTAACGCTCCCATCGCGCTACGCGCCTATCCGCTCGACAAGACACGACCGACGCTCGACTTTTCGTCGATGACGGAAGCCTCCAGCAATCGGGGGCTGAGTCTGTCCGGGAGCTACTGGCACGTCTACGGGCTCGACGTGTTTTCCGCCGGCGACAACTGCATGTTCGTGAGTGGCTCGCACAATACCATCGAGTTTTCGACGTTTTCAGAGTGTGCAGATACGGGTCTTCAGCTTGGCGGTGGCGCTGCTGACAACACCATCATCAATTGTGACTCCTTCTTCAACGCAGATTCAGCGTTGGAGAACGCGGACGGTTTTGCCGCCAAGCTCGACGTGGGTACGGGCAACAAGTTCGTCGGTTGTCGCGCCTGGAACAACTTGGATGACGGCTGGGACGGCTATCTCCGGCCCGCCGACAACGTGACCACCACGCACGAGCGATGCTGGGCCATCGACAACGGCAAGCTGAAGAACGGCACCGTCGGCGCCGGAGACGGCAACGGCTTCAAGACCGGCGGAAGCGACGACAAAGATCTTCGTCACAACGCCAGCTACAAGCAATGCATCGCCGTTGGTAACGTGCACGACGGCTTCGACCACAATAGCAATCGCGGCAACGTCACTCTCTTGAATTGCGCGGCCCACGACAACGGCGCCAACATCAACTTCAGCTCGAGCAACATCGCCGCCTCTTTGACGATCAAGAACAGCATCTCGCTCGGTACCCGCGGGGAGCAGACCGCCACCAAGACCGACGTCACGAACAACAGCTGGCAGGATGGCAGGAGCGCCAGCGCCAGCGACTTCGTGAGCATCGATACGGCTGCGCTGAAGGGTCCGCGCAAGCCGGATGGCAGCCTGCCGGACCTCGACTATCTACGGCTGAAAGCTAGCAGCCCTCTGCGCAATGCCGGGGTCGACGTGGGTCTACCCTTCGAGGGTTCGGCACCGGACATCGGCCCGTTCGAGAGCGCCCAGTAGCCGCTCTCATTGTCGAGCTGGTCCTGCGATCGGGCTAGCCTCGAGCAATCGCTCGGGGTACGCAAGCACGCTCTGGAGGAACAGCGTGGCCACCTTGCTTGGTATTGACGGCGCTCGGGCCGCAAGTCGGCTTCCTCGCTGGTTGCGCGAACCCACGCTTCACTTCTTCGTGATCGCTGCAACCGTGCTGCTCGCCCACCGGTTGATCTTCGGGGCACCGCGCACGATCGAGCTGAGTGCCGCGCTCAAGGCCGACCTGCTCCGCCAGTATCAGGATCAACTCGGCCGGCCGCCAACGCGTAGGGAAGCCGACCGCTTCCTGATCTCCTGGAAGACGGACGAGGCGTTGTATCGCGAAGCCTTGCGCGAGAGGATCGACCGCGACGACGCCGCCGTGCGCAGCTTGCTGATCGCCAAGCTGCGCGAACGCTTGTTGCTGCGTTCGCGACTGCGCGAACCCACTGAAGCCGAGCTTCAGCAGTACCTGGCGCAACATCGCGAGGTATTCGAGGCGCCCTTGCGCTACGAGCACGAGTACATTGAGTTCCCGAAGCAAGCTCCAGGGGCCGCCGACGAAGGAGCGAGGTACGAACGCCTGCTGAACGCAGGCGCAACGCCCGAATCGCTCGCGCTGCGCTCCACGGCGGCCAACGCGAATCGCGAGCGTCTCGAGCAGGCGTTTGGCGCCGAAGCCGCGACGCAGATCCGTGAGCTGCCGCCCGGGCCGTGGAAAAAGCTCGATGCCTCCGATCGGTCACTCTTGGTTCGAGTACTCCGGATCCACGGCGGGTTGCCCGCGCCGTCCGCTCTGCGGGCTCGGTTGATCGCGGGCGTCCAAGCAGCCGCTACCCAGCACGCGCTCGCGGAACGCACGCAGGCCATCGTCGAGAAGTATCGATTCGAGGAACAGCACGAATGATGGGGCGTCTGCGAGCGCTGGTGTTCGTGGTCGCCCTGGCATTGCTCCTGCTGGCTTCCCGTTCGTCTGCGCATGCCGTGGACGTGGCAACCTTGACCCTGACCGAGGTGTCCGCCGGAAAGTTTGCGGTCGACTGGCGAACCACTTCCAGCACGCTCGAAGAGCTCAGCCAACCCGCGCGTTATCCCGGAGCCTGCCAGCAGCGCGAGCGGTCGCTGGATTGCGGTCCGCTCGGACTGACGGGTGAGATTGAGTTTCCGTGGCTCGTGGGCGGGGAATCGCGCGTTACGGTGGTGATCGATTGGCTTTCGGGCGAGCGCTTGCTGCGCACGGTGCACGGGCGCTCGCCGAGCTTCAAAGTATACGGCGTGCCGGCTTCCGCAGGCCTGCGATTTTTGCAGCCGATCGCCGTCGACTACGCCCGGCTTGGCGTCGAGCACATCCTGCTCGGCTTCGACCATTTGATGTTCGTCCTGGCTATCACGTTGCTCGTGCAAAGCCGAAAGACGCTGGTGCTTGCCATCAGCGCGTTCACCGTAGCGCATAGTCTGACGCTCGCAGCGAGCGTGCTTGGGTGGTTGTCGCTGCCCGTAGCGGCTGTGGAAACCACGATTGCGCTGTCGATCGTACTCGCGTGCGCGGAGTGCCTGCGGCCCCCGGATTCGTTGGCTCGCCGCGCGCCGTGGTTGGTGACGTTCGGGTTTGGGCTTCTCCACGGCATGGGCTTCGCGTCAGCTTTGGAAGAGGCTGGGTTGCCAGAGCAACACGTGCCATCCGCGTTATTGTTCTTCAATCTGGGTGTGGAGCTTGGTCAACTCGCGGCGACCGTGGTGTTTCTCGGCTTTGTTGGGCTGCTGACGCGCCTGGAGAGACGACGCATTGGCTCGACTAGAACAGTGGTCTATGCCCTGGGGAGTCTCGCGGCCTATTGGTCGATCGAGCGCGCGCTCGTGTCGTTCGGAGGCTGACGCTGGTGGCAGTTCCGGGTTGGATGTGCGCCCGTCCGGTTCGCACTGGCGCGAAAGCGGCTTCGCCGCGCCACGCCTTCATCGAGCAACGAAAACTCCGCACAAATTTCGACTTCTTCGAACGCGCGCGGGCGAGCTGTTAAAGTCTGAATATGACGGCGGTGGTGCAGGGTGGTGACGACCGGTGGGCGGCGCGCGCGGCTTCCTGGGCGGCGCTGGATTGGACCAAAGACGTGGGTTTGGACGAGGCGATTCCGGTTTCTCATTACCCGCAGCTCGCCGAGGGACCGTTCGACGCGGCACAGAAATCCGCCTTGGCGCACTTCATGTCGTGCTTCACGTGTGAGCTGTTCGTGCACTTCGAAGGCTACCTCATCGACTATCTCCGGCGTCACCCGGAGCGCGTAGTCATGCTGTCGCCGCGAACCATGGAGAGCTTCGTTGCCGAAGAACAGCTCCATACGGACGCATTCCGAAAGTTGCTGATGAAGCTGCGACCCGATCTGTATCCGCAGGGACAGCCGCGCTTTTTGCGCCGCCGTCGCAGTGAAGATCGCGTGCTGAGCTGTTTGCCGGCGACCACGTTCTTCCTGCTGGCGTTGCTGTTCGAAGAGATCACGCTGTTCGTGCCGCAAGCACTGCGCGCAGAGACCCGCTGTTCGCCGCTGCTCAAGAGCGTGATGGAGCTACATGCGCGCGACGAGCAGGCGCACGTCGGACTCGACGCGCGTGCGCTGCTGGAGCTATCGCGCAGCGGCTGGCGCGGAGCGCGCAGCCTGGAAGTGCTGGCGTGTCTGCCGGCGTTGTGGTTCGTCGATCAGCAAATCGCGCGTGGCTGGCGCAGCGCCGTGCGCCAGGTCGCCGCGGAGTTGTCGCTCGATTCCGAACAAACCCGGTACTTGTTGCGGCGTGAGCCGAGCCTGTCGGATCGCTGGGGTGGGGAGAGCTTCGTTGCCAAACTTGCGAACCTGTCATTGCCGTGCGCGCCGCTGTTGGCGAGTGTGCTGAGCGCGCAGCTCGCGTCGGGGCCGCGCGTGTTGGTCGAAGAATGAGCGCGCCCTCCAGCGTTCGCTACCTGGCCGATACTGAAGATATTCTATGCGAAATCAAGAGCCTGATTGAGCGGGCAGAGCAGCACATCGTGCTGCAGATGTACTTATTTGCGCGCAACGGCGATCTAAGCGTGCTGTTGCCGCGGGAGCGCGCCGCGCGCCACGCTGAGCTCGTCGCTCACTGGTTGCTGGACAAGCGTCGGCGCGCGCCAGAAATTCCGATCGTGTTGATCCTGGACAGCAACACGCCGGCGGATGCCGTGCTGACGCGCGCGCGACGGCCGCCCTTGCGCGCGGAGCTGGAAGCGCAGGGCATCACGGTGCTGCACGCGAATCTCTTCTACAATGAGTTCGACCGCCGCCCGCGGCGCTCGGTCCAGCGTAACTTTCACATCGACTGGCGCTCGACGCCCGCCAAGGAGTGGGTGAGGCGACAAGCTCGCTGGCAGACGCGCCACAACTTGGAAGATCACCGCAAGAACCTGGTGATCGACGCGGGCCGTGCCGGTCTCGTAACGTCACACAATCTGGTCGACATGGCGCACGATTGGTATGAAAACGCCTTCGCGCTCGAAGGCCGCGCGGCGCGCGATTTGTGGCGCTCGACCCGCCGCGCTCTGAGCCGCGCGCTCGAGTTGCCCTACGAAACTTCGCCGGAAACGCTGCGGCTGCTTGCGGAGCGCGTAGGTCCGGAACCGGAAGTGGAGCCACCTGCGGGCGACACGGTCTGGTTGCTGGATTCGTTGGCGATTCGGCCGGCGCTCACCCGGTTAGTGAGCGAAGCCGCTGCGGGTGATGAGCTGCTGCTGGCCAGCGCCTACTTTTCCGACCTGCGCCTGTTCGAAGAGCTCGCGCGCGCGTGCCAACGCGGGGTGCGCGTCAAAGTCTTGATCGACGACGTGGCGGGGCTGCCTGTTCCGGAGCCTCTGGGCTGGGGTCTCAGGAATCTCGTCAATTGCGAGGTGCTCGGCGCGGCCGCGCGACGTCGAGCCGAGTTGCCTGGGCTCGAACTGCGAGTGCATCACTCGGGAACGGGCCGCCTGATGCACCTCAAGTCCGCGCTGAGACAGGGACGGGAGAACGTGCTCATCGGTGGTCAGGCCAATTTCACGCCCAATTCTTTCTCCGGAGCCTGGCTCGAAACGGACGTCGAGACGCGCTGCCCGCGCACCATCGCCGCGTTTCGTGAGCACTTCTTGCGACTTTGGGCGCTGCCGGAGTCGCGGCCGTGTCCGGAGTTTTCGGCGGCAGAGCGAGTGCGGGCGACGCTGCGAAGAGCCTCGCTCGCCGCGTTTCGCCGCTTTGGCTTAGAGCCCTGAATCCCAGGTTGGCAGCTCACACAGACCGCCGCCCAGGAACAAGTGGTGCCACAGCTGCGTGGTGACGACAGCGGTATAGGCAGCGTCGGCTGCGAAGCGACGTGGGGCGAAGCTCGGTAAGAGCCGCTGCAGACGCTGCTCGTGCTGAACGCCCTCGACGGAAAAGTAGCCGGTCTTGCGGAGTGACTCAGCGCAGGTGAGCTGCTCGAGGAAGCGCGGCTTGGCGTTCAGGTTGCATAGCGAGTGGGCCTTGAACATCGTCTTGGGATGATTGGCGAGCGGAGGCGGCAGCACGCGCTTCGCCAGGCGGCGCAAGAGCCACTTGCCCTGGCCGTTTCTGAGCTTGTACTTAGGATCCAGGCTGGCGCAGAAGCGAACGAACGCTTCGTCGAGAAACGGATAGCGATTCTCTACGCTCGAATGCATCCCGACGCGGTCACCCTTCCCGAGCAACAGATGGCCCGGCAACATCGCCTTGTACTCGACGTACAGCGCTTGGTTCAACGGATGTAGGCGTCGCAAGCGCTCGGGATCCAGATCGAGCTCGGAGAGCGCGTCGTGTTCGGACAAGGCTGACGTCATCTCGGCCGAGTAGAAGTAGGCGCGCACTCTGGCCAACGCGCCATACATCGCGAGTTGTGCCGCACCGGGTGCGGCTGGTTCTGCCGCGGCGGACGCGGGCGTTCCCGGCGCGAGCAGCGACGACAAGCAGCGCACGATTAGCCGCGCAGGGCGGCCGGACATGAAGCGCGCCGCGCGGTGCCAGACGTAGCCGGCCATGGCTTCATCCGCGCCTTCCCCGGTCAGCACTACCTTGTAGCCGCGCTCGTGAACTCGACGTGCGAGCAGCAACAAGCAGGGGTTTGCCATGTCCAGGATCGGGCTTTCCGCCGCGCGCACCGACTCCGGAACCGCGTTCACGATCTCTTCCGCGCTCGGGACCAATGTCTCGAGAGGGAGCTCGAGGAGTTTGGCGGCGAGTGAGGAGCGGGCGCGCTCGTCGGGCCCGGAACTATCGAAGCCGATGCTGAAGGCGGGTAGGGCGCTTGGACCCACCTTGCGAGCCGTCGCCGCGACGAGCGCGGAGTCGATCCCGCCGCTCAAGTAGCTCGCCACTTGTGCGTCTGCCGAACGTCGGCGAGCGACGGCGCTCTCGACGATGGACTCCAGCTCGTCGAGCAACCTGTCTTCCGCGTCGCGGCGCTCTTCGCCCGCGTTCGGAAAGGCGAGCTCCCAATACCTGCGCTCGCGGAGGCTTCCGGCAGTGACCTCGAGGAAGTGACCGGGCGCTAACGCGTTTACGCCTTCGAAACAGGTTCGCCTGGGGCCGGCGGCGAACGCACAAAACATGGCGTCGACACCTTTGCGATCCGGGCGTGGCTCCAGCAGCCCCGCCGCCAGCAGCGCTTTGATTTCGGAGGCGAACAGCAACCAACCGTCCGCCTTCGCATAAAACAAGGGGCAGATGCCAAAACGGTCGCGTCCGAGCAACAACCGCCGCTCGTCGCAGTCCCAGATGGCCGTGGCGAACTGACCTTCGGCGCGTTCGAACAGCTCGACTCCTCGTTCGAGGTAGAGCGCCGGCCACAGCTGTGTGTCGCCGTGCCCCGACAAGCGATGACCACGCTTAGCCAGCTCGCTCTTTAGCTCGGCGTCATTGAACAACTCGCCATTGAAAGCCACCCACACTCGCCCACTGGGATCTGACAGCGGCTGTCGGCCGCGTTCCGGATCTAGGATCGCGAGCCGCTGGCAACCCAGCGCGATGCCCGGCGCCTGAAAGACGTGGCGATCGTCGGGACCGCGGTGCCGCACGCTGCCAAGCATCCGGCTCAGTCGCTGCTCCGGAAACTCGCGTTGTTCGCGCAGATCGAGCGCCCCGACGATGCCACACATCAGGCGCGCGCCGCCCAGCGCCAGGCTAACCTGGGCACCAGGTGCCACAGCACCTCGCGCTGTAGCGGCGCGCTGGCGCGCTCATAGCTCGCGAAGCCGTTGAGAATCCTTCGCCAGTGAGCGGAGACTTGCTGCGTGTCGGCTCGCGTCAGCAGCCGCTCCAGATGAACCTGGATGGCACGCGTAGCGAAGGCGGTGTGGCCCGACGCGGGATTGTCGATCGAATTGTGAAGTTCGAAGAAGTACGGATCGATGCCGTGGCGCCGCAAGAGCGCGGTCGCAAGCTCGTAGGTCTCACCCAGCCCGGCCAGCTCGATGGCGAGATTCAAGCCGAGCAACTCGGGCCAGCGCTCCCGCGACTGGCGCGCGATGGCGAGCCAGTACGTGGGCAGCGCAAACGCGCCATCGACGATGGCGGAGTCGTCGACGAACTCGCGCGCTGAGCAAGCCGCGAGCTGAACGTCAGCGCTCTCGAGCGCCTGCCGGAACACGTTACCGTGATGACGCGCGACGTGACCGGCGCCCAACTCGTCGCGATAGATCCGAAATAGGAGCGCGGCATCTTCTTCACCAGCGCGTTCTGGCGTGACCAGCGCTGACAGCCAGCAGCCATCCACGAACGAAGACGGCGCAAGCTGGGTGAGCAGCCACTTCACATCGTCGCGCCGCAAGCGTGCGACGGCACTTTTGGCGAACGCACTGCGATCGAACACCTGCGCGTGGTGTCGCCGATCCACGAACGCCCACAGACCTTCAGCAGAATAGGTCGCGCCGGCGTCGCGCAGCAGACCTCCACCGGCCGCGCCGGAGCTCAGGAACCGCTGCACGATACTCGGAGCAACGTCATCATTTCCGGTCAACAGCGCGTGATATGCCTCGCGCAAGGAGCCTGCGGCACGGGGCCGGACCGGGTTGGCGGCCGTCGCAGGAACAGTTGGATTGGCTGCCGGCGACCCGGTCGCTGGCTGGAGCGCTGCGATCTTCGGCGAACTGGGCGACGCTAGCGTCTCGATCCAGCGGCCGATCAGCGCGAGCTCTTCTGCCGAAAACACGCCGAACATGCGCCCCCCGAACTCCGCGGAGCGCAGCAGCGCGCTCTTCGCCGGCTCCCCCGGCACCACGTAGCGCGACGCGGCTACCTGCCCGAGCAGCCTGCTGCTGTCGCGCGTCGCCGACGCGAGCGCGCGGTCCAGCGCTTCCCCTCCAAGGGTGACGTTGCCATGATAGCCCAGAGCGTGAGGGGCCTTGTGCACGAAGATTTCGAGCACCTGCCGCTCTAGCTCAATCGGCGCGCCCGTCGTGGCACGCTGCGCGGCTAGCCAGCGCTCGCGCGCGGTGACCGCGGCTTTCGCGCCCCGCCAGACGCAGCTCCAATCCACGCGCGGCGTGTCAGCGTAGGCCTCCAGACAACGTCGGCACAACGAGAGTGCGTGCTGGCCAGAGGTCGAGCCGGGATCGTGAACCTGAACGAACCACGCGCTCTCCCCGAGCGTGGCACGCACGGGTCCCGGCAACTCCAACCAACAATTGGCCAGCTGGTATCCGAGCGCCGACGCCAGCCGTGACTGATTCAGAGCAACCAGCGCCAGCTCCAGGTCAGCCGCAGCAAAGCGCGAGTCTTGCGCGAAGCTTGCGCTGTCGACCGCGTCGAACACGATTTGGCGACTGGCCAGCGCCGCGCGGTAGGCGTTGCCGTGATGACGCCCGGTGTCTCCGTCACCCAGCTCGAAGTTGAGCGCCTCCAACAACGCCGCGCCGAGCTCCGTGTTCGACTCCCGAACCGTGAATGCGCGTCCAAGCCAAACGCCGTCGAGCAGTGCCAGCGGCGCGTAGCCGACCACCGCTTGTTCCGGATCGACGGCCTCCAACCGGGATGCGCTACGCGCCAGCGTCTCTACCTGCTCCCACAGGTGGTCGAGGTCCGTCGGGGGATCCAGCTGGGCTCCAGTCTCAGGCCCGGGAGCTGCCACCGCTCGCGCCCGTTCGGCTCGAACGGCGGCATGAAACTCCCGTCGAAGCCCAGCCTGCTTGGCAGGCTGCGGGCGCACGGGGCGTTCCCTCCGACGCGAACTCATTCGGGGAAGCTTAGCAAAAGCTCGATCGCTCGCGGCACGGCTTCTTCCAGGTGTTTGTAGGCGCGGATGACCGGCGGCATCAGTTCGAGGGCGCTCGCCAGCGCCACGCGTTCGGACTTGGACAGGCTGGAAAAGGCTGTGAGATAGGTGCGAATCAGAAATAGGCTCGCCGAGTGCGCGGGAAACGGCACGCTCACTTGTCGCTCCACGCGCAGGAAGGCTTGCCCGGTGCGCTGCGACCAGGAGGCGCGACCACCGTGTTCGGGGTGATGATCGAGCGCGTCGTCGGCGCACACGGTCCACACGAAGCGCACGTACGGCCCGCGCTGAACCAGCGCGCTGACGAAGTGCTCGGCGGAGCGCACAACCTCTTCAATCTGCGGGATTGCGCCGTGAATCTCACTGAAGCTGCGCCCGACCAGCTCCTCGGGTCGCCAGCCGCTGGGAAAACAAACGTGCACGTGCACTACGCGATCCGCGCCGCTCGGGGCACGTCTGAGTACCACGAAGTCCTCCTGCAGCTCTGTGCCGAGCAGTCGCAAATCGAGCGTCCGCGGAGCGTCTTGCCCCCATTCGTGCTGGAGAGTCGTCCGCATGAAATCGGCCACGGCGGACAAGGCAAGTTCGTCACTCGCTTCTTGCACGTTCGATTGATCGCGCAGCGGGTGTCGCGCAAGGACGCTGGCTTTGCCGGCCAGATACCGGGCGCGTTGTTCGTCGCGCGGGAAAAATTGTCGATCCACCGGGCCGTTGCCGAAGTCGGTGCCGAAGCGCACCAGCCCGGAGCGCATTCGAAATGGTTCGACGCGCACAGGGAAGTAATGCGCCGGAGCGGGCAACGGAGTCAGCGACACGAACTCCACAGCATTCCTGGGTGCCGCGCGCGCCGCCATGTCTTTTCTGTTTCGGCCGCGAAAAAACAGCACGCGCGTCTGCGAAAATGCGCGAGCATGTGCGCAGGTTCACTCGTGCATGCTCGCGTTCCTAGTCGGCTTCGCTCTCGGCTTTCTTGGTAGCGTACCGGCGGCAGGGCCGCTGGCATTGACCATCGTGGGCGCGGCGCTCGAACGCAACGGCTCCAAGGCGCTTCGCCTCGCCGTAGCAGGAGCCACCGCCGAGTGCGTGTGGGCCGCGGTCGCACTTCATGGCGTCGCTGCCGCGCGCCTACAACATTGGCTCGAGCTTCCTGCTCTTCGAGTCGTCGGCGTCGTCGTACTCGTCTCGTTGGCCGTTTCGCTTCTTCGCGCGCGTTCCGCGCAGCCGCTGCCAACTTCCGCTGGACGCGCTCGCGAGGCTACCGATTTCGCGCTCGGGTTCTTCCTGGTCGCCACCAACCCAAGCTTTCCGGTCGCCTGGATGGGTTCTGCGCTCTTCGTCGCTGGCCTGCCGCTCTCGCTTCGAGAGCCCACGTGGACGATCGTGGCCGGCGCCTTCGTCGGAGTCGTGGCCTGGTTTACGCTCTTGACCCGCATCGTCGCTCGCGCGGGGAGCCACTTACGTCCGCGCGCGTTGCGAGTCGCCGTTCGGGCGCTGGGAATCGTGGCCCTGATGTTGGCCGCGGCCCTGGCCATGACGAGTGCCGCATCGTTCTTCGGCTGATATCGCGCGCTTTCTCGCTCGAGCCCCTGACCTTTGCCGCCCGTGCCAGCAAGACCCGAGCGGTAAGGTTCCAGAGACTCTCTACCAGGCGCGATGCAGCATCAGTTGTTGCCTGCGCCTGCTTCCGCGGGCTTCGGCGGCGGCATCATCGGAGGCGCGCCTCCGTCTTCGGGACCCGGTGGCATGGCAGGGGCGCCTCCGGCACCGTGCCCACCTGGCTTCGGCGGCTCCTCGCCTGGCTTCGGCGGCGACATGCACTTCCAAGCGTCCTTCATGCAGCGGCACTCGAGCCCAGCTGCATAAAAGCACTCGAGCGCTGCCCCATCTTCCGGATTTTCGCAGTCTGCGCCCGCCGTCGGCGGGGCAGCGGGACACGCCTCGCTCGACTCACGACACTTCCATTCTCCGCCTTTCGCGTTGACCATGCACTCGCAGCGCGAACCGACGTAGCTGCAGCGACCTGCGGTGTCGCAGCTGTCCGCGTCAATGGGCGCCGTGTTCGGGCACTCGATCTGCGGCGGCTCTGGCGGCTTCACGGGCGCGCCGCCTTCGCCTCCCTCTGCCGCGCCCCCTTCGGAGTGCGATCCGCCCTTGCCTGGAGCAGGAGGCTCCGTCCCCATCCCTGCCGCGCCACCCGCACTGCGCCCGCCCGAGCTCGAACCCGCGATCGAGCCGCCTGCTGAGGTGCCTCCGTTCGTGCTCCAGAAGCCTCCTAACGACACACCACCGCTGGTGTAGCCCGCCGAGTTCGTCTTCCCGCCGGAGCCTATGACGTCGTCGTCGTTACGGCCTCCACAGCCGTAAAATGGCGTTGCGACTGTGATCGCCAGCATGCTTGTACGTAGCCAATGCTTCATGAAAGCAGCAATGCACGTGGCCGGGTGACTTTCTGATCCAAGGGCGCACTTTTCATGATGCGTCCCTCCGTTGGTATCCCGTGGCGCGGCGCGTGGTTCCCGCGCTACTCGTACGAATCGGCAACGAAAATCTTCTTCAACTGCGATCCGTTATGGCCGCGCTCCGAACTCGCAACCTGCGATCGACCCGGAACCGAAGAACAACGAAGGCTAGCCCCGCCACGCGAACCTGCGCTTCCGCGGGACGTCTACCATCTGCGGTCGATGGATCGCTGATCGCTATGAGCGTCGAGGACGATTGGGCTCGCGTCCCTTGCGTCAGGCCGGCGTCGTACTTAGCAGTGTTGTCATGAGTAAGCCGGGCATAGCGGGGGTCTTGTCGTTGGTAGTACCCGGGGTCGGGCAGATCTATAATGGCGATTTCATTCGTGGAATCTTTTGGTTGGTGATCACGCCGGGGTTCTGGATCGGAAGCGGCGGGACGCTGGGCTGGGTCTGTCATTTGATTTCGGCGTACACGGCGTACCGGCGGGCAGAGGCACGGGGTGGCACTGTCAGCCTCGTTTCGTCGGCGTAAGAGGCACTGACGAGCGTTTGGCCGCGAAGCAAACGCGCGCCGTCCAGATACTCGACGGCGGACGCTGAGACCGCGCGGCGCCGCTAGATCCGGTCGTTCGCGTTCACGCGTCAGCACCGAGGCGACGCCTGCTGTTGTGCGGTCACTCTCGCTGAAGTTTCAGCTCGCCCTCATCTCCGCGCACAGCCCAGGTAAAAAAAAGCAGTTGCGCGACGCTTGAACGTTGACCAAGAGTGCGGCGATGCTGGCGGTAAAAAAGAACGGTGCGTTGGTTTTGTTCGCGACGCTCGTAGGACTGGCTTCGAGTTGCAGTGACGACGGTCCGAGCGACGCAACTGGGGGAACGACGAGCGCGCTGGGCGGCTCGACGGCTTCTTTGGGTGGCACCGCTGGAAAACCGGGTTCGGGAGGTTTGCCGAGCACCGGGCAAGGCGGGAGCGGCTTCGGCGGATCCTCCACCACGACGGCAGACGGCGGTAGTGCCATGGCCGGTTCGGGTGGCGCGGTTCACGAAGGGAACGGCGGTCAGCCCATGGCTGCCGGAGGGCAGCCCGCGGCTGGCAGCGGCGGTGAAGAGTGGGGCGGTGCCAGCTCCGGCGGGTCCGCCTGGGGCGGTGATGGCTCCGCCGGCGACTCAGTCGGCGGCGCGCATTTGGGCGGCGCACACTTTGGCGGAGCCAGCAGCGGGGGTAGCGGCGCCGGAGGCACCACGCAGGTGCCCATGTGCGGCAACGTTCGCTGCGATTGCACGCTCAATGGCATCCCCCTCTACGGTAAGGTGGAGATCACGACCAGCCCTTTCGCGGACTTTGACGTAGAGGTGGTCAGCGCTTTCGCGGATCTCGACGTGCAGAAGGTAACGAGCTTCGCGAACGAGTGTGGTGAGTGGGAAATCGTCACCTCGTTTGGCGACTTTACGGTGCGAGAAGTCGAGTCGTTTGGTGATTTCCAAGTCCGCTACGTCACCGCGTTCCCGGGGCTGCCGTAACGTGGGCTGACTAGTTCAGCGGTGGAATCCCGAGCTCCGCGCGCAGCGCTTCCAACGGTCGATCTTTGTGTGCGAAGACGTCGAACTCCTCACTGAAGTCGACCTTGGACGCGGCGCCGCGCTCTAGCGCGCGCAGGACGAGCGGCACGTCGAACAGGCCCGCGTAGCCCTTGGCGACCGGCGTGATCCGCAGGCCCAGGTGGAACTGCAGAATGCCGAACAACAGGAAGGTGAAGCCATCCTTGCGCGCAAACCCAGCCTGAAACGCGGCCTGCTGGATTTCACCCTGGGGATCGGTGCTGTAACCCGAGAGGACGTGACCGACGTCGTGAAATACGAGTGGAAGCCCGCCTGGCTCCCCAGGAAACTTGAAGTCGTTGTTCACGAAGTGCTCGAACAGCGCGCGGCCGAAGCTCCCGGGGGCGCACTCGCCGAGCGCCCGGTAGCTGGCAGCGTTGAGCGCGTCATTCCTGGTGCCAAAGCCAAGCATTGGCAGCGCGAAGCTGAGCACACCGGGGAAGCCCTTGGCGGAGCGCAAGAAGCGGCCGAAGCGTCGGAACATGTCCACGCGTGCGAGTAGGGCGCTGCCGTAGGTGAGCTCGTACAAAACGTCGAGGCCGTCTTCGTCGAAGTCGAGCGCGCGCGCAAACGCTTGCACGGAGTCGTAGGTGCGTTGGGTTGGCGCGCCTTCAACTAGGGCAGTGACAATCGCCAGCTGGACGGCGCGCTTTCGGCGGTGCGGATCGACTACGTGGCGGGCGACGTCTTCGAACGCCACCGCCTCGAGCTGCTCGGCGTCAAGTTCCAACCCGTGAATGCGCGCGATGCCTTCGATGAGTGCGCGCTCCGCTTCCGAGAAAAGGTCGTTGGCCGCGGCCACGTGGCGCAACGAGCGGAGAACGAGTTGGAGTTCTTCGGCTGGAAAGGTCTTGATGTCCATGCCCGACCCGATTGCAGGCGCCGTACCAGGGCACGGAACACGCAAAATACCGATTTCGCGTCGGTCTGAAGCGCGCTTTGGCCTGTTTTTTCTGCTCTTGGATAGTTTGGATAGTATCCAAACGACATGAGCGACAGTGACGAGAATACGTCCAGGTCGAGCGAGCGGTCGCCGCTTTCTTTAAACAGGGAAAAAGCGTCAAGTGGGCTGGATAAGAGGTTCGGCGCGGCGCTGTCCCTATTCAGTTGCTTGTTTCTTCATCCGCTGGCGCTCGGTTGCGTGAAGCTTCTTCTTCAGAGCTCGCGCGTCGGGCTCCTGTGAGGCCAGGACTGCAGGGTAAGTTTCGTGTAACCAGCTAGCGAGTTCGCTGACGAGTGCCCCATGGCCAGATGCGGCTTCGAGCGCCAATTTGCCGCGGCGTGCGAGTTTCCCGACATCGTCACCAGCAGCGTCGATCCAGGCGGAGATGGTTGCGGCCGAGTGATCTTGCGGGAAAGTGCGGACGAGCGAGGAGACGGCGGTGCGCTTGGCGAGCTCAGGATTGATTTCCATGAGGTCGAGGAGCGGTCCAAGCACCCAAGGGCCGAGCAGCTTGAGCGCTTCGCTCACGACGCTGGGTGAAAATCCGCGCGCTAGCGCTGCGAGCATCGCGCCGGCTCCGCGCAGGTCACCGAGGTAGCCGATGGCGTGGGCGCCAACTTTGGCAAGTTCGTGATCTTCACCTTCCAGCCAGGTGACGAAGGTGTCGAGCGTGTCGATGTCGCCCAAGGAGGCCAAGGCGTAAGCGGAGGCTCGGCGAACGGCGACGGTGCGATCACGCAGACCGACGCGCAGCGCGCCGATGGCTTCGAGGCAGGCGTGGGAAGCGAGCCGTTCAACTGCTGCCATGCGGTCGTCTTTCGATGAACCAGTCAGGAGGAGGGAGGTGACGCCGTCCACCTCGTCCTTCGAGAGCAAGGGTCCGTTCAGAGCGCGGCGGACCTGGGGCTCCAGGCTCGAATCGTTCAAGCGGGCTAATCGCGCGCGCGCGACTTCGGAGCCTGCTGCGCCGGCGATGGTGATGGCGGTGAGCTTGGCGAGGCGCGATGTACAGGGTTGCCAGCGGCGTTTGCCCTCTGCTCCCGCCAGTACGACCAGCGCGTTCTTGACGGCAAGAGCGGGATCTGCGCGCGCCGCACGCAGCACGAAGGGGACGGCAAAGCCGTCGCCCCACAGCCGATCCGTGCTGCCCAGCAGGGTTGCGGTGTCGGCGCTCTGGTAGTGGATGCCGACGTGATAGGCGCGTTCGTAACGGTGGAGTTCGCCGCGTGCTTCGCGGGCGACGGCTTGCTCGGGCGTGAGCACCTCTGCCGGTTTCGGGACGGCGACGCTGGGTAAGGTGGGAATACGCACGAGCTGCGTGCGGTCGATGGGTGTGGTGCCCGCCAGTCGAGACAGCGCGATGCCCAGCACTTGGTAGAGCTTGACCACGCCGTCCAGCGCGCTCACGGGATCTGTAGCGGTAGTGACGGCGCGCAGCGCGTCTGCTTGTTTCGGGAGCTGCAGCTCAGTCAGACGCACTGCGAGCGGCTCGATGAAGCGCGCGGACGTACACGCTTGGAAGCCGTCCGCGAAGCCTCGCGCGAGATCGTCACGCACTTCGCCGAGCAAGGTGGCAGCTGACGAGACGCCCACGCGTTTCGCCGTTTCAGTCCAGTGCGCGGCAGCAATCGGCGTGGTGCTCGAAGCGTCGTCGCCGCCCAGCGCTTCGAGCCGAAGCACCCCGGACAGCTCGCTGATCACCGCAAGTGGGAGCAGCGAGGGCAGGGCGCCTTCGAGCGTGACGTCGCCGAAGACGGCGAGCGCCCTGGAGCCCGACAGCGCCGTCATGAGCGCATCCTCTTGCGCCCGTCCGCCAGCGAGAAACAGCGTGCCGCCTTGATCGTCGACGAAGCGCACGCGATCGTGGCCCGGAACGACCCAATCGATGCTCAACAGCACGGGCACCGACGGCGGTGCGAACACGTCACGCCGTCGCTCGATCAGGGCGGTCAGCGCCTGCGTCGCGGAAGGCAACGCGCGCTCCAGCGCCAAGCGTAACGCCGCCTGCTCGAGGTCGGACACGGTGCCCTGCGTCTCCAAGTCCAGGCGTTTCGGCGCGAACGAGGGAAACAGGCTGCCCGAAGCACCCGCGAGCCTGCGGCCGCGATAAGACGGCTTCGGCGGAATGCGCTTCGCTAGTTGTGCGGGCAGAATCTGTTTGTCGCTGAAGTGTTCACCCGACGAAAGATCGAACAAGCGACTCTCGCGCAGCAAGAAGCCGTCGGCGGTGGTTTGTTGCAGAAACGCGTATTCGAACAGGTCGAGCCCGTCCGTTGGCTTCCTGTCCTTCTTCGTCCAGGTTTTGCCGATCAACTCTTCGACGTGCTCGTCTGCCAGCGCCTCGCCCGCCAAATGCTTTTCGAGTTTGCGGACCGTGAGCCACATGTCCGCCATCAGACCCGCATAGTCGTCGCTAGGGAATGATTCGTCTCGCCGCGTCGCCAAGCGCAGCAGGCTAGCCAACTCCAACGTGCGCGCGGCGAGGCGCCTCAGGCCGAGCTCGCGCAGCGAGGTCGCAAGCTCCGCGACTTGCTCCGCGCGATCCGCCGCCAGGACGAGCGCGCCGGTCTGCCACAGCTCGCTTAGCAGTGTGAAGGCTTGCTCCACACCCTTACCGAGCAGCTCGCTGCGATCGAGCTTGCTCTTCTTCACGGTCGCGCGTTTGGCAGCCTTGTCGCCCGGGGCCGGCGCGGGCGGCGCCTCCGCGATCGCGAACGCCTCCGGCGAGCGCGCCCAGCTCACGAGCAGCGCAGCCGCGTGTTTGCAAAACGGGCGCGTGCGTGCAGCCATGCACGAGCAGCGGCCCGTCAACTTGTCGTCGCCAAATACGATCTGCGTCTTGTACGGTGCTGCTCCCGAACCTGCGGCGTCGGCGAAGAGCTTGTTCTCATGGCGCGCCAGATGGGAGATCCCGCCCTGATCCGCGATTTGCGTGCCTTTCGACAGCTCAGACGCATCCGTGATCCACGACTTGAGCTCGGCCACCGGCACGGGTCGAGTCGCGCTCATCGACCCTCTGCCTGCGCTGCCGCCACCACCCCGGAAATGTCCTCGTTCTTCATGATCTTCGACATGACCTCCACCAAACTGCGTGGCGTGGCGCCAAAGCAGTGCACCCCGAGCCCCGTGAGCTCCTTGGCGAGCTCCTGGTTGAACGAGGGTCGCCCCTGATCAGACAGCTTGAGCAGCACCAGCGTCTTGACCTTCGCCTCCACCAACGCGCGCATGCGTTGCACGAACTCGGCGTTGTCGCCGGCGGTGTGGTAAAGATCGGTGAGCAGCACCAGGATGGTTTTTTCCGGTCGCTTCAGGTACGTCGACTCCGCGTAGCGCAACGCGCGGTTGTAGTCTTCGGCGCCGCCAAGCTGCGCCGTGAACAGTACCTCCACCGGATCCGTCAGTACCGGCGTCATGTCCACCACCTCTTCGTGGTTGAACAACACCAGCGCCGTCGATAACACGTCGAGCGAAGCAAAAATCGACGCCATGATGGCGCTGTAAACCGCGCTCACGGCCATCGAACCGGATTGGTCGACGAGCAGCAGGATCTCCCAATCTCGGTGTTTGCGTTGATTGGCGAAAAACGAGATCTTCTCCGGGACCAAGCGCTTCTTTTCGCGATCCCAGGTCCGCAGATTTTTCTCGATGGTGCGTCGCCAATCGATGTTGCGCGCCAACTTCAGCGGGCTGTGGGTGTCGCGCCGGGTGGCGCCATAAATTGCCGTGCGCGTCTCCGTTTCGAGCTGTTTTTTGAGTTTTTCGACGACCTCGCGGATGATTTCGCGCGCCGTGTCGCGCGCTTCGTCGGGCACCAGGCCGCGCATGGAAACCAGCGTCGCGACCAAGTCGACGTTCTTTTCCAGGTGCGGCAGCGTTTCGGGCTCGAACAGCAGACGCGTCAGGCCCTTGCGGTCCATGGCGTCCTTCTGCACCAATGCCACCACGTCGTCGCGAAAGAAGCTCCGCACGCGCGAGAGCCATTCGGGCACGTTCAGGCGCGAGCTCTTTTGCCTGCCGTACACGAACTCCATGGCTTCATCGAGCTCTTCTGCGTCGTCGTCCCCGGCTCCGGCGGACAGGGTGGTCATCGACCACGCCGGGGCCGTAGCTTCGGATTCCTTGCCAAGAGCCAGGCGCCAGCGCAGCAGTGCCTTGGCTTCGGCCGCGGAGAGGTCGTCGGCGCTCATAACAGATCGTCCAGGTCGTCCATGGCCTTTTGAATGTCTTCCGATGCGGCGCGCAGCTGAGCTTCGTCCTTCTCGGTGACCACGCGCGTCGCGACCTTGGCGGCGGCGCCCCCCGCGTGACCGCGCGCGCTGATCACGCTCTCGACCAAGTAGCGACGCTCTGTCTTTCCCAAGTCGGCGAACGCGCGCCGCAACGTGGGAACGGCGTCGCGAAACACGTCGTCTGGTAGGGACTGCAGGTAGCTGTCGATGATCTCGACGACGTCGGGGTTTTTTACGATCGAGAGCGCGTTGACGTCGAAGAATCCGGTCAAAAACTCGGCAGTGCGACCCGGCTCGCTGGTCGCACTCAAGCGCAGACGGAGCGCGTCCGAGAGTGCCGTGCCGTCCCAGGACCGTGACAAGAGCAGCAGCCCGGCAGCGGTGCCGGCGCAGCGCGGGTGCACGCTGAAGCTGCGACCGACCTCGTCGAGCGCCGTGAGCCAGCCAACCCTGTCGACCGCAGGCTGTGTCACGGCGATTTCTTGCAAGATGCGCATGGCCGCGGCAACGTCGGGTACTTCGCTGTCGCCACCGCCGCACGCGACGGGCAAACGCAGCGTGGCGCGCGCGAACGTCTTGACCAACAGCGGAGTGAGCACGCGCTCGTCCACCCCGGCCTCGGCGCGGCTCGATCCGTAAGCGACCAGTCCGGCCAGCGCGCGGCACGCAGCGCCCAGCGAGGGCAGGTCATCATCGTGCGCGGAGAGTTGGTCGACCGCAGCGAGCGCGAGCGACACCGTTCCCATGGCGGACGTGAGCACCGCGTCGACGAGCACGCTGGCCGCTTCGCGAACGCTCTTGGTTGAGGCGAGTCGTTGCTCGAGCTTGCGCTCGGCGGCTGCGCGGAAGCTCTCGCCGTACACGATGCGTTCGACCAGCGCAAGCTCGGTCGACGGCGTCCATTGGCATTGCCAAGCTTCCCGAACGCGCGACAACGCCTCCAATCCGCGCGTATCGGGCGGCGCTAGGGCGCCCTTTTTCGTTCCGGCCTCGGCTGCGTAGGGCACGTCGAGGACACGCAAACGATGGAAGAACGTGCTGATCGCGACGTGCGCCGCGTCCGCCAACCGCAGCGAGACTTGCTCCAGTTCGTCCGTCTTCGGCAGCTTGTATTCAGCCACCGAAGCCCAAAACTCTTCCTGCAAGGAGTTGCGACCGATGCTGCGTGCAACGCGACCAATATTTTTGCCAACCACCGACGACCACAAGAAGTCGTCCACGAACGCAGCTTCGCCCCGACACAAGGTGGCGACGGTGGCCTCGCGCACCTCGTCCAGGCCCGGTCCGCTCTTGCCGCGCAAGTCACCGAGTGTGCAGGCGAGGCGGTACGCTTCGATCGTATCGGCGAGCGACACGGAGAAGCCGCGCAGCCGCAAATGATCCGTGAAGTCCACCAACACTTCCAGCGCAGCCCGCCGATAGTCGCCGCCTGCGTCGTGCGCACGCTGGTGAAAGTACGGCGCGCGGTTGCCGGCGCCGTAGCCCGTTTGCTCCGCCATGCGTGGGAAGCTGTAGGGAATCAGAGTCAGGCTGACCGGAACCCGCGCCTCGAAGTGCGCCGTGAGCGCGGGTTCGACGTCCCCCGCCGCGATGGCCGCGACGTGCGCTGCGCCCAGGACCACGACGATGCTCGCCGGTTTCACGCCCGTACTCACCGCAGCGTCGATGGCCTCGCGCATGATGGCGTCGCGGGCGCGCGAGGACACGTCGTTCCTGCGATGCCGAACGGTCTCCCCGAGCTCGCGCAGCGCCTCTCCGAAAGCGGGATTGGTGTGTTCGGGAGCTTCCAGCTCGGCCTCCCAAAACTCCTCGAAGCTGCGGTGGCCGGAGCGCGCGACGATGTCGGCGTAGGGAGAGGTCTCCGAGTCTTCGTCGTCGTCCGAGGCGTCGTCGTCGTCGGCGTTCGCAGTTTCCGCGTGATCGCGCGCCAGACTTTGCGCCGCGGACACGTCGATGAAGCGTGCGACTTTGCCGTGCTGTGTGGCCCACCTCAGCGCAACGTACTCGGGCGAATAGGCGACGAAAGGCCATACCGTCGATCCCGGTTCGCCATCCGTGCGGTAAGCCAAGATCGCAACCGGAGGAACGGTGTCAGCAGCGGCGATGGCCGGGATTAGCTCGTTCGCGTCGGACGGTCCTTCGATCAAAACGAGCTCTGGCTCCAGCCGAGAGAGCGTCTCCAGCAGCACGCGGCTCGTCCGTGGCGAGTGATGGCGTACCGGAAACAGATGAACGCCGAGCGCGTCGCTCACGCCGGCGCCTTCAACGCGGATTTGGCGGACTTCGTGAACTCCTTCCACGCACCATCGCGGCCCTTACCGACCGTTTCGAAGTACTCGCGCACCGCCTTCAAATCGTCTGAGCCCTCCTTGGCGACGGCGCCCACCAACGCGCGAGCCAAGTCGTCCGTGGTCACCGTGCCGGAGCCGAAGCTCTTCGACAGAATCCCGCTTTGGAATAGCACGCTGATCGCCTCTGCCGTGGACAACACGGCGCCCGGCGATTTCACCTTGGTTTTGCCGTCCTTGGTCACGCCCGCGCGCAGCTCTTGGAACATCGTGACCAGCATGCGTGCCAGCTCGTCGGGCGCCGGCGCGCCCACCTCGTAGTCGCTGCGCAGTTCCGCCTCGCGCTTCTTCACGATGCTGATCTCCTGCTCCAGGTCCGAGACGACTGGGATCACCACGAAGTTGAAGCGACGCTTGAGCGCGGCGCTCATCTCGTTCACGCCGCGATCACGCGTGTTCGCCGTCGCCAGCACGTTGAAGCCCCGCTGCGCGCTCACCACCTGGGCCAGCTCTGGGATCGAAACCTGCTTCTCGCTCAAGATTGAGATCAGCGCGTCCTGAACCTCGGGACCTGTCCGCGTGATCTCCTCGAAGCGTGCGATCTTTCCCTCACGCATCGCGCGCAGCACGGGCGATGCCACCAGTGCACGTTCCGACGGTCCTTCCGCGAGCAGCAGCGCATAGTTCCATCCATACTTGATGTGCTCTTCGCTCGTGCCCGCCGTGCCCTGCACGATCAAAGCAGACGTGCCGCAGATCGCCGCGGTCAAGTGCTCCGACAGCCAGCTCTTGGCCGTGCCGGGCTCGCCAGCCAGGAGCAACGCGCGGTCCGAAGCCAGCGTCGCAACCGCGACTTCGACGATGGCGCGCTCCCCGATGTACTTGGGCGTGATCGGTACGCCGCCGACCGGTTTGTCGCTCCCGAGCACGTAGGTGAGCACCGCCTTCGGGGTCATTGCCCAACCAGTGGGGCGTCCTCCCGAGTCGCTCTTGATCAGTGCCTCGATTTCGGCTTCGTACTTTCGTTCAGCAGGCGCGCGAGTTTCTGTCACGCTGGCAGACTACACCCAAGCTCGCTTGGGTGTGTGAACCAAACAAGACACCATCTGACAAATCTCGGGCATAACGCCGTGAGATACGCGGCCTTCGTTACTTCGGAACTTCCTGCGCGACGCAGCTACCCGCTTCACAGTGAAGAGGCGCGCAGCAGTCGGCGTCGCTCTGGCAAGCGCCGCATTCGCCCGCGATGCAGGCTTGATTGCCGCAGGATAGGCAGCTGGTGCAGCCGTCGTCCGGAGGCGCGCACGGTTCGCCCGCGCGCAGGATGGCTTCGTCGTAGTGCACCGTGAGCAGGTCGCTGTTGACGATGCCGCGCGCGAACAGCGAGCCGTAGATCTCGCTCTTGGTCGAAATTACGAAGGGCGCGAAGGGTGCGTAGATGTTGCCAGCGTAGCTACCGCCGCCGCTCAGGAAGATCGGCGCGCTGCCACCGATGTACAGCCGCACGCGCGAGGCGCGCGCGATGCTGCCGAGCTCGAGCCGCGCGCTGCTGATGAGCGTCCCCTCCACGAACAGGTCGAGCTCCGCGTCCGGACCCGTGAGCTCGACGCGCAGCTCGCCGCCCGGCTCGAGATCGCCGCCAACGAACAAGGCGCTCCGTCCGCTGACGGCGAGCGTGAGGTTGCCGGAGCCATGAACGGCTGGGACATACAGTCGCCCACAAGGCAGCTCGATTCGGCTCGTACCTGCGTAGTTTGCGAGCGGAGCCGGATCGAAATGGGCGGCTTGGTTGTCG
>Ga0247764_1000146_pt1 | contig 25450 bp, 18 predicted proteins | sample UWRJL051202B4_FD_179932 | JGI IMG/M metagenome (GOLD analysis project Ga0247764, IMG submission 179932) | Plant litter microbial communities from Arlington Agricultural Research Station in Wisconsin, United States - UWRJ-L051-202B-4 | ecosystem: Environmental > Terrestrial > Plant litter >...
GCAAGAGCGGACGCTTCTGCGTAACCACCGCGTCGTCTACGATGATCTTCTGCAGCAGCGGCAGCAAGCCCATCAGCACCTGACCCACCACCGACAGGACGATGCAAGTTACGAGCGGGCGCTTGTACGGCCGCATATACGGCGACAGTCGCTTGAGCCATCCATCTGTGCCCGCATCTTTGACGCGGGTGCGCACGTTCGTCATCTAACAGCGTCCTTCTTCATGCCACATTGCGAACCTCCCTGCGGGAGGCACACGTAACAGCGCGCAGGTAAGTTCAGCGCTGAACTCACCTGCGCGCAATATTAGCTCGGGCTCGAACTCAGAAGTCGCCCCCGCCGTGGGAGTGTCCACCCCCAGCGGCCGGCTTCTCATCCTTCGGCTTTTCCACGACGATCGACTCCGTGGTGAGCAGCAAACCCGCAACGCTTGCGGCGTTTTGCAACGCAGAGCGCACCACTTTGACAGGATCGATCACGCCCTCTGCCACCAAATCGCCGTAGTTTCCGGTGGCGGCGTTGTACCCAAAGTTGCCGCTGCCCGCCTTGACCTGGTGAATGACGATCGAGCCTTCGCCCCCGGCGTTCGCGACGATTTGACGCAGCGGCTCCTCTATGGCGCGACGAATGATGCGCACGCCCACCGCCTGCTCCGGCGTGACTTCCAGCTTGTCCAGCACCGACTGAGCGCGCAGCAACGCGACGCCGCCGCCCGGCACGATGCCCTCTTCCACCGCCGCGCGCGTCGCGTGGAGCGCATCCTCTACGCGCGCCTTCTTTTCCTTGAGCTCGGTCTCGGTAGCTGCACCGACCTTGATCACGGCAACGCCGCCGACCAGCTTGGCGAGCCGCTCCTGCAGCTTCTCGCGATCATAATCGCTGGTGGTATTCTCGATCTGCTGACGAATCTCTTGCTGCCGACCCTTGATCTTGTCCTTGGCGCCGGCGCCGTCGACGATCGTCGTGTTGTCCTTGTCGATCTTGATGCGCTTGGCTTGGCCCAGGTCACTGATCGTCACATTTTCGAGCTTCAGCCCGAGCTCTTCCGCGATCACCTGACCACCAGTGAGGATGGCGATGTCCTTGAGCAGCTCCTTGCGGCGGTCACCAAAGCCGGGGGCTTTGACTGCTGCAGTGCTGAGCGTCCCGCGTAGCTTGTTCACGACCAGCGTGGCCAAGGCCTCGCCTTCCACGTCCTCCGCGATGATGAGCAGCGGCTTCTGTTGACGTGCGATGGCCTCGAGCACCGGAATCAGATCCTTCAGATTCGAGATCTTCTTCTCGCTGAGCAGGATATAAGCGTCCTCGAGCGAAACCTCGAGCCGCTCTGGATCCGTGACGAAGTACGGCGACAGGTAGCCGCGATCGAACTGCTGACCTTCGACCACGTCCAGCGACGTCTCGGAGGTCTTGGCCTCTTCGACGGTGATCACGCCCTCTTTGCCCACACGCTCCAGCGCGTCGCTGAGCAGCTTGCCGATGGTCTCGTCGCCGTTGGCGCTCACCGTGCCTACCTGCGCGATTTCGTTGGCGTCTTTGGTGGATTTGGCGTTGCGCTTCAGCTCGGCGATGATGGCTTCCACGGCCTTGTCGATGCCGCGCTTGATCTCGAGCGGGGCGTGTCCGGCGGCCACGAGCTTCGTACCTTCACGGTAGATGGCTTGGGCCAATACGGTGGCCGTGGTGGTGCCGTCGCCGGCCACGTCGGACGTCTTGGAAGCGACCTCCTTGACCAGCTGCGCGCCCAGGTTTTCGAACTTGTTCTCGAGCTCGATCTCCTTGGCGACGGTCACGCCGTCCTTCGTGACGGTGGGTGAACCGAAGCTCTTCTCGATCACGACGTTGCGGCCCTTCGGACCGAGCGTGACCTTGACGGCGTCGGCCAGGGCGTTGACGCCCGCCAGAACCAGATTGCGTGCGGCTTCTTGATAAACGATTTCTTTGGCGGCCATGGTCTTGTTGCTCCCTAGTTCACTTCTCGATGACGCCGAGGATGTCGTCCTCGCGCAAAATCAGGTGATCTTCGCCGTCGAGCTTGACCTCCGTGCCGGCGTACTTGCCGAACAGCACGCGGTCACCAGCCTTGATGTCCAGCGCGCGCAGCTTGCCGTCTTCCAGCGCCTTACCGTTGCCGACGGCGATGACCTCGCCCTCCACCGGCTTCTCTTTGGCGCTGTCGGGGATGATGATCCCGCCCTTGGTCTTCTCTTCTTCTTTCACTCGCTTGACGATCACGCGGTCTTGCAGAGGTCGGATCTTGGTAGCCATTTGCTTTCTTCCTATACTGCAGGGCCACGCAACGGCGGCCTCAATTGTTCACCAAAATAGACACATGTCTCGATTTTGACAAGAGGGAGCTGCCCATCACCCTCCGGATTGCGCTCCCTGGGCCAGAATCAACAGTCGCCTAACACTCGAGACAGGTGTCCACCACAGGTGCCACGGCTTCGGGCAGCAAGCCCCCCGACTGGCGGCTCCACAGCTCGTGGTAGTGACCGCGCCGGGCCAAGAGCTGGCCGTGCGTGCCGTCCTCCACCACCTGCCCGTGCGAGAAGACCAAGATGCGGTCCAAGTGCGCGATGGTGGACAGACGATGCGCGACGACGATCACGGTCTTGTCACGCATGGCTTCATCGAGCGCCGCTTGAATGGCCTGCTCGGTGATCGAGTCGAGCGCGGAGGTCGCTTCGTCCAAGATCAACACCGGGGCATTCTTCAGCATGACCCGCGCGATCGCGATGCGCTGACGTTGGCCACCAGAGAGCTTGACCCCGCGCTCCCCCACCTGGGCGTCATAGCTGCCAGGAACCGCCAAGATGAACTCCTCGGCGTGCGCGTGCCGTGCGGCTCGCTCCACTTCGAGGTCCGTCGCGTCGGTGCGGCCGTAGCGGATGTTCTCGCGCAAGCTGCGGTGAAAAAGCGTGGGATCCTGAGGGATCAGCCCGAGTTGTCGGTGCAGCGAATTTTGCGTGAACGTGCGAAGATCGTGGCCATCCAGCAGGACTCGCCCCGAATCCGGATCGTAAAGACGCAAGAGCAGGTTCACGAACGTGGACTTGCCGGAGCCGGAGAGCCCTACCAAACCGACGCGCTGCCCCTCGGGGATCGTGATGCGTAGCTTGCGAAAGACTTGTCCACCGCCCGGATAGGTAAAGTCGATGTCCTCGAACTCGATCTTACCCTTGGTGATGGGCTTCTCGCGCGCGTCGGCGGAGTCGACCAGTTCATGAGGGCGGAAGATGGCGCGCACGCCGCTGTCCACGTTGCCCATGGCCTCGAACAGCTCCAAGAAGCGACGGCTCAGGTTGCGCACCTCCGCGATGACCAGGAGCGACAAGCTCACCGCCATCACGAATTGCCCCAGCCCGATCAGCCCGCGACTCCATAACAACACCGCGATCACGACCGTGCCCGCCTTCAGCAGCGCCGATGCGCCGAACTGAAACAGCCGCACGCGCTCCATCGCGAGGTTCGAACGCAACACTGTTTCGAGCTCGGTCGCGTAGGCGCGATCCAGGCGGGCGCGCTCGTGAGCCAACCCGGCGAACAGGCGAACCGCCGCGTGGTTCGATACCGAGTCCACCACCATGCCGACCGTGCGGCTGCGCGCCGTCGACGCTGCGTGTGCCAACGGCTGCGTGCGCCGAGCCAGCGCTACGGAAGCGGCGACGAAGGCTAGCGTCCACAGCGCGGTGAATAACCCGAGCCAACGATTGGTCGCGAACAACAGCGCGTTGGACACCGCAATCACGATGCCGATCGGCCAAAACTCCGAGATCACCGACCAAAGCACCTGATTTACGCCGTGCGAAGTCTCGCTGATCCGATGCGCCAACGCGCCGGCGAAGTTCTCCGTCAGAAAGCGATGGGAGTGCTGGTGTAGATAGGCGAACATGCCCCGCGCGACGTATTGACGTTGACGCGGCGCCAGTCTCAACTGCAGCGCGGAGCTGACGCGCCCGAACACCAGCTCTCCGACGCAGAGCCCGGCGAACAACGCGAGCGGCGTGGCCAGGCTCACCCAAGCCTGCTCCGTGTGCAGCTGTCCGCCCGTCACTGAACCGATGATCCGACTGAGCGCGTACGGCAGCAGAATGCCGCAGGTGGCGTTGAGCGTCTCCGTCACTACGAGCGCTACGATCCAGGGACGGTATTTGCCGTTGGCAACACGGAAAATGAAGCGACCTGGGGTGCGCGCGGGCGTCTCGAACGCGGCATCCGAAGCGGCGGGCGCGAACACGCTCGGTTCGTTCAGCGCGAGTTCGGAGACGACCATTCGCGTCTTCTACAGTGAACGCAAGGTCTTGTCATCAGGACCAAGTTTGGCCGACCGCCTTTTTTCCCCTCGAAACAATGTAGCCGGGCGTGCCGGTGCGGGAGGCCGCGGTTCCGGCTGCCCGCTTCGCGCGGGTGAGCTATTCTTTGCGAGTATGGCTTTCAACGTCTCGAGCGCGCGCTGTTGTTGTCTGTCCCTCGCGGACGGCTGACTGACGCTCCCTCTCAGACGCAGCCGCTCGCGAATTCGTGGGCGGCCGGCCTCACTTGCCGCCCGATCTGGACAGCAAAGGAGAGACCGTGACCAGCCTTCGACTCTACGACACCTTCAGCCGCAGCGTTCAACCGTTCGTCCCCCGCGTGCCCGGGCTGGTACGTGTTTATAGCTGCGGACCGACGGTGTACAGCCGCCAACACCTCGGCAACATGCGTCCGTACGTGTTGTCGGATCTGCTGACACGGGTGCTGCGCCGAGAAGGCTACGAGGTGCGGCACGTCATCAATATCACGGATGTTGGGCACCTGACGGATGACGCGGATCAGGGTGACGATAAGCTAGAGCTCGCAGCGCGCAGCAGCGGGAGCCCCGCCTTGCAGATCGCGCAGAAGTGGACGGAGCTCTTCCAGCGTGACTTAGCGTTGCTCGGCATTGCTGAGCCCAGCGTCTGGGCCAAAGCCTCCGAGCACATTCCACAGCAAATCGAGATGATTTCGCGACTGGAGCAACGCGGCTTCACCTACCGTACGGAGGATGGTCTCTACTTCGACACCAGCAAAGATCCGGGATACGGCGCGCTTTCGCGGCTGAAGGCCAGCGCCGAGCACGCGCGCGTCGGTAGTGGGAGCAAACGCCGTCCTGCTGACTTTGCGTTGTGGAAGGTATCACCTGAACTAGGACCGCGCCGGCAACTCGAGTGGGAGAGTCCGTGGGGGACGGGATTTCCCGGCTGGCACATCGAGTGCAGCGCGATGGCGACTCACCATCTCGGTCCTGAAATCGACATTCATACGGGCGGCGTCGATCACATCCCGGTACATCACACGAACGAAATCGCGCAGGCTGAAAACGCGCTCGGCAGCCAACCTTGGGTCCGCTTCTGGATGCACGGCGCGTGGCTGTTGATGGACGGCGAGAAGATCTCGAAATCCAGCGGCTCACCCAACAAAACGCCGTCTTTGGACGACCTGACTCGTTGGGGCGTCACGCCGGCAGGCTTCCGCTACTACCTCTACACCGCGCACTACCGCAGCACGCTGAGCCTATCGCTCGACGCGCTCCGCGGAGCGGAAGCAGCGCGCCGTCGGCTCGGAGCGATCGCCCGTATTCAGGCTTCGCGACCGTCCCAGTCGTCGAGCAACGGACTGAGCGCTCGGCTGCAGGCGCTGCGCGAAACCTACTTCGAAGCCTTGCGCGACGACCTGGATGCGCCACGAGCAATCACCTTGTTGTGGCAAGTGGCGGACGCCTCCGAGCCGCTGGTTCAGCGCGCGGAGTTGCTCCGAGAGCTGAGTGGGGCAATCGGACTGTCGCTGCTCGAACTGCCTCGCGAGACGGCCGAAGACGCAGCGATCACGGAGCTCGTCGCTCAGCGAGACGCTGCGCGCAAAGCCCGCGACTATGCGCTTTCGGATTTGCTGCGCGCGCAGTTGTCCGCCCGAGGCGTGTTGGTGGAAGATTCGCCGGCGGGCTCGAGCTGGCGACGTATTTGAGGTCACTGGGCGGCGCGCAGCGCCGCCTTGCGCACCGCCTCGAATTCATCACCGGGGTTCCAGGTTGGAGGCTGGTCGGTATTGGCCAGCTCCAACGCGATCGCAAAGCCAAGCTGCGCTTCCTCCACCATGCCGTCGAAGTTCCACTCGGGAGTAAGCTCGTCGCTGGGTTGGTGATAGCTCTGGGTCTCGTACGCCAAGATCTGTTGCTTCCCCCATTCTGGTGGGCGCCCGATGAAGTCTGTCCCGACCTCCAAGTACACGGCCGGCACACCCACGCGCGCAAAGTTGAACTGGTCCGAGCGGTAGAAAAAACCGCGATCTGGGAATTGATCGGGGCGCACCACGCGGCCTTGTTCGGCCACGGCCCGGGCCACGAACCCATCGACGGACGACTTACCGAAGCCTATCTGGCTCACGTCGCGGGTGCGACCCCAGATGTTGCCCGCATCGAAGTTGATGTTGGCAACCACACGCGACAGTGGCACGCTCGAATGGTCCACAAAGTACCTGGAACCGAGCAGACCTTGCTCCTCTGCCGCCACGAACAAGACGAGGATCGAGCGCCGGGGTGCTCGTGGTAGCGCTCGAATCGCGCGCGCGATGGCGAGCACCATGGCAAGGCCGGCGCCATTGTCGAGCGCGCCGTTGTAGATACGATCGCCCTTCGCGTCGGCTTTGCCAATACCCAAGTGATCGTGATGAGCGGTCAACACCACGTACTCGTCTTGCAAATCTGGGTCAGTCCCGCGGATCACGCCCAGCACGTTGGCAGAGCTGACCTTTCGAGCCTGATTGTTGAATTGAATGCTGGTGCGCACACCCAGCGGGACGGGGCGAAAGTCTCGGCTCTTGGCGGCCTGTACCAGCTCACCCAGCTGTTTCCCAGCCAAACCCGCTAGGCGACCCGCCGCCTCTTCAGTCAACCAACCCTTCAGTTTCAGCGGAGACTCGCTGACAGCAGGCAGGTCAAACACTTCCCCACCCCAGGAAGTCTGCACGACCTGGAAGGGGTATCCCGCAGAGTCCCGCGTGTGCAGGATCAATGCGCCCGCTGCGCCCCGTCGCGCGGCGCTCTCGTACTTGTAAGTCCAACGACCGTAGTAGAGGCGCGTAGTCCCGGCGAACAGCCCGGGGTCCCAGTCGGGATCGTTGTTCAAGAACAGCAGCAGCTTACCGTTCAGATCTGCGCCTTTGAAGTCATCCCAGCCAAACTCTGGTGCCTCGATGCCGTAACCAGCGAAGACGAGCTCCGTTGCCGGAATGCTCACGTCGCTGCGATGCACTGCGCTGCCCGCGATGTATTGCTCCCACCACTTCAGCGTCACCGCGTCGTGCGCGCGCTCGAACTTCCACGCCACCGGCATGGTTGTCTTGAGCAAGACCAGCTCGACGGGTTGCTCGAAGCCGGAAGCGCCGAAACCCGGCTCCACGCCGAGCGTCGTCAGCGCCTGAATCAAATATTCGCGGGCAGCGCGGTCGCCGGCCGTCGCAGGCGCGCGGCCCTCGAAGGCGTCCGCCGAAATGCGCCGAACCTGCTCGCGCAAGAACCCAGCGTCGATGGTGGAAGCCGCGCGCCGTCGGGCATCAGCTGGATCCAGAGCGGTAGTAGCGGGGGTACCGCGAGCATCGGAGGCTGCCTGGGGGGTTGGCTGGCGCTGGCAACCGATCACGTAGACGACGGCGCTGAAATACAGCGCCCGAGTGGTGAACGACACGGGACTCAGCATATTCCCCGTGACGGGGCTTGGCTATCCACGCGGCAGCGCCCGATCCGCTGTTGCTCGGCGCACGGGCTTTTCGTGGGTCTAGCGCAGGTTTCCTGCGCTCACAACGACGCGACGTGTGCCGACGCTGCGCGCGCTTCGGCGACGATGCGCCGTACGAGTTCGCCCGCTGGCGGAACGTCCTGAATCAGATCGCAGCCTTCTCCAGACCAGATCAATGCCGTCTCGAATTGCTCGGCGCGCGTGGCTTCGGCGTAACGCGGAGCTTCGAGCGCGAGAGCTTCCTGCAGCTCTCGTTCTCGGCCGTGCCAGCGCTGCGTGAACTGGTTCTGCAGCGCCCGCCCGGTGTAAGGCGCGGGCCAGTCGATGCCACGCACGATGTCGAACACCCTCGTGCGCAGCGTCGCGTCACCGGACGCCGCCACGATTTCGGCCTTGGCCGCCGAAGACGCCAGCGCTTCTTGAGTCGCCACGAAGCGCGTGCCAAGCAGCACGCCGCTAGCGCCTAGAGCCAACGCCGCGATCAAACCTCGGCCATCGGCAACGCCTCCGGCCGCGACCACCGGCAGCGGCGTGACCCGATCCACGATGGCAGGTAGCAAGGAAAACAGGCCACGAGCCGCGCCATGTCCGCCGGCTTCGCTGCCCTGCGCCACGATGATGTCCGCGCCAAGCTCCGCTGCGCGCAGCGCAGCATCGAGGGTTTGAACTTGCAACGCTATCAGCGCGCCGGCTCGTTTGATCTCGGACAGGTACGGCTCCGCGTCTCCAAACGAGAGCTGCACCAGTGCAGGCTTCTGCTGCAGCGCAGCCGTCAGTCGCTCGGGTCGTTGTGCCAAATCCCAGGTGATGAAGCCGATCCCCACGCGTTCGCCCTGCGCGGCCTGGAACTCCTGCAAGATCGTTCGGCCGTCCGCGTAGCCCGCGCCAATCAACCCGAGACCGCCAGCTCGCGTGACGGCGCGAGCCAACGCGCCACCCGCCACGCTGCCCATGGGCGCCAACAAGATAGGCCACTCGATGCCTAACAAGCGCGTCAGCAGCGTCTGAAAAATTGCCGGACGCGGCTGTTGCGCACTGGACACATATCTGTTATACGAGACAGATCAGCATGGCGCAACCCGACTTCAAACCCGAAACCATCGCTCTCCACGGCGGGCAGGTGCCGGATCCAACAACTGGCTCTCGCGCCGTCGCCATCCATCAGACAACGTCCTATCAGTTCAAGCACACCGACCATGCCAGCGCCCTGTTCGCACTGCAGGAGTTCGGTTGGATCTACACGCGGCTGATGAACCCCACCACGGACGTCTTCGAGCAGCGCATCGCGCAGCTGGATGGCGGGGTGGGCGCGCTGGCGCTAGCCAGTGGACAGGCAGCTATCAGCTTGTCGCTGTTGAACATTGCGCGCGCAGGCGATGAGATCGTCGCAGCCGACAACCTCTACGGCGGCACGTACAACCTGTTTCACTACACGTTCCCGCGGCTGGGGATCAAAGTCAATTTCGTCAAGTCGAACGACCTGACGGCACTCGCCAAAGCCATCACGCCGAAGACCAAGGCCGTCTTCGCAGAGTCCATCGGCAACCCCAAGCTCGACGTCGCGGACTTGGAAGGTATCGCTCGGGTCGCGCACGAGCACGCGCTGCCCTTCGTGCTCGACAACACGGTTTCACCGTACCTCTTGCGTCCGTTCGATCACGGCGTGGATATCAGCGTGTATTCGGCCACGAAGTTCATTGGCGGCCACGGCACCTCGATCGGCGGCTTGATCGTGGACAGCGGTAAGTTCGATTGGAAGGCTTCCGGCAAACATCCGCTGATCTCCGAGCCGGAACCTAGCTACCACGGGCTGGACTTCATCGAAGCTTTGAAGCCCCTCGGCAACATCGCTTACATCATCAAGGCGCGCGTCACGCTGCTACGCGACCTGGGTCCCGCAGCCTCGCCCTTCAATTCTTTCCTGTTCTTGCAGGGGCTCGAGACGCTGCCGCTACGCCTGATCAAGCACTCGGAGAATGCGCTCGCGGTCGCGCAGTACCTGCAGAAGCACGCCCGCGTGAAGTGGGTGAACTACCCGGGGCTGGAGACCAGTCCGGAATTCGCCCGCACCAAGAAGTACTTGCCCAAGGGCGCCGGCGCGATCTTGGGTTTTGGCATCGATGGTGGGGTCGCCGCCGGCCGGCGCTTCATCGATTCGCTCAGGTTGATATCTCACGTTGCCAACGTAGGTGACGCCAAAACGCTGGCGATCCATCCCGCGACGACGACACATCAGCAGCTCTCCTCGGAGGAGCAACTTGCGACCGGTGTCACGCCGGACTACGTGCGCCTGTCCGTGGGCCTCGAACACATCGACGATATCCTGAGCGACATCGAACAAGCCCTGCAACAGGCGTGAGGTGCTAAAGCCAAGGTTCACCACACCCAGGGCGAGCGGCGCGCAAACTCAGCTCATTGATTCGGCGGCGCGCGTTCCGGAGCTCCGGATCGGCATCATCAACATCATGCCGCGAGCGCGCGCTTACGAGAGCTATCTGCTGCGCCCCCTCGACCAGGCGCCCGCGTTGGTCGAGCCCGTGTGGATCCGCCTGGAAACGCACGCCTACACCAGCAGCGAAGCCGACCACATCTCAGAGGTTTACGCCTCATTCGACCAAGCCTTGAGCGGCGGGGGTCTTCATGGCTTGATCCTGACTGGGGCACCCGTTGAAGAGCTGGCGTTCAGCGACGTTCACTACTGGGACGAGCTTCGGCAGATCCTGCTTTACGCACGAAAGAGTCTGGCTGGCACGCTGGGTCTGTGTTGGGGGGGCCTGGCGCTGGCGGAGCTGCTGGGGCTGCAGAAGGAGTTGTTCGGCAAGAAGCTGTTCGGCGTCTTTCAAAACCGCACCCTCTTGCCGGAGCATCCGTTGACGCGCGGCTTCGACGACGTATTCTGGTGCGCGCACAGTCGTCATTCCGGTAACTCCGGCCGCGAGCTGGAAGCGGCCAACGCTGCCGGAGAGATCCGCTTGCTCGCGCACGGGGACGAGACTGGCTACACCTTGTTCGAGAGCGCGGATGGCCGCTTTCTCTCGCACCTGGGTCATCCCGAGTACGAAGCCGAACGGCTAGTCCACGAATGGCGCCGGGACAGCGCGCTCGGTCGGACCGATGTCGACCCGCCTCGCAACTTGCACGTTGACGCGCCCGTGAACTGCTGGCGTTCGCATCGCAACGAGCTGTTCACGCGATGGCTTTCGCAGCTAGCGACCCCAGACGCGCGAGCGCACGACGAGCAGCCTTCCGTTCAGCTACGCATGCTACGAGGTTCGACACCGAGGAGATCCTGATGACCGAAGCCGCGCGCGCCGTTAGTCTGGAACTGGATTCACCCGAGCTTGCCGCCACTTACGACGCGGTGAGCACACGCCAGTTCGATCACGGGAAGTTGTTGATCGCAGATCTGGCGCTCAAACCAGGAGAACGCGTGCTCGACATCGGGTGCGGCACCGGGCGCCTGGGAGCCTATGTTGCCGAGCAGGTCGCGCCGAACGGCAACGTGGTCGGTATCGACCCGCTACCGTTGCGGATCGACCTGGCCGCCAAGAAGAGCGCGCGTTTTCAGGCCAGCGTAGGTCGCGCCGAGGATCTGTCGGCGTTCGCGGCAGATAGCTTCGATGCGGCCTACGCCAATAGCGTCTTTCACTGGGTCAAGGACAAGCCGCGCGCACTGAAAGAGGCCTTGCGCGTGCTGCGTGGCGGTGGTCGCTTCGGCGTCAACAGCGCGGATGGCGATCGCGCCCACCAGTCAGCGGCGCTGGTGCGCGCGGCGGTGCTGGCGGAGGGGTTGAGTGACGAGGCCGCGGCGAGCGGATTCGGCACGAATTTCCGAGTGACTGGCGCCGAACTGGAACGGCTGTTGCTCGAGGCTGGCTTCGCAGACGTGCGCGTGGTTGCGCGTACGTTCGTCGATGAACTGGCCGGCGTGGATGATCTGCTCAGCTGGAGCAAGAGCAGCTCCTTCGGTAACTTCTTGTCGGGTGTAACAGCCAACGACCTGGCGCGATTGAAGTCGCGCCTCACCGCAGAGCTCGAAGCGCGCCGCCGCAACGGGAAGATCCTACTCGAACGGTACTTGGTTTTCGCCGTCGCGCGGAAGCCGTCCTGACGCAGCTTCATTGCGCAGGGCAGCGCTATCAAGCGGCGGATCCCGACGCCGAGCGCGGCAAAATCCCGAACCGCGACGTCTTGTATAATAGACAATCCGATGCTATCAAGGATCTGGCGGTCCGATCAGTTGGCACGGAGGTACGACGATGGAGCAGCGTTCGCTCGGCTCACTCTCGGTTTCGATCATCGGTCTTGGTTGCAACAACTTCGGTATTCGTCTGGATGAAGCGCGCACCAGCACCGTAGTCTCGGCGGCGCTGGACGCGGGCATCAACTTCTTCGACACCGCCGACGTATACGGCGGCACCCACAGCGAGACGTTCTTGGGCAAGGCGCTCGGCGCTCGACGCAAGCAGATCCTCGTCGCCACCAAGTTCGGACTGCGCGTGGACGAACGCCGAGCGGGTGGCGCACGACCTGAGTACATCAAGAGCGCCGTGGAAGAGAGCCTGCGCAGACTTGGAACCGACTATATCGATCTCTATCAGCTGCATCGCCCCGATCTGGAGGTACCGATCGCGGATACGCTCGGAGCGCTGGATGAGCTGGTGCGCGCCGGCAAGGTGCGCGAGATTGGAGCATCCAACCTGTCGGCGGAGCAACTGCGTGAGGCTAGACGCGCGGTTGAGCCCGGCGCAGCGCGCTTCGTGAGCTTGCAGAACGAATACAGCTTGATCCAGCGCGCTCCCGAACAAGGCGTGCTCGAGGAAGTGGCTCGGCAGCGCGTCGGATTTTTGCCCTACTTTCCACTGGCCAGCGGCATCCTGAGCGGCAAATACACCCGCAACAGGCCGGCGCCCGCCGGTACGCGTCTCGCACAAATCGAAACTCCGCTCAGTACGCGGTTCTTGACCGAACACAACCTGGAGCTCGCCGAAACGCTGGCAGGATATGCCGAACGCCGCGGACACTCCTTGCTCGAGCTCGCGTTTGCCTGGCTCAGGGCGCACCGCGAAGTCGCATCCGTGATCGCCGGGGCGACCTCTCCGCAACAAGTTCAGGCCAACGTCGCCGCGGCCGCGTGGTCGCTCTCCGCAAGTGAGCTACGTGAAATCGATGAGCTCGTGCCACGCGCAGCGTGAGGCGCGGCCATGAATGACGCCTGCGGTTCAGCTCTCGGACGCGGCCCGCAGCGGGCGCGGCTCGGGCGCAGGTGGCGAGTATTCGTTGGCGACGAGTTCGCCGAACGGGCCCGTGATGTTGCCATCGCTGATTCGCTGACCCTGCGGCGTCAATTGCAGCGCCGGGAACAGCAACTCTGCGGTGCGGTAGGCCTCTTCCAAGTGCGGGTAGCCCGACAGGATGAAGTTCTCGACGCCCAGCGCCGCGTATTCCCGCATGCGATCCGCCACGATTTCGGCTGCCAACCAATGCAGTGCCAGCCCCGCCGCGCACGAGGCCGACGCCAGCCCACAGGTTCGGACTGACTTCGAGCTTTTCGCGGCTGCCGCCGTGCAACGCCGACATACGTCGCTGACCTTCCGAGTCGAAACGAGAAAATGCCGCCTGAGCCGCGGCGATCGTGCGGTCGTCCACGTGTTGGATCAGCGTTTTCGCGGCTGCCCACGCCGCCTCCTCGGTTTCTCGCACGATGACGTGCAAGCGGATACCGAAGCGCAAGCTGCGACCGAGCGCTGCCGCGCGCTGCCGCATGTCACGGATCTTCTCGGCTACCGCCGCTGGTGGCTCGCCCCACGTCAGATACACGTCCACGTGTTCGGCTGCCAGGTCGTGCGCAGCCGGCGAGGAGCCGCCGAAGAACAGCGGAGGATGCGGCTTTTGTACCGGCGGGTACAGCACTTTGGCGCCACGCACGCGCAGGTGCTTGCCCGCGTGGTCCACGCTCTCGCCGGCCAAGACACGCCGCCAAATCGACAAGAACTCGTGGGTAACGGCGTAGCGCTCATCATGCGAAAGAAAGATGCCGTCGCCCTCGGCTTCGGCCGGGTCACCACCGGTGACGACGTTGATCAGAAGCCTTCCGCCCGACAAGCGATCCAGGGTGGCCGCTTGACGCGCCGCTGCCGTCGGCGAAACGATGCCGGGGCGAATCGCGACCAAGAACTTCAGGCGCTGTGTCACCGGCACCATCGCAGACGCCACCACCCAGGCATCTTCACAGGAGCGCCCGGTGGGCAACAACACTCCCTCGTATCCCAACTCGTCCGCCGCGCGTGCGATCTGCGTGATGTAATGCAAGTCCACGCTCCGAGCACCGATCTGTGTGCCCAGGTAGCGACCGTCCCCGTGCGTGGGTAAGAACCAGAATAGCTTCATATGTAACTCGCAGTTTCGTGGGCGTTGCCGCACGGCAAACGCTGCTCCAGCTCGCTAATCGGCGTCCATCCGCTGCGCCTTGTGCTGCCAAGGCAGGAGCCAACGTTCCAGCCGCCGGGCAAAGCTGTCCGCCAACTTGCCGAGGATTGCCCACAGCACGATGGTGAGCACCAGCATGTCCATCTGCATGAACTCGCGCGCGTTCTGGGCCAGATAGCCCAAGCCGCGCTCCGCGCCGAGGCTCTCCGCGACGATCAGGACCAACCAGGAAAGGCCGAGCGCGAAGCGGAGCCCGACCAAGATGCTGGGCAATGCCGACGGCAGGATCACATCGCGATACAACCCCCAGCCGCGCGAACCGTACACCCCCGCCATCTCTACGAGTTGCGGCTCCACGCTGCGCACGCCGTGAAACGTGTTCAGATACACCGGGAAAATCACGGTGATGACGACGATGAAGATGCGACCGGCCTCTCCCAAACCAAACCACAAGATAACCAACGGCACCAACGCGAGCGCTGGCACGGCGCGCAGCATTTGCAGCGGGCCATCCAGCACGAGTTGAAGCGGGCGTGACAGACCCGTGAGCAGTCCGAGCACCAACCCAATCGTGGAGCCTATCGCCAACCCAGCGAACGCGCGCAGCGCGCTGATACCGAGCTCGGTCAAGAGATTACCGTGCGTGGTTGCGCGCACCATGGCCAGCACTACGTCCAGCGGCGCGGGCAGCAGCCGCCCCGGGATCACTCCCCATTGGCAGAGCAGCTGCCACAGCAGGAGGAAGCCGAGCGGAGCGAACCAGGGCGAGAACTTGCGCACTAGCCAAGCGGCTCGGGGCGAGGCGCTCACGCCGACGCTCATGGTTTGCTCGCGTACACGACGGCTGGCAACACCGCGTCCGCCACGCGTACCGCCTTCGGAATCAGCTCCAGCTTGGCGAACGTGTCGGCGATAGTTTGTTGCTGATTCAAGACTTCATCGTTGATCGTGACGATGCCGTACGGGTGACGTCGCTCTGACGCCAACAGCGCCTCATAAGCAACGCCGGAGGACTCAGCCAGCAGCTTCGCTGCCTCTTCCGTGTGCTCCGCCTCCCACGCGCTCAGGTTCTTGTACTCGTCCAGAACCGTCCGCACCAACGCCGGCGCGCTCTCTGCGAATTCACGGCGCACCACGTAAAAGAAGCGGTTCTGCACCAGCCCCTCGCCATCCACCAGCTGACGCGCGCCCGTCTGCTCGGCCGCCGCCAGGAACGGATCCCAGATCACCCAGGCATCTACCTTACCCGTCTCGAATGCGGGACGCGCATCGCCGGGGGCAAGATAGACCACGGAGATGTCGCTCGGCGTCAGTTTGGCCTTCTCCAGCGCTTTAACCAACAAGAAGTGTACGTTCGAGCCGCGGTTCAGCGCCACGCGCTTGCCCTTCAACTCCGCCACTGTCTTTATCGGCGAAGATTTCGGCACTATGATCGCCTCCGCCTTCGGCGCGGGCAGATCGGCGGCGACGTATACGAAGTTCACGCCCCCGGACTGCGCGAACACCGGCGGGGTCTCCCCCACGTAACCAATATCCACTTCTTTGGCGTTGATGGCCTCCAGCAGGGCTGGACCCGTCTTGAATTCCTTCCAAGACGCGGTGGCCGCTTGCTTGGACAGCGCTTGGGTCAAGCTGTCACTGCGGGCCTTGAGCAGAAATGGCGCGCCAATCCGCTGAAAACCCAGCTGAACCGTGGTCGTTTTCTGGGGGGTGGCCGCCGCGATCGATGGCTCTGCGGAGGCAACGGTGCGGCGTTCTTCCGTTGGCTGCTTTTGACAAGCAGCGCCCAACAACAAGGCAAGCAACCCGATGCGAACGCGAAAACCGGCAACCTTGGACGAGGCGGGCGTCATTGAACGTGGACTCCAAAAACGGGGCGCTTATCCGGCGCTCCGGCAGCGCAGTGTTCGACCGTCAGCGCCGCCTGTCCACTAAAAACGACAGCTGTCTCCGTCAATCTTCCGCGCCGCGAGGTCGTGCCGCGCCCGTCTCGGACGCTCCACGCACGCCGCCGTTAGCGCAGCAACCAGATCTCCGGCGCGTTGGTCGGCTCGCGCCGGGCTCGAAGGCAACGGCATCAGGTCAAGCCGACAACGCGCGCGCCTCGGCACGCTGTGCCCGCTCCCGAGTTCGTCTTCGACGCCCTGATGGACGGGATCGGACGCTTCCCGACGAGCCGCGGTGGCCCGAAACGCTGGCCGTAGGCCGACGGCGGCGCGGGCGCTACCCGTCTTCGGGTCGCCATTCCGCGGCAACCCTCTGACGCCACAGAAAAAAATCTCGGCAAGTCAGCGCTCCGCACTTGCGCCCGAACGAAGGCCGGGCCAAAACTTCCCACGAGTTCTGACTTTCCGGCCGATTGTCCGGTCCGGTATAACGCTCTGCGCTTGAACAGAGTGCTTTTTACAGAGGGTCGCGCGCTTGGACAGCGATCTTGCGGAATCGATATCGGCATTACAACAAGCCTTTCAACGTCGAAAGGTCCCTGCCCGCTTCGAGAAGGCCGAGCCCGCCTCGGTCGAAGCGCTGAAGAGTAAGCTGCGCGTACCTCGTCGGTACCGCGAGTTCTTGCTGGCCAGTGACCCGGTCGACGTGGAGACGCGCACTCCCGCGGAGCGCGTGCGGCTGATCCCCTCCGCTCGCCTGTTGGAGGAACAGAAGGGCTATGCGTTGACGGAGAACGGCGACGCGCGCACCGGCCCCAGCGCAAATGGCTGGCGCGCCGCGTGGGTGGTGATCGGTCATAGCGCGTTGCTCGGCGACCCCTACTTCTTGGACATCGGCAGCTTGGACGCCGAGGGCGACTGTCAGGTCTACACCGCAATGACGGGGACCGAACAGTGGAAGCCGAAGTTGTGCGCCTCGAGCTTTGCCATGTTCTTACGTATTTTGGCGGTCGGCATGGACGTGGCGCGCGGCTTCCCGGAAGAGAATCTCGACATGGACGACGAGCAAGTCTTCCGTGAATCGCTCGGGCCCAAGATTCGCGAGTATGATCCGGCTGCTCTGAAGGCCGGTCACTGGACATGACGCTCGTTAAACTGAAGACGATCCGTTCGGAACAACCCGAGTTCGAGACGCTGCTAAATCAGCTGGCCCACCGTGGAGATAGCGATCTCACGCGCGTGGAGCCCGCGGTCCGCGAAATTCTCCAGGCCGTGCGCACGGAGAAAGACGCCGCGGTGCGACGCTACGTGGAGCGCTTCGAGCAACGCGATCCCGGCACGCTATTTCAGCGCGATTACGGCGGCAAGGCCGCGCTAGAGAGTTTGAAGCCCGCCGTGCGCGCCGCGCTCGAGCTCGCCGCGAAGCGCATTCGCCGGTATCACGAGGCGCAGCGCGATCACTTGGGCGGTTTCGAGTACACGGAGGGCGGCATCACGCTCGGCAGTCGGGTCACGCCGCTGGCCAGTCTTGGTGTGTATGCTCCGGGCGGCAAGGCGCTATACCCATCCAGCGTACTGATGTGCGCCATCCCCGCGGCCGTAGCGGGCGTGAAGGAAATTTACTTGGCGTGCCCGCAGGTGAACGCCGAGGTTCGCGCCGCGTGTGAGCTCGCTTCGGTGAGCGGCATCGTGAACGCGGGCGGCGCGCAGGCCGTGGCAGCTCTGGCCTACGGCACGGAGACGATCCCGCGCGTCGACAAGATCGTAGGGCCGGGGAACCTGTACGTGACGGCAGCCAAGCGCCTGGTGTTCGGCGAGGTCGACATCGACGGCCTGGCGGGCCCAAGCGAAATCTTGGTGATCGCCGACGACAGCGCGAACCCGGTTCACGTGGCCGCGGATCTGCTTTCTCAGGCCGAACACGATGAAGCCGCGTATCCGCTGCTGCTCACGACCAGCTCGGAGCTGGCGCGTCGCACCGAAGCCGAATTGCAACGGCAGCTCGCGGCGCTTCCGCGTCGGCACATCGCTGAGCCCTCCGTGCAGAACAACGGCTACGTGCTGATCGTCAAGGACCGCGCGGAGCTGACGCAGGTCGCCAATCGCTTGGCCGCCGAACACGTCTCCGTTCAGACGGAGGCGCCGCGCGAGTTGGCGGATAGCATCTTGCGCGCTGGGGCATTGTTCATCGGACCGATGACGCCCGAAGCCGTGGGCGACTATGTGGCTGGCCCTTCGCACGTGTTGCCCACGGGCGGGGCGGCGCGTTTCGGTGCGCCTCTCGGCGTGTACGACTTCGTCTCCCGCAGCTCGCTGATCGAGTACTCGCGAGAAGCCTTGTTCGAGCAGGGCGATCTGATTGCGGAGTTTGCAAGGGCCGAGGGCCTTGAAGCCCACGCCCGCGCCGTCCTCGTTAGGACACAAGGTTAGAGCGACCTGCGGCGGCGTCCGCCGATTTCGGCTGCTGGCTGCGTTTTCGCTGCGCTTCGGTGCTCACGTACAGTCGTACGTTCCGCTCCGATGCTCGCGAAAGCCTCGCCAGCAGCCGAACTTGGCGGACGGGTTGGTTTGGGCGTTAGCGCGAGGGGGGCTGCGAGGTTTGGGGCGCGTCGGCTCCTGCGGAGCGACGCTGGGGAAGGGCGCGTCGGCTCCTGTGGAGCGACGCTGCGAAAGATGAACTGTGCGCGGGGGTTGGGTGCGCGTGGATTTGTTTGGTGAGGATGTTTTGGTTTCGGGCTGTGTTCGGCTCCTACAAATCAATGATTGAGGCGGAGCGCCCGCGCGATCGGGTGTTAAGGTTTGGCGGGAGATGCCGATGCCGACGATCCGTCCGTTTTCGCGCTGGCCGTTGCTCGTACCTGGACTGCTCGCCATCACTGCGGGTTGCGCCAGTGAGCGCGAACCGATCAACCGCGTTCAGGCCAACGCCTTGGCCAAGACCTTCTTCGTTGGGAACGATCTGTCGGATCCCAAGGACAATCCGGAATTTTATTATCGGCCGACCGTGGTGGACGTCGATTACGGCGCGTCTCAAGACGGCTTGTTCACGGCCAGCTACGCGCAAACGCTCGATCGCATCGGCTTCGAGATCACGGAAGATCTGCTGGTGGCTCGCCTCACCTACGAGCGCGTGGACGACACCAGCAACAAAGGCGCGCCGAACGATAACGCGGGCCAGATCGTGGCCGCATTCAAGATCGAGTCGCACTTCGATATCGTGCGGGATTACAACCCGCAAACGGGCGAAGAGCTCAACATCATCAACGAAAACACGCAGGACCGACCTTGGTACGAGCGTGGCTACTTCCGCGTCGACTGGTCGCAAAACCTGATCACGAGCGCGTACCAACTCGACACCCTGGCCGCCCTGAAAGCTTACTCGGACAACTCCGTAGAATACGAGCCCGCCGCCTACTCGGTGGAGGACCCCAAGAATGCGGACGCGCCGGCCTTCAGCGCTGATGAGGGCTACTTCGACGTTACCAACAAGGTCTTCGCCAAGCCGCAGACGGTCAGCACGCCCTACGGCACCTTCCCCACCTGCTTCTTCAACGCCGACTTTTTCAACGGCAGTGGTCCCATCGGCAACTGCAACCCGGTGGAGTTGAAGATTCGGTTGTCGTTCAAGCGTGTAGAGGATCGCGATTTCGAGCCGGTGGACTGGGACGGGCAACGCATGTCCGCGTTCGGTATGTTCACTACCGGCACGCTCGCGCCGGATCGCTTGGGATACGACCGCAACTTGGGCGTGGTGGATTCGAAGTGGAAGCGCTTCGCGAGCCGTCACAACATCTGGCAAAGCAGCCACGTCAAGAACTCGGACGGCGCACCGAAAGTCTGCGTCGAAGACGCCGCGTGCGACGTCACCAGGGGTTCACGCTGCGACACGCTGCGCGCGCAGTGCACCATCCCATACCGCGAGCGCACCACGCGACCGATCGTTTTCTACTACGGACCCGACAGCGATCCGTCGCTGTTCGAGTCCACCAAGCGCGCGTCCGACGATTGGGATTCTGCGTTCCGACACGCCGTGCAGACGGCGCGTTACGCAGAGTGCGTGAAGGAGAAGGGCGGCGTTACCGAAAGCGGCGCTTCTGCCAGCTGCCGCACGCAGTTTCCGACTTCTCAAGCCGAGGCCGAGGCCGCGGTCGGCCCGATCATGTTCCTGTGCCATAACCCGGTGACAGCGGACGATCCCGAAGTGTGCGGGAAGCCGGGGCTATTGGCTCGCGTAGGTGACCTGCGTTACCACATGGCCAACATCATCCAATCGCCACAGACGCCCTCGCCGTGGGGCATCATGGCCGACGCGGTGGATCCCATCACTGGCGAGGTCGTGGCCGCGAGCGTGAACCTGTGGAATGCGCCGACGGATCTGAACACTCAACGCGTCATCGACATGATGCGCTGGTACAACGGCGAGCTCAGCAGCGAAGACGTGACGCAGGGCAACTACGTGCGCAACGTGAACTACGTACCCGCGCCCGGTACCAAGCTCGCCAGCCGAACACCTTCGATACTTAGCCAGGCCGAGGCAAACGCGCGGCTGGACGGCATGGACCGCAGCCTGGCCGATCCAAAAGTTCCGCGGCGTGCCTTGCCGCAAGCCAACGCGCGAGCGATCTTGGATTGGGCCACGGAGAAGACGCGCAACACCTACGGCAACGCCGTGTTGGGCCTCGGCAACACCTCGATTCAGGCGCGCTTCGCGGCCATTCGCAACACACCCGTGGAAATGGCGCTCGTGACTCAGCCGTTCTTGTCGCTGATCGGCAAAGACGCCGACGGCGCGCTCGATACGCTAACCATCGACCGGGCTTCACCGCTGCGCGGCGGGTTCTGGCAGAACCATGCGGCCCTGCAACGCGAGCGACAAGTGCGCCTGGCTGGCATCGGCAATTGCGTGCTGGACTCCGGCGAGCCGAACGGCGTGGTTGAGCTTGCGCAGAAGCTGCTCGCCAAGTTCCCGGTCCAGGATGAAAACCCTGCCACCCCGGCGATCGAGGTTTCGCGCGGAGCCTTGGAAGCGCGCAACCAAAAGTGGCGCGACTACATCCGCAAGCGCTTCACCACCGGTGTGATCGCTCACGAGTTCGGTCATTCCATGGGCCTGCGTCACGTGTTCACGTCGTCGGCGGACGCGCTCAACTTCCGCCCGCAGTACTGGCAGCTTCGCACGCGGGACAAGCAAGAGAGCACCTACTGCACGGACGCCGTCGCCGATGGCACGCGCTGTGTCGGACCGCGCTGGAAGGACCCAGTCACGGACGCCGAACGCGAAGGCATGCTCGGCATGTGGCAGCAGACCACGGTGATGGATTACCCAGGTGACCTGACCCAGGACATGGAAGGCATCGGGGCCTACGACCGCGCCGCCGTTCGTTTCCTGTACACGAACATTACGGAAGTCTGGGACGACAAGGATTGCTCTGGCCCGTACTGCGACCAGCGCAACACCATCCTGGACGAACAGATCGACAACGGCTTCGGCGGCATCGTCGGTGCCTGGTACGGCGTCAGCACGCCGATCGGCAGCCTCGGCCCGTTTCACTACTCCCGGCTCGATCAGGTCTTCAACCTGATCCGCGATTGCCGGCCCGCAGATACGTCGCCGCCCGCCAACTGGAACGAAGCCGAGAACGGCGTGTACGACCCGCTGCTGGACGGCAAGATCGTCAACGGCACGATCTGTGACACGCCGCCCATGGACTACGTCAGCTACTACGACCTCAACGCGATCGAAACGCGCGACGGTCTGACGCGCAAGACGGACGCCGCGGGCCGCGTACGCCGCCCGTACATGTTTGCCTCAGACGAATACGCGGACATCGGCAACGTGCTGGTCTACCGCCACGACAACGGCGCAGATCCCTATGAAATCGCCTCGTTTTTGATGAACGAGTACGAAGACGTGCACGTCTTCGACAACCACCGTCGCGGCCGCACCACCTTCTCACTGAGCGGCGCCTTCAACCGTCCCTACACGCGGTACCACGACAAGTTGAAGGAGATGAGCAAGGGCTTCGCACTGCTGCAACAGCTGCTGCCGGACACCATCTTCACGGAAGATTCGGCGACGGGTGAAGGACTCTCACGTGGTCACTCCTTGGCCACCAGCCTCGTGTTCGACCACTTCACGCGCATGCTGACGCGGCCAACGTCGGGTGAACACTTTTTGGATCCAAGCCCCAACCCGGTGAAGGACAGCAATGACGTTGCGGTGCCCGTCTTCCGCTCGACGGATCAAAACCTGCCCACCGGTGCTCCACTAGAAAGCCAGCCTCCGTTGGTGATCCCCGATGGCACCAAGAACCCGGGAGCGTCTGCGATCATCGGCGGCCGCCCGCTCTACAACCGACTCGATGGCACCAAGGGCTACTACAGCACGCAATACGATCTGTGGGTTGGCTCGTATTACGAGAAGACCTTTGCGATAGAGATGCTGGCGGACTCCACGGACCGCTTCATCAGTCAGAGCCGCGATGACTTCATCGACGGCCGCTACCGCAACGTCAACTTCGCCACGCTCTATCCGGAGGGCATGCGTCAGCTGATCGCCAGCACCCTGAGCGAAGACTCGGACTTGCTGGGTTGGCGCATCCCCGTGCAGGCCAACGGGCGTCCACGCGTAGAGGCCGGAACGCGCGAGCCTCTCGCGCCGCTCGGTTTCCCGGTGTGGTGGGGCAAGAACGGACCGCAGACGTGCTTCCCCGCAGCGGGACAGCTGGGTTGCGGGCAACTCCCCAGCGGCGCGCCCAATAACGCGGGTCCAGCCAACACGATCGCGGTGGATCCAGAGGTTGGGTTCGAGGTGCAGAAGTTCGCCATCGTTTTCTCTCTGCTGTACCTCCCTGACGCCTGGAAGCGCGATTGGGTCGATCTGATGCGCATCTATCAGATCGGCGCCGACTCTGACCCGGCGCTCTCCGGCGGCGACGCAACCTTCATCGTGTATCGCGATCCCGTCTCGAACGAGACGTACTCAGCGCATTCCTATGGTCGAGAGATGTTGAACGGACGCGAGGTCGAGCGCGGTATCGGAGCGCGGGTGCTCGAGTGGGCCAACCTGTTGGCCATGGCTGCCTACGAAATCGAGGCTCAAGCCGACACCGGCGAGATCACCTACAAGACGTACCAGGCTGCCGACGAGTGCCCGGCGGGCGTCACGCGCTGCATCGGGATGCCGATAAAGAAGAGTGGTGGTGATGCGTACGTGGCTCGGCTACGCGGCTACAAGAGCGTGATCGACTACGTGCGCCAGGTTACTTCGCTCACGCAATTCAGCTGGCCCTCGTGGCGCGGAATTTATCCGTAAGTTACCGATGCTCCGCACGCATTGCTCGAGCAGAGCGCTGGCTTGCGCTCTGCTCGCGCTGAGCGCTTGCGCCGTCGGCTGTCGGCGCGCGCCGAAGACAGAGCCACGCCCCGTACCGAGCGCCGCGTCAGATCCGTTCGCCGATGGCAAGCGATTGGCCGCTGAGCGCGCTACGCTGCCCGAACGCTGGAAAAACGCCGATAAACTGCCCGATTGTACGGCGCTACTGGCTGAGTCTGCGGAACGAGAACTCTGCGCGCGCGCACGCGCCGCCAGCTTGGAGGTGCAGCAAGCGCTGGCCGCCAACGCGACGGACGCCTCGCACTGCGCGCTGGCCGCAACCGCAGCGCTGCAGGCTCAACGCGCAAGCGAGGCACTCAGACAAGCAGGCCTCGCTCGCTTGTTCAACGAGCGCAATGCCGCGTTGGCAGCCGGCAGCGCTACGCCAAATGGCGCGCCCGCGCAGCAGCACGCTCATGATCACGAACATAGGCCCTTGCCCAGCGCGTCAGCAAAGTCCGCCGTCGCGGCAGCCAGCGCACGTCACGGCCACGAGGCGCGCGTCCACGACAATCCTGACGTACACGCGATTCAGGCGTACGCGCGCGTGGGCACGCTCGGTTTGCGACATCTGGGGATGTGCCTCCAGTACGGCCCCCTCGCGTTGCGCGGAGCAGCCGCGGCGGAGCTCGAGCGGCTGGGACGTGAGCAAGGCAATTGGGCCGGCCTGCGCGCGTTGGTGCTGGAGGCCAAGTTGGTGGAACCCGACCCAGCACAAAAGCGCCGCCTGCAAGCGCTGCTGGATAGCTTGAAATCGGGCTGAGCGAGCCTCAGCTCGCTGGCACCAGATAACCGCGACGAATCAGCGTCTCCAAGCGCTTTGCGGTCTCGAGATCGGTGAGTTTCGAGCGCTCGAAAAACGCTTCCAGGTTTGGCGAGTTCAACGCGGCTTGCACCATGTCGAGCTCGTCCGGCTCCAGGCTGCGCAGCGGCGGATTGAGCGGCAAGGCCAACACCAAGCGCGTCTCCATACCCGGCAGGCGTTCCTTCAGCTGATTGAGCTCGTCGAGCTGACGGAAGCCCTCCATCAGCACTTCTTGCGCGCTCAGATCGAGCGGCTGCTCGAACTCGCGCGGATCGGGCGGTTCCAGCTCGAAGAAGCCGCGTGGCCATTCCAGCAAGCGGTAGACCGACTTCAACGGCCCGAGATCCTCTTGCGAGTCGATCACGGAGTAGCGGATCAAGCCTTCGTTCAAGAAAATGCGGCCGGTGCGTCCGTCGTTACGGATCACGAGCACGCCGCTCTTTCGTGAGCTGCCGAAAAGCTGTAACAGGTCCGGCAACGGAATCTCTTCCAGGTTGCCGCTCATGCGCGGCGCTTCTTCTGGGGGACGACCGGTGCGGTAACGGGCGGCGCGCGCAGCAACCGCCTCCAAGCCCTCGCGCCCGGCTGCTTCCGTCGCTGGAACGACTTTGAGGATGCTGGTGCCGATCAGGATGCGATCACCCTCTTTCAGCACGCCCTTCTGGATCTTCTCACCGTTGACGAACGTTCCGTTGGTGGAGCCAAGATCCTCGATGTTGATGACGCCTTCTTCCAACAGAATGCGCGCGTGGCGACGCGAAACCATCTCCTCGACGAGCACCATGTCGAGATCACTGGAGCGCCCAATGACGATCTCCTGACGTTCCAGCAGGGGGAACTCCCCTCCCTGGTACTTTCCCGAGATGAAGCGCAGAGCGAGCCTTGGCCGCCGTGACTCTGCGATGTTGGCTGGGGCCAGCTTGTTCATGCCTTGTCGCCCTTGGAAGCTTGAACGGTTATCATTCCGACTGCCACGGCGTCATCGATCCGAAAAAATCATAGTGTTTTCGTCGAGATAGGGTCAAGGATTTGCGGCCCTGCAGCGCCAGAAAGCTATCTGGCCTCGCCGAACCCCGGTCCGGCCTGCTGCGCGTCCCCGGGCTGATGCGCACGAGGATAGCGCAGTTTTGGCCGCGACGCGGCGGTTTGCGCGCACCGCCCTCACGCAACGGGAACTGCCGGAACAGCGATGGCGTCATTC
>Ga0247764_1000148_pt1 | contig 25370 bp, 18 predicted proteins | sample UWRJL051202B4_FD_179932 | JGI IMG/M metagenome (GOLD analysis project Ga0247764, IMG submission 179932) | Plant litter microbial communities from Arlington Agricultural Research Station in Wisconsin, United States - UWRJ-L051-202B-4 | ecosystem: Environmental > Terrestrial > Plant litter >...
ACTCCCCTGGAAGAGTTTATCGGCACCAACCTATTGAATAAGGTCGGAATCGCCGTGCTGGTGCTGGGTATCGCAATCGGTGCCAAATATGCCATTGAACATGACCTGATAAGCCCGCTGACACGAATCGTATTGGGTTATGTGGCGGGCATCGTGCTTATCGTGCTCGCTATACGCCTGAAAGCAAAATACGCTTCGTTCAGCGCCGTACTACTTAGCGGCGGCATGGCCGTAATGTACTTCATCACGTTTGCCGCTTATGACTTCTACGCGCTTATACCGCAGATCTTCGCGTTTATATTGATGGTATTGTTCACTGCCTTTACAGTATACGCCGCTATTCAATATGATGTGCGCGCTATTGCCGTTATCGGATTAGTGGGTGCTTATGCCGTGCCTTTCCTGCTGAGCGATGGCTCCGGGCGGGTAGCCGTCATGTTTACATATATGACGATCATCAACGCGGGTATACTCGTGCTCAGCTTCCGCAAAGCATGGAAGGTGCTCTACTATGTAGCGTTCGTCCTCACGTGGTTGATCTTTGCAATCTGGATAGTCGACCAGTTCCGGGTAACGGAACATCTATGGATCAGCCTGATATTCTCGTCCCTGTTCTTTATAACGTTTTACACGAGCTTCCTGGCGTATAAGTTCGTCGCCCGTGAGCAACTGAGCCGTATCGACGTTGTGGTACTGCTGATGAATGCTTTCCTTTACTACGGATGGGGCTACTTTGCCATAAGCGATCATCCCGACGGCGATGTATTCCTCGGCGTGTTTACCGTGTTCAACGCCGTACTGCACTTTATAGCCTGCGCGGTGATCTATAAAAAACAGGAAACATCCCGCGATACATTCTTCTTCGTCGCTGGCATGGTGCTGGTGTTCCTTACACTCGCAGTGCCCGTACAGCTCGATGGCCATTGGGTAACCCTGATCTGGGGCGCCGAAGCAGCGCTGCTGTTCTGGATAGGCCGTACAAAAGGCTTCCCCGTTTACGAAAAGCTTGCCGGTACACTCATCGTACTCACGTTCATAAGCCTGGTGCAGGATTGGGATTCTTTCTATAACGTCTATGATTACGATGGCACAGGTACAAGCATCACCTACTTCTTCAACATCCAGCTCCTCTCATCACTGCTGATCTGCGGCGCATGGGCATGGATCGTCATCCTTATCCGCAGGCACCCGCTCGAAGCAGACGCCAAAGGTCTGCAGGGCGCCGTGGTGAAATGGGTGTTGCCCGGGCTCGTGCTGCTCACGCTGTACATGGCGTTTCACCAGGAGATCGCCTCGTACTGGCAGCAACGCTATTACTACTCTCGGATTAAAGCCATCTCCGAAAGCGACCACTACAGCTATGACACCTACGACGAAACACTCATGGCCTTTCAGCGCTTGTGTCTCGTAATCTACGCGGCAGCATTCACCGTATTGCTGTGGCTGGCCGATCGCAAGTGGATAAAGAACGAATACCTGGCACACGCCATCTCGATCTTTGCCGCGCTGCAACTGTTCCTCTTCATAACCATGGGCGTATACGACAGCAGTAGCCTTATCACCAGCTATATAACCCAGGAAGACGGCGAGTATTACACCCGCGGCGCCATGTACGTCGCGATGCGATATATCACGATCCTTTCTATACTGCCGCTGTTGCTGATCTTATACCGTAACGTACGCGCATACAAGATGAACGATCTCTTCCCGCAGGCAGAACGCGTATACTTCCACATCGTCGTGCTCGTATTACTCAGTACCGAGCTGAATACACTGCTGGCACTGATGCAGATCGACAACAGCGACCGCCTCGCCATGTCCATCCTCTGGGGTGCATATGCACTGGGACTCATCGTGTTCGGCCTCATGCGCGCCCAGCGCACGATACGCGTAACCGGTATCTCGCTTTTCGGCATAACACTGGTCAAGCTGTTTATCTACGACATGGCCGCCATGAGCACCATCTCCAGAACGATCGTTATGGTAATCCTTGGCGCACTGCTCCTCCTGGCATCGTTCCTGTACAATAAATTCAAAGCATCCAAAACCGAAGACGACACAACGCATGCGGAATAACTATATACTGCTGACTGCCGCCCTCCTGCTTGCCGGCACCACAGCCTTTGCCCAGTCCAACAGCTTCGCGTACCGCCGCAAACTGACCGCCACCACAAAAGACGGCTGGCACACGCTGATCGTTCCTGTAGATGCACTTGGACACACCCAGCCCTCCTATAGCGACCTCCGTCTCTACACCTACAACGGGAGCGACACCACGGAAGTACCCTACCTGCTCAAGGTTCGCAACGACGTCACGACCACAAAAGAGCTCCAACTCAGCCAGCTCAACGAAAGCCGCAAAGGTGACGACCTGTACGTAACATTCGAGCTGCCCCCCAACGAATCTGTCAACTACCTCGATCTCACGTTCGATAAACCCGACTTCGAAGCCACCGCTGCACTGGAAGGCAGCAGCGACCAAAAGACCTGGTTCTCCATCCTCAGCGCACATCGCATCGTTTCAATTAAGAACGATCGTGTAGACTTCCAGGCCACAACACTGGACTTCGCCGAAACCAACTATCATTACCTTCGCCTGACGATCAAAAGTCAACCGAAGATATCCCTCGTCAAAGCATCGTTCCTCAAACGCGGGAACGTGCGGGGCGTATTCCATTCCATTCCCAACCGCCTGGCTACTGAACAACTCAAAACCGACAAACGCACCCAGGTAGACATTACCCTGGACCAGTACCAACCGATAACCAAACTATCACTCTCCATAGCCAACGACGGCGACTTCTACCGCCCCTTCACCCTCGAAGCTCTAAGCGACAGCGCCGAGTCCGAAAAAGGCTGGATATACTATTACAACAACATACACGAAGGCTTCCTCACCTCCGTACGCCCCAACGATTTCACCTTCTCCTCCATAAACACCCGCAAGCTGCGCCTCACCATTGACAACGCAGACAACCCTCCGCTTAAAGTACAGTTAGCCGCCGCGTACGGCGCACGTGTGGAGATGATAGCAAAGCTTAAACCCGGCACCGAATATTACCTGGTATATGGCAGCAAAGCCGCCGGCACTCCTCAATACGACCTTGTGCATTTTGAAAAACAGATCCCCGACCAGCGCGATTCTGTGCTGACAGAAGCAGAAGAGTTCATTGGCAAAGAGCACACCCACGGCTCCCCGCTTATCGAAAGCAAAGCGTGGCTTTGGGGCATTATGGTCCTGGTCATAGGTGTATTGGGTTATTTCACGCTGCGAATGATGAAGACTAAAGCATAAACAGCCGGAAGTAAGCGCGGGACCGAAGGAGAAACAGAATGAGCGCGATGAGAAAAAAACAGATCGTACTAACCACGCTTGAGTTCGATCACAGTAAGCTCCGGCAGTATCCCCACGCGACCAGGATAACCTATACAACCGAAGCCCCGGTTCACATAGATATATTGTCCATCCTCGTGATAAAGGTCCTCCCATTGCTTAAACATATACTGCGCGGGACTCCACCGCAGATCGCCTGCCTCCACGCCGAACTGGAAGCCGTGAGTATGCCCGGCGAAAGTAACTTCTATGGAGCGATATAATTTGCGCACTTCCGCATCCCAATGGCTGGGGTCGTGCGAGAGCAGCAGCCGTATAGCGGCATCGTCAGTGTTTTGTGCAGCCAAGTCCATACGCCCGTAGTTATGTGTACGGCGCGCGCTCCAGTTCTCCACACCAATGATCGCAACAGGTTCACCGTGTATACGAAGAATGCGGTTAGTATTCAGCAACAGATCGAAGCCCATGGTCTTGTGGGCAGCTTTCAATAATTCAAAGTCTGCAAGTTGAGCTTCGCGGCTTGGCCACCAGTTGTAATCACCATAATCGTGGTTGCCGGTTATAGAATATACGCCAAGGGGCGCCCGTAACGTAGCAAAGAGGGGAAGGTAGTGTCGTACCTCACGCGAGTAGTAATTGATGAGGTCGCCAGTAAAGAAGATAATGTCAGGCTTTTCGTTCATGAGCAAATCCACACCGCCTTGTATAGCTGTGCGGTTGAAAAGCGTTCCTGAGTGTATATCGGAGATCTGCCCGATGCGGAGGCCATCGAGCGCAGGAGGTAAGTTGGGTAACACAATGGTACGTCGCAGCACCCGGTAATCATGCGCGCCGGAGAGTATACCGAACGAGAGCGTGGTAAACGGAATCGCTCCCGCCACTACCGCCGCCTTACTCAGGAACTCGGACCTGGTCAGTGTATTGACATCAGTCTGCGCGGGAGCTTCCTTTTCTCTACGTTTAAAGAGCCTGGCTAGCCGGAGATAAATCCGTCGCGCATCGTCCGCTATCAGAAAGGGAATAGCAACAATTTTAGAAAGGTATATAATACCGGCTATACCCAATATCCACTCCCGCCATACCGATTGAAAGTTCAGCGGGTCAGCCAGGCAATACCAAAGCGCAGCGCTCACCGTGCCCACCATCACCGCCCAATGCAATCCATAGGCCACCCACTTCTGCCACCGGCTGCTCTTCCGCAATGCGGCGCGCAACCCCCAAAAGGTATACACATCGATCAGCATAAAAATACCGATCGATAGTACGGCCAGCTTGATACGGTAAAGCCATGTAACGTCCATTTATGCAAGATAAACAGTACCACATAGCAAACAAAAAGCTATGCCGGGCGACACTGTTTAAACAGTATTGCCCGGCATAGCATAAAACAGCGCGAGTGCGAAGTGCGGGAGCGGAGAAAATAAGCTTTGCTAACCGCGCTTCAGTTCTATAATGGTAAGTTCCGGTGGCATTCCAATACGGCCTGGATAACCCAGATAGCCGAAGCCGCGGTTTACATACAGGTATTGTGATCCCTCCTGGTAAAGACCGGCCCATTGCTTGTATACATATTGCGAAGGACTCCATTTGAAGTTACCCACCTCCACACCAAACTGGAAGCCATGCGTATGCCCTGAGAACATAACGTCTATATCGCCGTATTGAGGGCGCACCTGTCCGTCCCAGTGACTCGGATCGTGAGAGAGCAGGAGTTTTACAGGAGCGTCTTCTGTGCCTTTATAAGCTTCCTCCATACGACCGTATTGCGTGAAGCCTCGCATACCCCAGTTCTCGATACCCAATATAGCAATGCGGTCCTGACCGGTTTGCAGAAAGTCATGGTCGTTCTTGAGCAGACGGAAACCCATCTCTCGATGCGCTTCCAACAGGTCTTTGAAGTTACGGCTCTTGGCTTCCTGGCTTGCCCATCGCTGGTAATCACCATAGTCGTGATTACCGGTTACGGAATATACACCGAGTGGCGCACGCAGCTTATCAAATATGTTTATATAGTCCTTTACTTCAGATGCCTCGTTATTTACCAGGTCGCCGGTAAAGAAGATCACATCGGGTTTCTCACGCAGCAGCATCTCTACCCCACCCTTCACCGCTGTTTTATTGAAGAAGCTACCCGAGTGTATATCCGACACCTGCCCGATCTGCAGCCCGTCGAACGCCTTGGGCAAACGCGGCAGCATGATGGTTTGTCGCCGCACGCGATAGTCGTGCGCACCAGACAATATACCGAAAGCCATCGTACCGAATGGAATGGCCGCCGCCGCTACAGCGGTCTTAGCCAGAAAGTCGGAGCGTGTAATGGCCTCGCCCGGCAGATCACCGGAAGCGCCCTTATAAAAGAACCTGGCAACCCACTTCACACCACGCTGCAGATCGTCTATAAACAATACGATCACAGCAAACAGCTTTGAGATGTATACAGCAAATATGCCGGTAGCAACCCAGTTACGTGTCCTGGCGCTCACCGAATACGGGTCGCCAAAGTTCCACCACATCAGAAGAGCAATACATACCACCGTAGGAAGCCAGTAGCTATAGCGCATCAACGCCTTCGGTACTGGCGACCAATTTCTACTCAACACCAGCACAGCCTGAAATACGTAATAATCTATAACCAGGAAAAGCGCTGTCACTACAACTACCATCATAATTCTTGATCGCATAAAAAAAGTCGTCTTACTTTCATAAGACGACTTTTTATCGTTTTTAGTTTATTCGTTACAGACTATTTGCTAGATAGTTGGCACACTGCCTGCTCTGTTGTCTGTAGCATGGCCTGTTTCTTCATCATGGGCAAGTTGCTTTCTGGCGGCACGGCGCATTTTACCACGCATACGAACCAGGTATGCCGCAGGTACGAATACCAGCGTAAGGAATGTACCGAAGATAAGACCGAAGATCATTGTCCACGACAGCGGTCCCCAGAAGGCTACGTTATCACCACCGAAGAAGATGTGCGGATTGAGCTCGGTAAACATCGTTACGAAGTCGATATTCAATCCCACCGCCAGAGGAATAAGACCCAATGTAGCGGCCATGGCCGTGAGAAGCACGGGGGTCATACGGGTCTGCGCCGCTTCGATTACAGCAGCCTTCAGCTCCATACCCTGGCTCACAAGCAAGTCAGAGAACTCCACCAGCAGAATACCGTTACGTACCACGATACCGGCAAGCGCCAATATACCTACACCCGTCATTACGATAGACATCTCCATATTGAACACGGAGAATCCGATAAGCACACCGATCACACTCAATACGATTTCCGCCATAATGATCACCGGTCTGCTTATCGAGTTAAACTGGATCACCAGGATCATAAAGATCAACATAATCGCCACGAACAGGGCGCCGACCAGGAATATACCCGTCTCGGCCTGGTCTTCCTGCTCACCGGTCATTTTGATATCTACATTATCAGGATTAGGAAAATCGTTCCGGAGCACCTGCTCGATCTGGGGCACGATATCATTAGCATTAAAACCGCTCAATACGTTCGATGAGATCGTGATCACACGCTTCTGGTCGATACGGCGTACACCCGCATAGCTGTTCGAATAATCGATAGTAGCAATGGCCGAGAGTGGCACCTGGCGCACCTGGCCTCCCGAAGCCATATCGCGGAAGGTAATGGGCAGGTTCATCAGCGTATTGATATCGTTGCGCTGACGATCGGTTACACGCAACTGGATCGGATAGTCGTCATTCTCATCACGGAACTTCGATACTTCTTTGCCATAAATAGCGGTACGCAGTATCAAACCGATCTGACCGGTAGAGATACCTTCACGATTTGCTTTCTCACGATCTATTTTAATCATGATCTCGGGCTTATCAGCCTGGAAGTCAGACTTGAGTTCTTCCACGCCTGGTATCTGAAGTGAATCAAGATACTTCTTCGCCCGGATTGAAGTACGCATAAGCGCCTCGAAATCGTCGGCCGAAAATTCAATATTGATCGGTTTGCCCGTAGGTGGACCGCCCTGCTCCTGGTCTACCGATATCTCTGCGCCGCGTATGCCTTTTACAGCTTCGCGTATCTTATCCATGTAATCGCGTGAGCTACGGCCGTCGCGTTCCGAGAAACTTACGAACGCTACGGTCACCTTACCGAGATACGGAATGGCTTGCCCTCCTGCGCCTTCGGATTGATCTTCGTTCGCTCCTACCGCTACGTTAGAAAGGATAGACTTCACCATCGTGGTATCGTTTCCTACTACTTTGGTGATACGTCGCTCCACCACGTGTGTAACAGAATCGGTCACCCGTTGATCTGTACCGATAGGCATACGTATATACGCATAGATAAAGTTCGGATCGCCCTGCGGGAAGAATACTACCGGTGGACTAATGATAGCGAAGAAAACACCAGATCCTATCAACAGGAAGAACAAGGTAATAAACACGCCTATTGGCCGGAAGCCTTCCAACATCCAAGTGATGCGACGCTGATACCAGCCTTGTACACGTGGCCAGGTATTGGTCTGGAAATTACTGATCACGCGCACCAGCAGGAAGTGATACAGCGCATACAGCAGGTACGCGAATACCATAAAATTACCTAAACCAAGCCAACCACTGGAGCCTCCCAAGGCGCCGAGATACGATAGCAGCGCAATACCCACCATAACGGCGGTGGTTCTCCAAAAACCCTTGGTGAATTTAGAGCCGCTGTGGTCATGCTCATGCTCGCCCATAAAGTCTACAGCAAACACAGGATTCATGATGTATGCCACAACCAGCGATGCCAACAGGGCTACGATCAGCGTTGCCGGCAGGTAGAACATGAAGCTACCGATTATACCGGGCCAGAACATGAGCGGCACGAACGGAGCCAATACCACAAGCGTACCCGAAAGTACCGGGAGGAATACTTCGCCCGCCGCAATCTTGGCCGCTTTCTTGATCGGCACCTTACCATTATCGAATATACGGTGCGTATTTTCAATAACCACAATAGCATCATCCACCACAATACCCAGTGCGAGCAGGAACGAGAAGAGTGTCATCATATTCAGCGTGAAGCCAAACTGCTGGATCACCACGAAGGCGATGAAGCTCGATATCGGCACAGACAACGCCACGAAAACGGCATTTGTCACACCCATGAAGAACATAAGAATCAGGGTTACGAGAATAAAGCCGATGATGATGGTATTGATCAGGTCGTGGAGCGTGGTCCGGGTCTGCTCAGACTGGTCAGCGGTGATCGTGATATGCACGCCTTTTGGCAGGATATCGTCTTCATATCGCTTTACGATCTCGTTTATCTTGTCAGAAGCATCGATCAGGTTCTCGCCACCGCGTTTAACGACGTTCAGCGTAATAACGTTCTTACCGTCAAGACGGGCAAAACTCTCCTGCTCCTTATGCGAGTCGACTACTTCGGCAATATCTTTCAAATACAATGTGCCGCCCTTGATCGTACGTACCACCGTATTGCCGATCTGATCGGCATCGATATATTCACCATTTACAGTAAGCGAGCGCTTCATTCCGTCTACAGACACCTCACCGCCGGATATAAGACGGTTCTCATAAGCAATGGCATTATCAATATCGTCCATGCTTACGCCCGCAAGCGCCATCTTGAACATATCTACATTGATCTGGATTTCACGATCGAGCGCACCGACGATGTCCACACGGCGTATCTGGGATATCGACTCAATATCGTCCTGCATATCGTCCGCATATTTTTTGAGCGTCTGCAGATCGTAGTCACCCGCAATGTTGACATACATGATGGGCAATTCGGATATATCGATATCGATAACCTGCGGATCATCTTCAAGATCGTTTGGCAAATCCTGCTTGGCGCGGTCTACAGCATCCTTTACGTCCTGCTTCGCTTTGTCGAGCGATACGTCGGTCTGGAACTCGATAATTATACTGGAGAAGTTCTGAACCGAGTTACTGGTAACTTTCTTGATACCGGAGATCGACTTTACCTGCTTCTCGAGTTGCTTGGTAATAAGGTTCTCTACATCGGAAGGAGCACCGGCATACGGTGTTGCGATATAGATCTGGGGAAACACTACCTCCGGAAAATTCTCCTTGGGCAGCGAAATATACGATACTATCCCAGCCAGACAGATTATTGCAGTAGCCACGTAAATGGCGATCTTATTATCTATTGACCAACTGGTGGGTCTGAATTCTTTGTTAATGTCGTGCATGCATACTATAGTTAAGGTACATGAATTATAGTTTCACAGGCTCGCCGTCATTGAGGCCCTGATAGCCTACGGTAACGATCTTGTCTCCGGCAGCGAGGCCGCTTACCTGGGCCAGATTATCGAATACGCCGGCAACTTTTACCACCTTGCGGCGGGCTACAGTTTGCTTACCATTAGCTTCGACCGTATATACTATCTTTTCGTTGTTTACGGTCTGGACCACGTTTACGGGCACTACTATAGTAGAAGCCTCTATGTGATAGACTACTTTCAACACGGCCGTCATGTTAGGACGCAGGTCGGCTTGTGAGGGTAGCTTCACTTCCACGCTGAATGTGCGCGACAACTGGTCTATGTTTTTTCCTACAAAGGTTACCGTAGCCACGATCTCTTTGTTATCAAGGTCGGGCAGGATCACGCGGGCCTTGTCTCCCTTCTTGATCGTGGTTACGTAAGTTTCAGACACGTTGGCTACCAACTTAAGATCTGATGTGTTCACCACGCGTACCGCGGGCATACCGGGAGCGATGTTCTCGCCTACCTTTACCGTTACATCATCTACGGTGCCGCTGATAGGCGCCTTGATGCGGCTCATATCACTTTGCTCTTGCAGCGACGCAATCTGACGCTCGATACTTTCCTTATTGGTCTTCGCTTGTAAATACTGTACTTCCGTGCCTATCTTCTGTGCCCACAGGTTTTTCTGACGCTCGTAAACAGTGTTAGCCAGCTCAAGTTGTGTGCGCTGGGCATCGATGTTACGGGCAATAACGGAGTTATCTATCTGTGCAAGCACCTGGCCTTTTGAAACGGTCTGTCCCTCCTTAACAAACACCTGGGTTACAACTCCTGCTGACTTGGCGCTTACCAGGATATTGTCTTCAGCGTCTATTTTGCCCTGCGTCTGTACATAATGCTCGAACTTCTGCATCTGCAGCTCTTTTACGGCAACAGCTTTCGTTTTAACGGTAGCAGACTCAGGATTTTCCTTGGCAATATCGGCCTCCAGGTCCTTGATCTTCTTCGTCAGGTCTGCCTGTTCTTTTTTCAGCTTATCGAGCTTGGCTTTCTTGCCATCCTTGTCAGATGTAGCACTGCACGCAGCGAGTAATCCGGCAAGCAACAGCGCACCAAAACGGGGGGAAACGATCAATTTCATGGTTCGGTTATTTTTCATTGGGGAGAGTATCATTTTGTAGTAGAGGTAGTGGTTGACGAGGTATACTGGGCCGGGTCTATACGGCTATAGGTCTTTTGTAAATCTACCAGCGCTACGATAGCATCGAACAGCGCATTGTAATAGTTTACCTGTGCCGTACGCAGGCTGTTCTCAGCATCGGTCACTTCGATGTTGGAACCCACGCCTTGTTCATATTTGATCTTGGTTACACGAGCCACGTTTTGAGCCAGGCCTATGTTTTCCTGCTGTGCCTTGAGTGTTTCAAGCGAGTTTTTGTAAGTGGCACGATTCTGTTTTATACCTAAATCTATGCTGCGGCGTAGCTGTGTAAAGTTGTTCTCGATCTTCAGTAAAGCCAACTTAGACTGCTGTTGCTGATAGTGGTGTTGCAGCCCCGTAAAGATGGGCACATTAAGCGTGACACCGAAGTTGCTATAACTATACCACTTATCAGGACCGATCATGCCGTTATCTTTTATTCCGGTTTCTGTTTTGAACAGACCTGCTATATTAGGTGATTGAGTAGAAAAGCCATAATTACCAAATGCTGAAAGCGTAGGCATTGAAGCTGCATATTTGTTTTTCAGATCCAGCTTCTGCAGATCACGTTGTGTCTCCAATACACGATATTCGATGCGGTTTTTGTAGTCCCAACCGTCCTGGTACTCGTTGACCACGTTCTCGTCCACGCGAAGAGATTTCAGATCACCTTCCACATTAAGAGGCTGATCGAGTGGATAGTTCATCTGAAACTTGAGCAGTTGCAGACTGATCTCCTGAAGGTTTATGAACTTGATCCGCTCCGTTATCAAGTTATTACGCGTCACTTTGGTACGATCTACATCTATCGCTTCGGCAAAACCATTTGAATTCATAGCCGAGGTATTGCGCAATAACGAGTCTACCCGTGCAATGTTATCGTCGAAAAGCAAAATGCGCTCGTTGTTGATCAGTACCGCATAATAAGCCTTCATCACTGATTGAATTACGTCTATCTTAGTTTGCTCAGTGCTTCGGTAAGCGAGCTCTTTATAAGTAGATGCCGCCTTCAAGCCAACCAGATACGAACCGTTGAATAATATTTGTGAAGCGCTTAATGTTGCCGTTCCACTACTCTTGAGCTGAAAAGGGCTATTCAGTGCCACGATATCCGTAGAGTCAACACCGGGTAGATCTATTTTCGGTGTGCCATCCTCATAAAAACCACCAAATGATTGGGCGGTTGAATAATTAGCAAAGAACCGCTGCAGCTTCTGATTATGCATCAGCTGCACCTGACCATTGATTTGAGGCAACCCTATGCCCCTGGTTTCTTTAACTCTCGCTTCAGCTATCTGCTCATCAATACGCATGTTCTTGATCTGCACCGTATTTTCCAGCGCGTATTTGATACAATCGTCCAGCGTGTAGCGTTTGGTTGTATCAGCCGTCTGCGGGTACGCGTACAACGGTATCACGATGCTCAGTAGAAGGGTTTGATATAATCGTTTCATCAGGGGTTAAGGGTTTGTGTATTCGGTTATGGTTTTTGCTTTGTATTTCTCGTAAAGCTTACGGCCTTTATCGGTCAGTATACCGTGGACGAAATGCTCAAATAATTGTGCCTGTATCTCCGATATGGAATAAGCGTCGCGGGGAAACAGGGTGTTGTCAAATGCCATCTGCACTTGCTCCAGCCGCATCGTAGCGAGGATGTCGATGTTCAGGTCTGCCCTGAAATAGCCATCCGCAATACCCTCTTTCATGCTCCGGACTATAGAATCGCGGATCACGTTGTGTTTAAAGGTCAACCACTCGTTCCATGCTTTCGAGTGATATTTCTGCATTTCAAACAGCAGCGCGGGGTTAATGTTGCGCAGGTGCTCCTTCATATTGGTGGCAAACATTGCCATCTCTTCCACCGCATTCTTGGCCGCCTTCGCTATATCTTCAAACTGCTGATGCTGGCGGCGCATATGGCTTTGCGCCACCGTGGCCACCACCTCGTCCTTATCGGCAAAATGCTGATAGATCGTTTTCTTCGAGATACCGAGATGCCGGGCGATGTCGTCCATAGACACACTCCGGAATCCGTATTTCATAAAGAGCTCCTCAGCTCCGCGGATCAGCTTTTCTTTGCTTTCGCGTTCATCCATAAGCAACAAAACTATGGAAACGAATTAAATATTAAAAGTTTCCGACGTTTCCTTTAACGCCCTGCCTTCTGCAAGGTTTCACTTCGCCATAAATCTTCATGATTTCCAAATACTTCGTTAAAAAACGGGGTATTCTTCCCTAATAGACACTTCTGTAGTCGGCGGTTCACCCCAAATTATTGCCTGTCACCCCAAATTATTCTCACTAAAAACGGCCACGAGGTATTTATCCCCTTCAGGGGTGCGAATACGACAACAATACCCTAAAAACAAAACGAGCGTGAGTGTAAGCGCGAAGTCGGTCCGGACTTTCATCGCTCTTACGCTCACACTCGCTCTTGTATTTTTATTCCGGGCTGTGTCCTTGTTGTTTGCTTTTGCGCTCTTCCCAGCTGCACCATTTATCCTTCATTTTCTGTTTGAAGGCTTCGCGGTCTTCGGGTTTCATGCTGGAAAATTTCTCGTAAAAACGGTGTTTCCAATGCGAGGCCTGGCCTCCGTCGCCGGGACCATGATGATGTTTCTTACCTCCCCAGCTGCCAAAGAGTATTTTACTTAATATAAAGAGCCCCAGCGCCTGCCAGTAGCTTATTACCGGACCGTGAAACAGATCGGGTACCAACCAGTTCCAAAGCGACATGATAACCCAGCCCAGTACGGCTATACCAATGATCGCTATCACCACACATTTCAGGAAGAACAATCCTTTGTTCATCATACTCGTATCGTCAAAAGTTTTTTAAATATCGTCGTACAGTCTTTGCAGGCGTTTGCGCAGGGCCAGAATAGCATAGCGCTTCCGCGACAGCAGTGTATTGATGGAAACCCCTGTCTCTTCGGCTATTTCGCGGAAGCTGCGTTCCTCGATTTCGTTCTGGATAAAAACTTCGCGTTGCTCGGGCGGCAGTTCGTCCAGCGCTTCCATTATTGCCTCCCAGATCGCTTCGCGCAGATAAAAGTCTTCGGGGGTATTGCCCAGATCGGGCAGGATTTCCTGTAAGGTCAGCGGAGCGTCGTCGTCATGGCCGGCCGATAGTCCGAAATCGGCGCGCTTGGGGCGGGCGGATTCGCGGCGATACCGGTCAATGATCTTGTTACGCGCCACTGAGAATAGCCATGACGTTACCCTGTCGATCGATTCGATCGTCTCATAACCGGCCACAAACTGGTAGAAGACATCCTGTAAAATATCTTCCGCCTCCTCCACCGTTGACACACGGTTACGGATAAAGCTGAGCAGCCGGTCCTTTTCGCGTAAAAAGGTCTGCTCTTTTAATTCCATCGCCAGGTCCATAGCGCCTTTCATTTCGTATTATGCCTTTAGAGACGGCGCTACCCTTCCTTTTATTTTGCACAAAAATGAAAAAACTTCTCCGCATATTTACGTCCGGTCACAACTGCGCCCCACCGCGCCGGCTTTAGCGATGGAAGGGCCTTAAAACGCCAAAGTTACCTGCATGGAGATCCCTACCGAAAAAGCATCGTTGTTCTACGAAGTTTATGGAACCGGGCCGCGCCATCTCTTTTTGTTTCACGGTGCCGGCCAGGATCATACCCTTTTCCTGCCACTCACGCAGGCCCTTAAACAAGAGTATACCTGCTATGCCTTCGATATTTTCTTTCACGGTCAGAGCCACTGGCTTCCGATCGATCAGCCCATCACGCCCTCTCAGTGGCAGAAGCTTATCGGGATCCTATGCGAACGCCACGGCATTGAAACGTTCGAGGTCCTCGGTTACAGCATCGGCAGCCGTTTTGCCCTCACAACCCTCATGATGTTTGAGCAGCGCGTACGACGCCTGATCCTGATAGCGCCCGATGCCATCACCATAAGCCCCTGGTATAAACTGGCAACCGGCACGGCGGCAGCACGCTGGTTGTTTAAAAAGATAGTACAACATCCCGGCATCTTCTTCAAACTGGCCGATGTCCTGACGGTAATACTGCCCGCACAACAACGGCGCTTTCGGTTTGCCCTGCGGCAGATGGATACGGCCGAAAAACGTGAACGCATCTACCGGTCATGGACAACCTTTCGCAAGCTCGCCTTTTCGCCCCGCAGTATAGCGGCCGTGTTGAAAGCACATAACATCGGGCTCACGGTTATCGTAGGCAAGAGTGATGTAGTTATACCACCGCAGACTGCCAACAGATTATTGCGCCTGGTGCCCAACCATACCCTGCATACACTTCTGGCCGGGCATAACCGGCTGATAGCCGAAATCACGGAAAACAGTACGCAGTACTTCGGCTGAATACTGTATCTTTAGCGTACAGCAGCCAGTCTACTGGTTATATTATACTCATGAAAGTCTACGACACGTTATCGCAATGGGCACCTTTACAGCGAAATTATTCCCTGAAGTTCCTCTTCGTCGCCTTCCTGGGCATACACATTCCGCTGATCGGCATCATTGTATACCTTATCACCAGTCCAGAACAGTCTGGGTCGATAACCGCCGTCATCATTGCCACATTGCTGTTAACACTATTTGCCACGGTATGTACGCTGCTTATTCTGAACCGGCTGCTTTGCCCGCTCAAAATAGCAAGCACATCGCTCGATGATTATATCCATGGCCGGAACATCCCAGCCCTGCCCACACACTATACCGACGAGGCCGGCGTGCTGCTACGCAACATCCAGCAGACCGTGCAAACGATAGAAGATCTGCTGGACGAAAAGAAGGACCTGGTAGGATTGGTCTCTCACGATCTCCGAAGCCCCCTCACCAAGATCGACGGCCTCACGCAGATTCTCCTGGTAGATCCAACGGCCGCTCCGGAAGTGGCTCCCAAGATCATCGAGATCTGTCACCAACAGTCCGAGCTCCTTAACAGCATCCTGAATCTTCTTCGTCATGACCACGACTGGCATCCGGCACAAACCGACCTGCAGGAAGTAAACCTTAAAAAACTCGCCGATCAAAGCCTGCGCCAGTTCGACCTTCACATCAGCCAGAAACAACTAAACATACACGTAAACATCCCGGAGGATATATCAATCCGTGTAAATCCAGACACCTTCCGCGAAGCGTTGAAGAATATCATTCACAACGCCATCAAATTCTCCTTCCGGAAAGGCACCATTCAGATCGACGCCAGCTCCACCGATGGCCACACTGCGCTAGCCATACGCGACTTCGGGATGGGCCTCGAGCACCACGACTGCGAGCGTATATTCGACCGGTTTACATCCGTAGGAAAGACGGGCACCGAAAACGAGCCCTCTACCGGATTAGGACTATATCTGAGCCGGAAGATTGTTCAGAAGCATGGCGGCCTGCTCACAGTCTCAAGCCAGGGCAGGAACCAGGGATGCGTTTTTACAATTTCAATTCCTGTTATCTAAACACGGCCCATAGTACAACTCAACTGGCCCTTCCCTATTCTATAGCGCATCTATCCTGTCACAGATGATTGCAATATGATCGAGTCCATAGAGCAACCTGGCTTCATCAATCCGCATCCATTGAAATAGTGTACAGAGAAGATTATAATTATGACGGGCATAAACCGTGCTTTTCACCGACTGATGAGGAACAAAACATATTGGTTCGTGATAAGCGATTCGATTACGCACATCGTTAATTTTAGAGAGCTGGTTAAAGATAAACGCAGCGTTGTATTGCATTGAAGGCGTACTCAATGGCTTACCGGGAAAAACAGCAAGAAGCGACAATGGAAAACATTATTTGAAACACCAACCGGCGAACGCTTCAACAGCCATCCTGCAATCAAAATCGGACTCTGCCTCCAACATCAGCCCCTGTTAAGTTCGACATAACCTCGTTTCCAGTCATCGCAAGAAGGTTCTCCCACGGACAAGCCTCCAATCCTCAAAATCCAACCGGTCCCGGCTATCCCACAATCCCCCGAAAATCACAGTCAATTAATCCCGTTCACACTACGTTAATCCTGTAAAACGTGTTAGTTTTGCGCTTTCTTTAATACACCACTACTTTCCATGATCTTATTCTTCCGTACGAAGGCCAACACGATCTACGCGGTGGGCACGGTACAGCCTTTACAAAATCCTGATATTCAAAAGCTTATTTGGGCATTCGGCGGGGCAGAGCTCCTGTCCGAGGCTGCGCTGACGGGGCCTTTTGTAGGACCTCGTAAGGAAATGATCACCCCGTGGAGCACGAACGCGGTGGAGATCACGCAAACGATGGGCATTCCGGGCATTTTACGCATCGAAGAGTTTCAACCTGCCGGTACAGGCGAGAAATTCGACCGGATGCTGCAGGCGCACTACCCTGCCCTGGACCAGGATCTGTTTACGATCCATCATACACCGGAGCCAATCCGGGAAGTTGATAATATCAGGGCCTATAGCGAAAAAGAAGGCCTGGCGCTGAGCGGCGAGGAGATCGATTACCTGGAAAAGGTAAGTCAGCAACTCGGCCGCAAGCTTACCGACAGTGAGGTTTTCGGTTTCTCCCAGGTTAACTCAGAGCACTGCCGGCACAAGATCTTTAACGGTACGTTTGTGATCGACGGCGAAGAGAAGCCCTCCACACTGTTCCAACTGATCCGGAAGACATCGAAAGAAAACCCCAACTACCTGGTTTCTGCTTATAAGGATAACGTAGCCTTTATCAAAGGACCACGAATCGAGCAGTTTGCGCCGGTACGTCAGGATACTGCTGATTATTTCAAGATTGAAGATATCGATTCAGTGATCTCGATCAAGGCCGAGACACACAATTTCCCGACTACTGTAGAGCCCTTTAACGGGGCAGCCACGGGTGCAGGCGGAGAGATCCGCGACCGCCTGGCGGGCGGCAAGGGTTCATTGCCTTTGGCGGGCACCGCGGTGTATATCACTTCATATCCCCGACTGGACGGCGGACGGCACTGGGAGCGCAAGTTCGAGCCGAGAAAGTGGTTGTATCAAACACCCGAAGAGATCCTGATAAAAGCTTCTGATGGCGCTTCCGATTTCGGCAACAAGTTCGGACAGCCTCTGATCACAGGCAGCGTGCTTACTTTCGAGCACTTCGAGAATGACAAGAAGTATGGCTTCGATAAAGTGATCATGCTGGCAGGTGGTGTTGGCTTCGGCAAGGAGAAAGACAGCCAGAAGGAACACCTGAAGCCTGGCGACAAGATCGTTTTGCTGGGTGGTGATAATTATCGTATCGGTATGGGTGGTGGCGCAGTATCCTCTGTTGCGACCGGTGAATACGGCAATGCTATTGAGCTCAATGCCATACAGCGTTCCAATCCGGAGATGCAGAAGCGTGTAATGAACGCCATTCGGGCGATGGCGGAGAGTGCAGAGAATCCGATCGTATCGATTCACGATCACGGCGCGGGCGGACACTTCAACTGTTTGTCGGAGCTGCTGGAAGAGACCGGCGGCACGATACATGTCGACAAGCTACCCGTGGGCGATCCTACGCTGTCCGACAAAGAGATCATCAGCAACGAATCACAGGAGCGCATGGGTCTTGCGATACGGGAGAAAGACCTGGAGATCCTGCGCAAGGTATCGGAGCGTGAACGTGCGCCATTCTATGTGATCGGCGACGCTACCGGAGACAACAGCCTTTCCTTTGTTAAAGAAAAACAACCGCAGAAGCCTATCGACCTGCAGGTAAACCACCTGTTCGGTTCATCGCCCAAGACGGTTCTTACAGATAATACACAGCCTGTAAACTACGCGCCGCTGCAATACTCGGCGGATGCGGTAGAGCAGTATCTTGAATTGGTTCTCCAACTGGAAGCCGTTGCCTGTAAAGATTGGCTCACCAACAAGGTAGACCGTTCGGTTACCGGCAAGGTAGCTACACAACAGACCTGCGGGCCTGTACAATTGCCTTTGAACAACGTGGGCGTTATGGCACTCGATTACAGCGGCACTACCGGTGTGGCTACAGCTATAGGGCATGCCCCGGGTGTAGCGCTGGTGGACCCGGCAGCGGGTAGCAAGCTGGCTATTGCCGAATCGCTTACCAACATCGTGTGGGCTCCGCTCACCCATGGCTTGAAGGGGGTATCGCTTAGCGCAAACTGGATGTGGCCCGCAAAGAACAAAGGGGAGGATGCACGTCTTTACCAGGCGGTGCAAGCGGTGAGCGACTTTGCCATTGCCCTGGGTATCAACATTCCGACGGGTAAGGACTCGTTGTCGATGGCGCAAAAATATCCGGGTGGCGACGTGGTGTACTCGCCGGGCACAGTTATCATATCGGCTGTAGGTGAAGTAGACGATATCCGGAAGACAGTCTCTCCTGCGCTGCAACCTGTAGAAGGCTCCAGTATTTTATATATCGACTTCTCACAGGCAGCCCGTCATTTAGGTGGCAGCAGCCTGGCGCAGATCCTCAACGCGCTGGGCAACGAAACGCCTACCGTGCGTAACGATGAATATTTCGGCAAGGCGTTCCTGGCGGTACAACAGCTCGTTCGCGAAGAGCTGATACTGGCCGGACATGATATTTCAGAAGGCGGTCTGATCACAGCACTGCTGGAAATGTGCTTCCCTGTACCGGGTGTAGGCATGAGCCTTGACCTGACGGCTGTCGATGCCGATCTGATCAAGACCTTGTTTGCCGAGAACCCCGGCGTAGTTATACAGGTAGCGTCTGGCAGCGGCATTATTGACAAGCTGCACGGCCTGGGTGTAACAGCGTTGCCTTTGGGCAAAGTTACACTCGCGAAGCGCGACCTCCGCATTCTGCATAACGGCAAAACGCTCGATCTGCATATTGACCCGCTGCGCGATACCTGGTTCAAGACCTCTTTCTTACTGGACAGCAAGCAGCGTCCCCGCGCGCATGCCACCAAGCGCTTTGAAAATTACAAGAAGCAGGTACTGGAGTATAACTTCCAGCCGGCATTCAACGGCACGTTCGGCAGCTATGGTATCGATGCAGGCCGCCGTACACCTACGGGCATCAAAGCCGCTATTATCCGCGAAAAAGGCGTTAACGGCGACCGTGAGATGGCCTATACGCTGTACCTGGCGGGCTTCGATGTGAAGGATGTGCACATGACGGACCTGGCCTCAGGCCGTGAAGATCTGAGCGACGTAAATATGATCGTGTTTGTGGGCGGCTTCTCTAACTCGGATGTACTGGGCTCGGCAAAGGGCTGGGCAGGCGCGTTCCTTTATAACCCCCGCGCAAAACAGGCACTCGATAATTTCTATGCACGTAAGGACACGCTGACCCTCGGCGTATGCAACGGCTGTCAGCTCATGATGGAGCTGGGGCTTCTGTACCCCGATTGGAAAGACCATCCTAAAATGCACCACAACGGTTCAGGCCGTTTCGAATCGGCATTTATCAATGTTACGATACCCGAAAACAACTCCGTATTGCTAAGCTCGATGGCGGGCGCGCGATTGGGAGTATGGCTGGCCCACGGCGAAGGTCAGTTTGTACTGCCGCAGGACCAGACGCATTATCAGGTCGCAGCAGCCTATTCGCAGGCCGAATACCCGGCAAATCCGAACGACTCTTATTTCAGCGTAGCTGCGCTGGCATCGAAAGATGGTCGCCATTTGGCCATTATGCCACATATCGAGAGGTCGTTATTCCCCTGGAACTGGCCTTATTACCCGGCAGACCGCAAGAACGACCAGGTTTCGCCATGGATGGAGCCTTTTGTGAACGCCCGCAACTGGATCGCAAAAAACACGGCTAAGTAACAAAAACATCACCTTACACCGCTTGTTAAGAAGATGGATTACCTCTATATTCATCTTCTTAATGACGCGTGCCTTTACAGGCCAGACCTAAACATCATTACATCACTTTTTGTGCAGATGTCCTTTCTGCGCAAGCGTGGTATTGAGTTTCCTGGCTGTTCATGTGTCCTTTAGAGATTGGTTGAAGCTGGTACACATCGAATAGCCCAGGACTCCGCTAGCCCTACAGCATCCTATCATCCCCGGCTGTTCATACTTTGAAATTTTGATGTATGTGACGGTCTTGTTGCTACCTTATTGAGGTATGCTGATCTGTTTTTCATACATCGTAGTCTATAGATTATTTAAACTTCAGCGAGTATGAAAAAGGCTTTCCTTATTGTGATGGCAGCATTTCTTCTGGCCTCCTGCCTGGGCTACAAAGAGCTTCCTGTGGAGTATGATTACAGCTACAAGGGCAATTTCAAAAAATACAGAACGTTCGACATTATGCGACCTGCGGGGCCGGCGGATTCGTCTATGACGAACGCGGTGATCGAGAAGTCTATTATTGCGCGGATGAAATTCCTGGGCTACCGCCAGTCGGAAGCACGTCCCCACCTTATTATCGGATTCAAGATGTTCAACGACAGCCTCAAGTTCAACGGCTACAACCAGCCGGATATTGAAGAATGGGTGAAGTCGCAGAACGAGAATATCGATTACGATCCCAAGAAGTACAGCCTGAACTCGGGCACATTGCTGATCCAGTTTTATGACCGTCGTCAGAACCGTTCGATCTGGCAGGGTTATGCAACGACGATGTATGGATCGATCGACTTCAACAACAGCCGCCACCTGCGCAATGCCGTTATTTCGATCCTGGATAAGTATCGTTTCTGGGCAGAAGGTTTTATCGAAAACGCCAGCAATGCTACAGCGTCAAACGAGCCAGGCACCGATTTGTAAAAAAGTTGATATTTTTACAATCTGAAAGGGGCTGATTTTCCGGCAGTTACTTGATTGAGGTTAAGAAACCTGTAAAAAAGTTGCGCCTGCATTACCATTTCTCAGAAATACTCCTACCTTTGCAATCCCAAAAACAAGGGTCGCAGCGAGGATAACTCATCAAAACGACTCTCAGAATGAGGGAAATTGTCCGATGGTGTAACTGGCAACACGCTTGATTTTGATTCAAGAAAGTCCAGGTTCGAGCCCTGGTCGGACAACGACAAAAAATCCCGCTCAATGGGCGGGATTTTTTGTTACTTGGCTTGATACCTGAAAAACCAGGAATTAACGCATACCAAATACCATGGCGGTAAAAATATTCAGCGGAAGAGCAACAACCTACCTGGCCGAAAGGATCGCCAGTGCTTACGGTGAACGTTTAGGTGAAGTAAATTACCAGCAATTCAGCGATGGCGAGATGTCGCCATTCATCGCGGAATCAGTCCGCGGCCACGAAGTATTTCTTATCCAATCAACTTTCCCCCCTGCCGATAACCTGATGGAGCTGCTGCTTATGGTGGATGCCGCCAAACGCGCCAGCGCTTCCAGCGTTAACGTTGTAATCCCCTACTTTGGCTACGCCCGCCAGGACCGCAAGGACAAACCCCGGGTTTCTATAGCCGCCAAGCTTCATGCTAACCTGATCTCTGCCGCCGGTGCTACACGCATCATGACGTGTGACCTGCACGCCGACCAGATCCAGGGCTTCTTCGACATTCCTGTAGATCACCTTGACGGTGCTTATATATTCGTGCCTTACCTCAAATCTCTCGGCCTGGACAACATCATGTTTGCCTCGCCCGACGTGGGGGGTATCAAGCGCGCGCGCAGCTTTGCCAAGTTCTTTGATGCCGAGCTGGCGGTGTGCGACAAGTATCGCAAGGAAGCCAACAAGATCGAGTCCATGCGCCTGATCGGTGAAGTAGATGGCAAGGACGTTGTTCTCGTGGATGATCTCGTGGATACAGCCGGCACGATCTGCAAGGCAGCCGCTCTTTTGAAAGAGAAAGGCGCCAGGTCTGTACGGGCGGTGTGTACGCACGGCGTGTTGTCGGGTAAAGCTTACGAGAACATCGAATCTTCATTACTGGAAGAACTGGTGATATCGGATACTATCCCTGTCAAGAAGAACAGTCCGAAGATCAAGGTACTGACCGTATCGGATCTGTTTGCCAAGGCTATACGCAAGATCCACGACAACGAGTCTATCAGCTCGCTGTTCATCAAGCTGTAGTCAATTAAAAAACGAAAACTTTTAAACTAAATACATATCATGAAAACTGTTGAGATTATAGGGTATAAAAGAGCAAATCTCGGCAAGACTTCATCACAACGACTGAGAGATGAGGGCCTTGTTCCCTGTGTAGTGTACGGCGGAAATGAACAAATTCACTTCCATGTACCTATGATCCTGTTCCGCGAGCTGGTGTATACCAACGAAGCTCACTTCGTTCACATCAACATCGAAGGTCTGGAACTTCAGGCTATCCTGCAGGAAGTACAATTCCATCCGGTAAGCGAAGTTATCCTTCACGCAGACTTCCTGCGTATTTCGGATGACCGCAAGATCAAGATGAACATTCCGCTTCGTCTGGTTGGTACAGCTCCTGGCGTTGCTAAAGGTGGTACTCTTGTTCGTAAGCGCTCTTCACTGAAAGTTTACGGCTTCCCCAAGAACATGCCTGACCACATCGACATCGACGTATCAGGTCTGGATTTCCACCACGCTACTAAAGTTGGTGATATCGCAGTAGAAGGTCTTGAGTTCCTCGATCCCAAGCAATCTACAATCGCTGCTGTTGAAGTTTCACGCGCTGCTAAACTGGCTGCCGATGACGCTGCCGCCGCCGCTGCTGCTGGTGACAAGAAGGACGCGAAAGCTGCTCCTGCCAAGAAAGAAGACGCCAAGAAGTAATAACTTCTCACACATATTCTTTGAAGAGATCCCCCGGGCAACCAGGGGATCTTTTTTTATGTCCGTTTTTTTCCAACTTTGCCGCAGATTGTTTTCTATGAAATATCTCATTGCAGGCCTGGGCAACATCGGCGCGGAGTACGAACTTACCCGCCACAATATCGGCTTCCTGGTACTGGATCAGCTAGCCGACAAACACGGCGGAAAGTTTGCCATGGACCGGCTGGCCGAAAAGGCCGAGATCAAACACAAAGGCCGCTCGCTGCACCTCATCAAGCCCACTACCTATATGAACCTCAGCGGTAAGGCTATTGCCTACTGGCTGCAGGAACTGAAGATCCCCAAAGAGAATCTCCTGGTTATCCTGGATGACCTGGCGCTGCCGTTCGGAACCCTGCGTATGCGTACCAAAGGAAGCTCAGCCGGACATAACGGATTGAAGAACATCGAGCTCTTACTCAGCGGCCAGGACTACTCAAGACTACGGTTCGGCATCGGCAACGAATTCGGCAAAGGGCAACAGGTGGATTTTGTGCTGAGCAACTTCTCACAGCAAGAGTTCAAAGACCTCCCTCCGATCATGGACAAGGCGAACGAGATGGTACTGTCGTTTACAACGATCGGCCCGGAGCGAACGATGAGTTTGTTTAATAAGTGAGAACAGGATTAATGGATGTAACGATAACCAGGATGAAATTCCATATAACAATAAAGCCGGCACAAGCCGGCTTTATTGTTATATGGAATTATCGCTCTCGCACTCCGCACTCGCACTGATTTATGCTACTGTGGCTCCGGGGGCTACGTCGGCGTCGGGTTGGACGAGGCGGAGTTTGCCGTCGAGGTCTTCGGCCATGAGGATCATGCCCTGGGACATGGTGTTCATCATTTTGCGTGGGGCAAGGTTGGCGATGAAGGTTACCTGCTTGCCGGTGATGCTCTCGGGGGTATAGTGTTTGGCTATGCCGGAGAGGATCGTGCGGGTGTCTACACCTGACTCTACCGTCAGCTTGAGGAGCTTGTCGCTCTTCTCTACTTTCTCGGCTTTGATGACTTTGCCTACTCGGATATCGAGTTTGGCGAAGTCGTCGAATACGATCTCAGGTTTAAGGGGCTTTACGGTACCGGCTCCGTTGGCAGCTTCAGCGGGTTGGGCTGCGGGCTGGGGAGCCTCCTTCTTCAGGCGGGCTACCTGCTTTTCAATATCGGTATCTTCTACTTTCTGGTATAGCAGTTCGTCTTTGCCAAGCTGGTGGCCGGCGGGTACGGGCTCGATGAGGGTCTCGTTTTTCCAGAAGGCCTGTGTATCTGTTTTCAGGTTGGCAGTGTTCAACTGACGGCCTATGCTGAGGGCGGCATCGGGCAGGAAGGGCGCACAGGCTATACCCAGGTTACCCACTATGGTAAGGGCATAGTTCAGTATACAGCCTACGGCTTCCATGTCTTCCTTGGCCAGTTTCCAGGGCTCGGTGTCGGCCAGGAACTTGTTGCCTACGCGGGCCATGTTCATCAGCTGGAACTGGGCTTCGCGGAAGCGGAACTCCTTCAGCGCCTTTGTCATCTCTTTTACGGATGTCTCCAGCTCGGTGTGGGCCTGTTTGTATGCGGCCAGTACGCTGTTGCGTTTGTCGGTGGTGCCTGGCAGCTCGTGGCCGGAGGGTACTTTACCGTCGAAGTATTTCCAGGTAAGGACCATTACACGGTTTACGAAGTTGCCGAAGATGCCTACCAGCTCGCTGTTTACTTTAAGCTGGTAGTCTTTCCAGGTAAAGTCTGCGTCTTTGGTTTCGGGGCTTATGGAGGTCAGCACATAGCGCAGTTCGTCGCGGCGGTTGGGCAGCTCTTCGAGGTATTCGTGCAGCCACACGGCGTGGTTGCGCGAGGTGGAGAGCTTCTCCCCTTCCAGGTTTAGAAACTCATTAGCCGGTACGTTGTCGGGCAGTATGTAATCGCCGG
>Ga0247764_1000149_pt1 | contig 25140 bp, 14 predicted proteins | sample UWRJL051202B4_FD_179932 | JGI IMG/M metagenome (GOLD analysis project Ga0247764, IMG submission 179932) | Plant litter microbial communities from Arlington Agricultural Research Station in Wisconsin, United States - UWRJ-L051-202B-4 | ecosystem: Environmental > Terrestrial > Plant litter >...
TGCCTCTTCCGACACCATCGTGCTCGACTTCTCTGCGGGTCTGCCCAAGGCGCCCTTGCTGGTCGCGAACGGCATCGTGGTCGACGGCGGCGAAACGGTCGGCAGCACCACCACCCCCGACACCGTCGTGGTCAAGGGCAGCACGGGCGTGGATCCCGTCACGGTCGGTCTGAACGCCGGCAACACCGCGGAAGGTCAAGTCGACATCTCGCTCACGTCGACGACCAAGGTCGCCAACGTCGTGCTGAAGAAGCTCGGCCAGACGGCGCCGGGTCCGTACCAACCGCAGCTGATCTTCAGCTTGGGCACCGGCGACGACACGTTCAGCGCGCTCGGCGGCTTCCCGACGGGTACGCCCGCGACAGCCGTCAATTACGGCATGTCTATCTACGGCGGCGCCGGCAACGACACGATCGTTGGCGGCACGGGCGCAGACAAGCTCAACGGTGGCGGCCAAGCCACGGACACGCTCGACTACTCCGCTCGCACCGCCGCGGTGTTCACGGACATGGAGAGCACCAAGGTCACCGTCTGGGGCGCGGATCTGCGCGGCGTCACGATGGCGGCCGAGACCATGTCGGTCGACAAGGGCGGCGGTTCCTACGCAACCGTGACGTTCACGACGGAAGCGACGCCGGCTGCGATCGCGGCGCGCATCAACGCGCAACTCAGCTCGGCGGTGGCGACGGTGGTGGGCAATCGCCTGCTGCTGACCTCGACCAACGGCAACATGCGCATCGACTCCAGCGGTACGGCTGCCATCAAGCTCGGCTTGGCGACGGGTCTGTACGAGAACGTCGGCAACGACGGCTCGCCCGGCGTGCAGTCGGCTCTGCCGTGGAAAGCACCCGCGACGCGCGCCAACACGACGGCCTACAAGGTCGGCGACGTCGTCACGCCCGCCACGAACAACACGTTCTACTACCGCGCGACCGTGGCCGGTACGTCGGCTGGTACGGAGCCCGCCGGTCTCGCGTCCCTGACGGCGTTCGGTGCCACGCTCACCGACGGCACGGTCACCTGGGTCAACGCTGGTCACGTGTGGAAAGCCGCAACGGCGTTCGCCGCTGGCGACGTGATCTACGACGCGGCCAAGAGCGCGGCGTACAAGATCGCGACGATCACGGGCAAGAGCGCGGCTTCGTTGACGACGCTCTCCACCACGATCGGTGCAACGACCACGGACGGCGGCGCGGTTTGGACCACCAAGGGTAAGAGCTGGGTCGCCTCGACGGCGTACAGCTTGGACGACCTGGCAACCAAGGTCGCTCCGAACGGTCGTTACTACAAGGTCACGACCGCGGGCACCACGGCAGCTTCCGAGCCCACCTGGCCGACGACCACGGGCAACACCGTCACGGACGGCACGGTGGTCTGGACGGACATGGGTACGGTCGCCTCGATCGTAGTCAGCACGCTCTACACGGCAGGCGACTTCCGAGTCAGCGCAGCGGGCACGCTCGCGACGTTGACCGGTTCAGGCTTCACCACGGGCGCCACGTTGACGTTCCCCGCGACCCCCGCGAACTTCGTCGACAACGACATCACCTGGACGTACACGGGTGATAAGGCCGAAGCCGACGACGTGCAGGGCTTCGCGGTCCTGAGCACCGGCTCGGGTAACGACGTGCTGATCGGTAACGCGCTCGCGAACACGCTGAATGCCAACGGCGGCAACGACGTGTTGATGGGCGGGCCGCTCGTCACGCCGAGCAGCAGCTGCCCGGTCGACAAGCTCAACGGTGGCGCCAACGACGACTGGTTCGACATGGGCGCGGACGACGGCGCGAGCCCCACCACCCAGAACGACTGCATCCAGGTCGTCGCGGGTAGCACGGGCCTGGACGTGGTCGACTACAGCCGCCGTACCGCGGCCAGCACGCTGACCGTCAAGCTCGACGGCACGACCCCGGCCGGCGACCAAACGGTGACCCCGAAGGAAGCGGACAAGCTCGGCAACGACGTGGAAATCGTGCTCGGTGGCCTCGGCGACGACACCATCATCGGCACCGACAACGACGACTACCTCTTCGGCGGCCTCGGCAACGACAAGATCTACGGCGGTAAGGGCGACGACCACATCTATGGTGGCGCCGGTGACGACAAGCTGTACGGCGACGTCGGCAACGACACCTTCTACGAGTTGACGGCCTTCCCGGCCGCCACCGCGTGGAACGAGCCGCTCAAGGGCGGAAGCTTCGCCGGCCTGGCTCTGCAGGTCTACGGCGCGCAGAAGCCCGGCGCCGGTGACGACTCCGTGTTCGGTGGTACGGATCTGACTGAGACCAACAAGGTCGACTTCACGGACGCCGTGCAGCCGGTCAAGGTCGCGCTGTGCAGCGATGCCACGGCGACCAACACCGACTTCAAGAACTGCGTTCCTGCCAAGTCTGACTACGTTGCCATCAGCTACGACGGTACCTCGACGTCTGGTGCGGGCACGCTCAACACGTACGTCAACATCGAGTACGTTGCGGGCAGCTTGACCAAGGCGAACACCTTCATCGGTACGGCGAACGCCGAAACGTTCGAAGGTGGCTCGGCAGTCGACACGATCCTCGGCCAAGGTGGCCAGGACGTGCTGTTCGGTTACGCCGACCCGGCAGCTGGTGGTTCGGTCGACAACTCCTCCGCAGACATTCTGTGCGGTGGTGATGACGACGACACCGTCTACGGCGGCACGGCCAGCACGACGGAAGGCGAAGGCCAAATGGATCAGGCCCACGCCAACCAAGCGACCTCTGCGGTGCTTCTCTCCGGCGGCTCCGGCGTGCAATTGCCCAGCTACTGCACGCACTGGGCGAGCACGGTGAACCCGTCGACGGTTATCGAAGGTGTAAATCTCTGCTTCGGTGGCGCCACCACCGAGCAGCATTGCGCGAACTGATCCTCTTAACAGCCGCGCAACGTCCGGTCCCTGCGCAGTCGGTGCCCCGGTGGTCCTCAAAGACCACCGGGGCGTTCGGCTTTTTGTCGTTCGCCACGCGAATCACGTGATAGACCGAGCGAGTTCTCATGCTGCTGGGTGTGCGTTCGGGCTGCGATGGACTCAGAAAAAGCTAGGCGACGTCGTGCGGATTCAGGTCGCGTCGTCCTCGCGCTCGGCGAGCAGCTGAAACGGATCCCGTTGGCGCACGGGCTCGCCGCCGTCTGGCTGGTCACTGCGACAGCGGTCTTCTTCGCTACGGTGGTCCGCCACTACCCGTTCCAGCACTGGCTGTTCGTCCGTTACGTCTACGTGTGGGGACTCGCCGCTGTGTTCGCGTTGAGCTGCTGGGTCAGCGGTCACGCGGTGTTGTCCCGACTGCAACCCGTGCCTGCGCCGGTGCTGGAACGCAGTGTGCTCGGCTTCGGCCTCGGGCTTTGGCTGTTTACCACCGGGGTGTTCGTCGCAGGGCTACTTTCTCTGCTCAATCAAGTGTTCTTCTTTTGCTGGCCGGTGGCGCTATTGCTGTTCGGCCACAGGTCTTGGCTTCGAAGCGCGCGTCATGCTCGTCGACGCTTAGCGCCGCTCGGGATCAGGCTGGTCCTGCCTCAGAACCTTTGGCAAGGCTTGGCGCTGCTGCTGCTGTTGCTCTCTTGTTTAGCGCTGCAGCTGCAAGTGCTCACGCCCAACAACTTGGGCGCCGACGCGCATGGCTACCACTTCCCAATCGCCGAGCACTACGCGGCAGCCGGCAAGATCCGCGCTTTCGGTGAAGGTTGGTACCTGGGGGCATATCCTCAGCTCTCGAGCATCATCTACACCTGGGCGCTGCTCGGGCCGACCCCGCGCTCGCTCGACATGTTGCTCGCCGCCCAACTCGAGTGGGTGGTGTTCGCCGTTACGCTGTTAGGCCTGGTTCCGCTCACGGGGCGCTTGCTCCGCCGTCGCGTGCCGTTCGCTGCCGCCGCGTTGTTCCTGTTTCCAGGGATCTACGTGTACGCCAACAACTTGTCGGGGACGGCCGACCACGTCTTGGCCTTCTGGACAGTGCCGTTGGCCTTGGCCCTATTCACTCTATCGCGCCGCTTCCAGGCGCGGGAGGCGGTCGTTGCTGGTGTGATGTTGGCCGGCGCCCTTCTGACCAAACATCAGGGCAGCTTTCCAGCGCTCGCCACCGCGTTGACGCTGCTGCTGCTCACGCTGCGCAATCGACGCATCGTACCGGCCCTGGTATTGGGAGTGACTTGCTTGGCGGCCAGCAGCCCGCACTGGCTCAAGAACTTCGTGTTTTATGGCAACCCGGTGTATCCGTTCGCCAGCGCTTGGTTCCCCACCCACCCTCTGCACGCGCGCGCGGCAGAAGCTTTCCGGCTCTGGGGGCCCGTACCGGTGCCGAACACCAGGGTAGATTACAAGCTGCTGCGGGCCTTGTGGCGCTTCTCTTTCGCGCCCTGGGGCGACCTGAAAGAAGCTCCAATCTTCGGCTCCTTGTTCACGCTGTTATTGCCGTTGCTGGTATTGCTGCGCCTGCACTTTCGGCTCTGGTGGCTCGCGTTCACGCTGCACGCCTGCCTGATCCTGTGGTGGTTGACGTTCCCCGACCCTCGCTTCCTGCAGCTGATGCTGCCGCCCATGGCCGCGTTGACAGCCGCCGTAATTGCGGAAGCCTGGCGGCGCGGTTGGACGGTGCGAGCGCCACTTTCACTGCTGATCGCGCTTCAAGTGCTGTGGGGAGCGGACATCCTGTTCTTCCGTGAACACGGCTGGATCGGAGACAACCCGCTCAAACACTTCATCGACCACGTGGCGCTCGGTCACCAGGGAAAGCACGAAGAACGGGACCGGACGCCGGGAGCGCTGGCAGCCTTCGAAAAAGCGTTGCCACCAGCCTCGAAACTTCTGGTGCACGACCTGCTCAACGGACAGCTCGGCGCGGGCCATGAGCTCGTGCAAGATGCCCTGGGTTGGCAAGGCGCCATCTCCTACGGGCTGCTGGACTCACCGCAGGCAACCTGGCAGCTTTGGCAGAAGTTGGGCGTCACGCACACGGTTTGGTACTCCGTTCGCGAGGAGATGTCTCTGCCGCACCTGCGCGCGGAAATTGCTTACCGACGCGCAGTACTCGAATACGGGAAGGATCTGGGAAGCGTCGCAGGTCGGCGCTACTTCTCCATCAACGACCAACCCAGCGACGCAGCACGAGCCGCGGCGCCCACGATAGTCGCGTGGCTAGGTTGTGGAGCGACGATGCCAACGGGGCTCTACAGTCTGCAGGGCTTATTGGCGCGCAAGCCGACGCTCAATCTGACTCGCTCCGCCACGCCGGCGCGCGCCAACGCGCTGAAAGAAGCGAATGCGGCCGTGGCGCGCCGGCGCTGTGCTGAAGCGTCACTTCTAGACCTGGCGGACGGACAGTTCGTCCACACGGACCACGCCGGGGACTTGGAGCTGTGGGTGCGGCAGGCTCAATGAGCTCGATCACTCATACGGCCAAGCCAACCTAGCCGCGCTTTTTTGCTATTTCGCTGATTGATGTCGCCGCCCGCTCCGTTCTTGACGCCTTAGCTGGATTGGACGAAGACGCAGGCCTTGCTGCGTTCCTCACGCCATTATCCCCGCCGCGCGGCCGCTGGACGCTCGGCTCTCTGCGCTGCGACGCTCACCCTCGCGCTGACGACGCAGCCAGCGCGTGCGGATCTTCCAGGAGATTTGCAGCAGGTCTCGGCCCCCGTGGTGGTCGAGCGGCGCGACGCCGAGTATCCCAGCCAGGAGCTGACTTCGGGCAAACACGCCGACGTGATTCTCGCAGCTACCGTGAATCGCGAAGGGCGCGTGGCGGAGATTTCCGTGCTGGAATCCGGCGGCGATGCCTTCGATGCAGCGGCGCGTGAAGCCGTGTTGGCCTGGACGTTCGTGCCCGCCAAGCGCAACGGCAATCCCGTGGTCGCGAAGATTCGCGTGCGAGTCCACTTCGCTCCGCCCGAGCCGTTGCTGGATGGCACGAGTCATAGCCACAGCCACACGCATGGCCATCCCGCCGCCTCTCAAGCTGCGGAAGCGCCGGCGCCCGTCACGCCCGCGGTGACCGCGAGCGCGCCGGAAGCGCCCACGGAGGTGCTGGTACTCGGGCGCTCCCACGTGCCGAGTCGCGGAGCGGGTGACTATGAAATTGCCATCGGCAAGTTGGCACACGTGCCGCGCGCCGACTCCGCCAGCCTACTGCGGCTCGCGCCGGGCGTGCTGCTGACCAACGCGGGAGGCGTTGGTCATCCGTATCAGATTTTCTTGCGCGGGTTCGACGCGCGCGAAGGTCAAGACATCGAATTTACCGTGGATGGCGTGCCGGTGAACGAGGTGGGCAACCCGCACGGGAATGGCCTCGCCGACACCCATTTCATCATTCCGGAGCTGGTGCAGAACCTGCGCGTGGTGGAAGGGCCATTCGCTCCTCAACAAGGTAACTTCGCCGTCGCAGGCTCTGCGCTGTACGACCTGGGCTTGTCGAAGCCTGGTCTGACTCTGCAGGGCACCTACGGCTCCTTCAACAGCAAACGCCTGCTGGCGATGTACGCGCCGGACGGCATGAGTGATCACACCTTCGGCGCGGCGGAAGTGTTCTCGACCGACGGTTTCGGCAGCAATCGCTCGGCGCAGCGCGCGACGGCGATGGGCGGTTACGAGACCGCGCTCGGCGCCAACGGCTCCTTGAGAGTGCTCGCGACGTCGTACGCCGCGCACTACAAACAGGCCGGCGTAGTGCGTGAAGACGACGTGCAGCGGGGCCGCCTCGGCTTCTACGATACTTACGACACGACCCAGGGCGGCGACTCCGCGCGACACTCGCTCGCTGCGACGCTGGAGGGGCGCCTGGGCGGCGCCCGCGTGGTGCAGGCATTGTTCCTGATCTATCGCGACTTTCGTTTACGCCAGAATCTGACGGGATTTCAGCAGGATCCGCAGCAGACCTGGCAGAGTGAACATACCCAGCGCGGGGACCTGATCGACCAACGCAGTCATACGTTGACGGTCGGAGCCCGAGGCAGCGGCGCGCGCCAATGGCAAGCCTGGGGGCGACGCCAGGAGCTCGAGCTCGGCTACTTCGCGCGATACGATAGCGTCGACGCGGTTCAGCAACGCAACCGCAGCGGCACCACCATTCCGTATCGCACGGATCTGAACCTCACCTCGGGCTTGTCGAATATCGGCCTGTACGGTGACGCTAGCCTTCGCCCAACTGGTTGGCTCAGCCTTCGCGGTGGCGTGCGCGCGGACGTCTACAGCTACTCCGTGACCAATCACTGCGCCGTCAGCACGCAAACTTCGTTCGGCGGCGACCCGCTCGACACGGAGTGCTTCAGCTCCGACCGCCAAGGTTACCGTAGCCCGGATCAGAGTTCCGCCACGGCCGCGTCGTTGCTGCAGCCGCGCGTATCCCTGATTTTAGGGGCTTTTTCAGGCTTCAGCTTCAGCCTCAGCCACGGACTCGGCTCGCGTTCGCTCGATCCGCAGTACGTGAACCAAGATCTGAAAACGCCGTTCGCGCGCGTGACCGCTTCGGAGTTCGGGGTGAGTTACCACCGCGCGTTCGATCGCCTCGACCTGAGTGCCCGCTCGGTGTTCTTCCGCACCCACGTGAACCGCGACCTGTTCTTCAACGAAACCGAGGGCCGAAATACGCTGGCCGGCGGCACCACACGCACGGGTTGGGCCGGCAACGCGCGCGTGACCGGCAACTTCTTCGATCTGGCTGCGAATCTAACGCTGGTCCGCGCCAGCTTCGACGATACTCACCTGGCGGTGCCGTACGCCCCAGGGCTCGTCGCCCGCATGGATGGCGCCCTGTTCGGCGAGCTCCCGTTCGCGCTGGCCGAGCGACGCGTCTATGCGTCACTCGGCGCTGGTCTGTCCTACGTCGGCAAGCGCCCGCTGCCCTACGACGAGCTCTCGCAGACGACGCTGCTGCTCGATCTGGGCGCTAGCTTGAAGTGGAGGAGCTGGGCCATCGGACTTACCACCACCAACTTGCTGGGCCGCAAGTACCGACTGAGCGAATACAACTACGCTTCGGATTTTCGCAGCCAAAGTTACCCAACGTTGGTTTCCGCTCGACATTTCACGGCGGGTGAACCGCGAGCCATCTACCTGAACCTGGGTTTGACCTTGGATGGAGATGCACAGCCATGAGTGGATCGCTCATCACCCGCCTATTGCGCGCAGCAACGCTCGCACTGGCGCTCGGGTGTAGTCCCAGCACCGGCAGCGAACGTTTTTCTTTTCGCGCCGTAGCAGGAGGGAACCCCGAGTTCAGCGGCGCGCCACTGACCTTCCAAACCGAGAGTGGCTGGAACGTCACGCTGAGCGAAGCCCGCGTCACGCTGGGCCCGATCTATCTGAATAGCCAGGCAGGTTTGCGTGACGAATCCGCAAGTATTCTGAATTTCCTGGTCAAACCCGCCCACGCGCAAGGCGCGAGCCACCTGGAGAGCGGACGAGTAGTCGGCGAGGTGCTCGCCCAGGTAGCCTTCGACGCGCTATCTTCGAACTTGGTCGAATTCCCGACCCTGGGCAGCATGGTGAGCGAGCCCGTCCGCACCGCAGAGGTTTGGTTCTACCCAGCTGACGGCGGCGCCCAAGTGCCGGTGGCGCTGCGCGTGCGAGGCCGCGCCGAACGAGCCGCGCGTAGCGTGGCGTTTCGGGGTGACCTGCTGTTGAATGAAGATTGGGTGGCGAGCGGGAATCAAGGCGCGCGCGGCGCCCAGGCGCTGGCGGACCTGCGCAAGGTTCGCGGTATTGCCACGGTTTTTCAGCCGAGCGCGGGCGGCTCGCTGGCGCTGCGCTTCGACGTCAGGCGCCTATTTCGCGGCGCCAACTTCGACAGCTTGGAACAAAACCCGAGCGATGCGGACGGCACCAAACGACTCAACCAGAGCAAGGACGCGAACGTGCCGCAAGATCAAGTCATGGTGAACCTATACCAAGGCTTGCGTCAGTCGAGCGGGACCTACACGTTCAGCTGGCACGAGTAGAGAAGGCTCACTCTGCCTTGGGACCGCGACCGAGGTAGATCAAACGAAAAAACTGCGCGCGGCTGCTGACCTGGCACTTGCTGTAGACCTCGCTCACATGCTGACGAATCGTCTTCGGGCTGTTGTGTTCGCGCGCTGCGATCTCGGTGCTGGATAGACCTTCGAGCAGGTATTTCGCGACTGAGCGCTCCTTATCGGTCAGGCCCGCACGCTCGAAGATCGCGTCCATCGCGCGGCCGCCCTGTTGCGAGCTGGGACCTAGGCGAGCCACGGCGTCGAGCAGCTCATTCGCGCGGAACGGCTTCTCCATGAAGTACCGAACGCCTTGATTGAGCGCGGTTTTCACCCTGTCGACGTCGGCGAACGCGGTCACGCAGATGGTGTTGGCAGAAATACCCTCCTGGCGCAGACTTTCGATCAAGCGAAGTCCTCCGCGATCGTCGTTACCAAGGACCAAGTCCGACACGACCACGTCCAGGTGGCGTGCTGCGCGCGCGCGGCTGAGCGCCTCCGCGCCGTCCGCGGCCTCGATGCATTCATGACCGGCACGCCGCAGGGCGCGGCCCAAGAGCTCCCGCGTGTCCGCGTCGTCTTCCACCAGCAAAACAACCAGGCTCATGGCGCTCCGAGCGGAAGCTGCAAACAGAAGCTCTTCTTACCAGGTTCCAACACCAGGTCCCCTCGCATTGCGCGCGCCAGTGCGCGCGCAATAGGGAGACCAAGACCCAAACCGTGAGCTTTGGTCGAGCGCAAGGGGTCGAACAGGGTGGACTCCACTTCTGAGCTCAGCGCTGGCCCATCGTCTGCAACGCGCACCAGCGCGTGACCTGGCTCGCTTGCAATTTGGATCTGGATGCGACCTCCGCTCGACTCCGTTCTCAACGCCTGCAAGCTGTTATCCAGCAAATTTTCGAGGATCGTACGCACGTAGCTGGCGTCCGCCTGCGCCGCGGCGCAACCGCTGACGTGCAGCTCCACGCGTTGTTCGCGCGCCATGCCTTCCATGTCCGTCACCAGCGCCTGTACGATGGACTGCAGCTCCAGCCGCTGCGGTTCAGGCTCCAACATGCCATGCATGGAGCGCAGCTTGGCTAGATGCGACAGCGCGCGCGAAATTTGACCCTGGCTGCGGCCGAGCAGTTGCGCGCGCCGCGTCGCGTCGGTCTCCACTTCCTGGAACTCGTCGAGCAACAGGCCCAGCGCGTGGAGCGGATTGTTCAACTCATGCAGCACCGCTGCGGCCAACACCCACACGGCTTGGTCGCGTTCCACCTTCTGAAGTCGGATGCGCAGCGCCTCCGCGCGCTCCGCCGCTTGCTCCGCCGCCTGTAGGCGCGCGCGCCAGCGCAGCTGATACAAACACACACCCAGCAAGCCACCCGCCAAGAGCGGAAAGCTGTGGTCGACCAACGAGTGGGCGTGGCCCAATGTCCCGGTCAACGTCCCGGCTTCCAGCTTTGCCTCGGCAAAGAGGTCGAAGCACACGTAAACCGCGCCCGCTGCGACGCCCAACGCCGCCCAAGTCCAGCCACGCGCTTCGCGCCAGTCGACCATGCTGTGCGCACACGTCATACCATGGCGTCGTCGCGGCTCCTCGCGCGCTTGTTCGTTATTGCGGTTCACGAGCGCAACCGATGGCCGTTGATAGCGGCGAACCCTCTGCCTGCGCATGTACCGTTCTGCCGCGTACTTTTTCAAAGAAGTCGAAGAACCCAAGCTCCTGGAAGAGCTCGACGCCGTAGTCCTTGCCAGGCTGCGTGATCCGGCGCGCCTTCAGGCCTTGGCGGAGACGGGGTTACTCGACGCACAACCCGAAGCGGCCCTGGATGGTCTGGCCCGCTTGGCAACGCGCTTGCTGGGCGTTCCTTCGGCGGCGGTTTCCCTGGTGACGGCCGAACGTCAATTCTTCAGCAGCTCGGTCGGGCTGAGTCCGGAGGTCGCGGCCGCGCGCGAGACCCCGTTGTCGCAATCGTTCTGCAAGTACGTAGTGAGCTCGCGCGAACCGCTGCTCATCAACGATGCCAGTCAAGACAGCACCTTTCAAAAGCATGGCGCTTTCGTCGACCTCGGTATCCTGGCGTACGCCGGTGTGCCGTTAATCTGCGACTCGCAGCCGCTGGGCGCGCTGTGCGTGGCTGACGGTCACCCCCGTAGCTGGAGCGCCGAAGACCTGGAGAACCTCGAGGACCTGGCGGCAGCGGCGGTCAGCGAGCTCAACTTGCGGCTGAAGCTGGCCGCGCTGAAGCGCGCGCAGCGGGCACAGCTGCACAACGAACGACTGCTCGAGAGCGTGCTCGACAACATGCACGACGCGGTGATGGTGTGCGACGAACGCGGCAACATCGTGCTCGCGAACGAACCCGCGCGTCGCGGTCGGCCCGACAGCGCGATGACGACCCTGGCAAGCATGGCCGAGTACAGCGTCTTTTTACCGGACGGAACGCCCTGTCCGCCCGAGTTGTTTCCGCCGCGCCGCGCGCTGGCAGGCGAGACCGTCAGCGGCGCCGTGATGTGCGCCCGCCTCCCGGAAGTTGGCGAGCTCTGGCGCAGCATCAACTGCAACCCCATCCGCGACGAGCACGGCAACATCACCGGCGTGGTCAGCGTCGCGCGAGACATCAGCGCGTTTCGCCGCGCGGAAGCCGATCGGATCCGCAGCGAGAAGTTGCTGCGTACGGTCGTGGACAACCTACCGAACATGGCCGTGCTGCTATTCGATCGCGACCTGCGCTGCCTGTTGGCCTCCGGCGACCGCGTCTTCGCTGCAGTGGGCACTTCCAGCGACGCGCTGCTCGGACGCACCATCCGTGAAACAGCGTCGCCAGAGAACCTTGAGCGCGTGGAGCAACTCTATCAGCGCGTGCTCGCCGGCGCGCTCGTAGAGTTCGAGGTGTCGCGCGGAGGGCTCACTTTCGAGGTGCGCGCGCTCCCCGTCCGCGACGTCGACAACGTGATCACCGGCTGCCTGGCGTTGTCTTACGACGTCACCGCACGCAAAGCCACGGAGGCCACGCTGCGTCGATCCGAGCTCATCGCTCGTGAACACGCCGAGCGGGTGGAGCTTTTGCAAGCCGTGGCCGACGCCGCCAATTTCGCGGAAAACTCGGCGATGGCGTTCAATTCATGCATGGCCTTGGTCGCCGAGCACATGAAGTGGTCGCTGGGCCACGCTTTCACGCGCCGGGAAGAGGGGCTCGTGAGCAGTGGCCTTTGGCACGACAGGCAACCCAAACGCTTCAAAGACTTTCGGCGCGCGACCGAGGCGCTGACGTTCACGGAAAGCGTCGGCTTGATCGGGCAAGTCATGACCAGCGGGAAGCCTCGCTGGATGTTGGATCTTCAAGCTGAAGGTAGCTACCTGCGCAAGGAAGCCGTGGCGGGCGCTGGGCTAGTGAGCGGCTTCGCGTTTCCCGTATTGATCCGTACGGAGGTCGTGGCCGTGCTGGAGTTCTATTCGGAAGAGTCGGTGGCACCGGACCCAGCGCTGTTGGAAGTCATGGGGCATGTCGGCGTTCAGCTCGGTCGCGTGTTGGAGCGCGACCGAACGCGCCTGTTGCTCGAAGAGCACGCTCAACGACTGAGCGCGCTGTCCTTGCGTGACGAGCTCACCGGACTCTATAACCGTCGCGGTTTCATGGAGCTTGCGCGGCAGCAACTCCGCTTCGTCGAGCGCAGCAAGCGCCCCGTCGCGCTCATCTTCGTCGATCTGGATGGCATGAAGCCCATCAACGATAGCTTGGGGCACGAACAAGGTGACCGCGCGATCCAGGAGACCGCGAAGATCTTGCAGAAGACGTTCCGAGCGTCCGACATCATCGCTCGCCTCGGTGGTGACGAGTTCGTCGTGCTCACGATCGACGCCGACGCTGAACGCGCGGACACCGCGCGGCAACGGACGCGCGCAGCGGTCGACGCTTGGAACGCACAGGGCGTAGCGCCGTTTCAGCTGTCGCTCAGTCTGGGTACGGCCCAGCACGAAACCGGCGAAACGATCGAGGACTTGCTCACGCGCGCCGACGCCGAGATGTACCAACAGAAGCGCGCGCGGCCGGGTTCGCGCGGGTCGCGCTGAGGGCCGTTCACCCCCATTGGATGCCCGAAGCGGGCTTTCGTAGCTCTCCGGCTCAAAATCCGTCACTCGTTCTTCACGAATTTGCTGAATTTCCGACGGTTCGTGTGACGTTTGGGTTACTGAGATCGGGAGACACACTCTAAGTGTTGGAACTCCAAAAGAAAGTCACAGTATGAGCGGAGCCCTTAGTCGGCGCGGGCGGGTAGCTGGGTTGGCATTTCTGGGCGCGATTGCCCTGAGTTGTTCAGGCGGAACGCAAAAGGACGTCTTCCCAAGCGGCGGCTCTTCCGGACAAGGCTTCGGCGGGACCTCGGCGGGTGGCAGCACAGGCGCGGCTTCGGGCGGTAGCCCGAGCGCTGGTACGGCAACCCTCGGGGGTGGACCAAGCCTCGGTGGTGCCCCAGGCCTCGGCGGGGGCGCGGCCCTTGGCGGAGCCACGGCGCAGGGTGGAACGGCGAGCGGCGGCGCTCCGGTTACGGCAGGCACGGGCGGCAAAGCGCCCGCGACGCTGCTGGGTGACGTGAGCTTCTCGGTGCCCAGCCAATCGTTCAAGGGCGAGCTGCAAGTGGGGCTGACCACGACCCAGACCAGCGCAGAGATTCGCTACACGACCGACGGCAGCGTGCCGAGCGCTAGCTCACAGCTGTATGCAGCACCGCTCGCGCTGACGGGTACCACGCAGCTGCGCGCGCAGGCCTTCAGCGCCGGGCAACCTGCAGGCAAGTTGAGCACCGCGCTCTACATCGCGCGCAACTTCGACGCGACCTCGAACCTGCCGATCGTGCTGCTCGACGGTTATGCCAAGGGCAAGCCGCCGCAGAAACGGCAAGGCGTCGAGCTCGATTACCTCGACGTAGCGGTGATGGTCTTCGAGCCGAAGTCCGGCGAAGCCAAACTCACGGAGCTGCCGACGTTGGCTACGCGTGCGGGGTACCACGTGCGCGGACAATCCTCCGCGAGTTTCCCGCAGACGCCCTACAAGGTCGAATTCTGGGATAACGAGGGCAAGGACGCCGACTACCCGGTGATGGGGTTGCCCGCGGATTCGGATTGGGCGCTGATCCCGCCGTACTACGATCGCACGCTGGTTAGAAATCCGTTCGTTTACACGCTGGGCAAGGAACTGGGCATGGAAGCTCCACGTTCCGAGTACGCCGAGGTGTACCTGAACTACGAAGCACGCCCGATCGCACAAAGCGACTATCAGGGCATTTATTGGTTCACCGAGACGATCAAGAACAACAAGGTTCGCACGAACCTCAAAGAGCTGAAGGAGGATGATCTCACCGAGCCCAAGATCTCCGGCGGCTACATCTTCAAGTTCGACCAGCTCGCCGCGGAAGAGCCGAAACTCGCGTGCACGGGCTCGAACCCCATCTCCAGCGGTGGCTTCGGTAACCCTCGCCCCCAGCAAATGGGTGGCATGATGATGACTCCCGGCACGTGCTGGACGGATCTCGAGGTAGTCGACCCGGATCCGCTGATCATGGCTCAGAAGGATTGGCTCACGGCCTATATCCAGCGTTTCCACGACGGGCTGCACACTACGCCCATGGCCGACTACTCAGCGACGATCGACGTGGCCTCCTTCGTCGACTACTTGATCATCAACGAGCTGACGCTGAACGTGGACGCCTACGTGCGCAGCGCGTACTACCACAAGGATCGCGAAGGTAAGCTCAAGGCCGGCCCGCTCTGGGACTACAACTTCGCCCTAGGCGGTGTCGGCGCGCAGAACGCCGCGCCACAAACCACCACGGATACCGGCTTTCGCTACAGCGGCACCCGCAACGTCAACAACTGGTATCAAAAACTCACCAGCGACCCCGCGTTCATGCAAAAGGTGCGTACGCGTTACGACGCGCTCCGCCAAACCTTGCTCTCCGAAGCCGCGATGAACGAGCGCGTCACCAAGCTCAGCGCGCCGCTGACTCAGGCCATCACGCGCGATTTCGCGAAATGGCCCGTCGCGGACGTAATCAAGAGCGCCAGCGGCTTCACCGGCGGCCCCACCGCACCCACCTGGGAAGGCCAAATCCAAGTCATGCGCGACTTCCTGAAAGCCCGCGTCACCTTCCTGGACGCCAACCTCCCCGGCAAGAACTAACGCTCACTCGGAGGCCGGCTCGAGCGACCTACTTCTCGCTCCGTAAGGTCTCTGTCGCCCGCCCGCAAAGCCCAGTTTTCGCCGAGGCTTTGGCGAGCACCGGAGCGGAACGTACTGCTTGTACGTGAGCACCGGAGCACGCCAAAACGACGCGCTTCGTGATCCCCGACGGGGGACAGGCCAAAGCTGGGATCTGCGGGCGTGCCGCCAGAAACCCAAACGGTACCTATCACCCGCGGACTTTTTGCCAGCTGGCGCGCGCGCTAACACGCCCCCACCAGGTCATCACGCGCGGGTACTTCTCGAAGGTGGCCTTGGCCGGCGTGTTCATCGCGTACTCCACGTACGGCATGTAGCCGATGTCCGCGAGCGTGAACTGTTCGCCGGCGATGTAGCTAGTGCGTTCGAGCGGTGTGGAGAGCGCCGCGAGCGTCGTGTCGATCATCTTGCCTGCCGAGTCCAGCACCGCATCTTCCTGGGGGCGCTTGAAGATGTAGTGGAAGATGAACTTCATGGCCGCACTCGAGAAGTTCGACTGCTCGACGCTCAGCCATTGATCCATCACTGCCCGCTCCATCACGTCTTTGGGAGTCAACGGGCTGCCCGCCTTGTCGTTGAGATAGCGACAGATCGCGCGGGATTCGAACAGCTTGAAACCGCCGTCATCGATGGTCGGAATTTGTCCGAACGGTTGACGAGTGAGGTGCGGCTCTTGCTTGTGTTCACCCTTCGCCAGATCGACGAGAGAAAGCTCGAAGGGGGTGCTCGTCTCTGCAAGCGTGGTCAAGACCTTGCGCGTACAGGTGCTGCCGGGATGTCCGTAGAGGTAAATCATAATGGTCTCCGCGGCGCCGCAAGCTAGCACGCTTGATTCCGGAGTTCCCCGCGCGTTCGTCTCGATCGGCCACGACCGCGTCTACTCGGACGCAGCGCCACCGACCGAAGTACCGCCGCCAGTTCCGTTAGCTTGTCCGGCGCTGTTTTCGTCGCCGGCGGCATCCGCTGAAGCGGGATTGGCCAATACTACGTTCAGATAGAATTTTTGACAGGTGTCGTTGCGCACGACGACGACGTCTTTATCTACCTGTTCCCAGATCGCCACGTTGCCGGCCGCTTCCGAGGTATTTCGATCAGGGCCGAGCGGCTCCCTCTGAAAGCCGACGTAGGCTTGAAGTATTCTCGGTTCGCCGCCCAAGCCGTGGGGGAAGGTGTAGGTTTTCTGCGGCTTGAACTCCAACCACGGCCCGTTCCAAGGGCCGCTCTGATAAACGCCCTGTTCGCGATCGACGATGCCGCCCTCCCAGACTTCGTCCTCGTCGGAAGCGTTATCGCTGCAGCTGGTACGACAAGATGAGGGCGCGAGCGCCAGGCCTAGCGAAGCCACGAACAGCGCGGCTGCGGATGCTCTTTTGAACGACATCGTCGCCAAGCCAAGCATGGCGACCAGCGATCCGCTAGACCCAGCCCATGACCACGCTGCGCCCCGCCAGCGCTTCCAGCACCTCTTCGGCGCGCACCAACTCGCGTGTCCTGAAGGGCCGATCCGCGCGCCCCAGCTCGAAAACGGCCACTAAATCCCCATAAATGAGCAACGGGACCATGGCCACGCCGCGCAAGTCCGGCAAGCAGCGACCCAAGCGGCCGAGCAAGAAACGGCTATTCTCACCGAACTCCGGTTCGCTGATCACGGTATAGCCCGCCCGCGCCGCGACGAGCGTCGGGTCGTCCTCGGTCACCCGTTCGCCAAGTAGCTGTTCGGTCCTGGGCCCATGGCCGCCAATGGTAACGACCCCGCCCAGATCCGTGCGCGAGCGATGCACCAAACCAACACATGCCGCAGCCGCGGACACCGCGGTGGACAGCGCCAACAACAACGCCTGGCTGAACTCGCGCGCACTCTCCAGCACGCCCACGGGATCCACCATGACCTGGCGCTGCGAGGCGCCGCTGAGGGAGCGGAACGGCAACAGCGACTCCCGCACTTCGCGACCCGAGGGTGGCGGTGGCGGTTCACTCAGGCTGCTGCTCGCCGCGCGTTGCTCCAGACTGCTGCTGAGCATCGCCAGATCTTCGACCGTGCGCTTGCGTCCGTCGCTGCTCAGCGCACCGATGTCCTCCAGACGACGCCAAACTTGCCACGACTCGTGTCGCAACGATGAGTTCAGCGGGATGCGCCCCTGCGCCACACCGCGCAGAAGCAGTTCGAACGAGACTGGCCCCACTGCGACGACGCCGTTGGTAACGAACCAACGATCGGGCCACTCCTCACCTGGACTACGTGCGTGAGCTGGATCCATGTTTGCGCCGACGCTGTCTATCAGGTCCACATACAGGCGCACACATCCGGCGCCCGAGCTACGGAACTAGTTCCAGAGTAACTCCGGCAATTCTCGTTACAAAATAAACGGTTAGCTTTGAAGCAAGGCCGGATCCGGGTGGGTGGTCCGCTGGGCCCTGACCCGCTCTTAGTAGTCGCAAGAACGCCGGAATTCAGCCGCCAAAAAGCGCAGGGCCTGGCGAACAAATCGGCGCTCAAAGCCTTGCAAGACACGCGCCCGCTGTCGATCCCAGCGGTGCTCGGTGTAAAGACACGGCCGATGCCCGCTGTTCCCGCAAAGGTTTGGTTGGTCGGCGCAGGTCCTGGTGATCCGGGGCTCATCACCGCGCGCGCTCGCGATGTGCTCGCCGACGCGGAAGTGGTGCTGACAGATGCGCTGGCTTCGCCGCTCTTGCTCGAGTTTTGCCCTCAAGCGGAAGTTCGCAACGTCGGCAAACGATTCGGAGAAGACAGCGCAGCTCAACTCGCCATCAACCAACAGCTGATCGAACTCGCGTTGCAGGGCCGACGCGTAGTGCGGCTCAAAGGTGGCGATCCGTTGTTGTTCGCTCGTGGCGGCGAAGAAGCGCTGGCGTTGAAAAACGCCGGGATCAAGTTCGAGATTGTGCCCGGCATTTCGTCGCCGGTGGCTGCCAGCGCCTACGCCGGCATTCCGCTCACGCACCGCGAGATGTCCAAGAGCGTCACCTTCATCACCGGCAGCGACCGCGCAGGTAAAGAGTGGTCACCGGAAGCCTGGCAACGGCTGGCTACGGCGACGGACACCATCTGCGTGTTGATGGGCATGCGGCGCATCGAGGAGATCACGCACGCCATCTTGGCAGGAGGTCGTGACCCGCACACACCGGCGGCCGTGATTCAATGGGGCACTCGCCCCGAGCAACGCGTGGTCACCGCAGAGCTCGTCTCGCTGGCAGAAACGGTGCGCGCCGCTGGGCTGAAGAACCCGGCGGTGATCGTGGTGGGCGAGGTCGTGCGCCTACGTGAAGAGCTGGCCTGGTTCGATACGAAACCTCTGTTCGGCAAGACCGTGCTGCTACCCCGTCCCGAGCAGCAAGGGCGCGTCACCGCCGAGACCATACGGGAGCGCGGCGCCGAAGCGCTGGTGTTGCCGATGATCGAGATTGGGCCGCCGCCGGACCGTGCGCCGCTGGTGCGCGCGGTGAGCGAGCTCTCGCTCTACGACTGGGTCGTGTTCAGCAGCGCCAACGCCATCGAGCCGTTTTTTGCGGAGCTGGCCGAGCAACGGCGCGATGCGCGCGCCTTCGGCAAGGCGCGCGTGGCCGTGGTGGGGCCGAAGACGGGCCGCGCGCTCGAACGCTTTGGCATTCGACCGGATCTGGTCGCGAAGGAGTTCGTGGCCGAAGGGCTGGTGGAGGCGCTGCTGGCGACGGGCGGGCCCGGACGCGTCTTGGTGCCCCGCGCGCTGCGCGCGCGCGACGTGCTGCCGGAGGCCCTGCGCGCCCACGGCTACGCCGTCGACGTCGTCGCGGCCTACGAGACACGGCCCGCCCCCGCGGCGGCTCGAGCTCAGCTGCACGCCTCGCTCACGGAACGCAGCATCGACGCGATCTTGTTCACCTCCGGCTCGACCGTCCACGAAACCTTCGCCACCCTCGGAGAGGCTGCGCGCGATTTGCTTGCAGACGTCACGCTCGCCAGCATCGGCCCCATCACGTCGCAAGCCTTGCGCGACGCCGGATTCGAACCCCACGTCACCGCACACGTGTCCACCGTGGAGGGTCTACTGGACGCGCTGGAGGAGTATTTCGCGAGCCGCTGACGTTTTTTTTCGCCCAGCTGCGCAGTTCCTCCAACGTGCGGTTACTTCAATTGCAGGAAAGCACGACTGCGCCGAGCGCAGCCTAGCGCACGGAGGCTGGGCCCGGCGGAACGGATAGGGAAGGACGCGCAAACTGCAGGTCGTGCAGGCGCGCGTACAGGCCGTTGTGTGCCAAGAGCGCCTCGTGCGTGCCTTGTTCCACGATGTGCCCCTTCTGAAGCACGATGATGCGGTCGGCGGCGCGAACCGTGCTCAAACGGTGCGCGATGATGATCGCCGTGCGCCCCTTGAGCAGCTCGTCCAGGGCGTGCTGCAGGCGCGACTCCGTGTCGCTGTCGATACTGGCCGTGGCCTCGTCCAAGATCAGGATAGGGGCGTCGCGGTACAGGGCGCGGGCGAAGGCGATCAGTTGGCGCTCACCCGCGGAAAAATTGCTGCCGCGTTCATCGACCGGCGCGTCCACGCCCTGCGCGCGGCGTTCGAACAAATCCCAAGCGCCAATGCGCCGCAACACCGCTTCCACGCGCGCGCGATCCGGCAGCTCGCTGGCCGCCACGTTCGTGGCGACGGTGCCTGGAAACAGCACGACGTCCTGCGGCACCACGGCGAAGCGACCGCGCAGATCATTGCGCTCGAGCGTCATCACGTCGTCGCCGTTGACGCGCACCACACCCGCCGCCGGATCGTACAAGCGCAGCAATACCGAGGTGATCGTGGTTTTGCCCGAGCCGGTTGGGCCCACCAGCGCGATCTTCTCGCCGCGGCGAGCTGAAAACGTGACGTGCTCCAGCACCGGCACGCCCGGCTTGTAGGCGAAGCTCACGTCCTCGAGTTCGATGGCCAGCTCTGGATCGCCCGGCTGGCGCCCCAGGGAAGGCACACAGTCGAGCGCATCGCTATCCAGCAGGCGGAACACGCGCTCCGCGCCGGCCATCGCGCTTTGAAGCAGCGTGTAACGCTGCGCCAAAGTGGTGATCGGCTCGAAGAACTGGGTGATGTACGCGGTGAACGCCACCATGGTGCCGAAACTCACCGGGCGATACCCCAGGGAGACCACGATCGATGCCAGACAGACCGCAGAGACGGTGTCGATGGCGGCGTCTTGCATCGCGTCCCACAAGATCGAGCGCATATTGGCTTCCTTGTAGCCAAGGTTGCTCTCGTCGAAGTCTCGCGCGGCCGCGTTCTGACGGCTGTACGCCTGGATCACGGTCATGCCCGTGACCTGCTCGTTCATGGTCGCGTTCATGCGCGCCGTCTTGGAGCGAATTTCACGGAACGCTTCGCGCATGCGTCGGCGCAAAAAGACGATCAACACCACCACCGGTGGCGTCGCCGCAAACGCGATGATCGACAGCTTCCAGTCGAGCATCACCATCAACGAGATGATGCCGACCAGCTTGACCAGATCGCCCAGGGCGAGCAGCGCGCCGGAACCGAACAGGTCCAGGATCGCGTCCACGTCGTTGGTGACGCGAGAGACCAAGCGCCCGACCAGCTGATTGTCGAAGAAGCCCAGCCGTAAGCGGTGCAGTAACGAGAACACCCCGCGGCGCAGATCCGTCATCGCGCGCGCGCCGGCGACCTGCGTGGCATACAGCTGCACGAAACCGAGCACCTGCTCGACCAGCAAGATGGCGGCGAGCAACATCCCGCCGTGCATCAAGGTGTCAGGCTTGTCGGCCAGGATCCCGTCGTCGATCACGCTGCGCATGATCAGCGGGCGCACCAACGATCCGGCTGCGGTCAGCGCAACCACGGCCAGCGAGGCGTACAGCAGCTTCTTGTGCGGAACGAAGTAGGGCCACAGCCGCTTCAGCAACTGGAAGTCGTACCCGCTCGTGAAGCGCTCCTCTTCGTGGAACGCCCTTAGAATCTTTTCTGTGCGGTCCCGGGGAGTTTCAGGGGGTTTGGATAGGCGCGGCGCGCGCGAGGGGGCGGCCGTAGTCACGATGCGTGAGCCTCCAGCTCGCTCACTTCGACTTCACCCAGCCGCTCGAGTTCGCTGGCGATGCGCTGCTCCTCCGCGAACGCTGCGTACAGACCACCTTGCTGACACAGCTCGTCGTGCGTGCCGCTCTCCGTGATGCGCCCTCCTTCCAGCACCACCACGCGATCACACAGTCTGGCTGCGGCCACCCGGTGCGTGATCAGCACCACCGAGCGCTGCGCGCTTTGTCGCTCGATCGCGTCCAAAATTCCGCGCTCCGTCCGCGCGTCCACCGCGCTCAGCGGATCGTCTAGGACCAAGATCTTGGGATCGGACACGAAGGCCGCCGCCAGCGCGATACGCTGCTTCTGCCCGCCGGAGAGCTGTACGCCGCGCTCCCCCACCACGGTGTCATAAGCGTCCGGCAGGGCCGCGACCTCTTCCGCGATCCGCGCGTCCTCCGCAGCGCGCCGTATGCGCTCGTGCGCCTCGGGGCTGTCCGGATCATCGAGACAGAAGCCGATGTTGCGACCCGCCGTCGTCGAAAACAGAAACGCGTTCTGCTGCGCGTAGCCGATGGTGTGACGCAACGTGGCCAGCGGCAGATCGCAGACGTCCTTGTCATCCAAGAACACGCTGCCGCGCGGCGTCGGCAGCAGCCGCGAGAGCAGGAGCGCCAACGTCGACTTGCCGCTGCCGGTGCGGCCCACGATCGCCAGCGACTTGCCCGGCTCGATTTGGAAACTGACGCGATCGACGACGGTGTGATCGCCGTACGCGAAGGACAGGTTCTTGACTTCGAGCCGGCCGCTCAGGGTTTGCGCGGGCAGCTGGCCATCGACCACGTCGGGCTCAGCCGTGAAGATGTCGCGCAGGCGCGAGAACGATGCGCGACCGCGCTGCACCAGGCTCACGATGAAGCCCATGGAGATCAAGGGCCAAGTCAGGCGCCCGAGCGCGCGGTAAAACGCCAAGAAGCCGCCCGCGTCGAGCTCCTTGTGCACCACCAAGTAGCCGCCGTACCAAAACACCACCACGACTCCCGCCGCGATCATGGCCTGCAAGACCAGGCCAAAGGAGCCGCGCAGGTACGCAAGCTTCAAGCTCCGCTCCAGATAATCCTGGTTGTTGCGCTCGAACGCTGCCAGCTCGGCCTGCTCCAACGCGAAGCTTCGCACGACGCGCACGCCGGCGATGCTGGACTGCACCCGACCGCTCATGCGTCCGAGACTGTCCTGGTTGTCGCGCGTCCGCGTGTAGAACTGACCGGAGAAGCGGCGCGTGACCAACATCAACAGCGGAAGCGGGGCCAGCGCTGCGAGGGTCAATTTAGTCGAGATCGGGATCACCACGGCCAGCGCGCTGGCGAGCGCGAACACCGTGTTGATGATGTTCAGCACACCAAAACCCAGCAGCAGCCGCACCTGCCCCAAGTCGTTGGTCACGCGGCTCATGATCTCGCCGGTGCTCATGCGCCGATAGAACGAAGGCCCCAGTAGCAACAAGCGCTCCGACAGCGAACGGCGCAGCTCGTATTCAGCGATACGACCCGCATTGAAGATCGCCATGCGTGACCAGACGCGCACCAACAGCCCGCCACACGCGACGGCAACCAATGTCACCCCCAGCCGAGTCGCGAGCTCGCGTTCGTGCCTGAGCGCGGCGTTGATCGCGTCTCGCAGCCAGGTATCGAACAGGTACTGAGCGTATTGATAACCAGCGAGCAGCAGCAGCCCCGCGGCATAACGACGAGCGTGGCGACGGAACTGAGCGCCCAGCTCGGTCGGAGCGGAGCCAGGCGCAGGGGCGGCGGACATACGCCGAGAATCTACGGTGCGCGCGCGGAACGTCGAGGTCTAGAACGCCAGTATTGCGCGCTCAGAGACGGATCTTGGCGCTGGAGCCCGGCTCCCGGGCCAACTGGCCCCGCGGTGAACGCTGCGGACGATCAATCGGCCAACTCGCGCGCGGCGGCGGATACGAAGGCCGACCGAACAAGAAGCCCTGCCCGTAATGCGCTCCCGTGTCGAGAATCGCGCGGAGCTCCTCGACTGTCTCAATGCCCTCGGCCACGACCTGCGCGCCGAGTTGCTCGCACAGGTTGACCACTTGCGTCACCAAGATCTGTTGGCGACGGCTGTGCTCGATGCCGCGCACCAGGGCAATGTCGAGCTTCACGACATCGGGTTCGAGATCCAGGATGCGCTTCAAGTTCGAGTGCCCCGCGCCTAGGTCATCCACCACCAAATGCCCTCCGCCACGCGAGGCCACCTCACGGAGCACGCCCAGGCACAGATCGAAGTAGTCGAACGCCGCAGACTCGGTAATTTCCAGATAAACGGCGCGGTCGTGGAAAAAAATCGGATCGTCCGGCCTCACCAACCACCCCTCGTTCAACTCTCGCGGGTGGATATTCACGAACAGCGGGACGTCATCGCAGCGCTGAAATGCCACGTCTCGAATGATCCGCCCCATGCGCCCGACGGCGCCCTGCTGTTGTGCGGCTTCGAACAGCAACGTGGGATTCTTGAATTGAGGCCACTTGCAGCGCGCAAGCGCCTCGTAGGCCATGGTGTGACCCGTACCCAGATCCACGATCGGCTGGAACACCACGTCCATATCGTTGGTGGTCAGAGTCGCCAGGTTGGTCCTCGAGTCCAGCTCTGTCGCGGCGCAGGGGCTCGGAAGAGTGGCTCGATCGAACATTGGTCAACCCGTACTGACGGCCACCGGCAGCTCCGACTTTAGGGCCTGTCTTCACCTGCAATCGGATCCAAAGCTCCTCTTCCTTTAGGCGCGGCTGCGTGCGCAAAGTTGCAACTCCATCCGACACTTACGCAGCTCACCCCCCGTTCGGCGCGCCGGCTTGTTTTTGGCGGGCCACCATACGTTGCGGCCGGAGAACGTATGGTCCCCTCGAGCATCGAGTTGCTGTGCGGCTTGGCGGCACCGCGACGCGTGGACCTTCGTCCCGTGGGCCCACGAGTTCGAGCACCCTGATCGACTGAATGTTCAGAACAACCCGACGCTGAAGTGGAATGCGCCCAGGTCCTCCCACGTGCGCTGCCTGTCGCGATTCCTCAAGACTAGATCCAAAAAGCGTTCGACGTTGATGCCGTAGTCGAACGCCAACGGCCCCACGGGCGTCGCAAGGCGCACACCGGTACCGGCAGCGTAGCGCAAACGGAAGAAGTCGCGCAGCGACGGCGTGTGAGTCCACAAGTTGCCGGAGTCGACGAAGAGCGTGGTCTGAAAGCTGTCGTCGAGTGGGATGCGCAACTCCAGCCGCGGGTTGACCATCAAGTCACCGCCGCGAATGACCACCTTATCGATGCTGAGTTTACCGTTCAGCACGTCCTGCGCCACGTCCTCCGGCACCATCGCGTCCTGCAGGAAGCCGCGCATGCTCTCCGTTCCGCCCATGAAGAACAGGCGATCGGGATAGGTACACGAACGTCGCGCGTCGGCCAAACGTTCACACTCGGACGGCAACTGCACGTTGGCGCCCACGCGGAGACTCGCCGCCAGCGAGAGCCCCCGTTCGGACAAGCGCACGTAGCCTGCGACGCGCGTAGAAAAGCGCAAGAACTCGCTCTGGGGCGTCATTGGCGCGCCGGCGTCGTCGCTATTCGACTTCAGCGGTCGCGCATTGGCGTGCTCCAGATCCGCGGCGACGAACGTGCCTTTGGTCGCTCCGAGCGGGTTATCGCGCCGATCCCAGGTCGCCGCCACGCGCTGCGCGACGACCAAGGTGAGCCCCTCCGGCACCCGGAACTGCACCGGGCTTTCGCCGAAGATGTTGGCGTTGTTGCGTTCCAGCGAGCCGCCGAGCTGAAACGACAGTCGCCGCTCCGGGATGAACAAAAGCGTCAGTATACCAGCGTCCTTGGTCAGGCTGAAATCGCGGGCGATGTCACGCACATCCACGCCCTGCACGTTCAACCGGAACAGGGGACCG
>Ga0247764_1000150_pt1 | contig 25115 bp, 16 predicted proteins | sample UWRJL051202B4_FD_179932 | JGI IMG/M metagenome (GOLD analysis project Ga0247764, IMG submission 179932) | Plant litter microbial communities from Arlington Agricultural Research Station in Wisconsin, United States - UWRJ-L051-202B-4 | ecosystem: Environmental > Terrestrial > Plant litter >...
AGCGATCGTGTGGAAGTACTTACCGGGTACAAGGCAGAAGACTTTATATCCGGCAACATAACATTCAGGGAGCTCTTTCATCCGGAAGACGAAGCGTATGTACGCACCACGGTAGAAAACGCGTTAGCTGCGCGTACCAGCTTCGTGATGGTATATCGCCTCCGCAACCGCGCTGGTAATTATATATGGGTCGAAGAAGTCGGCACCGGCGTATATACCGGTGACGAGATGGTCATGCTCGAAGGCTTTATAAGCGATATAACCCTTCGCAAAACAGCCGAAGAAGAGCTGAAGCGCGTGTCCGACGAGAACCATCGCGTATTCACCCACTCATTGAACCTGAACGCCATCGCCAACTTCGACGGCTACTTCATAAAGCTCAATCCCGCGTGGACCAACACACTCGGCTGGTCACTGGAAGACCTACAAAAAAACAAGTTTATAACATTCGTACATCCCGACGACGTCGCTAAGACCGAAGAGGTATTCCGAAACATCTTACACGGCCACGACGGCGCAACCGGCATACTCGAGAACCGCTACCGCGATATACACGGCGGCTACCGCTGGCTGCTCTGGTCATCATCACAGGACCAGAACCAGAAACTGGTGTACGCTTCGGCTATCGACATTACCGACCGGAAGAAATACGAAGAAGAGCTGCTGCTATCCAAGAGAAGCCTCGAAACCACAGCGTTGGAGCTCGAAGATCAAAACCGCCGCCTCGATGAGTTCGCTCACATCATCTCGCATAATTTACGATCACCCATCGGCAATATCAAAGCGCTGATCGGATTGCTGAACGAGAACAGCCCCGTCAGCGAATACCAGCTCATATTCGAGAAGCTCAAGAACGTATCGAGCAACCTCAGCGAAACCATGAACGAGCTTATGGAAACGCTGAAGGTAAAGAAGAGCACCGAGATAGAACGGACAGAAATACGGTTCAAGGAAATTCTGGACAAAGTGATCCAGTCACTGGAAGGCGAAATGATCCAGTGTGAAGCCACCGTAACGTTCGACTTCAACGACGCACCAAAGATCGTATACCACAAGCCTTACCTGGAAAGCATCTTCCAGAATCTGCTCACCAATGCCATCAAATACCGTTCGCCGCAACGCGCCCCGAGGATCCATATCATAACCCGGCAATCACTCAATGACATCGAGCTCCGCGTTCAGGACAACGGCCTCGGAATAGATCTCGCCCAGTTCGGCGACAAACTATTCGGCCTTCACAAAACCTTCCACGAAAACAAAGAAGCCCGCGGCGTCGGCCTCTTCCTCACCAAAACGCAAATCGAAGCCCTCGGCGGCAAGATCCACGCCGAAAGCGAAGTCAATCTCGGCACCACGTTCATTGTCCGATTCTAACTATCGCTCTCGCACTTCGCACTCGCACTGATTCATCGAGGTCCTCGGCGGCAAGATCCACGCCGAAAGCGAAGTAGACCTCGGCACCACATTCATCGTCCGCTTCTAAAAATCAGTGCGAGTGCGTGCCAGAGCGATAGAACAAGGAATATCCCATTTCTGAACATTTTTCAGTAACTTAATAGAAGCCATCCGGGTACTCGGGATTCTCCTTCAAGGAGGACCGGTTGTTCGAGTCCCGAACACTCGGGACTCGAACAACCAAGGAGGTGTCAGGGCACACTAGCCAAAGACATTCCCCAAGCCATCAGAACACTAATACCCTTACCCGTTCAACAAACAATCCCCATTTAAAAGAACCCGTCTCCACACCCACACTCACTCCCCGCTCTCGCACTCCCGCACTCACCCTGATTCATCTGGTATGGCATTTTACACTGTTACAAAACGTGTGTCCCTTTCCCGGTTTTTGGGTATTTGGCCAGCACGTATGGTACTGTCCGTACAACAACCTTAACACTGAAGAATCATGGCCGAATCAAACACCGTACTCGACGATAAGCTCCATTGGTATAAAGATGCCGTTATCTACGAGCTTCACATCAAGGCATTTCGCGATGGCAATGGCGATGGAATTGGGGATTTTAAGGGACTGCTTGAAAAGCTCGACTACCTGCAGGATCTTGGCGTAACAGCCATCTGGCTCCTCCCCTTCTATCCATCACCGCAACGCGACGATGGTTATGATATCGCCGACTACTACTCCATAAATCCCGCGTATGGCGATGTGGAAGAGTTTAAAAAAGTGTTGAAGGAAGCCCACGACCGTAACCTCAAAGTAATAACCGAGCTCGTTATCAATCACACGTCCGATCAGCACCCGTGGTTTCAACGCTCACGCCTCGCGCCAAAGGGCTCACCTGAACGCGAGTTCTATGTATGGACCGATAACCCCGAGCAATACAAAGATGTACGAATCATCTTCCAGGACTTCGAAACCTCCAACTGGACGTGGGACCCCGTAGCACGCCAGTACTACTGGCACCGCTTCTTCTTTCATCAACCCGATCTGAATTACGATAACCCACTGGTGCATGAAGAAGTATTTCGTATTATGGACTTCTGGTGTAGCCTGGGCGTGGATGGATTCAGACTCGACGCCGTGCCTTACCTGTTCGAGCGCGAAGGCACCAACGGCGAGAACCTGCCCGAGACACATGCCTTCCTGAAAAAGCTGCGCAAACATGTGGACGAAAACTATCCCGGCACGCTACTGCTGGCGGAAGCTAACATGTGGCCCGAAGACTCGGCTTCCTATTTCGGCGACGGCGACGAATGTCAAATGAATTATCACTTCCCGGTAATGCCGCGCATGTTCATGTCCCTTCAAACCGAAGACCGCTATCCGATAACCGATATATTCGATCAAACTCCCGATATACCAGCTACATGCCAGTGGGCAATCTTTCTGCGCAACCACGACGAGTTGACGCTGGAAATGGTTACCGACGAAGAGCGCGATTACATGTACAAAGTATATGTAAAAGACCCAAAGGCCCGCATCAATCTCGGTATACGCCACCGGCTCGCTCCACTCATGGGCAACAGCCGCAAGAAGATCGAGTTGCTGAACTACCTGCTTTTCTCACTGCCCGGTACGCCCGTGATCTACTATGGCGACGAGATCGGGATGGGCGATAACTTCTACCTGGGCGATCGCAACGGTGTACGCACTCCGATGCAATGGAGCGCAGACCGCAACGCCGGCTTCTCAGAAACCAACCCACAAAAGCTTTACCTGCCGGTGATACTCGATCCGGAGTATCACTACGAATCCGTAAACGTGGAAATGCAGTCGCGCAGCACATCGTCATTACTATGGTGGACCAAGCGTATACTCAACAAGCGCAAGCAATATAAATCGCTGAGCCGGGGAAACATGAAGTTCATAGCGTCCGAGAACGCAAAGATCCTCGCCTTTACGCGCACGTATGAAGAAGAGACAATGTTGGTATTGGTAAACCTGTCGCGTTATACACAACCGGTAGAGCTGGACCTGCAGGAGTATACAGGGTTTGTACCCGTAGAGGTATTCAGCCGTAACCGCTTCCCGGTAATAAAAGATAGCAACCCATATTTTTATACGCTCGGCGCGCACGACTGCCAGTGGTTTATACTTGAAAAGGTTCACCCTGAACTGGAGCAGACCAAAACACTGCCGCTTATTGAGATCGATTCGTGGGATAATTTATTTACCCGGAAGGTGGTGGAACGCCTGGAGAACAGTATCCTGTATGCATACATGAAACGAATGCGCTGGTTCGGTGGTAAAAGCCGCATCGTAGAGAATATCCGCATTGCAGACCATGCTACCGTGCCTATGGGTGAGAAGAGCGCACGCTTTCTCTTGCTGGAGGTAACCTACGAAAGCGGCCTTCCGGAAACATACCAGTTGCCGGTAGCCTTCGGCAAAGATGCATTCGCTACCAAGATAAAAGAGAACTGCGCACAGGCCATCATTGCCCAAATGAAAATAGGTGAGGAAGAAGGCATTTTGTATGATGCCGTATACGGCCTCGAGCTTCAGGAAATAATACTGAACAACATCGCACATCCTGATAAACCGATACGGCTTAAGAACAGCGAGATCCGCTTTTATGGAAACGATGTTGTAAAACAGTATGTAGAAGAGCACGAAAAGATAAAACCCAGGATACTTTCTGCGGAGCAGAGCAACACATCGATCATATACGACAACCGATTCTTCCTAAAAATATTCCGTAAGGTAGACCGCTCTATAAACCCCGACCTGGAGATCACCCAGTTCCTGACGGAGTATGCCCATTTCCCGAACATACCGGCATACGTCGGCGCGATGGAGTGGCGTTACGAAAACGGCGCCATGGTACTGGCAATGATGCAGGAAATGGTTACCGCCAGCAGCGACGCCTGGGGCTATATGCTTGACAGGCTCGACTCCTTCAATGAGCATATCCTCTCACATACCGACCCCATTACACCGCCCGAACTTCGCGGAACACTCATAAATCCGGTGGAGTATGAAAATATTCCCGAGCTGATGAAGGATTTTATAGAAGGAACCGTGGCCGAACAGGCAAGCCTGCTCGGCGTGCGTACAGGCGAGATGCACAAAGCACTGGCTTCCAGTAAAAATATAGCAGACTTCAATTCCGAGCCGTATTCGCTGCATTACCAGCGGTCGTTATATGCAGGCCTGCAGTCGCTGGTACGCGGCACGTTCCAGAACCAGACACGCATGCTTAAAAGACTGCGAGATGATATACGACAGGAGGCCACCGAAGTACTTGCCATGAAAGGCGATATACTCAATACCTTTAAACGCATCTATCAAAAGAAGATCGACGTAGTGAAGATCCGTATCCACGGTGACTACCACCTGGGACAGGTCTTGTATACCGGAAAGGACTTTATCATAACGGACTTCGAAGGCGAGCCCGCACGCAGCTATAGCGAACGACGACTGAAACGTTCGCCCCTGCGCGACGTAGCCGGCATGATACGTTCATTCCACTATGCAGCATACGGCAGCCTGCTCCTCGACAACCAGATCCGCAAAGAAGACTATTCGCGCCTGATGCCGTTTGTAGAGCAGTGGTATCACTACATGTCGGGCTTCTTTATGAGCGCTTATCTGAAAACGGTAAAAGGAAGCCCCTTCATACCGAACAATACAGAAGACCTCGAAATACTGATGACCACGTTCCTGCTCGAGAAAGCTGTATACGAGCTAAACTATGAATTGAACAATCGCCCGGACTGGGTGCTTATACCACTGAGGGGAATAAAAGCACTGATGCAGAAGGAAAAACCTCACGAGGTAATAACCGAGCCACAGGTAGCAGTTGTCTAGAAGCCTGTATACCTATATAAAACAAAAGCGGCCCCGGTTCTCCGGGGCCGCTTTTCGTTATTATGTGTGTATCGATTACAATATTGACTTCTTACTTTCCGCAGACCAGATGCTGGCAGCGCCCACTATAGCGGCCTCTTCACCGAGCATCGCGCGCTTTATCGGCAACTCGATACCATGAGCTTTCAGGTTTTCTTTTACACGGGGAACAAACAGTGCTTCCGCATTGGCAATGTTTCCGCCGAGCACGATAACCTGTGGATTATCCTTTGCAACAAAGTATACCAGCAGCTCGGTAAGGTTATCGGCAAACTCACGGAATACCTCTTGAGCAACGTTATCCGTTGCATGACGCTCGCTCAGCGCTTTTACGTCTTTTACTTCCTGTCCGCACAGCTCTTGGTAGCGGCGAAGGAACCAGCGTGTGGCTACATATTCTTCAACAATGCTATCGCGGAAGGGCATGTGCCAGAGGTCCGCATCTTCGGCAACGCCGTCGTGCGAGCGTGCCGTGCCTACACCGGTACCCAGTGTAAGGCCGATAGCTGACGTAAAGCCCTGTGCAGCACCGCCAAAAACTTCGCCCTGCATAAAGCAGCCGGCGTCGTTCTTCATACGGATGCTGCCGAACGGCATGCCCAAACGCTCTGCCAGCAGGTTGCGGATATTAAGGCCATAAAGCGAATCGTATTTGTCTATGCCCTTGATGTAGGAAATACCCTGCTCATAATCCACCGGATTCGGCATGGCAATACCTATTTTCTTACCGCCGGCCTTGCTCAGAACTTCCTCCAGCGCCGCTCCCCACGCTTCAATAATCTCGGATACTGTGCCGTGCGAATTTACCCTACGCCGAATCAGTGAATCCTGGAGCATCACACGTTGATCAAGATCAACAAGGGCCGCCGTAATATGAGATCCGCCTATATCGGCACCCACAATCGTATTCTCGTGCATATAAATCAGCCCGTTATTTACGGGGCGCACAAAAATATTGTATAAAATGATTTTCCCAACCTAAAATTTATCGATGTCAGGGTTAATACGCTTAAGAAATGAAGTATTAACCCTGCAAAACAAAACGCTTTAAAAAACTACTGATTATCTTGGGCCTGCTATGAAGAAAAACGTTTGTATACGCGCCCTCCTGCCGGCTTTTGTTTTTTTATTTACCGCGCTGCCCCAGCTTCGCGCATCGGTGGCCGATACGGTGGAGACTTACAGCGATGCCATGCACAAAAAGATCCGGGCGCTTGTCATAACACCCGACTCGTATCAGAAGAAAAATTCAAAGGACCAGTTTCCCGTGGTATATCTGTTGCACGGCTACGGTGGCAGTTTTCGCGACTGGACCCGCAAGGTTCCTCAGATTAACGGATACGCCGATCTGCATAACGTGATCATCGTATGTCCCGATGGCAATGTGGGCAGCTGGTATTTCGACAGTCCTGAAGATTCGAGCTACCGCTACGAAACCTACGTAGCCAAAGAACTGGTAACCTGGGTAGACAAGCACTACCGTACCGAAGCCAAACGCGAGCGCCGGGCCATAACCGGGTTGAGCATGGGTGGACATGGCGCGCTTTACCTGGCTTTTAAACACCCCGAAACTTTCGGCGCCGCAGGCAGCATGAGTGGCGGCGTGGACCTGCGCCCGTTTCCAAACAACTGGGAGATCGCCCTGCGCCTGGGTAAGTACACCGGCTATCCACAGCGCTGGGAAGAGAACAGCGTTACCAATATGATAGATCGTATTGTAAAGAATCCGCCGGCGCTGATTATCGACTGTGGCACACAGGATTTTTTCTATACGGTGAACGTAGCGTTTCACGATGCGCTGGCCGCAAAGAACGTCCCCCACGATTTCATCTCCCGTCCCGGAGACCACTCGTGGAACTACTGGCGCAACGCGGTGGGTTATCAAATGCTGTTCCTGGCAAAGTATTTCAGAAACGGCAAAGACTAAAACGCGCGTTGCTGCATCCTGAAGCTATGCGAGGTCTAGCAACGTTATTATTCCTTTCGGTAGCTTCCTGGGCTGGCGCGCAGAGCCTTGTACATGGGGTAATAGCCGATTTTAAGACACACGAAGTACTACCCTTCGTGCATGTCTTTCATAAGGACACATTAACCCACTCATTTGTCGGAACGGTAAGCAGCACCGACGGACGGTTCAGTATGAAGCTGCCACGGGAGGCCGATTCACTGGAGTTCTCATGCCTCGGATATAGGAAAACAAAACACTGCGTCGACTTGCTCCGCAGTAGGGATACCGTGTTTCTGCGCGAAGAGTCCATATACCTCCCCTCCGTCATCGTTACTCCCCTGACAGCCACCGAGCTTATACAAACCTGTATAGACAAGATACCCGACAACTACCGGAATACTGCTTTTATCAACACATGCTTCGTGTGGCAGGCCACGGAAACAAACTCGGAATATCAGAGCTTCCACGAATCGTTAGTAACGCTTCACGAGGCGCACCTCGGCAATAACTCGCGGTATACTCTATTGAAAGATTCCTCATTGAGCCGGTCAGCCGCACGGGCTCTTCCCATCATTCCACCGCTGGACAGTATCTACAAGCTGTTATATTTTGATTTTGCGCGGGCGGGCTCAGGCATTCTCAATGCGGGCACGCTGCGCGAATGGGCTATCCGTTATGCGGATGATGCGGGGGCTACGGAAAATCATTGGGTGGTAGACGCCGAACGTAAGGATCACCTGCAACACGCACGGATCTACATCGATCCGGAAGATTATGCGTTTCGCAAGATAGAGTTCGGCTACCGCTGGAGAAACCCCACCCAAAATAAGCTGAACGACACATTGTATTATTCCCTTCAATCCGTTAGCGGAACGTTGCTGTACGAAAAGACCGGCCGGCACTATGGTGTGAAGTACATTATACTGGAGGCGGGTTATACTACGGGCAGTACCGATCTGCTAAGGCAACGAGAAACCCCATCTCCACATAAAGCCGTAATAGAATATGTTGTTATTGAATCACAGGAGATACCTGTCAGGAAGCGCACCACAATGGCAGAGCAGTATTACAGCAATATAGCTCCCGCCCCCGTAGATCGCGAACGGTATCAGCGTATAAAGGATAGTATTAAACCTGTAAAAAGAAATTAAGGCTTTGCCCGCTTGTATTGGTCAGGCCACTCGATATCTGCACCGAGCTCTAACGCGGCATGAAGCGCGAAGTTCGGATCGCGTAATGATTCACGCGCAATAAGGATAACATCAGCCTGCCCCTTCATAACGATCTCTTCGGCCTGCCTGGCGCTGGTTATCAGACCAACGGCACCGGTAGCTATACCGGCCTCCTTACGGATGCGTTCGGCAAAAGGCACCTGGTAACCCGGCCCTAACGGTATCGTTATTTTAGGCACAAGCCCGCCCGACGAAGTGTCAATAAGATCTACACCCAAACCTTTCAGTATCGCAGCAAGCTTTACAGACTCTTCTACATTCCAGCCGCCCTCAGCCCAATCGGTAGCCGAAAGGCGTACCCATAAAGGCAACGATTCGGGCCATACACGGCGAACCCTCTCTACTACTTCCAGCAGAAGACGGATACGATTATCAAAGCTGCCGCCATAATTGTCCGTACGGCGATTGCTTAACGGCGAAAGAAATTGATGTATCAGGTATCCATGCGCAGCATGCAACTCGATCAGCTTATAGCCTGCCTTCAGGGCACGGCCTGCCGCAGCAGCAAAATTATCGATCACATGTTGTATACCGGCATTATCTAAAGCCACAGGTGTTGCGCCCTCATAGAACGGGATATCCGATGGCGCCACAATCGGCCAGCGTCCCTCCGAAGCAGCAAGCGGCCCGCCGCCCTTCCACGGCACATGCGTACTGGCTTTACGACCCGCGTGCGCAAGCTGGATACCCGGCACAGCACCATGTTGCTCCAGGAAGCTTGTGACGCGCTTCAGGTTCTCTATATGCTCGTCTTTCCAGATACCGAGATCGCCGGGAGAAATGCGGCCTTCAGACACAACGGCCGTAGCCTCCTGTATAACCAAACCTGCACCGCCGGTAGCGCGGCTGCCCAAATGCACCAGGTGCCAGTCCGTGGCAAATCCATCCACAGCAGAGTATTGACACATGGGTGAGATGACTATACGATTCTTCAATCGTACGTCGCGCAACTGCAGGGGTGAGAACAGTTTGGTCATACAGGAAGGTTATTTTTCAGGCCATTGATTGCTTGTTATTTCTTTTCTGGCGGAGCAGGAGTCTGTGCGGATGCCGGTGCTTCAGCCTTCTTAATATTGGTCAGCTCAGAGCCTTCGCGGATCTCCTCGTTGGCAGACTTCACCAGCGTATCGCCGGGATTGAGCTCGCCATAGATCTCTATCTTACCATCTGCCGTGCGGCCGGTTTGTACAGGCACATGCTCGGCTTTACCATCGGCAACGCGTATTACGAAGATGCCTGTGGTTGTGTTCACCACCGCGCTCTTAGGGACAATAAAAGTACTGTCGACCGTAGAGAGTGGAATGCTCACCTCGGCTATCATGCCCGGGAGCAGCAGCTTGCTGTTGTTCTCCACGTCCATCTCCGTACGTTGTGAACGAAGGCGGCTGTCCAACGCACCGGCCAGACGGCGAACCTTTGCTGTAAAAGGTCTTCCGGGGAATGCCTTTACCGCAAACTTCACATCGTCGTTTTGCTTCAGGTAATTTACATAAGCTTCGGGCACTGATACAACGAGCCTCAATTTTTTCTGCTCCTGCAAGGTGAACAGCGGAAATTCGGAACCTTTCCCGGACGGACCCACATAGGCGCCGGGATTTATGTTACGGGAGCTGATCACGCCGTTGAACGGGGCGCGTATCACCAGGTAATTCTGTACGTTAGAGATCTCGCGGTGAGAAGCGCGTGCGGCCTCAAGCTGAGCCTGATCGGAACTGGTACGGGCCAGTGCCTGATCGAGATCGTTTTGCGAGATGGTGCCGGGCGTCTTGCTCGTAGCTACCAGGCGATCGTAGTTTGCCTTACTGGCTGTATAGAGCGCCTCCTGCGATTTGAGTCGCGATTCGGCAGCCGCCAGCTGTGAGCTTATTTCAGGCGCTTCCAGCGAAACAAGAAGCTGCCCTTCTTTTACTTCAGAACCTACGTCTACATGGAGCTTCTTTACAAAGGCGCTCACCTTGGCGTAGATATCCACCTGCTGAAAGGCGATAAGCTCACCGGGCATACGCAGTGACGACGACAGCTTGCCTTTCTCCAGCGCGAAGACTTCCGTAGCCGGAACTTCGGCAGGCTTTTTATCTTCGGCCTTTTCGCCATGCGTACTGCTGCAGCTATAAGCAAAACCTGCCGCCAGTACGATAACGAGGCTATGAATAGAATGATTTACTCGTAGGTTCATGATTGTGATGATATATAATGTTTACTCTCTTCGTCTTCAGGATCAAGGGACACAGATACAGTGGAAGTTTTCCCCTGCACCCATGCAAATACCAGCGGCAGGATAACAAGCGCCGCAAAAGTTGAGGCCACAAGCCCGCCGATAACTGCACGGCCCAGCGGCGACGCCTGGTCACCACCTTCGCCAAGACCGGCCGCCATGGGGATCATACCCACGACCATGGCCACGCTGGTCATCAGGATAGGACGCAAACGGAGCGAAGCAGCTTCTTTGGCCGATTCCAGCGCGTTGCCGTTTTTCTTACGCAACTCTTCAGCATTGGTGATCAACAATACCGCATTGGCAATAGACACACCAACCGACATGATCATACCCATGTACGACTGCAAGTTAAGCGTGGATCCGGTCAGCACCAACAACAGAAGCGCGCCCAAAACTACCGCAGGCACCGCAGTCAATACGACGAGCGATACCTTGAATGACTGGAAGTTGGCCGCCAGCATAAGGAAGATCACCACGATAGCCACTAACAAACCTGATTGCAGGCTGTCCAGCGTCTCGGTCAATACCGTGGTCATACCGATAGGTTCTACCGTTAAACCACGGGGAAGCTCGCCAAGGTCGGCCACAGCTTTTTTCACATCGTCGGCAGCAGTACCCAGGTCAATATTGTTCAGGTTAGCCGTAACACTCAGGATCGGCAGCGCACCGAGGTTATCTGCCTGACCATATACCGTATCGGGCGACATGGTCGCTACATCCGCCAATACAGGACGCGTCGCGTTTCTCAGCACCGGTATCTCGCCGATGTCATGTATTTCCGACATCTTACTTTCCGGCACCTGCACCTGTACGCTATAACTCAGTCCGGCGCGCTCGTCTACCCACGTGTTCTTGTCTGTATAGCGCGATGACGATGTGGACGTGATCAGCGAGCGCGATACATCCGATATATCAACACCCAACTGCGCCGCACGACCACGATCGATATCGATTTTTATAGCCGGATAATGTATAGGCTGGGCCAGCTGCACATCACGCAGATACGGTATCTGCTTCAATTTAGCAATCACTTTGTAAGCGTATTGCTCGTTGAGCTTTTTATTACGACCGGCGATGCGCACTTCGATCGGCGTAGGCGAACCCTGGCTCAGGATCTTGTCCGTAAGCTCGATGGGCTCGAACGACAATGTTACGTCGGGTATCTTTTGTTTTACTTTTTCACGGATCTGCTCTTTAAGCTCGTCGAGATTGACGTGATGCTCCTCGCTGATGGCCACTTGAAGTACCGCCTCGTGAGGACCGCTCATGAACAGGTATAATGGACTCGTAGAGAACAATGAAGGGTGCGTACCTACATAAGCCGAGCTTACCGAAATATTTTCCTTACCAACGATGTCTTCCACCGCGTGCAGTGTGCTCAGCAATTTCTCTTCCGTCCGCTCTACACGGGTTCCTTCACGAGCGCGCATACGCACCTGGAATTGTCCTGAGTTTGTTTTAGGCAAAACATCACGGCCGATAGTCGTCAGCAGCAGACCGGCAAGCGCTACCGATATGATTACATACGCAATAACAATTACTTTACGATGCGGCATCATACGATCTACAAAGCCCATGAAGCGGTTCTTGAACTTATCGAAACCCTTGGCTTTTGCGCCCTCGGCTTGCGCATGGTGCGCCATTTCTTCTTTTAACTGCCAGTCAGGCTTGGCATGATAATTCGAATCTTCTTCCTTGCTATGCCCCTTCATCAGCCAGTTGGCCATTATCGGTACGAAGGTCTGCGCCAGGAAATACGATGTGATCATCGAGAAGCCGATCGCCAACGCCAGCGGCAGGAACAACGAACCGGGTATACCGCCCATGGTGAAGGCCGGTGCAAACACCGCAAGAATACAGAACAGGATGAGCAGCTTAGGGAACGCTATTTCCTTACAGGCATCCCATATAGCGAGCGCTTTCGGCTTACCCATATCCAAATGCTGGTGTATATTCTCGATCGTTACCGTAGATTCATCGACGAGGATACCGATAGCGAGCGCCAGACCGCTCAGCGTCATGATGTTTATAGTCTGACCGAACAGTTGCAGGAACAACACACCGGATATAATGGACGTGGGTATCGTCAGGATCACGATAAGGGCGCCACGGGCGTCGCCCAGGAAGAGAAGCACCATCAAACCAGTGAGTATGGCGCCGATGGCTCCCTCAGTCAAAAGACTCTTTACCGCATTGATTACATATACAGACTGATCGAACTCAAACGACAGCTTCACATCTTCAGGTAACTGACTTTCGAGCCGGGGTAATGCTTTTTTAAGATTCTGCACTACTTCCCACGTAGATGCGTCCGATGTTTTGGCAATGTTAAGGTATACGGAGCGTTTGCCGTTTACCAATGCATAACCCACAGTTACGTCGGCAGCGTCTTCCACGCTGGCAACATCCCGTAAGTATAGATTCTGCACGCCGCCTTTGAACAGCGGTATATTTTCAAATTCCTTAATAGTCTTGATTACAGTATTTGTAGGCGTCAGGTAGTTTATGTCACCCACACGTACGTTACCCGCCGGTGAGGTCTGGTTGTTGATGCGGAGCGCTTCCACCAGTTGGTCCGGTGTAAGACCGTGTGAGCGCAGCAGCTCGGGGTCGGCCTTTATTACCACGGTACGCACGTTACCACCAAAAGGCGGCGGCGCAAGCAAACCGGGGACTGACGTGAACGAGGCACGCACATATACGTTGGCAAGATCTGCCAGTTCGTTGTTCGTACGTGTAGGGCTGTTACTTCGCAGCACCAGCTGCCCTACCGGCAGCGTCGACGCATCGAACCGTATAATAAAAGGTGGGTTCGAGCCCGTTGGGAAGATCGCCTGCAAGCGGTTACAGAACGCGCTGAGCTCCGCGGCAGCCTGGGCCATGTTTGTTCCAGGATAAAAGTTCAGCTTCATAAACGTAAGACCTTGCACGTTTTTGGTCTCTACGCTTTTCAGACCGGTACAGTATAGCAGGATGTTTATATACTGCTTACCAAAGAAGGCCTCCATCTGCTCGGGAGTATACCCGCCGAACGGGTGAGCTATATAGATAACGGGCAGATCAAGCTTCGGGAATATATCCACCTTGATCGTGCGCACGGCACCAATGCCGAAGAAGAGTAGCCCTGCAACCATAACCAGTATGGAGATAGGTTTGCGAAGGGCGAAACGAATAAGGTTCATCTGATTTTATGTTTTTGTTGGTGCGTTCGTGTGTAGTAGTGTGTAATTACTATATTTTGTATGCTTAGCGTGTCTGGTTTATAAACAGACTGAAGTCTCCCGATGCAGCAGCTTTGAGCAACAGCGCCTGCCATATGTTAACATAAGCCACGCCAAGATCCGTTTCCGCGCGGTTCAGCGCGTACATGGCCTGCTGCAGATCCACAATAGTGGTCAGGCCGTTCTTATAGAGCACGCTCTTCTGGATAAAGGCATCCGATGCGGCCTGGTATTGCAGCGGTACCTCGCGAATGCTTTGCAGCGTATTTTGCAGACGCTGGTCCGCCAGGATAAGCTGGTCGTTGAGCTGCGTGGTGATCTGATCATACTCGTTTTTATAAGCAGCGGCTAAGAAGCTTTGCGAATGAGCTTGCTGTCTCACTTTAACGAGACTCATCACGTTCCATACAAGGCTGACACCGGCCACATAGTTATAGCGCGACGGGTTTATACCATCAGAATAGCTCTTGCTATAGCGGTCCGAAAAATCCGGTGTATAGTTATAGTCAAAGCCCGAACCACGCCCCTGGTAGATACCGAATAACGTGAAGCTCGGCATAACCGTGCGGCGCAGCGCCTTTGTAACACTATTGGCCTGATCGATACGGGCCTGGTAGTACCTTACCTGAGGGTTCTTATCCACGGTTACAGAGGTGTTAAGCTCGGCGGGGATTTTACTCAGCAATGTGGTATCCAGTACAAAGGGATCTGGCGCTACATTGAGAAACTGCGCCAGTTGGTTACGTACCTGCTGTTCGTTATTTCGCGCATCGATCAATACCAGGCGTGCCCGCGACAACTCGGCATTAGCAAGCGACGAATCGACGCCCGGATTGAGCCCCGTGAGCGTACGGGCGCGTACGTTCCTTTGTACATATAACGCACGATCCAGATTGGACTCCGCATTTTGTATCAGTCGCTGCGAAATAAGCAGGTTAAGATATGCGCTCGATATTTTTATACTGTGTACAAATTTCTCCTGCATCAGGTCGGCAGAGTCGCGGCGCATCTGCGCATCGGCAGCCTGTATACTTGCACGTACACGGCCGAACGTAAAGAACTCCCAGTTTGTACTCACGATGTAAATCGAACCGAACGCGGCATTCCAGCTCTGATTTGCCACAGTAGGGCCGGATGATGATACACCCAGCACACCTGCCGGTGCAAGCGGACCCAATTGACCGTTTATTGTACCATAGTTATGCTGCGCAGCAGCGATTACGTTTGGAAGGTATTGGTTTCTCGCATTCTTCGCCAGCGCTTCCGATGCGTTAACATAGTTGCGCTTGGCCTGGATACTCTGGTAGCTCTGAACCCCCTGGTCTACTGCTTCGGGCAACAGAAGGGTGTTATCCTGTGCCGACACCTTTGTGTGAATTGATACGCTTACAAGCACCGCGCATACCAGCATGAAAAAGAAATGCCCCGAGCCCTTCCCTGTTGTTCCGGTGTGGGAAGGTCTGTTTGTTGTCTGCATGTTGAAATGATCTGTTTTAAGTAAAATCAGGCCTTGACTCCGGCGCGATGAAGCATCCTGAACTGCTTCCGCCAACCATACGGTAATAATAAACGACACTGCTTTATTAGATACTTGTCAGAATACGAAGTCACATCTTCCACAAGGATTATATACATTGCTCTGTGTATACGATCCTCATATTCTGCCGTTCCAATATACGCGTTGAACAAAGTCCGGCTCGTAAATATTACAGCATTGGTATACTATCTTTTGTTAAAGTTTGTTAATGCTCTTTATTGCGTTGATCTCAATCGATTGCTTGTATCTCCTGCTGCCTTACGCATGTGTGATCGGATGATGTGTGTGGAGTGTATGTTTGAGAGGGGGTTATTACCACTTATGTTTGTTAGTATATCTTTCATATCGTATACAAACAAACACATAATTAGTTATTCACCAGCTTCATCGAACCGTCGCTGTAACGCTGACCTGTATTAGGGTAGCGCGCTAACACACTGTCGATAGCCGTCAGGTCTGCCGCGGACAGCCTGACATCTACTGCCTTCGCATTGTCTTCAAGATATTGACGTCGTTTTGTGCCGGGTATGGGGAACATGTCGTTGCCTTGCGCAAGAACCCACGCTAGGGCTAGCTGTGCCGGTGTGATGTGCAGTTCTTTGGCAAGCGCGGTAAAGGCTTCAGTAAGCTGGCGATTGTTCTCCCAGTGCTCGCCATTGAAGCGAGGGAGTCCGCGGCGGAAGTCGTCTTTGGGAAGTTCTGCGCCACTGCCTACCGTGGAAGTAACCATGCCACGGGTCAGCGGGCTGTACGCCACAAGGGCGATGTTCAGCTCACGGCACACTGGCAATATCTCTTTTTCTATATCGCGCGTCAGTAACGAGTACTCGCTTTGCAGCGCAGTGATCGGATGAACGGCATATGCACGGCGTATCGATTGGGGCGACGCTTCAGACAAGCCCAGGTAGCGCACCTTGCCTTCTTTTACAAGCTCGCTCATCGCTCCCACCGTTTCCTCTACCGGCACATTCTTATCGATGCGGTGCGCGTAGTACAGATCGATAGTGTCGATGCGAAGACGCTTCAGGCTTTTCTCAACAGCGCTTTTTATATGGGCCGGTGAGCCATCCACATACGTGGTGCCGTCTTCCCGTGGGCGAAAGCCGAACTTGGTTGCGATAAAGATCTTATCCCGGTTAGGAACAAGCACTTTTGAAACAAGCTCTTCGTTGGCCCCATTGCCATACATGTCCGCGGTATCCCAGAAGGTAACGCCAAGGTCTATGGCCTTGTTCAGCGTGGCGATGGATTCGGTATCGTCAGTCTGACCATAGGCGAAACTCATGCCCATACAGCCAAGTCCTAAAATGGATACTTTTTCATCCGTGTTTCCAATAGTTCTGTATGTCATGTGTTTGATGGGTCTGATACACTACAAAGGTATTGTGGGCGGTGCAAGGAGTTCTTGCAGTTTTCAAACGAAAAATTATAATAATCAAACATCACTGCCGGAAGGATCGTGGGGTCTGATCGGTCTGCTTTTTGAAGAAATTGTTGAAATATGCGGGATACTCGAAGCCAAGGCTGTAAGCAATCTCGGACACATTCCAGTCGGTATGACGAAGCAGCGCTTTGGCTTCGGTCGTAATGCGGTCGGCTATATGTTCGGTGGTGGTTTTACCGGTTGCCTCTTTTACAGCACGGTTCAGATGGTTAACATGAACGGACAATCTCGACGCATAATCGGTAGCCTTCTTGAATCTCAGCACATGATCGGGAGTATCTATAGGAAACTGGCGTTCGAGCAGCTCGATAAACAAATTGGCGATGCGGGCAGAACCGTTAGTGTGCTGAAAGTAGCTATCGGCAGGCTGAAGCTTGAGCGCTTCATGAAGCACCAGGCTGAGGTAGTTACGCAGCACATCGTACTTATATATATAGTCCGAATCCAGCTCCACAAGCATTTTTTCGAAGATTTCACCGATTTTCGCTACCTGTCCGGGTTCGGGAAAGAACACTGGCGTACCACCCGGCCTGAATAAATTTGCATCGTTCAGGCTCCGTGCATCCATATAGTTTTCGGTGAACAAACAGAAGTAGCCGCATTGCGGACCTGACGGCTCCCACGAATACGGTATGGTAGGATTAGAGAAAAGCAAAGCATCACGGTCTACCACGATACCCTGGTTAGCGTAATAAAGCGTGCCCCGGCCGATAACCAGCGATACCTTATAGAAGTCGCGGCGGTTATAAGGGCTTACTCTGCCCTTACAGAAATCTTCGCGACGGAATACATTAAGATGTCCCTGCCCCTTCTTCAGATCTTCAAGCGATGGCGGTTTGATACCGTTATTGATCTCATTGCGCTTGTAGAATGCTTCGATTGATTCGCTCTGTACCATTCTGTCTATTGATATTAAGGAAATCAAATAACGGATTTCCTTCGCAAATGGTTTGTCTGAATCAAAAATCGTTCGTCAACCGGAAGAACAAACGTATGAACGGCGATTTTCGAAGGCTTTGAACATCGTATAAAAAACTATACTTCTTTAAAATATGAATTTCGGTTAACCCTGATCGTACACAGATCAATGGGGCAACTTATGAAACAGCATTCGTCGGCCGATCATAATCATGTACCTGGGAAAACTTTTGATGAAATGCTGGAATAGAAGAAGTGTTACCCGATAATCACCGGTGCAACGCATATCCATAACGTTGGAGCGGGTATAGATAGAAAGGGCCCAACCGTTTTCCTTAACCTAAACCTATGAGAAGTTAATTTTTACGGCTGAACCCCGATTGCCTGCCACACGACCTCCCGTCATGTAACAAGCGCAACAAAATTGTGTTTAAACATTTAGCCTCGTAAGGCTTTTTACACGAATGGCGCGCATAGCTGTTTAACTATGGCTGTTTGCAGAGCATGCTATTGCCCGCCGCCATCGTCTTCTTTCGGTTCCCAGAGCTCGATCTTATTGCCTTCGGGATCGAGTATCCAACCGAATTTTCCATAGGGATAATCTTCTACTTTGCCCACTACAGTTACACCTTCGGCGCGTAAGGCAGTAAGCAGCTCTTCAAGATTTTCTACCCGGAAGTTGAACATGAACGGCTTTTCGCTCGGGGCAAAATAAGTTGTATCCTCTTTAAACGAGCTGAATACTGTTTGCCCCGCGGGGCCATTGCCATCAGCAGGCTGCCAGTGAAATATGCCCTCAACGCCAAGATGATTCTTATACCATTCTTTGCTTTTTTTGGGATCCTGCGACTTGAAAAATACGCCGCCGAGGCCGGTAACACGTTTGTCCATAAAAAGTATTTATAAAGGTTTGCTTTCAGATTTATAAAGCCGGCATTACGCAGGCAACACTTCCTTCTTCCTCAGTACCGCCGCGCTGAACAACGTGACGATCAATCCGACCGGGAAGATCTCCATAAACGTCATACCCACCCGGATAGCCGGATTTTTATACAGCTCGCACATCTCATCAAGCTTTTGCCGGGCCTCGGCTACCTCCGTGGACGAAGCGCCCTTGTCGCGCATCTTGGTCAGAGAGAACTCTTTGTAGTTATCCATGAACGTGGCATTAAGCTCAGCGTCCGTCGCCAGGTAGATCTCCCACGCTGCCACATAAAACGCCGAGGCGATCAGGGCCATAAGAATACCCACGCCAAACGCGCGCCCAAATTTGATGACACCACCGCAGTAATTATTCCGATACGAACGTACACCCATAAAGACCATAGAAAGGGCAATGGCCATGCTGGTGTACCCCACAAACATGGAATTGTCGAACGTAACAATACCGAGCTGCAACAACCGGGTATTGAACACCAGAAGACCGGCCATGATAAGACCGGCGATGAAACCATACAGTAATACAATTTTACGCATACAATCAGGGAGTTATTACCGGGGCAAAGTAATGGCCCGGACGCTCTGGGGTCTTCACCCGAAAGTATGATTTTTCTTTCAGACCTCTAAAAACAACTTAAATCACGCATTTTTGAGAACACCCATAGCGCGGGCCCGCTCCACGGCCTGCGTACGACGCTTGACGTCGAGCTTCACGAAAAGATTGGATGAATGGGTCTTGACCGTATTGAGCGATACAAACAGCGCATCGGCAATCTCCTGGTTCGAAAGCCCTCGGGCCATCAGCTCAAGCACCTCGTATTCACGCTGACTGATACCAGCCTGCTTCAATTGATCCTCTGCATGTCGAACATCGCCGGTGGCAGACACCGATGGCGCCGGTGGTAACGGCGGCGAGGGTAAAACCTTTTCTTTGCGAGTCAGCTTGAATCCCATCACAATTCCCAGCACCAGGAAAAGCACGGCAATGCCTCCAAAAGCCGCATCGGTACCCATATCATGAACAACCATCCTGTACTCCACCATCTTGAGCACAAAAACCAGCACCGACATCAAAAGCCCGTATATCAGAATCGTTCTGCCCATGTTCGGATCACACCATTGAAGTACCCAAACTAAAAAGGAAACACCAGAACCTCAACCCGCCAGAACGACAATTGAATAAAATTCAGAGGGTACTACACGTATATTGATCTTTCCTACCTGGTATAATCATTCCCAACACCGCACCCACACTCATCGCTCTCGCTCTCCGCACTCGCACTGACTCACCCTGCCCATCCTTCGCGATCGAGGCTGCGATATTGTATAGCCTCCGCAAGATGCTCCACGCGAATATCAGCGCAGCCCTCAAGGTCGGCAATAGTGCGCGACACCTTCAATATACGATCGTATGCCCGGGCCGATAAGCCCAGGCGTTCCATGGCTGTTTTAAGCAACGCGATGCCGGCTTCCTGTAATACGCACACTTCTTTCACCTGCGGTGTAGGCATCATGGCGTTACAGTATACCGAAGATTGTCCTTTGAAGCGATCGGTTTGTATTTCGCGGGCCTTGATCACGCGGGCACGTATCGTTTCACTGCTTTCGTTTTTGCGGTTTGCCAGCATAGCATCGATCCCTACGGGCGTCACTTCCACATGCAAATCGATACGGTCTAACAAAGGGCCGCTTACACGATTCAGATATTTCTGTACAATGCCCGGCGCGCATACACAATCCTTATCCGGGTGGTTATAGTAACCACAAGGACACGGATTCATACTCGCCACCAGCATAAAGTTCGCCGGGTAATCCAACGTTATCTTTGCACGCGACAGTGTCACCTTCCGTTCTTCCATCGGCTGACGCATCACTTCCAGAACGGTGCGTTTAAACTCGGGCAGCTCGTCCAGAAACAGCACACCGTTGTTTGCAAGCGAGATCTCGCCAGGCCTCGGGTTGCTGCCACCACCGACCAGCGCTACGTCCGATACGGTATGATGCGGACTGCGGAAAGGGCGTGTTGTAAGCAGCGCGCCATCGTGGCCGAGCTTGCCCGCTACGGAATAGATCTTGGTTGTTTCCAGCGCTTCGGCCAGGGCCAGCGGAGGCAATATAGAGGGCAACCGTTTAGCCAGCATGGTCTTGCCTGCTCCGGGTGGGCCGATCATAATAACGTTGTGACCACCCGCGGCGGCAATCTCCAGCGCTCGCTTGATATTCTCCTGCCCCTGCACATCTTTGAAATCAGTGTCGTAGCTGTTGGCAGTAGCGGCAAAGATCTCGCGCATATCTACCTGCAGCGGGGCGATGACAGCCCGGCCTTCGAGAAAGTCGATGGCTTCGCGTAGAGTGTTTACAGGCAATACATCCAGATTGTTTACGATAGCCGCCTCACGGGCGTTGGCCGCCGGCAGCAGAAAGCCTTTGAAACCTTCCTTACGGGCCTGTATGGCTATGGGCAATACACCGCGTATAGGGCGAAGAGTACCATCGAGGGCAAGCTCGCCCATGATGATGTATTGGTCCGCCAGTTCGGTTACGATTTGCTCGCTGGATCGGAGTACGCATACGGCGATAGCCAAGTCGTACGCAGAGCCTTCCTTGCGGATGTCTGCGGGCGCGAGGTTTACAACTGTTTTGTTGCGGGGGAAAAAGAGTCCTGCATTCTTCAGGGCAGATTCAACACGATGCTGACTTTCCTTAACAGCATTATCGGGAAGACCGCTGATATGGAAGTGCAGACCCTGGCCTACACTTACTTCCACTAATATCGTTCTGGCATCTACCCCATGGACTGCACCGCCATAGGTTTTAGACACCATAGTGTATTGTGTTTACGCGCCGAACAATCAGTTCTTGGTAGACGCCTTGTCTTTGGCTGTCTCCTGCAAATCGAACAGTTTTGCCTTTAAGGTGTTGAGCTCGTGCGTTAGCGCCGCACGCTCTTTCTGTGAATCCTTGTTGATAATCCATGACCAGATAACGTCTGCTATAACTAAAATTAAACCTAACAATGTGCCGTACTTGAACCACGGTATATATTTCACCATGCTGAACAACGCATTCGTGTTGTTCTCGATGACAATGGTAAAAATAAAAGCTCCTAAGTGAAACGCTGCAAAGATAGCGTAAAAGATGAGCCTGTTCCTGTTCATGAGGGCCTGATTAATTCAAAACTCGTATCGCCAGGCTTTACCTTTTGACATACAAATGGTAAAGCTTAACGCTTAAAGGTAATTGAAAAAAATCGAAATCACCTAATGCGCGTCAGCAACCCGCCTGGCACACGTAATATAATTCCTTCCTTTTCGTAAAATCATGGAACTTTGCCACCGAAGCCGCTTCAGCGTAAGAGGACCGGATGGCACCCGATCAATTAACCGCGCTGGATCTCATTCAGCTTGCGGTACACACCGCCCTGACGAATAAGCTCCTCGTGACCTCCTTGTTCAACAATGTGACCGTTCTGGATAACCACGATCTCGTCCGCATGCTGAATGGTGCTCAGGCGGTGAGCAATGACTATGGAGGTCCTGTTTTTCATGAGGTTGTTCAACGCATCCTGCACCAGGCGTTCGGACTCTGAATCGAGCGCCGACGTTGCCTCGTCAAGAATAAGGATAGGCGGATTTTTTAATACAGCCCGCGCAATGCTGAGCCGCTGACGCTGACCACCACTGAGCTTCGAGCCACGCTCGCCGATAAGCGTTTGATAGCCGTTTTCGGTTTGCATAATAAAGTCATGAGCATTTGCTACACGCGCAGCCTGGATAACATCCTCCTCGCGCACGTTCTCCATACCGAAGGCAATGTTATTGAAGATCGTATCGTTAAACAGAATAGATTCCTGCGTCACGATACCCATCTGATGGCGGAGTGATTCGATATCGTAGTCACGTAGTGATACACCATCGAGTGTAATATCTCCTTCCGTCGGATCGTAGAAGCGTGGCACAAGATCGGCCAATGTAGACTTACCACCACCCGAAGGACCGACAAGCGCTACGGTGTGACCTTTCTTAATCTTAAGATTTATCTTCTTCAGCACCGGCTCTTTGTCATAAGCAAAGCTCATGTTATGAAACTCGATGGTGTCCTTGAACTCGACCAGGCGAATAGCGTTCGGCTTGTTTTTGATAGCCGGCTCGGTGTCGATCACGGAGAAGATGCGTTGCGCGGATACCGTACCCTTCTGCACGGAAGTGATACCGTTAGAGAAGTTTTTCGCCGGCTGAATAATGGAAGCAAAGATCGCGAGGAATGCAATGAAGCTACCGGGTGTCATACCCTCCCCGTTCAATACCAGCATCGCACCGAAGTAAAGTATAGTGGCCACGATAAGCACACCCAACGTTTCGGATACCGGCGATGCTAATTCGTTCTTGCGCGCAATCGAAAGGTTTACCTTGCGGTGATAGCTCGTCTCCACATCGATCTTGTCGCGAACAAATTTCTGAGCGTTGAACGCGTTGATTACCCGCATTCCCCCAAAGACCTCATCGAGTATATTCACGATGCGCCCCAGCGACTCCTGGCTTTGATGAGCCTTGCGCTTGAGGCGTTTGATGATCTCTGCCAGTATACCACCGGTAACCGGAAGGAGAACCAGGGTGAAGAGCGTGAGCTTGGTAGATATAAAGAATAGTACGGCAAAGTATACAATGATCGTAATGGGTTCTTTCAATACGAACTTGAGACTGTTTAACACCGAGTTCTCCACCTCGGCCACGTCGTTTGTAAAACGTGACATCAGGTCGCCTTTGCGTTGATCGCTGAAGTAGCCTATATGCAGAGACGATACGTTAGTGAAGTAGTGCATGCGCAGATTCTTCACCACATCCACCTTGATCCGCGACGCAGCCATCCGCTCCATATAGCGAAACAGGTTGGTAACAAACATGCTGAGCACTACCGATATGCAGACAAAGATCAGCGCGCGCTCTGGCCCGTTCTCCACCACGATCTTGCTGAAATAGTGCTGAAACAGATTCGTGGCGTATTCTATCGAAAACGAGAATTCGGGCAGCGGTGTGAGCAACATGTTCTTTGCCTCGCCCTGCTTGAACATAACGTCGAGCAGCGGAATAACCAGTGTGAGGTTCACCACGCTGAAAATAATCCCCAGCACGGAGCACACAAAAAACTGGACAACCCGCAGGACAAGATTAGGCGAGTATTGAAAAATACGCAGGTACAGCTTCATTTCAGCAAAAAAGGTGTTTGTCTGTTTAAATCAGACTGCAAACATACAGAAAAGAAAAATCATGCCTCCCTGTTCGTAAGAATAACCCATTCCAGGCTATCTGCGCTAAAACTCGTACAGGCGCTTCGGAATATTCCAGCGCACAGCAAACTGGCCGATCGTGGTATTATTGTTATAGACTGCCAGATCGCTTTTGCTCTGCCGCACGATCAGCCCTGCATCTACGAACAGGTTGTGCCTGAACTGCCAGGATGCTGTGAAACTGGCGTACACCATGTCGTTTTGAATGCCCTGGCCTATGGTGTTGCCATAGTCTTGCTTACGGGTAGAGTTGTTCTTAAGAATGTTGCTGCCCCAGTTTACACCGGTTGAGTCACGGCCTATGCGGCTCACCATCAGCTTGCCCACCAGGTTCAACCTTGGCAGTGGCTGGTAGCGCAGTATACCGATAAGCTCGTTGAAGTTTGCACCAAGCGGGTGAGCAATCGCCTGTTGGTAGCTGGAATAATTGGCATAGCCGGCACCATGTGAATAGGTATATGGCCTCACGATATTTACCTCGCCCTGTAAATCAAGATTGGCGATACCGAAAGCATCTATATATTTAGCGCCTCCCTGCACGCCGAATTTGTTAGCCCACCAGCCGTTACCATCGCGGATGTTCTTGATCACAAATTCATCCAGCATGAACTGGCCATAAAAGGAGAGCTTGCGCACCGCATTCCACTTAAAGTCGAAGCCCAGCAATACGTTATCGCTACTGCCATTCTGCTGCTCGATTGCGCGATAGAAGATAATGGGGTTGAGATAATCCACGCGGAAGTTGCCCGTACCGGTAGAATCGTCGGGGCTGAACACAACCGATTCGAACACGCCGACATTGAGTTTTTTGCCGATGTTTATACTGAGGTGGTGCAAGGCGTTGAATTTAGTGGGATAGCCCTTGCCACCGGGATCGGTAAGACCGCCGCGCGAACCTGCCACCTGCGCCGTCATCTGATTTACAACAAAGAGATAATTTATCTTCCACACCTTTACATTTCCTTTAAGAAACCAGGTAGGCGGGCCAAAGTCGGAAAAGATAAGGGAACGCTGGCCATTACCGAGAAAGAGCCGGTCGTGACCGAACTGAATATCGATGTGTTTC
>Ga0247764_1000151_pt1 | contig 24981 bp, 22 predicted proteins | sample UWRJL051202B4_FD_179932 | JGI IMG/M metagenome (GOLD analysis project Ga0247764, IMG submission 179932) | Plant litter microbial communities from Arlington Agricultural Research Station in Wisconsin, United States - UWRJ-L051-202B-4 | ecosystem: Environmental > Terrestrial > Plant litter >...
TTCTTCTGCCGGCCAGCGACGCGAGACCCACACCGCGGCAGCCGCGGCTCCCAGCAGCGCGCCGTAACCAGACAACCCGCCAACGCCAAACGCCAGAGCTTGCCAGCCGGACTCTTGAACGCCGTTGCTGAGCACATACACGCCGCGCGCTGCTGGTAAGGCCGCGGCTCCCGCTACTACGAGCAATGCCGCACCCCGAGCGCGCAGCAGGCCTGCCCGGTCGGCTAGCCGTGTCGCAAGCACCACCGCGAGCAGCAACCCTGCACCCAGGAATACGCCGAACGGCTCGACCAAGAAGCCCGACGACGATAGCCAACCACCAGGGGCGGCCGAAGAATCATGGAGAGTGAGCAAAAGGAGCACGAGGGACGATCCGAACGCGGCGCACGGAGTAGTACCATTCCCGGGTGTTCGACTCGAAGCTCGCGGCGCGGTGGCTCTTGCTGGTGATCAGCGCAGCTGCCTGCCTGCCGAAAGACGAGGACGGGCAGAGTCGCACCCGCCGCGGCACGCTTCGCAGCAGTGCGGGCCCCAAGTTGGGCAAAGTCGCGGCGGTGGCGGAGCAAGCGCCCTCCTCGGCGCGAAAACCTCCTGCCCCGCGGGCCAAGACGCAAGCGCCGCTCGCACGCACCGAAGCGGACGGCGGCGCGCCGTCCGAAGCGGCCGGAGTTTTCGAGGACGGCTTCGAACGGGAGGCAATCGGGCGGAACTATCGGACCAGCGCGAGCTCGGCTTGGCGGATTGACGAAGGCAGCGTGTGCGCACACTCCCCACGCAACCAGCCGCTCTGGCTCGCTCGACGCCTGCCAAAGAACGCGCGCATCGAGTTCGATGCGGTCTCGCACTCCGCGGATGGAGACATCAAAGTGGAAGCGTGGGGTGACGGCAGGAGTGCCGCGACCACCACGTCCTACACCAATGCCACGAGTTATCTGTTCATCTATGGCGGTTGGCGCAACACGCTGCACGTGCTTGCTCGCCGCAACGAACACGGCAAAGATCGGCGTGAGCTGCGCGTAGATCCAGACGGAGAAGATCCACGGACGCTGCCGGTCTTTGCCGGCCAGTCTTATCACTTCGTGATCGAACGTCGGGACGGTCGCACGGTTTCCATGAGCGTCGATGAAACCGAAATCTTGAGCTTCGTCGATTCTGCTCCGCTTGATGGACCAGGTCACGACCACTTCGCCTTCAATGCCTGGGAAGCCCAGGTCTGCTTCGATAACCTCAACATCCTCCCCCTCGACGGCTGAACTTGGAGCCCGCAGAGCTCGACAACGCTTTGGAAGAACTGGAGTTGCGCCTGGAACGGCTGCGCGCGCTCTACGAACAGTACTTCCTCGGCATCGAGCGGATTGAGCCGCAAGTCGCGCGAAAAGACGTCGACCGGCGCGTGTACGTCTTGCGGCGCGAGAAGATCCGCAACACCGGCAAGCGCTTCAAGCTGCAGACGCTGATTCAGCGCTACAACACCTTCCAGCAGTATTGGCAGCGGATTTGCCGCGAAATCGAGAACGGCACGTACAAGCGCCACCTGCTGCGAGCCGAAAAGCTGGTGGGAAAGGAGGCGCTCACCGCTGCCGCACGCAAGCGCCTGGGACGCGACCGCGCACAATCCGAACCGCCGCCGTCGCTGCCGCCACCGGAGCTCGACGCATCCGCGGACTTGCCAACCGATCAGCTCCCGCGCGCGCGCACGTCGGACGTTGCAGAGGCCCGACAATCCGCGGAGCCGCCGCGCCGTGCATCGTCGGCGGCGATGAAGGCGGCTCAAGCGCGAGCTCGGCACAAATCGAGCACGCCGCCCGAGCACAAATCGGTGCTTCCAGGCACGAGCCCACCGCCGCGCCGCGCGCTCTCCTCGCCTCCGCCCGGGGTGCAAGTTCCGCGCGACCTCGCCGACGGACCGAAGAGGCCCAGCACGCGGCCGCGCGATTTCGAGTCGCTCGAGCTCGACATGGATTTCATGGGCGACTGGGATCCCCAAACCTCCACGAAGCGCGCTGGTAAGCCGCCTCCGAAACCGGAGGGCAAGGCCAAGCCACCGCCGCCACCACGTGCGCCCATTCCGCCACCGCCCGCTGCGGATCCGCCGCCATTCGTGTCGCCACCTCGCGCACCCAACGTGCCGGGCGAAGGTCGGCGCCTCGCGCCGCCACCAAAACCCGGTCGCCCCGGCCAAGCGCCGATGTCGAATCCCACGCCGCCGGGTGGCTCGGTGCCTCCGATCCCGAACGCACCTATCCTGCGACGGCGACCGTCCAAACCCACTCCTCCGCTGGGCACACCGAGCGCGCCGCCTCCAGCACCCGCGCTGGCGCCGCCCTTGCCAGCACGTGCGCCGGTGCCTCGCGACCCTCGCCCGGCGGCGCGCACGCAGCAGATGCCCTCGGTACGGCCACCAGCAGCGCCAGAGGCCGCACTCCCGCCTACACCTGCTGCGCCGCCCGTACAGCGCCAGCCCACGCCTCCCACGTCACCGCGCGCCGCCCCCGCGCCCATCGCCCCGACGCCGGCTCGCCCGGAGCAACGTCCCGTCAAACCCGCAGCCAAGCCTGCGGCCGCCGAGGTCACCGACGCGCGACTGCGCGAAGTGCACGCGCGTTTCGTAGAAGCCAGCAAAACTGCTGGCGCTCCCGGCGTTAGCTTCGACGGGCTCGCTAAATCGCTGCGTGCGACGGAGGCCAAGCTGCGCGCTCAGCATGGAAATCGTCGGATCGACTTCGAAGTGATCCTGAAGGATGGCAAGCCGATCGTGAAACCGATCGTGCGTTGACTCAACGGATGGCAGCCGCTGGGCCCGGCGCTATCCGGGTCACGTTCGCGGGCAGAGGCAGAATGCAGCGCCGGAGCGAAAACGCTCCGGCTCGGGCAACTCAGCCAAAAGCGCGGCGGGCCGGGCTGGCTGGGCGCTGCGACTGCGTGGCGGTCTCCACGAACACGTCACCATCGCAGAACAGGATGGTGCAGGCGCTGCGGCCAGCTTCGCGCATGCGGGCACAGAGTTCGCTCAGGTCACCATCCGAGTCAACGACGTCGCCTTCGATGGGCTGTCGCGTCTCGTGATCGTAACGACAGTTATCAATCGCAACCCAGAGTCCTCGAAACTTGTCGGAACGACAGAGTTCCGGCCAGGTCATCCTTGTGCTCATCGCTTGGTGCACTTTCTCGTGAGTTTCCCCCTCACGGCGCGCAACGCCCGGATTCGTTCAGGAGTTCTGATAGCGGACAGCACGGGCAATCGACCTGTGGGGATATCAATACAAGTTCCCACGGCCGTCAAGCTATCACCAGGAAGCGCCGCGTCACGCCAATTCTTGTTTTAATCCGAGACCTTATGGCATGTGGCACATTCGCCGAGGCCAACAGACTGAACAAATGAGAACTCTGCGGTCACGCTGGGTTCAGTGGAATGTTCAGGTATTTCTGTCCGGTTCGCGAACCAAAATTCGCGCTTTCGAAGGGCTTTGGCGTTCGGATTTCGCAGCACGCCCGCGACGAAACGATCTGGCGAGAGCGGGGCTCACTTAGCGCAGCTGGTGTTGCGAATCGCGGCACGCAGCGGAGCACCGGGGACGCCGGCACGTTCTGCCGCTGCGATGATCGCCTGCGCCTGACCGCAATTGCCGTTCATGGCGGCAGCCTGTGCAGCTTGCGGCGCTTGGCGCCGGATCGCGCCTAAACAGGCCTTCTTCTTCGCTTCATCGGTGCAGCTTTGTAGAGCTGCTGCTGCCGCAGCAACGCTCGATCCCGCCAAGCTGGCGCACGCGTCGCAACTTCCGCCGCCCGCTGCAGGTTGTTTCGGCGGAGTCGCAGAGCCGGGCGTTCCGGGATTCGACGCTGGCGTGGTGGAGTGTGTCGGCTTTTGCGGGGTGCCGCCTTTATCGGGGTTTTCGCTGGCGGCTGGGGTGGGCGCAGGTGCTGGACTGTCCACGGGCGCTATCGTCGTCACGCCGTTGTTGCCCAACGCGCCGGAGGTAGGCCCTGAAGTCTTCGGTTGTTCCGCGATCGGCGGCAGCGTTTCGTCCGGCTTTTTCATGGAGCGGAGGCCGACGATGGCGATCGCCAACGCCAAAACGCCGCCGATCGCGACTAACCCCATGACGAGCCCCTTGCCCCCGCCCTTCTCCGGACGGGCTGGCGGCGAGCGCACCGGTGTCGCGATGCCAGCAGGCGTGCCGTGCACGGTGGCCACGGGAGCCGAACCGGCGGGAGCCGACTTCTGAAAGTCCGGCACGACGTCCATGGCGGCGGTTCCCACGACCGGTGGACCGGCTACCGGCGCCGCCGCTTCCACCGTCACGCGCCCCCCCTGGGAGAGATCGGCGAAGAACTCGCGTGCACTGGCCTGACGCTGCTCCCGATCTTTTGCCAGCGCCTTCGAGACAGCAGCGCGCAACGCGGGATCGAAGTGTTTGCTGGGCGCGGCCGTCTCCAGAGGCATCGGCTGCGCAGTCATGTGCTGAGTCGCCCATTGCCACGGCGTGTCCGCTTCGAACGGCAGCCGTCCAACGAGCATCTCGTACACCATGATGCCGAGCGAATACACGTCGCTCCGAGCATCCAGCGCTTTGCCGGTGAATTGTTCGGGGCTCATGTAGGGCGGCGTACCCAACACCATGCCTTGCTGCGTGAGCTTCTGTTCTTTCTGCGCGTCCGCGGATTCGCTGCGCGCGGCGATGCCAAAATCCAGCACCTTCACGAAGTCGGCTTCGCCGGCGCGCGTCGTCAAAATCACGTTGTCCGGCTTCAAATCGCGGTGAATGATGCCTTGACCGTGCGCTTCATCCAGGGCGCCGCAGATCTGGCGCATGATGCGGATCACGCGTTCCGGCTCGAGCGTGCCGCTGGTCTGAATGACGTTCGACAGCGGGCGTCCGGACACGAACTCCATCGCGATGTAGAGCGTGCCGTCAGCGGTGGAACCGAAATCGTAGACCTTGATCGTGTTGGGGTGTTCGAGCTGAGCGACGGTGCCGACTTCGCGATGGAAGCGTTGGAGCACCGACTGATCTTTCGACAAGTGCGCGTGCAGGGTCTTGATCGCGACCTTGCGCACAGCCGTCCCCATCTGCTGCTCGCCGACATAGACGACGCCCATGCCGCCTTCGCCCAGCACGCCGGTCACGCGAAAGCGACCACCGACGAGCTGACCGATCATCGGATCGAGATCTTTGACCTCGGCGGGGAGCAACGCGCCGCAGTGCGCGCAGAAGCGGGCGCCGGCGACGTTCTCCTTGCTGCAGACTTCGCACTTCATCGCCGGCAGCGTAGGCCATAGGCCGCAGCCCGCGCTAGTCCCTGGCGTTCCAGGTCACTCCGGCTCGAGCGGCGTCAACGGCGCGTCCGGTGGCCACGGTAGGGCGATCTGCGTGCCCTGCTCGCGATCGACCAGGACCGCCCGGCGCGCCCGCTCGGAGTCCGGCACCAGGACGGTTTGCCGCACGTCCGCCTTGGCAGCGACGCCAGGGCGTGCGCCTGGGAGATTTCGTGTCGGATCCTCCCCAGCGAGCAGGGGAAAATCGAAGCGCACCCGATCGAGCAGCTCCTGCCCAATCCACAGTTCGATGGCGAAGCGGCCGAAGCGCCGTGGGGTGATCTGCGCCGTATCGAAAGTCTTCGGTTCGACCGACTCCACCTCGAGTTTTCCGGATTTCCAATGCAAACGGTACTGCCACTGTTTGCGTGTGCTCAGCGGCTCCGGATCTGGCGCGCTGTCCCTTTTGGGTGGTGGAGCGGCTGCGCTCGCCGGCGCGCGCGCGGGGCTCGCTGCTGCGTTGGAGGAGCTGCCCTCGGCGAGGGTGGTCGGAAACACCACGCCTGGGTACTGCTCGGGCGCCGTGGGCCGAGGCTGCATGGCGCTCGAGCAGGCCATCGCCGACAGGGCGAGCCCGCAGGCCGCACTTCTCATGGTGCCTCCGGCAGCGGCGAAGGCTCGACGGCGCGCACGAGCGCTTCCGAGGCGCCGCCGACGAGTTGCCACGTGAGCGCGAACTCCTCCGGCAGGTCGCAGATCACGGGTTCCGTCTCGCCCACGCGAATCCAGGCGGCGTGCAGGAACACGCGATCGAGCGGGGTGACCTCGCCGGTGCTCAGCAACAACCGGTTGGAGCCGCCGTAGGTCTTGTCGCCGAGCAGCGGCGCGCCGTGGGCGGAGGCGTGCACGCGCAGTTGATGTGTGCGGCCGGTGATGGGTTCCAGCGCCAGCACGCATTCAGTGCGCGGAGCCGCTGCAGTTCCCACCGCCAGGTACCGAGTCTCTGCCGGCTCGCCCTGTGGGCCTGCGCTGCGTCGAGGTCCGGACGACTTGCGCGCGATCGCATCGTTCCAAGCGCCCGCGCCGGGCTGCGGCACGTTGTGTGCGAGCGCCACGTAACGTCGGCGCACGAAGCCGCGCGCGCGCAGCGCGGTCACGCGCTGCTTGGCTTTTGCATCCAGCCCCAACAGCACGACGCCGCTGACGGCCACGTCCAGGCGAGACAAGGCGTGCACCTCGCGCACCGGACAACCGTGTTCGCGCGCGAACTGCGCGACGACGGAGTGCTGGTTGCCGCGCAGCTCCGGCTCCGTGGCCACCCCGACGGGCTTTTCCACGAAGGCGAGCCCAGCGTGCACGCGGAGCACGCGGAGCTTCGGAGCCGAGTCGCGCGGCGCGTACACCTCCACGCGCGCGCCCGCAGCTACGGAAGCCTCCGTTTCCTCCGCGCGTTGTCCGTCGACGAACACGCGGCCTTGCGAGAGCGCGACACGCTGACCCAAGCGTTCGAGCAGCGCGCGCAGCGGCTCTGCCTGCGAACAGACGTAGCTGGTGATCGGTCGGGTCATGCGCGCCCGACCGTACCCTCCCGCAGGTCGACGCGCACGTTGTCGCCATTTGCGAGCAATTGCATGGCGTCACGCGTGCCGATCAGCAGCGGCACGCCCAGCGCAGCCGCCGTGAGCACGCCTTCGTCGGCCAGCCCGCCCGTGTCACTCACGATCGCGCTGGCGAGGGGCAGCGCCGGCGCCCAGCTGGGGTCGAGCGCGCGCACCACTAAAATCCCGCCCACTTCGAAATCCGCAAAATCAGCGAACTCGCGCGCGAGATGGCAACGGCCCGTCAAACTCCCCGCGCCGATGCCGATGCCGACGCCGCGCAGCGGCAGCTCCCCCGCGGCGGCGTGGGCGGCGCGACCGATCGCTGCGAGCGGGACGGTGCCGGCGCGCCGCGTTTGCCAGGCGCGCCGGCGTTCGGCCGCCAACTCGAGCAAGGCGGCCTCGGGGTGGACCGTGCACTCCTGCAGCTCGTTCAGGCGCAGGAAGAAGGCGGTGCCCGCTTCGGCTTGCAGCAGCCGGGACAACCGCCGATCCACGTCCAAGGTGACGGTGCGCAACATCCACACGGCGCGCGCGCGCACACGCGACAGACGCGAGCGCAATAACACCAGACGCGACACGGCTTGCAGCAACGCCGTGAGCACGCGCGCATCCAGGATACCAGCGGCGCTGCGCGCGCGCTCTATCGCCGCTTCGCGCGCGCGTCGCGCAGCGGCGGAGCGCTGTGCAGCTTCACTCGGATCACGCCGTGAAAGCTTGTCGCTCAAGATGCGGAGCAGCTCCGGAGACTGGGACCAGCGCGGAGCGAAAGGATCGGCCTCGTTGGGGCCGCGCTCACCGAAGGCAGCGACGAAGTCGGCCTCGGCTTGCTCACGCGCTGCGGGGGTCGTGCCGCTGCCCCAACGCGCGAGTGACAGCCCCGGGATCGCGCTCGGAAAAATCAACGCGTCGGGGATCAGCGCCGCCGACACCAAACCGATGGGATCCGCGCTCGCCACGCGTCTAGCCAGCGCGAACAGCACGCCGTAGACGCCGACCAGCTCCAACGCCACGTCGAGCTCCAGGAGCCGCGCTGCGCGCTGGATGGCAACGCATTCATTCAGAGTGGTGCTGAGCGCGTCGTCCGGCAAAATGCCGAGATCCATCTCCGCGAGCCAGCGATGATGCTGCGAGGCGTCTTGCTCATGCAAAAACGCGCGTTGTTCCACGAGACGCAGCTTGGCGACCAAACGCGCCGCGCGTGCGGCCAGCAGCGCGACGGAAGGACGCGCGCGTCGTGGGTCACCGTGCTGCACCTCCGGCAGCGCTTCACACGCGATAGCGTACGCAAGAAGCTCCGGATCGCTGGGCGAGAGCTCGCGCGCTGCGCGCTCCAGCGGCTTGAACGCGTGATAAAGTTGACCGTCCACGCGCACGGCGCGGCGGTTACGGCGCGGCAAAGATGCTCCGCGATCGTGCAGGAGCTCCGCCAGTTGTTCCGTCGCGTCCGCAGAGAGTTGTTCGGCGAGCGGCGACAGCGGATACGCCACGGCGTCTCCGAACGTCGCGGTGAACCAGATTCCGTCCAGCTGTCGCGCGGCCTCTACGCTCAGCTCTCGCACTCCTCCCGAACTGTCCGGCATCGTGAGCTTGGCGTTAGGGTGTGGTCACGCCTTGCGTCGCGCGGCGCACCAACTCTACCAACACGGGATCCGCGGCGAGTTCTTCACGCAGGGAGCTGCGCATGAAGCTCAGCGCGTTTTGATCGAGCTTGGCCGAGAAGGGCGCGACAGCTTCTTCCACTCGCTGATCCAGATAGGCGTCGAGCGAAATCTCCCCGCGCTCTAGCCGGGCGATCAGCGTCTGTTCGACAGGTGCGGCGGCGCTGCCCGCGTCCACTCGGAACGCCTCCGTTCCTTCTGTAGGTGCGGCGGCGCCGCTGGGGTTGAGCGGACCGATACGTGGCGGACCACCAATGCCGTCGATGCTCATGACTGCCTCCGCAGCATACAAGATTTGGGTGTGAAACCGCGCGGCCTCGAACGGCCACTGCCCCCGCGCCTTTTCGGGCAAATCGCTGATCTTATTGAAGAATTTTCCATGGTTAGGACTCTCCGCCGACACGATGCAACAAAACCTAGAGGTGAGGCAGGCGTGCGTGCGCAGCTGCACGGAGCCGATCACGAGACTCACGGTGCTATTCGGGCCCGCGTCGAAGAGAGTTGCTAAAAACGTCCGGTCACGGCGAGATCGAAGCCGCCAGGTCGCTGCGCGGCTTGAACTTGAACCGGGGCGTTCAGCACGAGTTCGGATTGACTGCTGGCGAGCCCGGCGATCACGAGCAGCAGGCCCGTGACCTGGACCATGCCGTCGATGGCGACACCAGCCACCGTGGTGGCCTCCGTATTGGCGCGGCGCAGACATTCGCGCGCTTCAGAGACGTCCGCCGCGGTGCACTTGAACTTACGTCCCGCGATGGCGGGCCCTACGCCGACGACCGGCACCGCGAGCCAACCCAAGCTGCCGTCGAAACCGCGGCTGAGACCGATCGCGAGCCCGCCGAGGTAACCCGCAGCTAACGTCGCGGCGCCGGTGTAGAGCAGGCCTTTCGCGGGGCGCTCTTCCACGTGATAGCCGGCGGGCACCGGTAGGCCTTCGCGGTAGGGCAAGACCGCTGGGAAACCAGCGGTGAGACGCGGATCGCCTGCTGCTGGGACAGCGGGAGCCGGCGCGATCGACGAATAGTCCGGGAGTTGCGGGGGGAGGCTTGGCTGAATGGACGGCGCCGCCGGAGCGACGGGCGCGACGGGTACAGGGGCCGGTTGAGGCAGCGGGCGTGGCGTGGCTTGCGGCGGCGGCTCCACTGGGAATCCAGCGTCCTGAGCCGAAGCGGACTTCACAAGAGACAACCCGACAACCAAGACCAGCAGCGACACGCCTCGCTGAGCGCGCCGCCCGGTACCACACCGCCCGAACATATAACGACGCTAGCCGACCCTCCCCAGCTCGGCAAGGCGTGCGCCGCTCAGAATTGGCCGATCACGCCCAGTCCGTGCGCGCCCCGACCGAAACTCATTGGCACAACGGAAACCAGGTCACTTCGTACGAATCGGGTCTTTGGCACGAGCAATCCGATCGCCGCCATGGTGAAGCCACCCACTTGCGCCAAGCCGTCGAGCACCAAGATCGTGCGCACACCGTCCGGGTCGTTGCAGCCGCCGCCATCAGGACAGACGAGGCCCGGTTTGCCTGCGGCCACCATGAACCAGGGCCCAAACGCAGGGATCATCAGAAAGCCCGAGCCGTGACTGAAGTTCGAAACCACGGCCGCGCTCACGCTCAGCAGATACGCGCCGCCACCGACGATCGATCCGGTGATCAACAGGCCGCGCCGCTTCTCCGTGACCGTGGTGTAGCCGGGTGGAGGTGGCGCACCTTCCGTGTACGGCAACTCCTTCGGGCCGATCGGGCGTGGAGGCGCCGCGTAGTAACCCGGCGGGTAATATCCGGGCGGATAGGCCCCAGGTGGCGCAGCGTAACCAGGTTGGGGCGCGTACGCGGGTGGAGGCGGTCCGGGCTGTGGTTGCGCGTCGGCAGGCGGAGGTGGAGCAGCCGGCGGAGGTGGCGCCGCAGGTTCAGCAGGCCCCGCCGGAGACGATGACGTGGCCAGCGGTTGCGCCTGCTGCGCCAGGGCCGGCGCCGCCGCGAGCAGCAACGAGGTGCTCAGTGAGGCGCTGACGAGAAGTTCTGTCGCAGATTTCATGGCTAAAGCTCGCTTTGCCGGCATCGCCGTCAGATGCCGAACCACTCTGAAGGATCTGCCGTCTCAGTGCCCACGCGGATTTCGAAATAGACGAGGGCGCCGCGGCCAGCATCCCCCACGCTGCCGATACGCGCGTTGGTCTGCACGTCGTCACCCACCGCTACGTCGATACTGCCGAGATTGGCGCTGACCGTGTAGTACCGCCCACCGTGATCCAAGATCACGGTCTTACCATAGTCCGAGTAGACGTCTGCGAACGCGACGCGCCCCGGATGCACGGCGCGCACCGAAGTGCCTAGCGGCGCGCGCATCTCCAGGCCGGAGCCGTCGGAGCCGCCGCGGCGTGCGTTGTGGATTTCGGCTCGTCCGGCGATGGGAAACGGCAGACGGCCCTTGGCCCCCGCGAAACCTTGACGCACTTCCAGTGGATCACTCGGACCGAGCGCACCGTACACGGCGGTGTGTGAAGAGCTGCCTGCTCCCTGGAACGCTCGCTCGAAGGCACGCTCACGATCGGCCGCGGACAGCAGCGCGTTCTCCGCGCGCGCCACCGCGTTGCGCTCTTGTTCGAGCGGCGCGAGTCGTGCGCGCAGCTCCTCCAGCTTACGGGACAACTGCGCGCGCTCGGCGATCGCGGATTTCTGCGTCGCCAGATCACGGACTAGTCCGCTGCGCAGGCGCTCGACGCGCGTCGCGTGAGCGATGAGTTCTTTGAAGCCACCGCCGACCGGCAACAGTCCGGCGCGCGACAAACGCGTGTACGCGCGGCCGCGCGCCAACGCGCGCAGTCCCGCTTGCTCGGCCTGTTTGCCCAGGGCATCGAAGCGCTGGGCCACGGCTTGCTCCTCGCGCCGCAGATTGCCGAGCAACTGTTCGAGGTCCCGCGCTGCCGTCGGAACGGCGCTGGGCGCCGGTTCGCGCGGCGCGGTATCAACCGCAGCGGTTGCGCTGCCGCACACCAGCACGGCCGAAGTCAGCAGCAGAGATAGCCCGCGCGAGGCAGCGGAACTCGCGACGTGAACCATCACACCTCCAACAGCTTGCGCAGACTGAACAGCGCCGCCAACGCGCCCAGGACTGCGCCCAGTAGCACCAGCGTCAAACTCAAACTCCACGGCAAAAACAGCGGTTCGATGCCGATCAACGTGAACACGGCCGGATCGATGTTGCTGCGCACGCTGAAGAACAACACGCCGAGCAGCAACAGCGCCAGAAAGGCGCCAAGACCGCCCTGCGCCGCCCCTTCGAACACGAACGGCCGCCGCACGAAGTCATCCGTGGCGCCGACCAGCTTCAGCACTTCCACTTCGACGCGCCGGCGCTGCAAGCTGAGCCGGATCGTCGACGAGACCACGCTGACCACGGCCGCAAACACCACGGCGGCCAGCAGCAAAGCCGCCGTCACACCGCCGGACAACACCGTGCCCAAACGCTGACTCCACACCTCGTACGTCTGTAGGCTCTCCACGGCCGGGAGCACGCTCAGCTGCGCCTTCAGCTTCTCGAGCTGAGTCGTGCGTAGCGAAGCATCCAGCTCTAGCTCGATCGACGGCGGGAACGCGTCTTCTGGCAGGGCATCCAGCACTGGATCGTGCACATTCGCGCCGAGTTCCTTACGCGCTTGTTCGCTGGTCACGCGCCGCGCGGCGACCACGCCGGGCGTCTTGCTCAGCGCTTGCTCCAGGGCGTCCACGGCTTCGCTCGCTGCGTCGGCCTTCAGGAAGACGGAGGCTCGGCCAGAGTCGGCCCAGCGAGCGCGCACACCCTCCACGTTCACTACGACGAGCGCCGCGGCCGCCAGACACACGAACGCGACCGCCACGGAAAATACGCTGAGCAAATACAAACGCACGTCGCTGCGCACGCCGCGCACCGCGCGCTCGAGCGGCGTCATGCTGCCACCCCGAACGAGCGCAGATCGCTGCGCCCTGCCGATCGCTTCACCCTCATCAAGCCACCTGTAAACCGGAGAGCGCTGCTCCGTCGTCGAGACCATTTTGCACGTCGAGCGCTTGCCCCTCGTCGAGCACCACCACGCGCCGTGGCCGCACGTCGAGCAGCGTGCGATCGTGCGTGGCGAACAACACCGTCACCCCAGATTCGTGAATGTCCTCGAACAACCCGAGAATGTCGATGGCGAGCTGTGGATCCAAATTGCCGGTCGGTTCGTCCGCCAGCAGCAGCGCGGGCTCAGCGACGATGGCGCGCGCGATGGCGACGCGTTGCTGCTCTCCACCCGACAGATTGCGCGCTGGTTCGGCGCCGCGACCTGCGAGGCCAACGCGCTCCAGCGCTTCGCCCGCACGGATGCGGATCACGCGCTGAGGTAAGCCCAGCACCTCGAGCGGGATCGCGACGTTGTCGAACACGCTCCAGTTTTGGACCAGCTTGAAGTCTTGAAAGACGATGCCGATATTGCGACGCAGGAACGGCACGGAGTTTTCGGAGAGCCGGCCGACGTCGCGCCCGAGGAAAAAGATCCGTCCGCTGTCCACGGCTTCGGCCGCGTACAACAAGCGGAGCAAGGTGCTCTTACCAGCGCCGGAAGGACCCGTGATGAACACGAACTCCCCCCGCGCAATCTCGAGCGAAAGCCCGCGCAAAACCGGCGAGTCGGCGCGATAGGCTTTATGCACGTCTTCGAAGGTCAGAATGGGCCGATTCGCCGCAAGCTGATCGAAGCGGGCTTGCCCGCGCAGAGCTGGCCGAAAGCTCTTGGGCTTGCCGCTCGTGTCCATACGGGGGAGGTAACAGGGAGCCTTCTGCCTGAACAAGTTTTCGGCCGTTCCGCCGCGGCCAGCGGGCCCATAACGACGCGCATGACGCCCCAAACCGCATCACCACCACTTTCGATCGCGTACTTCGGCCTGCCCCTGGGTGCGCTGCTGCTTTTGAGGGACGGCCACGAGCTGACGAGCTGCGTGCTCTCCCCGATCCCAGCGCCGGGCCGTCGCCGACTCCAGGCACGTTCGCCGGTCCCGGTGGTGGACGCGGCCGAGCTCGAGCGTGAGCAGCTGGAGCCGATCGTGAATGGCCTGCTGCAGGCGAACCCGCCGGAGCTGCTGGTGAGCTGGTTCTGGACGCGGTTATTGCCGGAGCGCTGGCTGCGCGCGGCGCGCCTGGGCGGAATCGGCGTGCACCCGTCGCTTTTGCCGCGACACCGGGGGCCCAATCCTTACTATTGGGCGATCGACAGCGGTGATGTGGAGACGGGGGTCAGCGTGCATCGGCTGGAGCCCGAGTACGACACCGGCGCCGTTTTGGGCGCCGAACGGCTCCCGATCGGCGAGCTCAATAGCTGGCAGCTGGCGCGCAAGCTGGATCGGCCCAGCTTGCGGGTGCTGCGCCGAACCGTGCAGGCGTTCGCCGACGGCACCCCACCTTCTCCCGTAGACCAAGTCACCGACCTGGCGACCGCCGCACCCGAACCGACCGGACCGGAGCTGAAAGTCGACTTCGGTTGGCCCACCGCCCGCGTGTTGCGGCGCATTCGCGCCTTGTCGCCGGTGCCGGGGCTGGCCCTCGAGCTAGGGGCTCTACGCTTTTTCGTGACGGCCGCGGTTCCGGCCGAGGCGTTCGTGCCAGCGCTCCGGCCGGGCGAGGCGGAGCTTTCGCCACATGGCTTGCTGATACGCACCGGGGACTCGGCGATCCGCGTCGAGAAGGCGCTGTGCGAAAACGACGACGAAGACCCCGAAGAGTTGAACGGAGCAGAACTCGTGGAGCGCCTGCGACAGTCGGGAGCAAGCGCCGTTAACACTTTCAATGCCGTGGTCGAATGATAGACTCCGAACGGCTTTCCCGAGTTTGTCTGGAAGCCGAAGCACAGTCATGAACCGCCTTATCGGTCGAGTGCCAAGTGGAGGTAACGTAGAATGGATGCGGTGAGCTCTGCGCGGACCGCGCGCGAACATCTGGCCAAGGGTCTCGCCGCGCTGCAAGCCCCCGGCTTGCCTCCTCAATTGATGGCCGTGGCGGATCCCGTGGCGCAAGCCATGGGCGCGTTGCATCGCATCGAATCTTCTGGCGGCGCGGCGTTGCCGGAAGCTGCACCGGCCGCGCTCGCCTTCGTGCGCCAAGCCTTGGCCCTGCTGCAGTCGCAGCCGAGCAACCATCCGGCCGTAGAGCAAGGCACCGCGGCCATCGCGGGTTCGCTCGGCATCGTGCACGGGCTGTCGCAGATGGCGATCCCAGCCGCACCAGCAGCGCCCGTTTCACCCTATGCCGGTACCGTGCCCAGTCACGCAGTGCCCGCGGCGGCACCAGCTGCGCCCGCTTACGTTGCTCCAGCACCGCCACCGCCAGCACCAGCTTACGCGCCGCCGCCGGCAGCTGCGCCCGCTTACGCTCCTCCGCCCGCCCAATTTGTGGCTCCTGCGCAGCCTCCGGCTGGCGGTTATGCAGCGCCGGCTGGCGGTGCGGCCGCAGGCGTTGCTCGCGTAGAGGCCGCGCTCGGCGCACACAGCGCCACGAACTTCTACAAAGGCCTCAGCGGCAATGACGTGATCGAGTCGGGCGGCATCTTCATCGCCACCTACCAAATCCCGCCGATCGGCTCGACGTTACTGGTGCACGTCTCCTTGCCGGGCGGTTACGAGTTCGAAGCGCAAGCCGTCGTGCGCTGGACCCGTGACGCGGCCAACTCGATCCCCCCGGGCGGCGGCGGTCATGAATCTCCGCCGGGCTTCGGAGCCCAGTTCACGCACGTCTCGCAGGAAGCGCGTCAACTCGTGTATCGCTATGTGCGCAATCGCGAGCCGCTCTTCCACGACGACCTTTAGTCCTGCCGTTTGTGATTTCTGAAAGCACGCCCGCAGATCCCGGCTTGGACCTGCGTTTTGACTGTGCTCCGGTGCTCACGTACAGTCGTACGCTCCGCTCCGGTGCTCGCCAAAACTTCGGCCCAAACCGGGCTTTGCGGGCGGGGTTTCAGAAGTGTCTGGCAGGCGTTATAGTCACGACGTGGGCAAACGCTTGAACGTTGCTCGCCGGCGGGTGCGCGGCGCGCTGATGTTCGTCGTTTGCTTGTGGTGGCTCGCTCGAACCACCACCGCCAGCGCGGGGGATCCGTGGCTGCGTTGGTACACGCTGCGCACGCCACATTTCCGCGTGCATTATCACTCTGGGCTGGAGAAGTCCGCGCAACGTATCGCCGGCCTGGCAGAGCACGTCCACGCCACGTTGACCCCGCACCTGAGTTGGGCACCGACGGCACCCGTAGAGGTCGTGCTGACGGACGAATCCGATAGCGCAAACGGCTTCGCCACGGCGGTGCCGTACAACTCCATCCGTCTTTACGCCACGGCGCCCGATGAAATGTCGCCGCTCAGCGACCACGACGACTGGCAGCTGGAGCTGTTCACGCACGAGTACACGCACATCCTGCACACCGACAACATCAGCGGCTTGCCGGCGCTGGTGAACGCCGTGATCGGCAAGAATTTCGCGCCGAATCAACGCCAGCCGCGCTGGATCTTGGAAGGTCTGGCCGTTGCGATGGAGTCCCAACGCACGAGCGGCGGCCGACTGAAGAGCAGCCTGTTCGACATGTACCTGCGCGCGGACGTGTTGGAAGACAACCTGGCGACGCTCGATCAGCTGAACCACTCGCCCCGACGCTGGCCCGGGGGGGAGCTCTGGTACCTATACGGCGCGAAATTCATCGAGTGGATCCTGGACACCTACGGCCCCGACACTTACGCGGCGGTGGCGCGCGACTACGGCGCGAACCTAATACCTTGGGGTATCAACCGCTCGATCCGACGCGTCACCGGGCGCACCTATCCCGAACTCTACACGGGATGGAAAGCGACGCTCACGCAACGCTACGGCGCGCAGGCGGCAGCGGTGCGCGCGCGCGGCTTGCGTGAAGGTCGGCGCCTCACGTTTGGCGGACGGATCCTGACCGGGCCACGCTTCGTACCGTCTGGCTGCGCGCGCCAGCGCGACGCGGACATCGTCTACTTCCGCGACGACGGGCACAGCCGCGCGGGTTGGTACCGCCAGCGCGTGCTGACGGACAAGCCCACCGATCCGGAGCTCATCACGCGGGCCTTCGGCGCTGTGGGCAGCTTCGCGCCCGACTGCGCGCTGTACTTCGATTCGCTCGCGCCCACGCGTCGCCGCTACAACTTCAGCGATCTGTTTCGCTTGGGTTCCAGCGCCGACGATCCGTCGGGCGAGAGCTTGGAGCGCGCACGCCTGACCACCGGACAACGCGCGCGCGAGCCCGACGTGAGCCCCGATGGGCGTCACGTCGCGTACGTCACCAACGCCGCCGGCACGTCCACGCTGCGCATCGCCGAGCTGAGCGAAGACGGCGCGCTACGCAATCCGCGCCGCCTGGTGCCCAGCGCCCGCTACGAACAAGCCTACACGCCGCGTTTTTCGCCGGACGGTCGCTTCGTGGCGTACAGCGCCTGGACGCGCGGTGGTTACCGCGACATACGCCTGGTCGACGTGCAAAGCGGCGCCGTGACGGAGTTGTTCCACGATCGAGCGATCGATCAGCAACCGAGCTTTTCGCCCGACGGCAAGACGCTCTACTTCTCTTCGGATCGCAGCGGCGTCTCCAACATCTACGCCTACGACCTGGCGACGCTGGAGCTCGAGCAAGTCACCAACGTGATCAACGGTGCCTTCTCGCCGCAGGTCTCGCCCGACGGACGAACGTTGGCTTACGTGGGTTACACCAGCCGCGGCTTCGATCTGTTCTTGCTCCCTTTGAATCGCGCAAACTGGTTACCCGCGCCGCAGCCGGTGACGCGCGAAGACGCGCCACCCGTGCTCACGCCTCGACGTTTTCCGGTCGAGCCGTACTCAGCGCTGCCCACACTGCGCCCACGCGCGTTGTGGCTCGAAGTCGGGACCAGCATCTACGGCACCGCGCTCACGGCCAGCACCAGCGGTCAGGACGCCGTCGGCCTCCATGCGATCGCGGCGCAAGCCACCGCGGAGCTGAGTCGGCCGGAATGGCGCGCTTCCGTCGACTACACCTATTCACGTTTGCCCTTCGACTTACGCCTGAGCGCGTTCCGTGGCTCGCTGCCGCGCGGCGAATACAGAATCGGTGAGCAGCGCGAACGCGTGATCGAGCGCAACTTCGGCGTCACCAGCGGACTGGGGCTCAACCTGCCCGGGGAGTTCGACGGTCAAGCCGCCGCGTTCAGCTTCACCGTCGCGCGCTTCGAACACGACGCGCCGGTCGGCACGCGCCCGGATCCCGGCGCAGAAATCCCAGTCGAACCCGCATCGGGCACGATCGCGGCGGCGCACCTGGGCTACGCGTTCACCAACGTCGAGCTGACGCAATATTCGATCAGCCCCGAACGCGGCGTGCAGGCCTTCATCAGCGCAGACTTCGCGGATCCCGCCTTCGGCAGCACGGACACTTGGTCTGCGGTGTACGGCGGCGTGCTCGGCTACGTCCCGTTGCCGTGGTTGAGGCATCACGTCTTGGCGCTCTCGGCCACCGGCGGCAGCGCCGGCGGCAGCTACCCGCGCCGCGGCGCGTTCAGCGTCGGTGGCTTCAACAACCAACCGGTCCTGGACGTCTACACCAGCGGCCTTCGTCAAAGCCCGTTCGTGTTACGCGGCTTCTTGCCCGGCCAATTCGTCGGCGCCAACTACAACCTGTTCAACGCCGAGTACCGCTTCCCGATCGCCTACGTCGATCGCGGTATCAGCACGCTGCCCGTCTTCCTCCATCACCTGAGCGGCGCGTTCTTCGCCGACTGGGGCGGCGCTTACGATCGCATCGATCGCGAGCACCCCTTGCGTGTGATGCACCTCGGCATCGGCGCTGAACTCTGGCTCGAGCTGCGCCTGGGCTACAGCGCCTTGGGTACCCTGCGCCTGGGCGCCGCCCGCGGCTTCGGCGAGCAAGCCCCGAACGCCCTCCAAACTTACTTCGTCGCCGCCTCCGCGTTCTGAGGCGCGGGTTTGTTGGCCATCGGCCAGCCATCTTGTTACCAGGGCGAGCATGCGTGCTGTCATCGCCGGCCTTGGCCTGCTGCTCGGAGCGTGCCTCTCCCCGCCCGCTAGCTCGGAGCGTGCCGCCGACGCTGCGCGCACCCTCAACGTCGCCGCGCGCTTCGGACGCATGGAGCAAGCTCTGCTGCTCACCTCCGAAGCCGGCCGCAAAATCTTCGAAGAGCATCGCAAACTCTGGGGCACCGACATTCGCGTCTTCGACGTCGAGCTCGCCAGCTTCACCATGAAGGACGGCTATCACGCGATGATCGAGGTCGATTACTCTTGGTCACGCGTGAGCGAAGCCGATCTCCGCACCACGCGCGTCTCGCAAGAGTTCCGCGACCCCGGCGGCGGCTTCAAGCTCGTCCGCGAAAAGCGCCTCTCCGGCGACGTCGGCCTCTTCGGCGAAGCGATGGACGCGGCGCCCACCGAGCGTCGCCACGACACTCAGTTCGCCACGAAGACGATTCAGTGATTTTGGTTGGGTCCGGCTGCCTACGGAGCTCGCCGCGACCCACCAAACCTGGCGGGAGAGATCGAACCGCCAAGGTCGATCTCGCGCTCCCAATGGCGGTGTGGTCCGGCGTCTTCCCCGTGAAGCCGATTGAGCGGTTCAGCCCAGCTGGCAGCTAGCTCAGATTTGGTGGGTCTCGTGCGTGGTCGTAGAGAGCCGGACCCAACCAAATCCAAGTGCACCTAACGCTGCCGAGCGCGGTCCCACAAAGCGCGTCCGCCGAGCTGGAGATAGTTTGGATCGCTATCCCGAGCTCGGCGGATGGGCTTGCCGACGCCTTGGCGGCGTCTGAGGTCAGCCGCCGCGCTTCTTGGTCGCGGGCTTCTTCTTGGCGCGTTCGGCGCGGGTGGCGTCGGCTTTGCGGGCCAGGCGGGCCTTCTTCTTACGTTGGGCCTTGCGGCGACTCATCTTCCCTGTGCAGCGGCTATCAAAACGTCCCATCGCGTGTCCTTCTGCCCGATCGTTGGCACCACGCGCGGGTGCCCGGTTGGGGCGCACGGGGGATAGCTCGATTCAGAGCTCAGCACAACTGTACGGCGCATTCGCCAGGGGAACTTGCCAGAGCCGGAAACCAAAACGGGCGCCGAGCGCCCGTGGTGTTGCGGATTCAGCCGCTCGAAGCGTCCTCGAGGGCGCGCTCACGATCGCGCACTTCGAGGCGGTAACGGCTGTTGACGGTTTCTATATAGAAAACGTCGCGCGTGGCCAGACGCAGCACGCGCTTGACGGGAGTTGTCACGTATTCGTGCATTCCGTCTGAAAACTCAATGACAACTACGGAGCCCTTCCGAGGCGCTCTGACGAGACGACCCGCTACTGCTCGCGATCCTCGACCAAGCTTCCTCAGAACGACCTGCACGTGATTACTCTAGCAATCCGTCCCCGCGCGTCCACCGCTTCGTGAGGCCCCTCTCAAAAGCGTGGGAGCGCTCCTTTCCCTCGCTACTGACGCAGGCGCGACGCCTTCACCAGTAGCGAACGTATGCAGTGAGGTGCCTGAAATTCCGTCGCAAGTGGATGCACAGGGGAAATACTGTGGAAAGCGATAGCGCCACGGTTCAGCAACACGGCGCGATGAAAACGCGGAGAAACCAGGCGTTTCGAAGTGGGACAAGGCTGTGGACAATGCCGCTGGGCGTCACACACACATTGTCACCGCCGCGAACTCGTAGCGCCGCTGCGCGCAATGCCCCGGCTGTGTCGGATCTGACGGGCGGGTGTCAGAAGCTGACGGCGGCCACCGCTCTCAGACCCGGACCGCCCAGCGCGAGCCTGCCGAGATCCAAGGTGGAGCTGCGGGCAGGGCTCTGCTGCGAGTTCCGGAGACGCAGATGGCTAGCCGACGTGAACAGGTAGCCGCCTTCGATTTGGACCCAGCCACGCGCCCCGCGAGCTTTGCCAGCGCGCGCGCCAAAGAACTGGAACGCGGCGCCGATGCTGGCGTCCAGCGTGAACAGCGCCGCGTCGTGTTCGCGATCGCTGCCCACGACGTCGTCGTGCACGGAAGTGTCCAGCAAGCCGACGCCCGCACCAACCCGAGCGAAAGCATACAGGCGCCGCAGCAGATGATGACGGAGCTCCGGCGCAAGCGTCAGGCGATGCATGGTTAGGTTGGTGGCGGAGCCGCGCAAGTCGTTCGAGATCGCCGTGAAGTCCCAGTTGGCGGAAGCGGCGATGGACCAGTTGTCGCGCAGCGCGAAGGCGCGACCGAAACCCAACGTGAAGAATGGCAAGGTGCGGTTTTCGGAGAACCAGTCCAGGCTCGAATCAGTCACCGCCAGCACGCGTGCACCGATCTGCGCGTAGTTGTGTTGCTGGTAGTTCCCGATTTGCCCGTCGTCTTCCTCCGGCTCGGCTGCTTCCGGCAGAGCCGTAGCAGGAGCTGCGGGCGCTACTGGGTAGACTATTGGCGCCGCTGGCGCTGTCGTCGGAGCTTGAGGTGTTTGCGCGACGGCGTGGCCGCTGGCGCACACCATGGCCAACGCGGTGAAAGTGATGCTGCGTGTTTTCATTGCCACCCCTCGAGCTTCAAGCTGCTGACGAAGCGCGTACGTGCGGAGTCGGGAGCTTCCCCATCGAACAAAGTGACGCCCAAGTCGCCGCCGGCGTAGGGGCGGTGCAGCACCAGCGCGCTGCGTCCGCCGTCGGCGCGAGCGATGTCGTACACCCCGGACACGGGCCGTTCGACCGGGAAAGTGGCGGGATGCCGATCCGCGAACGTGAGGCGAGCGATGTCGAGCCCACCGTTCAGGAACGCCCACGCCTGTTCGCCTGCCGGTGACAACGACAGGTTGAAGTTGTTCAGCGCCCGCATCGGATAACTGAGACGGCTCCGCAGATCCAACAAGAAGAACTCGGAGCTCGCGCCCAGGAGCAGCTTCATGTGACTGAACTCTTGGCCCGGTATTGCGAGCACCTGGGTCACGCTGGCTTCCACCTGATAGCTGTCGAAGCTGGCGTACGGCGTGGCGCTGGCGGTACCCAACCGCCAAAACGCGATGTTCGGGCTGACGCTGCTGAACAGCAACGCCACGTCTCCATTCGCGGGAGGTTGGTCGACCCAGCTCGTGACGCGCGCAATGCCGGAATACGCGGCGTCGAACTTGACGCGTTCGCTCTTCGACGTGGTCGGATCGAACAACAGGCCCGTGCTCTGTGTCGGCACCAGCGCCGCCAAGCGCAGCCCGCGATCCGTGATCACGAAGTCGATGGCGGAAGGCACGCCCGCGGCGTCCAGCAGGTTTGGAACCACCGAAAACGCGTGACCATTGGCGCTGGCAGACGCGGTGGGCGCCGACAAGTTCAACGTGAGCAAGCTGGTGTCGTTTTCGAAGCGCAGCGCCAAGTAGGAAGCGCGTTCGTCGCCGTCGCCCGCGTCGTCGTGAAATACGACTTGGGCGGGCTTGGCGATCTGTCCGGTCTTCGTCTTCGGCAGCTCGATGGTGATTTCGGGCGCCTCCGGCTCGGTCAAATCGACGATCGCGACGTCTTGGTCGGTCTCGACCACGAGCAGGCGGTGTGTGGTGCCGCCCGGGATCGCCAGCGGCTCGGTGAAGGTGAAGCGCTCCGGGCTGCCGCCGTGACTGCGGATCGTCTTTTTGATCGGCGCCGCGTCGTCATCCTTCAAATTCACCAGGATCAGCTCGTTCTCGTTCACGACCACGCCATCGGCTTGGTGCACGATGGCCCACTCACCGCTGGGATCGAGGGCCAGCTTCTTGAGCGCGTTCTCGAGCTGATAGACTTTCTTGATGCCCGGCTGAAGTCCGCCATCGATCACGAACAGCTGCGGATGTTCGTCGCTCTCTTCCAGTCGCCGACTGTCGCCGCTGGTCAGGACGAACAGGTTCTGACGGTCGAAAGACGGCGCCGTTGCGACGATGTTCTTGCCGACCTTGAGGCGTCTCAAATCGAGTTCGCCTTCGCCCGGTGAACGCAGCAACATCACCTCGTTGCGCGTGGAGTCGGACACGGCCACGGCTGCGCTCAGCCCCACCGCTTCCCCCGCGACGAACGGTTGTTCGTAGTCGTCGCTGCGCGTGCCACACCCCCACACCGAAGTGAGCAGCACTGCCACCACCACCCAACGCCTGCGCCCGTCAGCACACGACTCGTTCACTCCCTTGCTCCTCTCGCTCGGCATCAAAAGCTCGTAAGTTTTGGCACGCGCTCGCCACTCATTCGCGAATGCGCGCTGAAAGTTCGAAACCCGTCACGGTCCGCACGTCCGATCCGTCCAGAGACACGAACGTGATGCGGCCCTCCGGATGCGCTTGCGCAATGAAGGCGCGCTCCGCGGCGGGGACGACACCGGCCGCCACCGGTGGGCTCGCCAGCTCGATCAAATCCGTCTGTTGATTCTCGAAGGCGACCAGATACGCACCGAAGGAGCGCAACGCATCGCTGCGCAGCGTGATCAACGCGCGCGTGCCTTCCGCCGAGAAGGCGATGCGATCCGGCGCCGCGCTGGTCGCGACGATCTTCGGCACCCGATCGGCCTTCATGCTCAGTAAGCTGAACACACCGGCCTTGGTGCTGCCCACGGGCACTTGCTGGAACGCGACCGCGTAGCGTGCATCCGGCGCCTGAAACAGCGAAGTCACCGGCGATATCAGGTTCTGACGACGAAACGACAAGAATCCATCACCCGGCGCAAGGTCTACCCGCAGCAGCGTCGTGGAACCGAGCACGGTGGAGTAGAGCAGCGCGTTCGTGCCGTCCGGGTTCAACGCCACGGCGCCGAAGCGCTCGCCCTTCAAGTCCAGCGTCGTGAGCTGGGTGGGATCCGCGGGCGGCAACGGAAACAACACCAGCTTCTCGTCGACGCCGAGCGCCGCGACGCCGCGATCGTTCGCGGTGTCCAGGTCCAGGTCGGTCACGATACCGCCAAGCTCCAGGGACTGTCGCTGGCCGCTGGGTAGCTGGACCAAGGCGATGCTGCGGCTGCCCTCCTGGCGGATAGCGGCAAAGCTTCGATCCTTCGCGAAGCTAATGTCGCGCTGATTGGGATCTTCGATTCGGTCGGACACGGAGATCAAGTGTGTGCTGGGTGAGGCTTGCGTGAGGTCGATCACGCTGATGCCCTCGTCCGTGACGGCGTATGCGTAGCGCTCATCCGGTGACCAGAAGAAGCCGGACGGCCGCGCTCCGATGCTGATCGTCTCCGAACGTTCGCGCTCTGCTTCGATGTGAATCAGCGTGACGTCTTGAAAGGTCTGCAGGCGACTGACGCTCGTAAAACGACGCGAATCCGTCCACGCGACGGCGTAGCTGCCGTTCGGGCTCACTGACCACGCATTGGCGTCGTCGTGCGTGCGAATGGGCGCCGACGCCTTCAATCCTCCCGCTTCATCCACTCGAAAGAGCGTGGCGTCGTTGCTGCGTTCATTCAGCACCAGAGCCCCGAATTGATCGGCGGTGTCGGGCAAGCCTGCGACTTGAGTCGGTTGGTCGCCTGCGCTGCCGAGCGTCACGCTGAGCGTGGTGGCATCGATCAGCGCGACGCGCCCTGATAGCGGGTTGGCCGTCCACAGATACTTGCCGGTCACTACTGGCGCGAGGTAGCTACTCTCTTCTTCACGCTCGGGGGGTCTGCCGCCCAAGCTGGCGACGGCGCCGCCCGAGCTCGGCCCTGCGCTCGCGCCGCCCGCGCTTTGGAAGCCTCCAGCACCGGGGGTCGGGAACGCGCCGTCATCCGCTTCGGCAGACGAAGAGCAGGCAAAGGCTCCAGCCGCGACCAGCGCAGCCAGCACTCCCCATCCTGCGAACTGAGCGTTCATTCCCCACCTCCCAGCTCGAAGCCGGTGAGCGTGCGCGCTTCGGCCGTGTCGAGCTGAATCACCGTCAATCTGCCCTCTGGATGCTGTTGCGCCACGTAACCCACGTCCGCGTCAGCCATGATGCCGGCCGCGATCGGCAAGCTGGGTAAAGGAACGGCGCTCACCTGCAGTGCAGGCATGCGCACCACGTACGCGGTCTGCCCAGTCTTGGCGGTGACGATCGCGCTGCGGGTGGGGGCGCGACCAAACGCGACGCCTGAAACCGGTGCGTCGGTGGTCTGGATCCGCACGGGCAGCGCCGCCGCCAGCGGCACGACGCCGAACGCGCCGGGCACGTCTTGCGCGCTCAATGCGACCACGGCGTGCTCGCCGTCCGGCGCGACGAAGACTGCGTCCACCGGCGCGCGCACCAACACCGCGCGCTGCGTGAGGTAGGCGGCACTTTGCGGATTCGTATCCAGGATCGTCACGCGCTCGAGCGCCGTCGCCGTGGTGTAGAGCACTGCGCGCGAGCCGTCCGGAGCGACGCTGACGCTGCCCACCAAGTCTTCTACCTCGACTTGACTGACGCGCGCCGTCGCAGCGCGCAGGTCGAGCAAGAACACTTTAGAAAGTCCGTAAGCGTTCGCGGGCGCCTCTGTCCCGTCGTCCCCAGT